>Ga0210395_10002450_pt1 | contig 14406 bp, 19 predicted proteins | sample IncBWH4OmetaG_FD_150861 | JGI IMG/M metagenome (GOLD analysis project Ga0210395, IMG submission 150861) | Forest soil microbial communities from Barre Woods Harvard Forest LTER site, Petersham, Massachusetts, United States - Inc-BW-H-4-O ... | reverse complement strand
TCAAATGCGTCATGAGATATGACCTCAACGAGCCGGCGCGGACCCAGGTGCCCGTAACCAGCTTGAAGTCTTCCGCGAGGCGGCCGTCGTAACGAAAGCCGGCCTGTCGGTTTCCCGCGTCCACAAAGTCCAACGCGTCGCCGGTTCGCAAGAAGCCGTCCTCGTCGAAGACCTCAGAAGTGAGATCGTCCCGTCGCCAGTAACCGGGCGTCACGCCTGGGCTCTGAACCCGTAATTCCATTTTGCCGTCCGTCGGCACGAGTTTCAGCGAGACGCCGGGCGCCGGCAGGCCTATTCGTCCGGTCGAAGTGGCGTCCTTATACTGGAAGGCCGTGATGAGACCGGCCTCGGTTGAACCCAAGAGCGACAGCCATGGTACGGGCTCGCCGATGGTAGCTACCGCAAGCTCATCGAATGCTTCGCAGACATGGGAAGCGATGCTCGCTCCGGAATATTGAAGTACCCGAACTCGGCTAAAGAACTTTTCCCGCAGCGCATGGTCACGACGTAACCATGGAATCAATTCCTCATAACCCTTCGGAACATTCAAGTAGGACAGTGGCGCGACTTCCCGCAGGTTGCGAACGGTCTTCTCGATCTGATCCGGCAACGGCTTGCCGTCGTCGATATACAGCGTCCCGCCGTTGAACAATGTCAGGCCGAAACTGACGGTGCCGCCGAATACATGGTTCCAGGGCAGCCAATCGACGAGCACCGGCGGCTCCTCAGCAAGTGCCGGGAAGCACGCGAGGGCCATCTCCAAGCAACTGCACCACATCTGGTGGGTGTGAATTACCCCTTTGGGAGTGCCGGTCGAACCCGAAGTGAATAGCAGCTTGGCTACCGTATCGGGACCAACGGCTATCGCGGCCTTCTCCACCGCGGCGGTCGGAGCAGCGGCCCGCAAAACATCAAATGGGGTCGCGTTACGGCCAGGGTCGCCGCGAGCGACGACAGCTTCGGCATAGGTGCAGGTGGCAAGTGCTGCGGCGTAGCGAGCGCCGTCATCCGCAAATACCAGGCCTGGCCGCACCAACGCGACAATCTCGCGCAACCTTGCAAAATCGCTTGAAACCAATGAGTAAGCCGTCGAGACCGGCACGAACGGGATACCCACATGCAAACAAGCGAGCGACAAGAGGGCGTGCTCAATTCCATTGCCGGACAAGATCAGCACCGGCCGCGTGACCGAAAGCCCGCGATCAAGCAGCGCCTGCCCAATGGCACGGGCGGCATCGAGGGTTTCGCCATAGGTTACGGTCTGCCAGCCCTCGCCGTCGCGGCTGGCAAGAAACACGCGATCGGGCTCAACTGCCGCCCAGTGAGAGAGCCGCTCGGTGACGCGGTCTGGGTACGGGCCAAGTGGCGTCGCGCTTTCAACGCGCAACGTACCGTCAGCTCGGGATTCAAATTTCGCATTTTGCCAAAACGCAATACCCTTTTGCCCGTGACTGGCGTCGCGGATGGTCTGTGTTCGGGACTTACCTGCTGACGAGGCCGGACCAGACATGGCGGATTGCTCCATTCTCTTTCGGTTCGCAATTGGATGGACCGAACAGAGCCTGGAGAAGTTTCGGCAGGATTTCCGAACTCAGCTACCGCGCTACACGTGTAACAATCCCGTCGCGAGCAAGGGTCATCACCGCAACAGACCTCCACGACGTTCCGAGTTCGACACTGGCCAAGCAACGCCTGCGTGGAGTAGCATGATCAAACCGGACATGGACGCGTCCGCCTGCCTGAACTTCATGAAATCAAATGGAGGAACGGAAAATGTCGATCCCTTGCAAGTTCGAACGCAGCCTCCTCAGCTACGAAGAATATGAGACGGTCCGCCTCACGCACCATCCAGCCATCTATGACATCGAGGAGGCTGAGCTCGAGGCCATGCGACCCCGCCTGCGCAAGATGCGCGATAAGGAGCGAACGCTCGGCCGACAAAAGCGGCGAGAAGGGCGCGGAAAAGGCGAGACTCGCGGAGCGAGTTTTCCAGGAACCGCCGAGCACGCATTACATCGCAAGCAAGTCTTCGCCGCGGCGCTAAAGCGGGTGAACAATGAGTCCAGGCGTCTTCGCAACCTGGTAGCTCGGACCGCACATGTCGAAGCGGCTCGAAAAGCTCTCGCGCTGCATCGAGCCGCGAACTTCACGACTTATCCCGCGGCCGGAGCAACCGCAAACGAAGGCACGGTGCCGAGGGCAAGCGCACGCCGAAGAAAGATCATTACGGGCGCAAAAATCGGGCGGGTGTCACAATCAACGAGAGTGGCACAGGCGGTGCGCGACGCGAGGTGACCGGCAGCGGACTTCCAGCCAGAATTAGGAAGACTGTGCCCGACACCACCTCAGCAAGGCATCGACAGCCTTATTATTGACGCTGCAGTCTGTGTTTAGGCGGGTGTGTACCAGTAATTGCCCGATACCACGCAGCGTCCGATTGAACGCGCGCTCTAGCTGCGGCAAGGTCTGATTGTCCTCGGTAGAACTGACTTAGGGCGAGATAGCAGTCGGTGCGCGCCGGTCCGCGAGGTATCGCGTCGCAACTCAGGTGAGCGCTCGCGACGTCGGGAGAACTCGCCAGCAAGATTGCGACGGCACTCGCGGTCCAATGTGTCATGCCACCTCCTGATCGGTTTTTAACTTCTGTGCTCAAGCCGACATGCGAAGTGATGGCCTCAATATATGGTGTCAGGGGTAGAGCCAACAACGCCGATGGGACCGATGACGTCGGTTGTCGGCCCCATGCGCCTGTCACCGTAAGCAGCTTTAGAGCCTAATAAAGCGTACTGCTGTCGTAACCTCAGCAGCGACTGGCCGGCCACGCCGTGAAATTTGAAGCCGGGGATACCGGCCAATTGGGGAACCGTAGGTTCATCGCTGAAGGGGTGAATGGAACTCGACGAGACGTTTCGCGTTTTGTAGCAAAAGTACCCTTGCGCGCAGGTTTCGCCGGGCGCACGTTTGTCGGGCGATTTCACCAGAACTTACGGAGGATGCGACCATGTCACGGGTCAAGCAAGCTTCGAAGCAGAAACGCACAACCAAAGCCGCCGTCGTGAAGGTGCTGGGTGCCGCCGGACTGAGTTTTTCGCTGGCAAACAGTACATCCGCATCCACGATGCCAACTTTCGGTGTCCCAAAATCTGACAACACCTCGCCCAACCCGCGCTTCGTTCTTAGCGAAGAGGAAATGCACGACGTCAGTCTCGCCACGTTCTATGTCTTCGATAGGGAAAACGTCGGCAGCGGCATGCAGCTGGCCCGCGGATGCGGTTGCGGCGGGTGCCGAGGTTGCGGTGGATGCGGCGGCTTCCGTGGTTGCGGCGGGGGCGGGTGCGCTGGCTGCCGAGGTTGCCGCGGCTGCCGTGGCTGCGGCGGCTGTGGCGGTGGCTTCTTTTTCGGTGGCTGCTTTGGATGCGTGGGCTGCGTTGGCTGCGCGGTTGGCGGGGCTTGCTGCGCATCCTGGGGAGCGTGCCGCTTGTGCTAGGTCCCACGAAAAGCGCCGTTGGCGACGCCGGCTGTTATTGGGACGGTGGTCAATATTGAGAGAGTTGGTCGACAGTCAGATGAGAAGCATCGGCGCTTGACCGTTCTGGACTCCTGATAACTTCTGCCGGCGTCCTGCATGTCGCCAACAGGGCACCGAGTTTCCCGCTTTTGCGCATAAAAACGTCCCCTTCCCTCCACTTTCGGAGTCGATCCTACGACGGTAAAAGTGGGGGGAATCAACATGATCACTTTCGAGCAACGATACTTTGCTGAGCTTTCCGACAATGATGAGGACAGGTCAGTGCCCTATGACAATCAAGTCATCGAAGCGACAAACGACGAAGAGGCTATCGGCAAGGCCGGCGAATGGGCCGCAAGCCGCAAGCTCGCTGTTGTGGCTATGCTAAGCGTAAAGCAAGGGATCAGGGACGTTCACAGCAGGAAAATTTACTTGGGCACCTGAGGGGTTGAAGACGACCTCTCTGCGTCGTGACGGGGAAAACGTGAGCCTCCCCGGACGATGCGCAAGCAGTTCGTAGAGGACCACGCCCGCCGCGTTGGCCAGGTGGTCTTCTGTTGCGTGGATGCGTGAAAGCCGATCGGGGTACCGTCAGAAAAGGCTCCCCGTCGCGGGCGGACCTGAGCAGCCTTGGCGACGTTCCACGGAGTAGGCACAGGGCGGCGAACCCTGGGTTCATGAGATCAAGTTCGACGGCTAACCGAGTGCCCGTCCCTATTTCGGCAAGACAATCTGATCCGCGCCCATTCTTTGGCTTCTTCCAGCCAATATTCCTGTTCCTTCTTCGCAATGGCAGCGCGCTCACGGCACATCACCTCAAGAGCGGAAAACTGATATTCCGAATACATCGAATGCTCCTTCGCAGAAGTCAGACAGAAATTACAGTTTACTTACTCGGCCGCTACCTGCCCTAACCGGACCTCCAGGACCGATGCTATTCGAACGAAAAGATCTTCTTCCAGTCGTTCTTCATGCTGATGATGATCCAGTTTTTCTCTTTTGCCTCGGCATAGAGCGTGGGGGTGATGGCGCCGATCTTGGTATCGGGCAGCCCCTGCGCCGGACCATAAGCGTACTCACGTATTCCATCGTCGTGCAGGACAAGCATCGATAGACGTGCTCCATCCCCGGCGCCCGTATATTCCAGCATCTGCTGATCTCCAGTCGAGTTACCAAATGACGCGTTCGGACGCCGACCAATCATCAAGTGAATGCCCTCCGGTTTCCCGGCAGCGTTGTCATTCAGCATGAGCTTGGGTTCATTGACGAGGATCGGCGCGCCATCCTTGCCATAATCATATTTGACCGCAAGCGCCGACCCGATCACCTGCTCCGGTGGGATGCCGTAGACCCGCTGCGAATACAGGCGCACAAAATCCTGGCCGAGGCCTGTAACAATGTAAGTCTTGAAGCCATTCGCCCGCAGGTAAGTCATCACCTCCAGCATCGGCTGGTAAATGAGTTCGGTATAGGATCGCTTCCACCGAGGGTCCTTCGCGGAGGCAAGCCACTTTTTTCCGTCCGCCTCGGACTCCTCAGTTGTCATGCCGGTCAACGTGGCAAGAGCGATTTTTTCGAAGTCTCGCATCGAGAGCTCGGCTATCGCTTCCCTGTTTCCCGCGAGCACCGTCTTGAATGGCTCGACCTCTTTTAGCTCCGGCTTTTGCGCGGCCAATACCGGGACCCGATCGAGGCAATATACCATTTGGCTATAAATCGGGTGCTCCACCCAAAGCGTGCCATCCTGATCAAAAGTGGCAATGCGTTCCTCGGGAGGCACGAACTTCGGACTTGACCGGTCTGTAGTGTCGCGCACGAAGTCGAGGATCGCTTGTTTGGCGGATCCCTCATTCCACGAGGGCAATGTGACGCTCGAAGCGGTCTGGGCCGACGCGGAAGCGGACAAGGCCGGCGCGGATAAGGCCGGAAATAACGCTAACGTCGAGAGCACGGTGCGACGGTCGATGCCCGGGCGCAGAATGGTTTCTTTCATGTTCGGCTACTCCTAATTCAAAATTGAGCGGGCGGACCGCGCTGGCAATGAAGCCACTCAGAGGCATCATCGCCGGGACTCGGTACTAGTCCGCGCGCACCCAAAGCGCTTTCAGTCCGTTTAAATTCAGCATCGTCCGACGCTCCAGGGAGCGATCGGTTCTCAGGCGCAGCTTGGGAAACTGCTCGAAAAGCATCGAAAGAGCGATCTGTGCCTCGGCCCGGGCTAATGGCGCGCCAAGACAGAAATGAGCGCCCCCGCCAAATGAGTTGTGACGCTTATCTGGCCGTTCGATGTCAAACCGCTTTGGATATGGATGCACCTCAGGGTCATGGTTCGCTGCATAGAGCATGGCAGTGATCGTCTGTCCCGCGGCGACCGGGCACCCGCCGATCTGCATCGCGTCGGTTGCGATCCGAGTACCTTGCATGACTGGCGAGTCATACCGCAACGCTTCCTCGACGGCGCTACGGACCAAGTTCGGCTCGGCGAGCAGTTTGCTGAGTTCTTTGGGATGCTGTAGCAGCGCCAGCACGGCGTTACCGATAAGATCGGTGGTCGTCACGCTGCCCGCAATGAGCAAAGCCTTGCAAACGCCAATGATCTCCGCTGCGTCGAGTTGTTCGCCGTCCTCTTCGACATCGATCAGGCTGCTGATCAGATCGGCCCGACGTTCCTTACGCCGCTTTTGGATCACTTCGTTGAGGTAGCCGACGAGAGCGGCGTCGCAGGATGCCAGGGTGACCTCCTGCTCTGGCGTGCGTTGCCGGTTGAACACCTGTAGTTTGCCTTCAGACCACCGCTTCAAGTCGTCGCAGCGGGCGGTATCGACGCCCAACATCAGTGCGATGGCTATCATCGGCAACGGTCGGGCATAAGCGTCCATAATATCGAAGCAGGATGGATCGCCGATATCGTCCAGCAAGTCGCAGGCGACTTCAGTGATACGCGGGCGCATGGCATCGACCGCGGCCTGATTGAACGCCTTGACGACCAGGTTGCGCAGACGCTTACGGTCCGGGTCGTCCATATGCCGTATCAGCGGTCGAAATGTCTCATCCACCCTCAGTTGCACCGGAGAGAACGAACCCGGGCGGGATTTCCGATCCGAGGCCAGCTTGCGATTATTCATAACGGCTTCGACATCGGCCGCACGGGTCAGCACCACCCGATCGAACATCCGATCCTGATGCACCGGCTCCCGCAACCTCAGCATATCCAGATATTCGTCCGGCCGCTCGCGAAAGACGGGATCAAAGTGGCTCAGGGCCATTCCCGTTGGCACCACAGTCTCGTCCTTACTCATAGGTCTTGTCCTTTCGCTGGCGGGTTCGCTCGGCTTGGGATGAGCAGAGCCTCCGCATCAATGGCATGTCGGTCCATCTCGCCTTCCCGCTCGGTGAGAAGGCGCCAATTGACCGGAAATTTAGTTGGAGACAGATTTCACCTTGCGGACGAGTACGCTGTCGCCGTTCCGGCTGATTTCGAGCGCGCCTTCCTGGCGCGGTGTTGAGAACGCCAAACTCTGACCCGGTGCAAGAACAGACACGACACGGATCGGCGTTCCCGTCATGCCCTGTGCAAGGGTCGCGACAACATGGAATCCGTCGCGCTCTGCGGTGTAGTAGGCGACACCAGACACTTCGCCGAGGTCGATGCTTATGGCACTAATCGGACGCAGATCATCGGCGTGGGCGGCCTCGAGAGAGGTCGAAGCGAATGCTGCGGCTACAAGCATGCTACGGATCGACATAGCGATCTCCTTTGGGTTGCGAGATGAAAACTGTAAAGCATGGAGACTGAGGAGCACTGGGACAGCCGGCCGGGCGGGTATTAGCCGCGTGAGGACGGGTCGGCGGCAGGAGCTGACCCAGAGCACTCCATCACGCGAGTTCTTCGAGATGCCCGAGGCCCAGACCGTCGACGACGGCCTTCTGGACGGGCGCGACGTCGGCATTGATCTTGTCAACACCGAACGACGTGCCCACCACCGTCCGAACGGCGCGACTGCCCCTCGCCTGGCCGACGAGCTTGGCGACGGCTTCGGCAACGTCGTGTAGCTTGGGAGCGTCCTTGCCCTGCAACATTAACGTGAAGGACTTGTGAATGGCGGCGGGAATCTGGCCGATCTCGCCGTAGGACTTCGTGATGTCGTCGTCGGCAGGCCTCTGGATGCTCGAGTACAGGCTGGTCGGGTAAGCACCGGGCTGAACTTCCACCACGTCTACGCCGAGTTGGGAGACCTCCAGCCGAATGCTGTCGGTCAAAGCTTCGATCGCCATCTTGCTCGCGCCGTAGATGCCGACGAAGGGAAACGTCACCCGGCCGAAGACCGAGCCCATGTTGATAATGAGGCCTTCGCGCTCCCGACGCATCGCAGGCAGCACTGCCCGCGTAACGCGGAGGAGCCCGATGACGTTGGTGTCGAAGATCGCCTTCGCCTCATCGGCCGTGAAGGCTTCGGTCACGCCGACCGACGCAATGCCGGCGTTGTTGACCAGCACGTCGATCTTGCCGACCTCGGCGAGGATAGAGGCAATGGCGCGATCGACCGAGCCGTCATCGGTAACGTCGAGTTCCACGACGTCTATTTTCTGGCTTCGCAACGCGTCGGCGTGGCTGCGATTGCGGCCAGCGATGTCGCGCATCGAGGCGAACACGCGATAGCCGTCGCGTACCAACCTTTCCGCGGTTTCCCGGCCGAAGCCGCTCGACGTACCGGTGATGAGAATAGTCCTGGTCATGGTTTGCTTCCGGTGATGAGGGTTGCGGGGAAATGCGAGATGATCAGCCGGCATGGCTGGTCAGGAACTGGCGGGATACCGCGACCGGGATGTCCGAGAGCGAGCTTGAACAGACGCCGGGAGTGGTGGGTTGGGGTGATGAAGCCTTGGACGTGAGTCAGAAGGCGAATTCCAGGCTGGCGTGTGCAACCAACTTTCCCGTAGACGCAAACGAAACGCGGGTTTCCGTGAAGGCCGACGTTTTGCCAAAACGCAATACTTCTGCTCTTACATGATAGTCATCGTTGATGGCCGGACGCAGGAAGTGAGTGTGCTGATACACTGTGCCTTTAATGATGCGGCCCGTCGTGCCCACAGAGAGTGCTGAAACTGAGTCAATGGCTGCCATTATTGCCTGACCACATACCGCACCGTTTGACAATTTGAGCGCATCATTTTGCGGAAACATCGCGGACACGATCCCCGGGCAGACCTTGAATTCACGAAGGCCGAGCATTTTCACCCAAGGCGTGAAAACATATTCGCAGAACTCAAGAACTGTGGCATCTGTCACTGGCAAACAATGAAGCGGAACAGTCATTTCAGGCCGCCCAACTCCCAAAGCAGGATCGGACTCGTTTTGCGTTGCCTGCTCGGTCACAAGAGCCCGTTCGCCCGTTAGCGTCATTGAAGTCTCCATCTCTGCAATGATTGACACAGAACTATCGAGGCCTTGATCGACAACGCTTGGAACTTCCATTCTTTGTCTCCGATCTCTGCAACGCGTGATTGCCAAGATCGGAAACTAGGCGGCTGCGCCTCGAGTGTCGTGAGGCGATCGCGCCCAATCGAACGTACTGGCGCGCCCCGCGGCGGCGCTGGCACAATCTCGGGGGTGTGATTTGGCGTGACGCAGAGTTGAGCGGAGCCATCTCGGGGCCACGCTAGGTTGATCTACGCTCGGCCGTGGCTTCGGCGCAGGCCGTTACAAACATACGATTAGGGTAGCAGATAATTGCCCGGTGGAGTTGCTTGTACACATGGATCGCAATCTCGTTTGTGAGACAATTGTTATTGCCGGACGATTTGGAAGTTTGCCTCGGTTGTTTTGTGAAGCCAGCCGGATGACATCATTTTCGGGGCCTCTGCGGCCGAGCCGGCCTCAGTCGCCTGGATGCCCCGCACCGCACGGTGAGGAGTACGCGCGAGTCCGCAAATGAGGGCGTTTTCGTCCATGCGCCGACCGCCTAGTTCTGTACATTCGGATTATGGATCGGCCGAAGACAGGCAACGTTGGATCGGCGATTGGCGGCCGATCCAGCATCGGACGGACGACCACCGAGCAATGACTCGCGCAAAGCAAATACGCGTGCTCGAAAGAACTCTGCTCGGCAATTCCCTGCCGCTGCGAACATTTCGTTGTGCGGTGAACCCACGCGAAGTTTTCGCCGTGGAAATCGAAAACTCGGCAGAGCCCAAGCCGATGGCCGACGCATAGAGCGGCAATTGTAACCCTTGATTTATTAGGTGGCGAGATCTGGTAACAGGACTCGCCGATACTTGATGAAAGCAGAGCACAACGACCACAATGCGGGATCGCCAGAACAGCTTCGTGAAGGAAGTCTCTCTTTTATCATATCTATTGGTGTTGGTCGCAGTCGCTTTGCTGCCCGCCATCGCGTTCCAAGCACACAGCGAACTCGCGTTGCGTCACGCAAGCCAAGTCGACGTCGAAAATCAAGCGCTCAACATGGCTCGGCTTGCTGCGGCAGAGCAGCGTCAAATCGTTCAGGGAATTCATCAGGCTCTGATCGCACTATCTGAACTTCCCGCCATAAAGGCTAAGGACGCGGAAGGATGCAACTCCTACCTTGCGAGGATCAAGAAGAGGTATCCCGGTTTCGTCAGCTTTGTTGTTGTCGACACCAACGGCACGTCGATTTGCGATGCGAGCGACGATCATAAGCCAACGACCGCCGCGGGAAGATCCTACTTTGCCACCGTCCTGAGGACCGGGGAATTTACTGTTGAAGAGTTTGCGCTCGGTCGAAGAACCGACCGCAAGGTCCTCCATCTTGCATTGCCCTTCTACGACAATGAGGATCGCCTCGGTGGCGCTGTTATTGCCGCTTTGAGCTTGAATTGGCTCGCAGAGACCCTTGGTCAGGAGAATGTGCCTCCAGGGGCTGCTCTTGCTGTCATAGACCGCAACGGAACCTACCTTGCCCGCTATCCTGACAACTCGAGTTTCGTCGGTCGAAAGATGGTCGGCAGACCCGGCCGGGGCCCTGTCGAAGTGGTCGACCTCGATGGCCGAATCATTGGCTATTCATCGCTACCGGATGCAGGACTCCTTGTCGGCTACGGCCTCGACAAGGCGCGAGCGTTCGCCGGGATTCAGTCTGAAACTCGCCGGGGCATCTTTCTAATAATCCTTAGCACCGTGCTCGTGCTGGTCCTGACGTTGTTGGGTGCTCGACGATACATCCATCGCCCACTCGGCGAGCTGGTCAAAGGGGCGAACCAGTGGCGGCTCGGCAAATTCTCTGAGCGTGTGGACGTTCGCGGGCCGTCAGAAATCACCCGGGTAGCCGATGCGTTCAACACGATGGCCGACGGCTTGGAATGTCGCGATCATGAGTTGTCTCTGGCGAAAGCGAAAGCTGAGGAAGCAGCGGCTCGGATCACGATGATCTTCGAGAGCACCACCGACAGTGTGCTAATCGTCGACTGCAACTGGCGCGTTAGCTACCTCAACGGTCCAGCCGGGATGCAACTCGCCGAGGGACGAGACATCGTGGGCATGTCCCTTTCTGAAGCTTTCCCCGTCGCGGCCGGGATGGAGGCATTGGAGCAAATTCGAAACGCGACATCAGAACAGCGTCCGGCATTCCTCGAAACCCTCTGTCCACGCACAAATATCTGGTACGCAATCAACGCTTTCCCCTCGAGCCAGGGCCTGGCGATCTTCATCCGGGATATCACCGATCACAAGCATGCCTTGGAAGCACGTCGTCTAACCGAGGCGCAGCTCTTTCAGAGCCAAAAGATGGAATCGGTCGGACAGCTTACCGGAGGCATCGCACACGATTTCAACAACTTGCTTACTGTGATCTCTGCGAACCTTGAATTGATCGAGAATGCCGCTGACATTGGCAAGGTCCGTCGCTATGCCGCCGCGGCACGACGCGCCACAAGTCGCGGGACCAAGTTCACCTCGCAACTTCTCGCTTTTTCCCGTCGCCAAGCGCTAAAGCCTAAATTGATCGACGCCAATCAACTTCTCTCGGAATTCAAGGAACTGGTTCACCAGGCTGTCGGAGAAGTATGTGAAGTCAAACTGCAGTTCGATGATCGATTGTGGCCGTGCCACGTCGATCCGACGCTACTGGAGACGGCTGTCCTCAACCTGGCGCTAAATGCACGAGACGCCATGCCGGATGGAGGTGTACTCCAGATCGAGACCCGGAACGTTGTGGAAGACGGGAGCTTGGTACCGGAGTGTCCGCCCGGTTCATACGTGAGGCTCTCGGTCGTAGACACGGGTTGCGGGATGACTCCCGAGGTGCGGGATCGGGTATTTGAACCATTCTTCACGACTAAGGATGTCGGCAAGGGGACCGGGCTTGGTCTCAGCATGGTCTATGGCTTTGTTCGACAGTCTGGCGGCCATATCACTGTTAAAAGTGCGCTCGGAGCAGGCACCACGGTGGATTTGTATCTACCGAAGGCCACGCAGGCCCGTGAAACTGAACCGGAATACGTTCAATCCGAGAGCGCACCGACAGGCACAGAGCGTATCCTGATCGTTGAAGACGATGACGATCTACTCGAAGTCACATCAGAAGCATTGACGTCATTGGGCTATCGGGTTTCTCGTGCTCGCGACGGCGCGGAGGCACTTCGCATCCTCCATAGCGGTCAACCTTTTGAACTACTGCTCAGCGATATAACAATGCCAAATGGAGTGAACGGTGTTGAGCTTGCCCGCGAAGCGAAGCGGATGAGCAAGGATATTAAAATCCTTCTGTCCTCCGGCTATGCCGCAAACGTACTTGAACGACACGATGCGCTTGGCGAGTTTCCAATCATGGAGAAACCTTTCCGTCCATCAGACCTTGGTCGACGGCTACGATCGATCCTGGACGAGTCAGGGTTCATTCCAGCTGCAGACTCCAGGTGAAGCCCCTTCATCCCGCCACGCACGACCTGAGCATCCCGATCCGAAGAGGCTTTCGCATCGCCACACGGCGCTCCGTCATGCCCAATTGAACAGCTTACCGTGCAGGGTGCGCAATTGATCCAGTGACGACGAGAGTTCGCCGCGAGACGAGGTAGCGGCTGCGACCGTAGCCAGGGCCGTATAGAACGCGTGCTCGGCCGATGTGATCATGCCGAGAATGCCCTTGAGAATGCACCTCTCGGTTTCACGCGAACATTTGAAGGCGCACTTAAGTCGAAGCGGCCTGAGACATCGGCGTCTGTCGTGGCCGGTGTTCGGAGACCTCGTTCCGGACGAAATGCGTCACCCGTCAACATCTCGTGATCCACCGCGCGCATCTTACAGATGAAATTCGTTTCACTGACTTTGAAATCCAAGGGTAGCGCGGCCTGCATATCTTGGGAACCGACCTGTTCAATTTGATGGAGTGCCGCTCACTTCGCTCCGGGCGCTCCGTGTCAATTGAGCGGGAACTGTTTCGGGCCCACGCTAGCTTGATCAACGTTTGTCCGTGTTTTAGCGTGGGCCGTTACAAACCATACGATAGGCTTGCAAGATTATTTCTCCGTGGAGGCCATATGCACCCGAACGACGATTTTCTCAGCGCTCCAGAATTGGACTATGACGGTTTCCGAGCTGCAATGCGCGAGGATTGGGGGTGGTTTACTCCTGTTCGCGAAACCAACATCTTCGCCAGCAAGGTACGCACGCGGCGCGTCTTCGGATTCCCCGTAGTGGATCTCATCTGCAACACTACCCGCCTCGAGCGGACGGAACTGGATATTCGTCGCGATAGCATGGAGTACTATTACGTCACAGTTCAGAATACCGGCGAATCGAGCATCATTCACAACGACCGAGTCGAAAATATCACTGCTGGCGATGTCGTCCTGCTCGATTCCACAAGACCCGTGACATTCATCTCGCCGGCCCAAGACAGCGCGCAATGGCTTGGTCTGCAATTGCCGCGCCGGAACCTGGTGTCGCATCTCGGCTTCGAACCGCAAGGTGGCGTATGCGTTCGTCGGCAGACGCAAGCGGCACGTCTGCTCTGCCAACTCGCTCTTGACCCCGTCAGCAACGAAGAACCGGCGCTCGCCTTGGCTGAAAACTTTATGCGTCTTGCGGTCTATGATCTTCTCGGCGCACTGTTTGCACCGCCCGCGCCGCTTGGCTCGCGCCACAACGACAAGCTGTTCGCGCGCGTGTGTGGCATCATCAAGAACCGCTTTACCGATCCGGAAATCTCCCCGCGCGAGGTAGCGGCCGAGACTGGAATTTCACTGCGCTATTTGCAGAAGCTGTTCACGGTCCGCGGGTCGACGTGCAGTCAGCACATATCTTCGCTCCGTCTAGATCACGCGGCGCATCTGATCGAACGCCGCGCATTGATGAAGACGGGTGAGCCTCTCAGCGAGATTGCCTACGCCTGCGGCTTTCGCGATTACACGCATTTTGCGCGCGGATTCCGCCGACGTTTCGGCAGCGCGCCGGGCGCCGTAGTGGAAGGGCCGTTGTGCGCGGCAGCCCGACGACCGCTGCGATCGTAAGGTCGGCCTTGGGCCACGTGTGGACGGCGCCCTGGCAAGAACTTTCTGACGGCTTGCGACATCGGTCGGGTACGGTCACGTGTCCGGCCTGTTAGTGCGGCGACCGTCACGGCGATTTCCGGTTCAGTAGCAATGGGCTTAAAGCGATGACCAAAGCGCGGCACGGGTTCCCCCTTCTCCCAAGAATAGGCGGCTAACCCGTGAACATCCTTACTACAGGCCAGTCCTCGGGCACCTGCTGCACAAATCGATCCATATCAGAGAACGCGCTTCTGTATGCCGATCTCTCGAGCATGCGGTTCAGATAACTATCGAACGGTTCACCCGCGCATAGCCCATATAGTCTGGCCCAAAGGATACAGTGCGCAATGACGCAGTCGGCCGCGGAGAATTCATCTCCGCAGATGAAT
>Ga0210395_10002448_pt1 | contig 14408 bp, 13 predicted proteins | sample IncBWH4OmetaG_FD_150861 | JGI IMG/M metagenome (GOLD analysis project Ga0210395, IMG submission 150861) | Forest soil microbial communities from Barre Woods Harvard Forest LTER site, Petersham, Massachusetts, United States - Inc-BW-H-4-O ... | reverse complement strand
CCGCGCCTGTGCGCGGCGCCTCGCGGTAATCAGGCCGGGACGGAAAAACGCCGTTCAGCCGAACCGAAAAACATCGGTTGCCAAGCACGAACGGTCGTTACTACCCACGCCAAACAGCGAGGAAGCGTTTTGAAGGACCACACACAGGACGGCCCGTTTGCCTATCACACGCTGCGTTTCATGGACTGGGTGGGCAATGCCCATCATGGTGTGGCGCTGCCATACAACTACTGGCCGGGCGACAAGTGGCGGGACGCGTTTGCCGCCATAGGGTTGGCACCGGAGCGTTGGAATTCTCGACTTGGCCTTTACCCGTTCCCAGCCTCGCTGATCTTCGATCGCAACCTGCATTTCGTGGCGCGGCTTACCGGCCAGAAATAGCTGGTTCCAGCCGAAGTCCAATTGCAAATTGAGGCACTACCCATCAGCGGCCTGTCGCTGCGGTGCAGGCTGCTTCACGAGGGGCTTTCTCGGCATACTGATCTTGCGCCTTGGCAGTGACACGACGTTGTCTGCCGCTGGCGGATCGACGATGGCTGACAGTTCCTTTTCCCACTTGGTGAACAGTTCGCGCTTCTCAGTTCAGTAGCTGTGCAAATTGTATACACGATGCATACCGGGCAGGACGTGAGCCATCGCCAATTCAGCCACTTCGGTCTTGACGTTGGGGATTGCAGACCATCTTGTGCGAGCCGTTCGGCGAAGGTCATGGATGACGTAGCTGGTCACACCTGACAGTTCATCGAGTTGCTTCTTCTGCTGAACCCGGTGTAAGGTTTCCGTCCCCGACTCATGCTGAATACATAGTCGCCACGCTGGCGCGGCAGGTTGTGCAAGATTTCCAGTGCCATCGGCGCAAGCGGTATCTCATGCGCGATGCCCATTTTCATGCGTTCACCCGGTAGCGAAATCAGCTTCTTGTCAAAGTCGATTTCAGACCACGATAGCTTGGCAATGTCGTTCAGCCACTGCCCGGTCAGACAAAGCAACTGAACCACCTTGCCGAACGGATAGCCGATCTTCTCTGCGGCCTTATAGACAGCCCGAAGTTCGTCGTCGGTCAGGACGCGGTCGCCTCTGCCACGCTTGCCAATCTCTGCCTTGGCACTGAGTACCGCCATCGGCGAGGCGTCCAGCCGGCGCTTTTGTACAGCCCATGTGAACAGGGTACGCATATACCCGAACAGATTGTGTGCCTGTGCCTGATGGCCGCGTTCAACAATCCCCTCGATCACCTTGGCGCAATCATCCCGGCTGATCGAGGCGATGGGACGTGACCACCATTGCTGCGGCAATTCCTTGGTCAGTATGCGACGGGCTTCGTGACCATGATCCTTGTGATTGTCGCGGCAGTGCTTGGTCAGCCATTCCTCAAGCACCTTGCCGAACTGGCTGGACTCGTCGTGTTCCCGCCTGGCGGCATTCGCCGCACGCTCCTTCGCCAACTCCTGCTGTGGGTCAATCCCGCGCCGGATCATCGCCTTCCACTGGCGGGCCGTCTCCCGAGCTTCGTCCAGGCTGACAGTGCCATACTCGCCGATGGAGCGGCGGCTTGGATTGGTCTGGCCGGGAAACCGGGCACATAGCGAAAATGACTTGTAGCCGAACTCGGACACCCGAAGCAGCAAGCCACGGACCTCGGCATCCCGGTATTCGATCCGCCCGGTTGCCGGTGTCCGCTTGGCTGCTTCGATGAACGTCTTGGTGAGGTAAACTCTCTGTGACATAACCTGTGCTCCTGCCTATGCGCGGCTGGGGGCAACAGCGTCACACCCTTTCCGGTTGACTTCGCCTGTCTCCAACCGATCAGGCTAAATCACAGTTCATCGAAAACCCCGAATGATTCCCGATAGTTAGCCGGTCCGTCCTGCCCTGATCGACAGCGGCTTTTCAGGCTCGTAGGTACTTTCGACACACGAGGCGCAGCCGGTTGCTGATCTGGTCGCGAACGTGCTGGGGCATTGGAGTCGAACCGCTCGCGTCCTTCCATTCCGCCGTGTCGACCACGCCTGGGGATGTCAGATGATAGAGTGCGACGTATTTCGGGCCACCACCGCTGGTGCGGAAACGGCGGGCGCAGAGCACGCCGGGGACACCGGCCAGGGCAGGGACGTGCTCTTTGTCGTACCACGTGTTGAATGCGGCCTCGACTTCCGTCGCAGGGGTCATACCGACCAACAGGAGCCCGCCGGCATTGGCCGGCGCGATCGCGTCGCCCGGGAGAATTTGCTCGCCTTCGTAGCGCATCAGGCGATCCACTTTCGCGGTCACCCGCTTCGACCACGGCGACAGGTTCTCTCCCCCAATGGCGCGGTAGCCTGGGCCTCGAAGCACCTCAAGGCTGTCGAGGTCATAGGTCGCGACCGACTGCCTCGGGTTCTCCGCGCCGATCCACCGCTGCAGCGTCAGAAAACCCGGCACCCGCTGGCGTTCAGGAACATGCTCGGTATCGTACCAGTCGTTGAACTCGCCGGCGTCAACGTTCGAGAAATCCATCGCCGCGATCAGCACACCCTTTGCCATGGCGTTCCTCCTTCTTGCGCAACGCCGGAAACTCTAAGGCAGCTGAGCCGGAATCCAAAGGGGCAGCTCACGGCAAGTATCAGCCAACGGTACTGCCTGGACCCGTGTGGTTCCTGCCACGAAAGAAGATCAACGGGTCGCCATCCGCGCGCGAGGCAACCGCGACAATCTTGCCGATGATGATCGAGACGTCGCCTCGGTCGAGTATTTCGTCAACGACGCAGTCGAACACGCCGAGCGCTTCGCGGAAGACGGGAGCACCGGTCGAGAGGACATGCCACTCGCCGGCAGCGAAACGGTCGGCGCCGGAGACGCCTGCTCTTCCGCCGAAAGCATCGGCAACCTTCGTAGCGCTGGCCGGCAGAAAATTTACTGCGAAGTGACGGCGCGACATGATGCCGGCAAGTGCACTGGTCTTGCGATCGACCGACACGAGCATGGTTGGCGGGTTGGCTGTCACGTGGGCCGCGGAAAGTCCAAGAAAGCCGGTGGGCCCGTCATCACTATCCGCGGTGACAACGGTCATGCCGGTCGCCCGCTGCCCGAGCGCCGTCCAGAAAGCCTTGGCGTCGATTTCGCCGCCCGATGTCACCGTCAAGGTTGTCATGTCGGAGCCCGCCGTCGTGGTTTGCAACCGGCGTCCAATAGCGGATGATACCGCCGATCGGAAGCTCAGGGCTTGCGCGGGGAAGCAGCAGAAGTCGAAAGAACATGATCAAGGATCCAGCTTGGGCGTTGGCCGAGCACGTATGTGGCAGCGAATTCGGGGACTTGCCGACCGCCACGCGGGTCGCCACTCGCAACGATGTCCTTGACACGTTCGGCTGCCTGCTTGGCGGCAGCGGCGCACCCGGCATCGCGGAACTCGCCCGCGTCATTGGCGGCTGGGGCGGCGTTTCGCAGAGCCAGGTGGTGCTGCGGCGGCTCCGACTGCCGGCGCCACAGGCCGCGATGATAAACGCCAGCATGGCGCATGCTCTCGACTTTGACGATACGCTCGATCACGGCGGTTCGATCCATCCGGGTGCATCGGTGCTCGCCGCGAGCCTTGCCGTATCTGACATGCTTGGCGGCGTGTCGGGCCAGCGCCTGCTTTTGGCGATCACGCTCGGCCTCGATGTGTCTTGCCGTGTCGCGCTCGCCTCGACGCTCGATCGCGGCTGGCATCGCACTGCGGCGATGGGCGTGTTCGGCGCCGCTGCGGCTGCCGGCAAGCTGCTCGGCCTGAATGTGGAGCAGATGGTGAATGCGCTGGGGATCGCATTCAGCCAGGCCGCGGGGAACCGCCAGTGCATCGTGGATGGCGCGCTGACCAAGCGCCTCCAGGCCGGCCAGGCAGCCAGCAGCGGCGTATTGGCCGCGCTTCTGGCCGGCGAGGGTTTTACCGGTGCTCACGACATCTTCCTCGGGCGGTTTGGATTCTTCGAGCTGTACCAGCCCAACGGTCATGATCCAGCAAAATTGCTCGAAGATCTCGGCAGAGAATTCCGCGGCGATCAGTTGAGCTTCAAACCTTATGCTTGCGGCCGGCCTCAGCATGCCATCCTCGATGCCGCAATTGCCGCACGGAATCAGCTTGGATTGGGAACCACGGTCGATCTTGCGGCAATAGCGGACGTGCGGGTGACGGCGGCCGCCGCGACGATCGCGGAGAACTTCAAGGGCGGCTCGCACAAACGCCGGCCCACGCAGATCGTGGAGGCGCAGTTCGCGCTGCCCTACCTGATCGCGGCGGCCGTGGTGCACGGTCGCGTCGGCATCACGGAAGTTGCCGATACCCATAACACCCAGGTCCTGCACATCGCCGAGCGGATGGTAGGCATCGATGCAGGACACGAGAAGGCCGCTGTGGCTATCAGCCTGCGTGACGGTCGCACGGCGACTGTCGCCACAGGCTCGCCTTTCGGCTCACCAGAGAACCGCCTCAGCGTTGAGCAGCTCAGGATGAAGTTTGCGGATTGTGCGCGCAATGCGGTGCGGCCACTGTCGGACGATGCAGTGCGTGAGGCAGCGCACGCGATTCTTCACCTGGAAGAAATGCAAGATGTGGGTGACCTGCTGCGGCACTTCGTGTGATGCCCGGCGACGCTGAACAGGAGGCCGGATAGTGACTGCCGGAAAAATGCGGCTGGGCATGTCGATCCGGGGCTATGGCTACCACCCGGCGGCCTGGCGCCATCCCGATGTGCCGGCCGACGGCACGCTGCATGTCGAGCATTATGTGCGCAACACGCAGGTCGCCGAGAGCGGCAAGCTCGACATGATCTTCTTCGCCGACGGCGCGGGCATTCGCCAGGGCGACAATCCTCGCGGCGCGCTGTGTCGCACCGGTTCGGATATGGTCGAGATGGAGCCGATGACGTTGCTGCCGGCGCTCGCCATGGTCACGCAACACATCGGTCTGGTGACAACGGCATCCACGACCTACAACGAGCCGTACAACCTGGCGCGCAGGTTCGCCACACTCGATCTGATCAGCAACGGCCGTGCTGGCTGGAATGTCGTTGCATCATGGTCGGACCACGAGGCGCGGAACTTTGGCCTGGAGACAACGCCCGACTACGACACGCGTTATGCGCGCTCGGCCGAATTCGTCGAGGTGGTCAAAGGGCTGTGGGATAGCTGGGAGGATGGCGCCCTGCTGTTCGACAAAGCCAACGGCCGCTATTTCGACGAAGCAAAGATGCACGTGCTCAACCACACAGGCCGGTTCTTCAAGGTGCGCGGCCCGTTGAACGTTGCGGGCATGCCGCAAGGCCATCCAGTGATCGTGCAGGCGGGTGCCTCCGATCAGGGGCGGGAACTCGGCGCCGCAACCGCGGACGTCATCTATGCGATCCACGACTCGCTCCAGCGTGCGCAGAGCTATTACGCCGACGTGAAAGGCCGCATGGCGAAATACGGGCGCGAGCCTGATGATCTGAAGATCATGCCGGCCCTTTGCCCGGTCGTCGGTCGCACGCGTGCGGAAGCGCAGGCGAAGTTCGATGAGCTGCAGGCGATGATTGATCCGCTGGTCGGCCTCGGCCGGCTCTACAGTTCGTTCGGCGATCTGTCGGGCTACCCGCTGGACGGTCAAGTGCCCGAGGATTCGCTGGGAAAGCAGGAGCATCGCAGCCTGAGCGTTCAACTGGTGGAACGCGTGCGGCGCGAGAAGCCGACGATCCGCGAATTGTATTTGCGCTCCGGCATCACCGGATCCGCGAAGATCGGCACGCCCTCCGATATTGCCGACGTCATGCAGGAATGGTTCGAGGCTGCCGCATGCGACGGTTTCAACGTCACGCCCGCGACTCTGCCAGGCGGCGACGAGGACTTTGTCGAGTTGGTTGTGCCCGAACTTCAGCGCCGCGGCCTGTTCCGCACGGAGTATGAAGGCAGGACGCTGCGCGAAAACCTTGGCCTGAGGCCGGTTATCAACCGCTACAGCCGGCACCGCCGCGCCGCCGAATAAACACGTCTGCCTACAACCAACTCATCTCAGCGAGGCAAATGCAATGGCCAGAATCCACTACAGAATAGTCGCTCACGACGGAGGGTGGGCATATAAGCTCGACGACGTGTTCTCGGAGCCCTTCCCCAGTAAGGCCGCGGCGCTTGGCGCAGCAAAGCGAGTCGCCGCCGAGCAACACATTCCCGGCGACACCACCCACATCGAATATCAGGATGAACTCGGCAGATGGCACTCCGAAACGTCTGAAGGGGATGACCGGCCGGAAGCCGATGTGGTTGCCTGAACCCGGGCGAGCGGGCCGGCATTCCGGTTGCCAGCCTTTGCGCCTGCGCCCATCATGAAGTGCTCTGACCGGCCGGATGGATCACACCCATGTCCATGAGCCTCTCGCCAAACCTGCCGCCCGACAAGCAGCGCGAAATGCTGCGCCAGATGCTCACCATACGCCGCTTCGAGGAACGCGCCTCGGCTGACTATCACGCCGGCAAGATCTACGGCGTCGTGCACTGCTACATCGGTGAGGAGGCGGTCGCCGTCGGCGTCTGTTCAGCGCTCGATCGCCGCGACCGGATCATCTCGACGCATCGTGGCCACGGCCACTGCATCGCCAAGGGCGCCGACCTGAACCGCATGATGGCCGAGCTGTACGGACGGCAGACGGGCTACTGCAAGGGCAAGGGCGGCTCCATGCATATCGCCGATTTTGGCATCGGGATGCTTGGCGCCAACGGGATCGTCGCAGGTGGGATATCGATCATCACCGGTGCGGGCCTTGCTGCGCAGCTCGAAGGCAAAGGAGGCGTCGCGGTTTCCTTCTTCGGCGACGGGGCATCGAACGCCGGGCCCTTCCACGAATGCCTCAATATCGCGGCGACGTGGAAGCTGCCGATGCTCTACGTGTGCGAGAACAACATGTACGCGGCGCAGACATCGGCCGCAGCGACGCACGCCTTGAGCGATGTGGCGGCACGCGCGGCCGGCTACGGCATTCCAGGTTTCGTGGTCGACGGCAACGATATCGTCGCGGTTCATCAGGCGGCAATCCGTGCCGTCGAACGGGCACGGTCAGGCGGCGGCCCGACACTGATTGAGTGCAAGACCTACCGTCAGCGCGGCCATACGGAGCGCAAGGGGCAGCCCGATCCCCGCGACAAGACTGAGGTCGACGCGTGGAAGCAGAAGGATCCGATCGCGCTGCTCGACCGGCAGTTGAGGGATCAGGGTGCCCTCGACGACGCCGGTTTGCAGGCGATCGAGCGCGATGTCATGGCCGCGCTCGAAGCCGCCATCGCCTTCGCCGAGGGAAGTCCCTTCCCGCTGCCCGAGCAGGCGACCGACGACGTGTTTGCAGCGTGACGCGAGGAGCGGACGATGCGAGAGCTGACGTACAATGAGGCTGCACTCGAGGCGATCGCCGAAGAGATGCGGCGCGATCCGAAGATCTTCTACATGTCGACCGACGCGCTGCCACCGCTGCTGAAGGAATTCGGCCCGACGCGGGTCAGGGCGACCCCGATCACCGAAGCGGCGCTGACCGGCATGGGGATCGGCGCGGCCGGCTCCGGCTTCCGTCCGATCGTCGACTGGCGGCAGGTAACTTTCTCCTTTGTCGCGATGGACCAGATCGTCAATCAGGCCGCGAAGATCCACTACATGTTCGGCGGCCAGGTGACGTTCCCCATCCTGTTTCGCGCATCGGTCGGCGGCGGCGGCCAGGTCGCGGCGCAGCACTCGCAGTCGCCCTATTCGATGTTCATGAATGTCGCCGGGTTGAAGATGTTCCTGCCGTCGACGCCGTACGACATGAAGGGGCTGCTGAAGACGGCGATCCGCGACAACAACCCGGTGATCTCGTTCGAGTCAGGCCGGCTGATGGCGCGCAAGGGGGACGTGCCGGAGGATGACTACACGATCCCGCTCGGCGTTGCGGACCTGAAGCGCGAGGGCAGCGACGTGACGGTGGTGGCGTTGGCGTGGCTGGTGCACGAGGCGCTCGCCGCGGCGGAGACGCTGGCCGCGGAGGGAATTTCGGTCGAAGTCGTCGATCCGCGCACGCTGGTGCCGCTGGATGCGGGGACGATCCGGGAGTCGGTGCGGAAGACCGGGCGGCTCGTCATTGCCGACGAGGCGGGTCCGACCGCCGGCTTCTCGGCGGAGGTCGCAGCACTTGTCACCGAGGACGCCGGGACCTTCGCGCGTTTGAAGGCCCCGGTGAAGCGGGTCTGCGCCTTGCAGGTGCCGATACCGTACAGTCCGGTGCTGGAGAACGCTGTGTTCCCGGATCGGGGCAGGATTATCGGTGGGGTTCGGGAGGTGCTTGCTGGACGCGGACGTGCCGAGGCGGCGTGAGGATCTGTCGGGGCGTGCATTCACCGTGCTCAATACGCTTGGAGCGGGATTCCTGGAGAAGGTTACTTTGCGGACCTGTTGGTGGAGGACGAACTTCTAGTGGAGCTGAAGACCCGTCAAAGCACTGGACGATGCGCATCGGATGCAATGCACTAAAGATCTCAAAGAAACTGGTCTGCGGCTCTGTCTGCTGCTTAATTCGGCAAGCTGCGCCCCACCGTCTATGAGTCTCGCCGGACCATCTGCGCGTTTAGCGTGTATCTGCCCTTATCTGCGTTAAATTCCTTCTTGTCTTCACACGAACAGCGAAGCTGCCTGGATCGTCACCCCCGGCAGAGCTGCAACTTCCAGAACGCCGGCAGGCTCCACCCTAGCCATCGACCCGTACCTATCGCCGCCCGGATTGCGGCAAACCAGCACGCCATCCGTCATCAAATCCACAATCCAGAACTCCGGAATCCCCGCCATGGCGTACAGTTCCAGCTTGGCCCCGCGATCGGTCTCCCGGCTGGTGTCCGCCACCTCGATCACCAGGAAGATGTCTCCGGGTTGCGGGTGCGCGGTCGGGTAGCCGTGCCAAGGTCGCCTGACGAGGACGATGTCCGGCTGCGGTTCCGTCGCGCCGTCCAGCACGATCGGGTTCTGCACCCTCACCCCTGCCCGCCCGGCAACCGCGATGACCAGCAACTCGGTCAGCGCGTCGACTGCCAGCGCGTGTCGCGGCCCGATTGGCGACATGTCCACCAGTTGCCCTTCAAGCAGCTCGACCCGATGGTTTTCACCCAGAATGCCGGCCTCGCCCAGCCGATGGTACTCGTCCAGCGTCAGGCGGTGCCGCGGGACCGGATGGCGGCTCAGAATGTCGGTGCGGCCGGTATCCATGGTTGAGGTTCCAAGCAGCAGTCCCCGTGCAGCAGGCGTGCCAGTCCGGCCAGCCTAATGAAACCCCTCCCAGGGTCAACGGACGTCTCCATTGTCGCCCCCAACCAGTGCTTGCATGATGCCGGATCATCGCCGCCACGCGCGAGGCCGCATCGATGCCAGCTCCGATCGTCGTCGCCGACAGTATAACCCGCGTCGGGCCTGAAGCCGCCGCCGCGGTCGTCGTCAATGCCTCGCACGGCGGGATCTATGCAGCCTACCTCGCGGCGAAGCTCCAGGCCGTCGCGGCGATCTTCAACGACGCCGGCGTCGGCCGCGACTGCGCCGGAATTGCCGGCCTGGACTACCTCCAGCAATTCGGCATCGCCGCTGCGACCGTTGGTCATGACACGGCGCGGATTGGCGATGGCGCGGACATGATGGCCAGCGGCGTCATCACCCATGCCAACGCGATCGCTGCATCGCTTGGCGTCACTCCCGGCCAATCGTGCCGCGACGCAGCCGCCGCACTGCAACAGGCACAGCCGGCACATCGCGCTCCACCCGAAGCGCTGGAAGCGGCATTCCTGCTCATCGCCGAAGCGCCATCAGTCTGGGCACTCGACTCCGCATCACTTGTCCTGCCGGAGCATAAGGACGCGATCGTGGTCACCGGTTCGCATGGTGGGTTACTCGGCAACAAGCCGGAGACCGCGCTCAAATACGACGTACTCGGCGCCCTCTATAACGACGCCGGCATCGGCAAGGACGCAGCCGGCACGTCGCGTCTGCCGGCACTCGACGCACGCGGCATCGCTGCCGCAACCGTCTCGTCGGCAAGCGCCCGCATCGGCGACGCGCGCTCAACCTACGAGGACGGCATCATCAGCCGTGTCAACGCCCGCGCCGCTTCATTCGGCTTGCGCGAAGGCATCAGCGCGCGCGAATTCGTGGCCGTGCTGCGCCGGGCACTCGCCGCATAACGGAGGAAACCATGAGCCCCACACTGCAAAATCGCCCGTCAGGCACGATGACCGGTGGGCGTGCGCTTGCCGAGATGCTGCGCCTCGCCGGCGCCGGGCCGATGTTCGGCATGGGCGGGTTCCAGTTGCTGCCGTTCTACGACGCGGTCGGCCTGGTCGGTCTGAACCACCACCTCATCAACGACGAGCGCTGCGGTGCTTTCGCCGCGGATGCCTATGCGCGGGTCACCAACCGCCCCGGCATTTGCGACGGCACTCTAGGCCCCGGCGCCACCAACCTCGTTACCGGTCTCGTTGAATCGCTGAACGGCGGCATCCCGATCGTCGCGATCACCGGCGACACCAACCGCATGCATTCCTGGAAGAACATGACCCAGGAAAGCCGCCAGGTCGAAATCCTCCGGCCGGCGGTGAAGGAGCTGATTCGCGTCGAGATGACTGCCCGCATCCCCGAGCTCGTGCGGCGTGCGTTTGCGGTGGCGACGTCAGGGCGGCCAGGCCCGGTGCTGCTCGACGTTCCCGAGGACGTCGCCCACGGCACCCACGATTTCGCGCCCGAGGATTTCGTCATCGACGAAGCCACGCTGAACGCGCCGGCCCGTCGCATCCGCCCCGACCGCACAGACATCGAGCGCGCCGCGAAGCTGATCGCGAAAGCCAAACGTCCGCTGCTGCTGACCGGCGGCGGCATCCACCTGTCCGAAGCCTGGACTGCTCTGACCCGCTTCGCCGAGGCGCAGTCGATCCCGGTCGCGCATACCATGACCGGCAAGGGCGGCATCGCGTGCACGAACAAACTATCGGTCGGTCTGTTCGGCCGCTATTCACGCATCGCCAACGACCTGATCGAGGCGTCGGATTGCCTGATCGTCGTCGGATGCAAGCTCGGCGAGATCGCGACCAAGCGCTTCGCCCTGCCGCCATCCCACATCCCGGTGATTCATCTCGACATCGTTGCGGAGGAGATCGGCCGCTGCATCCCCGCCGAGATTGCGCTGTGGGGCGATGCACGAGCGGGGCTAGAGGACTTTGCCGATGCGCTGTCGGACAGCGGCGCGGCCGCCCGTGCGGCGCGCGCTGACTATGTCGCCGAGCTCGCGCCGCGCATGAAGGCCTGGGAGGACGATGCCGCACCGCGACTCAATTCGCGCGACCGGCCGGTGCACATGGCGCGCCTCTGCCGCGAGCTGAACAAGACCCTCCCGGAGGACGCAATCCTCGTCGCCGATGGGGGGTTCGCCGGGCATTGGACCGGACTGCTCTATGACACCAAGAGCGCGGGACGAAGCTTCATTCCGGATCGCGGCTTCGCTTCGATCGGTTATGGTCTGCCGGGCGGCATGGGCGCCGCGTTGGCGGCACCCGATCAGCCCGTCGTCGCGATCAGTGGCGATGGTGGGTTCAACATGACGCTCGGCGAACTGGAGACCGCGCGCCGCACCGGGTGCGGTCTCACGGTGATCGTCGTCAACAACGCAGCGTCCGGCTACGTCAAGGCGTTGCAGCACGCGATGATGGGTGGGCGCTACCAGTCAGCGGATCTCAAGGAAATGGATTACGCGGCGATCGCCCGAACGATGGGCTGTGGCGGCATTCGGGTCGAAGACCCCGAGGCGTTGTCGCCGGCACTCCGCCAGGGCATGGAACAGCGCGACCGCCCGACAGTCATCGACGTCGTCGTCACCCGCGACCCCGCGCAAATGCTCCCCGCAGTCGACAACCGCACGGTGGAGGTCAAACGCGGCGATCGGGTGGCTTGACGCCCCGAAAAAGCACGGACGCACCTGAGGAACGGTCGAACAAGGGCCTGTGAGCTGGCTTGCATGAGCTGAGCCGCCGGGCCACGCTGTGTGGCAAATATATGGAGCTCATAACATGTCCGACTCATCCGAGTACACGCCGCCAAAAGTTTGGACCTGGAACAAGCCAAGCGGCGGGCGGTTCGCCAATATTAACCGGCCGATCTCAGGCGCCACGCAGGAGAAGGATTTGCCGGTCGGTCGCCATCCCCTTCAGCTCTACTCGCTCGGCACGCCCAATGGCGTGAAGGTCACCGTGATGCTCGAGGAGCTGCTGGCGCTCGGCCATAAGGGCGCCGAGTACGACGCCTGGCTGATCAAGATCGGCGACGGCGATCAGTTCGGCAGCGGCTTCGTCGCGATCAATCCCAACTCCAAGATCCCCGCGCTGCTGGACCGCAGCGGCCCGAAGCCCATACGGGTGTTCGAGACCGGCGCGATCCTGGTGCATCTGGCGGAGAAGTTCGGGGCGTTCCTATCCACCGAGCCCGGTCTACGCGCCGAAACCCTGTCGTGGCTGTTCTGGCAGATGGGCAGCACACCGTATGTCGGCGGTGGGTTCGGCCACTTCTACGCCTACGCGCCGACGAAGATCGAATACGCCATCGACCGGTTTGCCATGGAGACGAAGCGGCTGCTGGACGTGCTCGACAAGCGACTGGCGGACAATGAGTACCTTGCAGGCGATGTGTATACGATCGCCGATATGGCGGCGTGGCCCTGGTACGGCGGCCTGGTGAAGTTCAATCAGTACGGCGCGGCCGAGTTCCTGGCAGTGCACGAATACAAGCACGTCAACCGCTGGGCCGACTCGATCGGCGCGCGGCCGGCAGTGCGGCGTGGCCGGATGGTCAATCGCCTGCAGGGCGAACCGTCGAGCCAGTTGCACGAGCGGCATGACGCCAGCGATTTCGAGACGAAGACGCAGGACAAGCTGGCCGCGAATTAGGCAAACAGGCTGCCAACAATATAAGGGAAGGAGGTACAGGCATGCCATTCTACCAAAAGGGTAACGTTCGCATCCGCTATGAAGAGACGGGAAGCGGTTTCCCACTGCTGGTGACACCCGGTGGCGGCTTGAACTCCCGTGTCAGCAACTGGCCGACGGCAGTGTTCAACGCCATGGAGGTCTTCAAGAACGACTTCCGCTGCATCACCATGGACCAGCGCAATGCGAACGGCGGCGAATCGACCGGCCCCATCGCGGTCGATGATCCATGGGGCGCGTTCGCCGATGATCAACTTGGGCTCATGGACCACCTCGGCATCAGGGAGTTCTTCTTCATGGGCTACTGCATTGGGGGCTGCTTTGCCCTCAAGCTCATGGAGCGAGCCCCTGATCGTGTGGTGGCGGGCGTGCTGTGTCAGACGGTCGGGCACCGCCCGGAAAACCCGGACGTCATGTACAACTCAGGCCGGGATGTCTGGGCCCCGGAACTGATGGCGCGGCGGCCCGACGTGACGATGGCGACGGTCGAGGCGTATCTTCACAATCTCTATCGCGCCCGCGCTGATTTCGTTTACAGCGTGTCGCGCGAGTTCGCACGTTCCTGCCAGGTCCCTATGCTTGTCATGCCGGACGACACCCCCTCGCACCCCTACCAGTCATCGATGGATGTCGCTGCATTGGCACCGAAGGCGCAGGTGACGGCATATCCCTGGCGTGAACCGCCCGAGCTGCTCGCCAGGACCATCAACCAGGTCCGTGGGTTCCTGCGGGATCATCAGCCAATGTCGGCGGCCGCTCAATAAAGCTCATCTGAAGCGCCGGCGCGTGATGGGCCGATCAAGTCCTTGCACATCCGCGCCGGCCGCTCGCGCCCACACATTGGAGCGAGCCAATCAGCCTTCAGCCTTGTCCAGTGCATACCCTTTCACCTCCATGCACTTCAGAATCGCGGCGCGCACCGCCGGAGGGCCAGTGATCGGGGCAATAATCCAGCTCTGAGGGGTACTGGCGTTCTTGAGACGCACAGCTTCAGTCGACGACGTGCGGCATTGCTCAAGATCAGCCTTGTACTTGTCCGACGTGCGGTCACCCTGGACAGGCGGATCGTAGGCCGCGCAGCCGCTCACGCCAACCAAGAGTGAAATGACTAATGAGGGGCGAATGGGTCGCATTGGGCGATGATATAAGCAGAGAGCGCGCGCCAAGGAAGCGCTGCCGGCCAACGCAGACTCACCGTTGGTGATGACCCAAGGCCAGCTCTACGAACGCGTCGGCAAGTCACAATAAGGGTTACGCCCCTAGCAGGGTTCCAAGGGACCCAGGCGTTGGCCTTCCCTCATCGCTCCCGCAGCTTTGGATCGAGCACGTCGCGCAGCGCGTCGCCGAACAGGCTGACGCCGAATACGGTGAGCGCGATAGCCAGGCCGGGGAAGATCGCGATCCAGGGTGCGGTTGATGCGTATTCCTCTGCACCGCCTTGCAGCATCAAG
>Ga0210395_10002447_pt1 | contig 14408 bp, 11 predicted proteins | sample IncBWH4OmetaG_FD_150861 | JGI IMG/M metagenome (GOLD analysis project Ga0210395, IMG submission 150861) | Forest soil microbial communities from Barre Woods Harvard Forest LTER site, Petersham, Massachusetts, United States - Inc-BW-H-4-O ... | reverse complement strand
TGTTGAGGAAGGAGACGAGCACATGTGGAATGCGTTTATGGCCGAACTGCGTGCCGACCATCTCGGTGCGCCTCGCCCGAGGGCATCTGTATTCGCCAAGCGCCTGGCAGTCCTCGAGGCCGATCGCGGACGCAGGACGCGACGATAGCGTCACCGCCGCGCTCCCCACAACAACGTCCTCAGGCCAGGTTCGGAGCAGCCACGCCAAGTTAAGCCCTACCATTCCGAAAAGCCATCATTCAAAAAATATCCTTTACCGTAGGTAGCCGCTGCGAGCAAGCCTTTTTGGCCGCGACGCTTAGCGGTTTCGTGCCGTAGTTTGTCTTTGCCTGGCGTTTAACCACTTCTGCCATCAGGCATTCCGTTCCGAACAGATCTGATCAGCCAGAATCAAATTTCCCGATCGGAACATTAGCTTGACGCCGGACACAGATCCCTATATTCTTCGTGCGTTTTGTTTGCTACTTGCGAAACGCAACTAGTAGCAAATTGCAATCTACTAGCAGTGAGGCAAGAAAGTGACCTCAAAAGGAGAGGATATGAGCGCGCTTAGACACCTGCGGAATTTGTGGATACCGTTGCTTACGATGATGGTTCTGGCCTGCTTCAGCGATGCAGGCGCACAAGTCAGGTACAAAATTACTGATTTGGGTACTAAGGGCAATGACAATCTGGGGTGTGCCATGTCCGTCAATGATGAAGGCTGGACGGAGATCATGGCTGGGAAGTTTGAACCGGGGCAGCAGGATTTCGTGCCCGCGGAACCTCTAATCGGACGCGTACTGATAGACGTCGACGGATTCAAGATCGACCTCGGTACGCTCGGAGGACCGAGCAGTTGGATGATGTGGGGCGAGATCAACGACTTCGGGGCTGTAGTAGGTTATTCGGAAACCGCTGTCCCAGACCCGAACGGCGAAGACGTTTGCCTCCTCGGCGACCACCTTACGTGTCGCCCGTTTCTTTGGCAACGATTCCAAATGAGCGCTCTCCCGACGCTCGGTGGAAATAACGGGCAGGCGAGCGCGATCAATAACCGTGGACAAATCGTGGGGTTTGCGGAAAACGGTGCCGTGGACTCCACATGCCCGGCTAACACAACTAATAGTCGGATTCAGCTGCCGGTGTTGTGGGATAACGGCAAAGCCCAAGCTCTTCCTACAGGTAGCGATCCAGGCGGGAACGCACTTTGGCTCAACGATCAAGGCCAAGCCGTAGGCTTCACGGGACCCTGCGGTGCGACGAATCACGCCGTTGTGTGGGAAAACGGCAATGTCAGCCCCCTTCTCGACTACGGAACTGGCGCTGAGGCCTTCGGCAATAACAACCGAGGCCAAATTGTTGGATTCGTCGACAGCCCCGACAGCTCAACCCTCTATGGCGCGCTTTGGCAGAACGGCACGCTCACAACCCTCGGCCTTTTGCCCGGAGATTTTGGCGGCCTAGCCAGTGGCATCAATAACAAGGGCCAAGTCGTGGGAAGCAACTTCGACTCGAACTTCGACTGGTCCCATGCCTTCATCTGGCAGGACAACGTGATGACCGACCTCAACACGCTGCTTCCAGCCAGTTCCAACCTCTTCGCAACCATGGCTAACAAGATCAACGACCGCGGACAAATCTCGGGCATGGCAATCGTAACCAGCGGGCCGGATAAGGGCAACGTCCACGCCTTCCTGGCCACCCCCGCAAACGAAAGCGTAGGCACATCGGTTGCGGACGTCGTGCATGAACACCCGAAATCCAATTTGCCCGCAAATGTTAACAAACAGCTTTTGCGGGGACTCGGACTCGGCCGATTGGTGCAATAAAACTATTTCGGAGCTCCCGCACCACGCATTCCAGCCATATGCTCGCGAAGGGGCAAGGCCGGAGGTTGTTGCGTGACATTCTGGGTCACGCGAATATCGACGTGACCCAGAATCAGGAGTTGGGATTTACTCGCGGACAATCTCCGAAAACAAATTGTGGGGAGCGGAGGGGTATTGTGCCTCTCGAAAATCTCGAAATATCTGAGCGGAGGAGGGTTATAGTTCTTTCATAATTCTCGCCCATGATCATTTCTCTCACGACTGTGCATAACGAAAACTTCATCCAGCGGTTTCCCGTCAAACGTCACGTTATCACTTCCCGGTCGCCTTCTTAACCCAGCCGCCAGTTCCCTTCCGCATGTCGCTGATTTCAATGGCATTCGTCACCGATGGGATTTGCGGGATCCACAATCGCGTGCGGAGTCGTCGCGGCATTCGCGGCGACGCGTCTGATGTCGTCACTTCTGTTCGGCGTGAGCTCCAGAGACCCGTGGACCTATGCGGGTACGATCGCGTGCGTGATTGCTGTATCGTGGCTGGCTTGCTACCTGCCGTCACGCCGTGCCGCCACTGTCGATCCCGCGAACACGCTGCGGGCTGAGTAGCAAGCAGTCGAATCCTTTAGGATGAGCCCGGTTAGTGCTGCCCGTTCGAGGGTTTCCGTTGAATGAAGCCCTTCATTGGTTGATCTCCATCTCTGAGGATTACATACTCATCTGCAGTTAGATCGGTTTTTTCCGCTTTTACCGTGCTCAGAGCGTCGTTGCCGGCTACCAGCAGAACCATCCGAGTGGCATCAAGGGGATTTTGCGCGGCGAGAATCAACGCCTCTCGTTCGGACGCATGCACCTTGCCGTTGATTGTGAAAGCCGCGCCGTTGTAGTTCAGTCCGAGCTTTTCGGACCAGCGTGCCAACGCGGAATTGGACTCAGGACGACCGATGAAAACGACGTCGCGGCCTCGAAGCAGGTCGTCGGTGACCTCAAAGTCTCTATAGATGGGTACTTCACTCTCATAGCGATCGAGAAAACGGTTCTGCATTTGTTCGGCAGCGTAACGGTTCGCGCCAGCGTCACGCCCAGTGCCGTAAACGATCGCAGAGTTTGCGAGTTTTCCCAAGATGTCGCGAGTAAGGTAGGCGGGGCCCTCTGGAGGATCGATGACGTCAATGCTGGCGCCGGCTCGCTCGAGAAAAGACTGCGCGGTGACTGTCTTGGTGGTGTTAGCCGTGAAATAGTCGCTCATCAGTTTAAGGAATGCGTCGTCGCCCATCTTGCTTCGGAGTGAATCGAGAAAGAGTACGCCCTTAGCCCGCTCCCGCTGAAAGTGATTCGCCGGAGTATCAGGGACTAATTCCAGCCCACGCCAGGTAGCACGCTGGGCATTCAGAGCTTCCTCGACATCTTTCGATTGGAGCGCGCGCTTGTATGCGGCTGAACCAGCAACGAACCACATGTCCGCGTCACTGGCCGGCAGCAGCCAACCTTTCCACAGGCGGCCCTCAAGAGAAGGCGGGTCTGCAACCGCGGGATCCGAAGGCTTGGCCGAATCCGTCAAAGCCGCAATTCGAGCCTTTTCGTTTTCCTGAAGCGCAGCACGCAGGCTGTCCGAAGGTTCTTGCTGGAAAAGATAGTAGCCCGACGGATAGAGCCCGTCGTCCTTGCTGGAGTCCGACTTCTGAGGCAGCCACTCGCGCTGGTTGGGCTTGCCGATGGCGGCCCACACCATGAGGTGAGACGCCATATCCGCAGTTAGAACCTTCGCATCCATGGTGATTGCGCTGACCAAAGGTGCCGTACGAAACGCGAGAAATGCAAACTGCTCGTCGATCTGGCCATGATACTTGCGATAGAGTGCCTGCCAGGCGAGATCGCGAGGCCCCGGTACGTACGGAATGTAGCCGCCATCTGCCTCGGGATCGGGATAACCCTCGAGACGAACCGTCAAATCTTTGGGGTTGTTGTCGCCCCAATAGAAGCCCGGCGTGTCGCCAAACCATTCGTTCTTGGAACTGCGCCACAGGCGGGTATGGCTCGTGCCCAGATCGTAGATCGCGATTTCGTTTGTCTTCGCATCGCCGATAATCCACTCATTGGTGTAGAGACCGTTATTTCGCGTGCCGAGGTGCTGCACCACCTCGTCGATGTTGCTGCTGTACTGGATCGCCGTACGGGCACGGAAGGCCACCGAGGTTCCTTGGATGTTGAAAGGCGTTTGGTCGATGGTGGTTTCGGTCAGTACCACTCCGGCATCATTCTGATACCAGTCCGTGCCGCTCTCAATGCCGCCGGGATAGCTTTGAATAAGCATGCGATGGCCGGAAGCGGGCGTGATGTCCAGCATGACATTGGTTTGCTCTGCCAGGGTCAGGGGCCACCACGTGACATGTCCGATGACCATCTCGCCGTCTCGCGTGGCCGGGCCGGTCGCAGCAAATGCGCTGCAATGGTCCGTGACAGAATCATGCTTGCCGTTTGCGTAAGGCGGAACCTCCAAACCCAGGCCTTCGAGACCCGTACGGGTTGTGGATAGAGCGCTATCAAGCACGCCCATTTCGATGGTTGTGTTGGCCACGAGGATGTCGATGAGATCGATGCGGCGATCCTGCCATCGCGCACCGGCATCGGAGGCCCCATCCGCAATCCCGCGCATCTCCTCGAGGAGTTCCTGATCGAAGCCCCGGAGGAACAAAGAATTCGCCAGCTTGCGATAGTCGTCCCAATGTTCTTTGGAGCCCAACAAAGACGCGCAGCGCTCGAGGTATTCAGGAATCTCGCGAGTCATTAAATGTCCGTGCTGGTATCCGCGCTCGAAGGGCTTGCCTTCGACGTGCAGATAGATCCAGCCGGCCGCAGGATAGCGATAGGCTGGCCCGAAGGTCTCCACCGCCTCTCGAACCGGCCACTCGTCGCCGGAGGAGATTGCGTCCAGTTGTATGCCCTCGAACCACGCCTTGCCACTGAATGTGCCACCATTGCCTACGGTGAGCAGTATCTCGTCCCGTTCACGCGTCGCAATAAATCGAAGCGTTAAGTGCGTCCAGGGCTGGGTGCCGCCGACCGATTCTGAATGGACATCGAAGGGCATCGAAGCCATCGTGAGTGCCGCGCCGGAAGCAATTGGCGAGCGATCCGCATCGTGTACCAGGAGCGCCTCGGTGCGGACCCAACCACTCAATTCATAGTGCTTTCCCATGGTAAGCGTCACCGGTGTGAGGCGAACGCAAGCATCCCGCGAAACTGCATCCCGTTCGATGCGGAGGGAACTATTCTTGTCGTGCAAGACGCGTGAATCTGGCGTGGCCGCACCACGAATCACTGTCCAGTCGCCATGCCCCTTCTCAAACGACGCTTGGAATACGGAAGTGTCGGCCTGAGCAGCTGACGCCATAAGCAGGCAGATTGCCACACCAAACATTTGCCACCTGCGAAGTGCACGGCGTGACCAAAACGATCGGCCCCACGGAGCCCTTTGGGATGACATTTTCATGGGATTCCTCGCAGTTGCCCGGGATTTTATCACCAAACTACTCGGAGCAGCCATCAGTCGTATCGAGCCATCTCCCCAGAAACTCCTCCTTGTTAGGCTGACGCGGGTATTTCGGTGACTTGGTATCCGAGGCTGGAGGCTTTCCGCTTGAGGTGCTTGATCTGCAATTGCCGGTATTGAAGCTCGTAGAAGGCCGCGCCTTTGTCCGCATATTTCATGCCGTAGCGCATCATGCGGTAGACCAAGCGCGCCAGTTTGGCGGCCATGGCCTTGATCGCACACGGGGCACCTAGCCTGGTTCTGAGTCGACGAAACTGCGCTCCGAGATAGGTGTTGCTTTTCCTCAACGTGCTGGCCGCCATCTTTAAAGCAATGGTTGCTCTGTTGTTGGTTGGCAGCCGACCTTTTCCGATGATCTTGTCGCCACTGATGCGATTGTCCGGACGCAACCGCAGCCAGGAAACAAAGTGGTTCTCGGTCTGCCATTTGCTCATATCGTATCCGGTTTCGCTGATGACCGTCGTCGCGGTCTGGATATCGATACTGTCGATCCGGGTCAAGTCGGTACCGGTCAGGCAAAACAACCTTTCGCGCAAGTCGAACCGCGGTGCATTCCCCTTCTTTTTCTTGAGCCGTCCCTTGCGCTTCTCTACCGGCAGCATGGCACCCTGGCTGCGGTCTTCTCTTTGTTGGAGATACTGTGCGAGTTGGCGATCACACTCCGCCATCTGCTTCTGGCAGAACTCATAGCCATCCTGCTCCTGCTTGAGCACAAACAGCAGATCGGGTTGCCAGTTGCCTTCCAGGCTTTGGGCAATCTGCTCCTCACTCGCTTTCACGCGAGGATCCCGAAATGCCGCGAGCTTATGCGGATCGCGTTCGCCTCCCAGAATGGCCTTGATGATGGCCTGTCCGGTTGCTCCGCTGATATCGGTCAATACATTGGCCAACTGAATGTTCATCTGCGTCAGCGCCTTCTGCATCCGCTGGATGTGACGCGCCGCTGCCTGTACCAAGTCATTGCGCTGTCTCCAGTAGGTCCGCATCGTCCGAATCTCCTGCGATGGCCGGTCCCTGGCGAATTGAGAAAGTGGCAGGTTCCAACGCAATGTAACATTGCAATCGCCTGACTGGCGAGGCCTCTGTTTCATATTCTTGAATGTCTTAGATTTCAAAGGCGTTCGCGCCGGATAACATTTTTGATAGGGACAGTTGCTCGTCACTCGGGCGGGATCGCTGGTTTCTCCATGTAAGCGGTTATCTTTAGTGTTGAGCCGTCGTTTTCTGCTGAGTTGTCAAGAGTTCCTGAATCTGTTTGACCGCATACTCGACTTTCATATCGAACGCCATCTTACCGAGTTCCACCGTTGATCGACGAGCATCGCCCTTGATGCCGTTGTTCTTATGCGGCAGCGCGTTCGCAGCGCTCTGACTGTCCAGTGCGCGCTGACCTAGTTCGGGTACCGGATCGCCTACCGCCTCATTTATCAGCTCTTTGCGAACCCAACCAGTGTCGCCGCCCAGGTAGAGCATTTCTGAGGTATCCGGGATGCCAGCGTGCAAACTTCGCGGATAACCATGCGCGACGAGCCAGTTCGACAAGTCGTTGTTTGCTTTCTCATACACCTCATCGCAGTAATAGACATGGATGCCGCTCGATGAGTACTTCTCGTCAAGTTTCTTGGCGACTGCAGAGTATATCTTCGGCTGACCGCCGCCGTGATCGCCCATCAAAATGATGTTCTTGAAACCAGTAACGATTGCCTGCTCCGAGATTCGTTCGAGAGTTGCGCCCAGCAACTCCTCCGTCAGCCCAATCGTGCCGGGCAGTTCGGCACTTGCCTCGTTCGGGGAGTAAGGCAGCACCGGCATGGCGATGGCATTGCCAAGCTTCAGCGCGATCTCCTTAACTGTGGCCCTGGCCATCAGATTGTGGCCTCCGTTGACGTTTTGTGGTCCGCGCTGCTCAGTACCGCCGGTGTAGAAAAGCGCGGTAGTCTTACCGGCAGCCAGCGCCGCCTTCACCTCCGGCCAAGTCATCATCTCGAATTCAACCAGTGAATCTTTCATTTTCGGGGCAGACGAGAGTTTGGCGCTAGGCGGCCCCTGCGCAAACACTGCCGAAGCCAGCAGTGCCAGTGCTGAGGTCGCGGACACGAAAAATCGCATGACAATCCTCCCTTGGCAGACGAAAACGCGCTGGATAGTATATCCAACACAGTGTCTCTGGATGGGCCATTTCAGATGGAGCGTTACGAACCTGGTTACCGAGAAGCTAGCCCATAGGGCGATACAATGGTCTCTCGATCTGTCGATTCCGGCCTAGGCAGCGATTCGGGACGAGTGGTCAGCTAAGCGGAAGTGATCGTCGGACTCGTTTTCCTTCGCGGTTTTGTCCGGGGCGTCTGAGCGCAAAACTACAATTTTTCGCTCGTCGAAACTCTGGTTCACAAGTGTGATGGATTGCTGTTTTTCCGCAGCTGCTTTCGCGTGAAGTTTTTTGCTCAGCCCACCCGGAGCGGGGCGCGTACCGTCCCATACCCTTGAGTCCTAATTTATGCCTGGAACACGAAACAAGGCTGCGGAGTAGATCAGACGGTTCTCGAAAATGACTTCGTCGTCGTTACAGGCACAGGCACCGCGCGTGATTTTATCCGGCTTCTCATCGTCGAACTGCACTGAAAAGACAAAGAGAGAAAACCGACTTGCCAGACTTGCCGATTAAGAGCCCCGTGAAAATAGCTAAGTGATTGTGGCGCCTTGCCTTAGCTTATTTTCCCCACTGTTCGCAACGAGGAGGCCAGGGGTTCGAATCCCTCTCGTCCACCCAGATTCTAACGAACTTAACCGACTTTTCGGAATTCCAAAATCTTGCCAGACATGCCATTTGCAGTCTCCGCCGCTCCCTGCTGGTGGCCTGGCAGCGTAAAGCCGGTACCTGCTTTTTCTGCCCATCGCAAGCGGCCATTCGCGCTGCTTCAGGAGTTTTTTGTACACCTTGGAGACGTGTGACTTCGCGTGTCCCGACCAGGTGTGTTGCAAGGTGGCCTGAACCTCCGCCGTCTCTGGCTTCGTGATGCGGAAGCGCCGGTAAGAATAATCTCCGCACAATATGATGCGGCGATTAAGGCCCAGTTCGCCGCATTTTCTGGTTGGCCACGGGGACAGACGCGAACTCCTTGATTGCCTGTCATATATCATGGTATATATCCAACAGGAGACTTTATGCCGCGTACCGCAAAGCTATTTAAGAATGGCCGAAGCCAAGCCGTGCGCTTGCCCTCCGAATTCCGATTCGAGGGCGAGGAAGTATTCATCCGCAGGGATGAGAAGACGGGGGACGTGATCCTGTCGCGGAGACCCGCCTCCTGGGATGAGTTCTTCAGTTTGAGGGAAGAAGCCCTCAAGGCCGATCCGCGTGCGTTTGAGGACTTCCTTGCCAACCGCAACTATGAACCGCCACAGAAACGCGAGTTGTTCGGGCGATGAACGCTCGCTATTTGTTGGACACCAGTGCTGCCAGTTACGCCATCACGAAAAAGAGCCTTGCTTTCGATCACCATCTCGCCAAAGTGCCCATGGCGGAGATCGGCGTTTCTACGGTCACCGAAGCTGAGTTGCGCTATGGCCTCGCGAGGCGCCCTTCCCCGGCCTTGCAAGCCACCATAGATACATTTCTTCTAGCGGTAACGGTGTTCCCCTGGGATCCGGAAGCAGCACACCACTACGGCGACCTTCGCGCTGGGCTGGAGCGCCTGGGGCAACTTTTGGGCAGCATGGATATGATGATTGCCGCCCATGGTCTTTCGCTGGGACTGACTCTCATATCGAGCGATGTGGCGTTCAAACGGATCAAGCATCTGAAGATCGAAGACTGGACCAAGTAATGGTTGGCTGAAGAGAGCGCTCGCCCAGCAGTTGTGCACAAAAACCTCGTCATCGCTCATCAATAAAGCTGGAACATTCGCCCATAACTAGTAACGACTACTGTTCCAACGCGTCCACCGGTGACGGGATGAAGCTGCCGAAGTAATAGGTCCGGGCTGTGTGGGACCGAAGCTGTCGCAGAGCGCCTGAGCGAACCGGCGGTCAAGACTGACTTAGGCCCCCAGAAGTAGAGTTAGCCGCCGAGATCGCGTCCATGATGATAACCAAGCAAAATGATGCAAATGATGCGGACGCCTTGGCTGTGAATCTAATAGCCGGCTGTTACGCACTGAGGGGGGAGGTGCTACACCTGGGCTTATGTTGAGCGTAGATTCGGTTAGTATTTCAGCGATGAAAAGGACTCTCAGCGCTGTGATAGCTTTGGTCGGAGTCGTTTGTGGCTAATCGGCAGGTATTTTGCGTCCTTTGTTGTTTTCGGAGAAGGTCGTGGACTGCAGCAGTTTGTTTGGGGCGCGATAATCGCCGGTATTGGTGCCGCGATTCTAAGGGACGGTCGCGCCGTCAATCGGGATGCAGCGGTTTTTCTCTTATTGTTTGGAGTCCTTTTGGCAGTCTTGGCGGTTATTTTGATAGTGATGTATGGCTCTCAAGACCTTGTGGGGCATTTAGAGTATGTATTTGTAGGGGTTGTAGCTGGTCTGTTTGTATGGGTTTGGAGAAGAAGTTGGAAGAATATACTGGAAAACTCACTATGCTCATCATCCTTGGCGGCCTGCCAGGTACTGGAAAGACGACCATTGCGCGAGAACTTGCCCGCCAGCTAGGTGCAGTTTATGTGCGTATCGATTCTATCGAGGAGGCGATTTTGGATTCAGGGGTACTCAGTTCCCCAATCAACGATGCCGGATATCGTGTGGGCTGCGCAGTCGCCGCGGACAATCTCCGTATCGGCAGGACAGTGATTGCAGACTCAGTGAATCCTATTCCGCTCTCCCGCGATGCGTGGGTCGAAGTCGCTAACCGTGCACAGGTATCTGCCGTTGAAATCGAGGTCATCTGTTCTGACACCAAAGAACATCAGCATCGGGTAGAAACACGCATATCCGACATTGCCAGATCGCGGTCCCTTACTTGGCAAGACGTAGTCTCACGAGACTACCGCCCATGGAACCGCGAACACATTGTGATTGATACCGCCAGCCGGACCGTCGAGCAGGTCGTCACGATACTTCGCGGAGCGATTTCCAAACAGTAGTTAAAATCGCTGCTCCGCCCTCGCGTGCCCATCCCAGGTGCCGCCCCTTGAGGAAATTACCGTCGCAGATCCGCATTTCAGACTCTGCCTCCAAATTCCCGACAAGTTGCAGGTATTCGAGGCGAGAAAGACAAGGATAAAGGTTGGGCTCTTCCGGAACGTAGCCAACCAGTTTCTTGTAACCGGCGAGGTTATCGCGGATTCGCGTGCCCCCGTAAAGCACTTCTCCGTGCGTCGGCTCCAGGAGGCTCGCGAGCATTTTTACGGTTGTGCTTTTGCCCGATCCGTTTGGCCCGAGACAGCCGAGCACTTCCCCCGGCTGAATGCAGAAGCTGATGTCCCCTACGGCGCGCGCGGCTCCGTAGTACTTTGTCAGTTGTCGCGCCTCAAGCATACGAACCCTGCCGAATTGGAACCGAAACCTGCAATCAGTTTCAACGAAAACCCGCGAGTGACTTGCTCTCACTCATATCGCAACGCAACCATGGGCTCGACGCGCATCGCGCGCATGGCAGGCACAAAAATCGCTGCGATGGCAATAAGTCCCAGTAATACGGCGACGCAAACAAAACTCATTGGATCATAGGGACCAACCTCAAACAGCAAACTTCGGAGAACGTGAGCAGCGGACAGAGCTGTTACCAGCCCGATGGCACCTCCCAGAAGGACTAGCCGCAGCCCCTCAAGCATGATCAGACGCAGTACGTCGAGTCGAGTAGCCCCTAATGCTATTCGGATTCCGATTTCGTTAGTGCGTCTAGTGGCAGCGTACGCAGTAACGCCATACAAGCCGATTGAGGCCATGAGCAGTCCTGCTGCAGCAAAAAAGCCAAGCAGGGCCGTCTCAAAACGCGGGAGGGCAGCAAGCGTCCTGATCTCAGCGTGCATACTTTGCACTTCGATTGGTATGAGAGGATCGATATCCTCGACCCGTTGGCGGATCCATGGTGCGACGGTTTTTATAGACAACGCACTTCGGATAATTAGCGTGCCACCATAAATATTTCTATCTGTACTTGCCCACTCGTCCGACATCACTCCGAGCAACGTATCGTACTCAGGCAGGGTTCGCTCGGTTAGCCCATCATTCCGCACGTCGGCCGCGATGCCTATGACACGATAAAAAGGTTCATCCTTATCTGGGCGGATTTGCTGGCCCAGCGGATCTTGATCCGGGAACATCAACGTGGCTAGCTCTTGGTTTATAACTATCAGGTGCTCCGTAGATCTGCCATCCGCGTCCGAGAATCCTCGACCACGGAGGATGCGTATACCTAGAGCATTAAAATAATCAGGCGTAACAGCACGTTCGCTGACAATATCTTCTGACAAAAGCGGCGGCTTTCCTGCAATCGCCATTGAAGAGTACCAATGACGAGTACCTTTAGGCGGCAGCGAGTCCGTCATGGCCACAGAGGTAACTCCCGGAATACCACGCAGAGCGGCTATGGCACGGCGGAAGAAATCCATACGTTTTTCAGTGGTATTGTAGCGACGGAGGGATAATGAGGCAGATACCGTAAGAATGTGGGCTGAGTTAATACCAATGTCCTGCCGTTCGATATTGTCTAGACTTCGCAAAAGCAGAACTGCACCGGATAACAAAACAGCGCTCGATGCGATCTGCGTGACTACGAGAATTCGGCGAAGGTTAGGGCGAATGCTCCGCCGCGCGGATCTCGCGGCAATCGCAACGGAACGCAGTCCCGGAAGTGGTAACAGACCGCATGCGATTCCGCAGGCGAAAGATACTACCAGCGTTGCTAGAAGAATGCGCACATCGAGCGTGGCTTTTCGAAGGAATGACATTTCAGCTGGCGCAAGTGCAACTAAGGTTCGCAGTAACGCTTCGGCTAAAATGCAGCCAACCACAGCGCTTAGGAAAGACACGAGCAGCCCCTCCGTAAGCGTTTGGCGTAAGATCCGCGTTTTGCCAGCACCCAATGCAGCGCGGATTGCGAATTCTTGCTCACGCGCGGCAGTGCGCGCAAGAAACAGGCTGCCAGCATTCGCACAGCACACGAGCAACACGACCAATACAGTAGCGAGCATAATCCAAGCCACCGGGATTACGTCGTGCACCTGGCGGTCCCGCAACGAGCGCACCACTAGGTGCATATCGCTGCGCATTTGAGGGGGAGCGAGTCTAATGCTTTCCATAAACAATGGCTCTAAAGAGGCGCGCGCTTGAGCCACGGTGACGCCGGACTTGAGGCGAGCGAAAGCTCGCATCGTTTCCCACACGGAACCGGCGCGCACAGCTGACACGTCCACCTGTCTCGGAAGCAATAAATCGGTAGGTTGCGCAGATGGCATTTCGAAATTTTGGGGGAGCACTGCTATTACTTGCGCCTTAACACCATCAATCTCCAGGACTTCATGAACTATTGAGGGCTGTTCGTTGTATCGGGCCTTCCAAAGCTGGTAGGACAACATCACGGAAAGCGGTGCGTCAGGAAGCATATCCTCAGCTGTGAAGTTGCTTCCTAGGACCGGCCTGATGCCCAAAGTGGGAAGGAAATTCTGGTGCACGTAGCCACAAGTAAGCCGCATCGGATCGCGGTCAGTGAGGTCGCAAGGCCTCGCCACAGCGCTCTGTGCCGTCATCTCGGTGAAGGCCGTTTGGTGATCGGACCAATTATAGTAAAAGCTTCCCAGCATGAATTCGAAAGGCTCGGCCGCGTGTTTGATCCCGACAGACACGAGTCGATCGGCATTGCCATAGGGCAGCGGCCGGAATAGGACGAGGTCAACGATGCTGAGGATCGCGGTCGTGACGCCGATGCCGAGAGCCAGGGTGAGCACCGCAACGGTGGCGAAGCCGGGAGATTTGCGCAGCATTCGCAGGCCGTAAGACAAATCCTGTGATAGGTCGTGCGTCCAATTTACACGCCGCGCGTCCCGGCATTCCTCCTTGCTTTTGGCGATTGGGCCCATCTCGCGCATCGCCGCATGGCGCGCCTCTTCCGGTGCGAGGCCGCGATGGAGGTTGTCCTCGATCTGGCGTTCCAGGTGATACCGGAATTCCTCGTCGAGTTCTTGATCGACTTTAGGTCTGCGGAATAGAGAGCGAACAGCTAGGCGAATCTGCGTTAGCCAACGTGACATCGTTGCACTCCGTTTAGACGGCCCGAACCAAAGCAGAAATGGCCGCCGACAGCCGTTCCCAGTTCTCCGCCTCGTCAGCTAGCGCTTTGCGCCCAGCGCGCGTGAGCGAGTAATACTTTGCGCGGCGGTTTGTTTCTGAGAGTTTCCACTCCGACTTGATCCAGCCCTGTTGTTCCAGCTTGTGCAGTGCGGGGTAAAGAGCGCTCTGCCCGACGCGCAACACCTCACCTGAAATCTGCCGGATCCGCTCCGCGATGGCCCAGCCGTGCATCGGCTCCAGGGCCACGGTTTTCAGGATCAAAAGGTCCAAGGTCCCCTGGACAAGGTCCTTCGGCTTGGTCACGGTCGCTTACCTCAGTTACTGACACGAGTATAGACCAAACGTCCATCGTTTGGTTAGCGTTTTACGCGACCGGCTGGGCCAGTCGACCGATTTTCACTGCGTTCAGTAGGGGCTCTTTTTTCTGCCGCACATTTTCCTTATAGTGATTCTGGGGATTCCTCAATCTCCCGGAACCGTGCATCGAGCCCGCGGCCGTCAGCCGCGACGAGTTTTTCGCTGATAGAGTCGAGTTCCCTCTCGCGCTTCCCCAACTCATCGAGAGGCGCGGCTGATCGGCGCCCTTCCGCAATGGCGCGTGTCAGGTTCGCTATCTCTGTTTTTAGCGTTTCCCGCTTGTTTCGCATGGTGGCCAGGTGTGATCGCGTGTCATCCAGACGCGCGCGCAATTGGCGCTTGAATTCCGCGAGGGCGAATGCGGCGACATCTGCGCGCAGCACTTCCCGTTGCAGTCCTGAGATTAGCCCTTGTTCGATCCTGTCCCGGGCGGACCACCAGCTCATTGGCGCACATTCCG
>Ga0210395_10002446_pt1 | contig 14415 bp, 13 predicted proteins | sample IncBWH4OmetaG_FD_150861 | JGI IMG/M metagenome (GOLD analysis project Ga0210395, IMG submission 150861) | Forest soil microbial communities from Barre Woods Harvard Forest LTER site, Petersham, Massachusetts, United States - Inc-BW-H-4-O ... | reverse complement strand
GGCACCCCCTGGATACCCCCCGCACTCCAGCCAGCCCGATAACACGCCCCCGCCGCAGGCCACACCACATCACATCCCTGACGCTTGCTGAATAGCTACGATTATCTTGCTTATGTTTCAGGCGGTGCGGCGGGTCGGGGGCTGGGCAAAGTCACGCTGGCAGAGCTGGTGGTCGATCATCCGCATCGTTCCGCCGGCAGGACGGGCCGTCGCGGTCGCCGTGCTGCTGAACCTGGTCATCGGCCTGCTGCCGCTCGGGTTCGTGGTCGCTACCAGCGTGGCCATCGCGCGGGTACCCGCCCTCGGGCGCTCCGCGCACGCCGCCTGGGGACCCGTGCTGGCCGCGATGACCTTGGCCATCGTGGTTCTCTTGCTGCAGAGCGCCCTGTCACCGTTCCAGGCGGCGTTCACCGAACTGATCAGCAGGCGCGTCGACGGCTTCTGCACCCGGCGGCTGATGCGGTGCACGCTCGTGGACGCACCGGTAGCACAGCTGGAGCAGGCGGCCGTGCTCGACAAGCTGAGCGACGCCCGCCGGGGACTGACCGAGTTCTTCGTTACGCCCGGCGCGGCCGCCGCCGGCCTGGTCACGCTGATCGCACGCTACGCACAGCTGCTTGGCGCGGCGGTCATCGTCGGCGTCGTGCTCGGCCCGCTGGCCGCATTCTTGATCGCCGCCGCGGCACTGGTCGCCCGGTGCGGCAACCGGGGGTCGCTGTCCCGCTGGTCGGTGATCATCGACCGGCTGTCGTCGGCGCGGCGCAAGATGTTCTACGTCGTCGACACCGGCACCGACCTGGCCGCCGCCAAGGAGATCCGCGTGCTGGGCACGCTGCCCTGGTGGCGCGCGCGTGCGGAGCAGGAGGCCGGCGCCTACCTGCGGCCGCTCTGGCGGGAACGGCGCCGCATCTACCTCGGCCCGTTCGTCTGGTTCAGCCTGGCCGTGCTGGCCGGGGCCGCCGCGGTGCTCGGCCTGCCGCGGGACGCCGGGGCGCACGGCGGGCTGAGTGTGCTCGACCTCTCCCTGGCGATCCAGGCGATCCTGATCCCGCTCAGGTTCGGCGTGTTCTTCCCCGAGGCCGACGTGCAGACGCAGTACGGGATGCTCGCGCACGACTCCATCCTGCAGATCGAGCGGACCGCCGTCGCCGGGGCGAGCCTGCTGCGGTCCGGACAGCGGTCGGCGCAGGACGTGCCGCGCTCGGCGATCCGGTTCGAGCAGGTGAGCTTCGCCTACCCGGGCAGCGACCGCCAGGTGCTCGACCAGGTGGACCTCGAGTTCCCCGCGGGCACCTCCACGGCGATCGTCGGGCTGAACGGCGCGGGCAAGACCACCCTGGTCAAGCTGCTCGCGCGGCTGTACGAGCCGACCGGCGGGCGGATCACGGTCGATGAGACCGACCTCGGCGAGTTCGACGTCAGGTCCTGGCAGCGGCGCCTGGCGGTGATCTACCAGGACTACGTTCGGTACGAGCTGGACGCGGCGACGAACATCGGCCTGGGCGCGCCGGATCGAATGCACGATCTCGACGCGCTGGAGCGGGCGTGCGCCTGGGCAGGCGCCGCGGAGGTGATCGACGGCCTCCCGCAGGGACTGCGCACCGTGCTGTCCAGCCGCTATCAAGGCGGCACGGACCTGTCGGGTGGCCAGTGGCAGCGCATCGCCCTCGCTCGTGCCCTGTTCGCCACCGAGGCCGGGGCATCCGTGCTGGTACTCGACGAGCCGACCGCACAGCTCGACGTCCGGGCCGAGGTGGCTTTCTTCGACCGCTTTCTCGAGCTGACGCAGGGGCTGACGACCGTGGTCATCTCGCACCGCTTCTCCACCGTGCGCCGTGCGCAGCGGATCGTGGTGCTCGAGCACGGCCGGATCAGCGAGCAGGGCAACCACGACGAGCTGCTCGCACTGGGCGGCCGCTACGCCGAGCTGTTCGAGCTGCAGGCGCGGCGATTCTCAGCGGGGGAAGAGACGGAGCCGGAAGACGACCAGGATCCCGAGGACCGGATCGAGGCGCTGTCATGAGGATGCTCCGGACCGGCCGCTACCTGTTCGCGCTGGGACTCCGGGTGGACCGCGGCCGGCTCTTGCGGGCGGTTGTCCTGATGTTCGCCGGCTACATCGCCGCGCCGCTCGCGGCGCTCGCACTGCGCAGCCTCACCGACAGCCTGCTCGCGCGGCAGGCCGGCCCGGCGCTGACGTTCGCGCTGCTCGCCGCGTTTTTGCTGGTCGCGCAGCTGATGCTGAGCCACTTCGCGCACCTCGACTACTTCGAGGTGGCGGAGCTGCAGGAAAGCCGGCTGCGCGGCGAGGTAATGACCCTGGTGAACGGCCCGCCCGGCATCGACCATCTCGACCGGGCGGATTTCGCCGATAACACCGGCCTGGTACGCGACGGCTTGTTCGGCTCGACCCGGGCGCTGGAGGCAGTGCTGCAGCTCGCCGGGCTGTTCCTGCAGACCGCCATCACCGCCGGGATCCTCATCGACCTCAACCCGTTCTTCGCCCTCCTGCCGCTCTGCGCCGTGGTGCCGGTGCTGCTCGAACGCGTGGCGCAGGCCGGCGTGGAATCGGCGCGGGAGCAGACCGCCGAGCGGCTGCGGCTCAACAAGCACCTCGTCGACCTGGCGACGAGAATCGGGTCGGTGAAGGAGCTGCGCCTGTTCGGCAGCGAACATGAGCTGCTGGCCAGGCAGCGGAGCACCTGGGACGAGGTGACCACCGCGATGTGGCGCAGCCAGCTGAAGGCCGCCGCCTACCGTGCCATCGGCCAGGGCTTCTTCGCGCTGGGCTACGGCGGTGCCATCGTGCTTGAGCTGGCCAGCGCGCTGAACCGGCACGCCTCGATCGGCGACCTGGTGCTCGTGATCACGCTCGCGGTGCAAGTGAGCGTGCAGGTCTCCGGCGCCCTCGGGCTGCTGTCGCTGCTGCAGACCGCCGGCCAGACCGTCGACCGCATCGAGACGCTGCGCTCGATCGCCGCGAGCGCGCCGCGCCGCCCGGCCCGCGCCAGCGCGCCAAGCCGCCTGGACCGGGGGATCAGGTTCGAAGACGTCAGCTTCAGCTACCCGGGCGGCACCGAGCCCGTGCTTTCCGGCATCTGCCTTGACATCCCGGCCGGCGAGACGCTGGCCATCGTCGGGGAGAACGGCGCGGGCAAGTCCACGCTGGTCAAGCTGCTCTGCGGGCTGTACTTGCCGACCAGCGGGCGCATCCTGGTCGACGGTGTGGACCTGGCCGACATCGACGCCGAACAGTGGCGAGCCCGGGTCGCCACGCTCTTCCAGGACTTCACCCGCATCGAGCTCACCCTGGGCGAGAGCATCGGTCACGGCGAAGTCGCCAGGATCGCGGACCCGTCGGCGGTGCGGGCGGCCGTGTCGGCGGCGAACGCCGAGCGCGTGCTCCGATCGGTCACCGGCGGACTCGACGGGTACGTCGGCCGCTCCTACTCCCACGGCGCGGAGCTATCCGGCGGCCAGTGGCAGACGATCGGCCTGGCCCGCTCGCTCATGCGGCGCTCCCCGCTGCTGCTGGTACTCGACGAGCCGGCCGCGGCGCTCGACGCGTCGGCGGAGCATGAGCTGTTCGAGCGCTACGCCTCCTCGGCCGGACGCGCCGGGCAGGATCAGGGCGGCGTAACGATGCTCGTGTCGCACCGGTTCTCCACGGTGCTGATGGCTGACCGCATCGCCGTGCTCGAACACGGACGGCTCGCCGAGTTCGGATCGCACCGGGACCTGATGACCGCGGACGGGCTCTACGCCGAGCTGTTCTCCCTCCAGGCGCGCGCTTACGGCTGACGCCGCTGACGGCATCAGCCCATTTCCCCATTCCCGCCTGCCTTTGCCCCGTCCTGCACACAGCGTTCCCTTTATGATCGGAGATGCCCTGTCCGACGTAGCGAGGGAAGACACCTCCATGCCCGCTCAGCCGCCGCTGCCCGCTGACCCGGATGACGAAGACCCGGTCGGTGTGCGTTATCCCAACACGGCGCGGATCTGGAATTACCAGCTTGGCGGTAAGGACAACTTCGAGATCGACCGGAAAGCGTCCGACGCGGCCAATGCGATGGTGCGGGCGCTGGGGGTGCCGGACGGGGCCGACACCGCCGTTGAGAGCCGCCATCTGCTCCAGCGGATGGTGGACTACATGCTGGCCCGCGGTGTCCGCCAGTTCCTCGATCTCGGTTCCGGCCTGCCGAACATGGCCAACACGCACGAGATCGCGCACCGGGTGGCACCCGACGCGCGGATCGTCTACGTGGACAGCGATCCGCTGGTATCGACCCACGCCGCCGCGCTGATGGCCGGACCCGACGTCGTCACGCTCCGCGCGGACCTGCGCGAGCCCGAGCAGGTGCTCGGGGACCAGCAGGTCCGGGACCTGCTCGATTTCGGGCAGCCGGTCGGGCTGATGTTCATGAACGTCCTGCACTGCTTGTGGGACCGGGAAGACCCGTGGGCGATCGTCGGGCAGTTCCGGGACGCCGTGGTGCCGGGCAGCTGCCTGGCCATCAGCCACATGACCGACGCCGCCCACCCGGAGGCGGCCGACGGGCTGTTCCGGATCTCACAGGAACTGCACTGGAACACGCCGCTCATCTCGCGTGGCCGCGCCTATGTCGACCGGTTCTTCGAAGGTTTCACGCTGGCCGAGCCCGGCCTCGTGGCCCCGGCACAGTGGCACCCCGAGCTGGACAACCCGCTCCGCGATCGCCCGGACGACGAGGGAGAGGAGGCACCCGTGCTCAGGCTCATCCCGCCCGGGCCGCCCGGGGACGACCTCGGCGTGGCGTGGCACCTGTGCGGCGCCGGAGTCAAGAACTAGGGGACCACGATCACCGGGCACCGGGCGTGGCGGGTCAGCCAGCTCGGGACGGAGCCCAGCACGTGGTGCCAGAAGTGCTTCGGTGCTCCTATTACCAGCGCGTCCGCGCTGAATTCCGTCGCGATCGCGGCCAGCTCACGAGCCGGACTGCCGCGCCGGGTCCGCACGTGCACCTCGATGCCGCCCGCATCGGCGGCCTGGTCGAGCTCGGTGAGCAGCCACCGCTCAAGCGAGTCGGCATCCCGCAGCAGACCGACGACCTGTCCGGTCAGCGGCTCGCAGTACACGCCGGGAGAGGTCACGTAAACGATCAGCAGCGGCCGCTCCAGCCGCCGTGCCATGCCCGCCGCGTACGCGAGGGCGTTGCGCGCGGACGCCGACCCGTTGTAGCCGGCGATCACCGGGTGGGCGAGGGCGATCGGGCGGCCTGTCGGGGCCCGCGGAAGCGGCTCGGGGCGCAGCTGATCGCGCTGGCGGCGGCGCTCCGGCCGGCGCTGCTCAGGCGTGCCCTGTTCCGGGGAAGGTTCTGGCATGCCCTGGTCCATTTCCCGCGTCCTAGTGGCCACTAGGGTCAATAGTTTCGTTATAGCAAGTAACAGTGCACAAGTTAAGGCACGTACCCGCATCACCTGAGAGATTGCCCCGAATGGTACGACTTATTCGAGTCGGTCCCGTCGGCTCGTCCGCAGGTTGCCAGCACTATACGCCTGGTGACCTTGATCACGGGAGATGCTGACAACCCCGGAAGAAACTGGCAAGCGTTCGGGGTTGCCGCGCATCGTTAAGAAGGCAAGAAGCTCTTTTTCGCTGACCTGGACGGTTCCAGATGGCACGATGAAGAGGTGGTGGCAGAGCAGGCCCACCCCGGGTGGCAACCGCGAGCCGGAACGGACCGGATCGACGCGACAGCGCGCGCCGTCATCGGGTCCGCTGCCGACGCTATCGTTGCCTACGGCACCGATCGCACGATCATGCTCTGGAACCCGGCGGCGGAGCGGATGTTCGGCTGGGCGGCCGGCGAGGTGATCGGCCTGGAGCCGCCCACCATCCCCGAGGAACTCGCGGCCGAGCACAACGCGGTCTTCGAGCGGGTCCGCGGCGGCGGCCAGATCTCCTTCGCCACCCGGCGGGTCCGCAAGGACGGGTCCATGGTCGACGTGCGCGTCGACACCAGCGCGCTGACCGACGCCGACGGCGAGGTGCTCGGCTGGGTCAACATCTGCCATGAGACGGGCGAGGACGACGTCGCCCGGCACTACATGGCGGAGCGGGCGCGCGTGGTACGCCGCCTGACCGACGTGGTGGCCGACATGAACGGCCAGCGCGACCTCGAGTCGGTGCTCGACCGGATCGCCGCGAGCCTGCGCGAGCTGACCGGCGCCGACGCCGGCGGCTTCGTGCTGATCGAGGACGACCGGCTGCGCCTGGTCTCGACCGCCGGGCTGCCCGCCCGGCTCCGCGGCCGGATCGCCTCGCTGTCCGGTTCCCTGGTCGGCGACCTGCTGCGGTCCGGCCAGACGGTGATGATGGCGACCGGCGAGTCCGGCGGTTTCGACGACCTGATCTGGTCCGCGCTGCCCGGCCTGCACACGATCGCGCTCTCGCTGTCGCACGTCGGCGGCCGCCCCTACGGCGCGCTCTACGCGCTTTACAGCCGCCGCAGCCTGAGCCACGTCGAGCTTGAGCTACTCGAACTGCTCGCCGGGCACGCCGGGGTGGCGCTGACCAACGCCATGGCGTTCGAAGAGGTAGACAGGCAGCGGGCCCACGAGCGCGCGGTCATCGACGGCAGCGCCGACGGCATCGCCGTGCTCGACGAGGCGGGGAACGTCAAGCAGTGGAACCCGGCCGCGCACCAGATCACCGGCACGCCGGCCAGCGAGGTGATGGGCGCGCCGCCGCCGTTCCCGCTGCCCGAGCCTGGCGCGCGGCAGACGCACAAGCTGCCGAGCGGGCGGTGGATCGACGTGCTCTGCACCGAGCTCGGCGAGAGCGGCGAAAAGGTGGTCGACTTCCGTGACGTCACCGCCGCCAAGGAGCTCGAAGAGGCCAAGGACCTGTTCCTCGCCACGACCAGCCACGAGCTGCGCACGCCCATCACCGTGGTGCAGGGGTTCGCGTCCACGCTGGCCAGCCGCTGGGAACAGCTGTCTGACGCGGACCGGCGGTCCGCGGTCAAGACGATCGCGGAGCGCGCCGGATCACTCGGCCGGCTCGTCGAGCAGCTGCTGCTCGGCGCCCGGGCAGGCGCGGACGCGCTGCCGGTCAACAACGGGCCGTTCGACCTGGCCGGGCTGCTGCGGGCGGCGGTGGTCTCGTTCGGCCCGCTCTCCGACAAGCACGAGATCGTCGCCGAGGTGCCGGCCGACCTGCCGCTCGCGCACGGCGACTCGATGGCGACCGACATCATCGTCGGGCAGCTCCTGGAGAACGCGTTCAAGTACTCGCCGTCCGGCGGCACCGTAACGGTGCGCGCGCGGGCCGCGGGGGAGATGATCGAGGTCGACGTCGCCGACGAGGGCATCGGCATCGCGCCGGGTGACCACGAGCGGATCTTCGAGCGGTTCGTGCAGGGTGAGACCGGCGACCGCCGCCGCTTCGGCGGCGTCGGCATCGGGCTCTATATCGTCCGCCGGCTCGCCGTCGCCCAGCAAGGCACCGTGCAAGCACAGACCCGGCCGGAGGGCGGCACGGTGATGCGGCTGACCCTGCGCAGTGCTGATGGGTGACGGGCCGCCGGGTAACCGGGCGGAGTTACAGCCTTGCCTGCTCGCGGTGCCGGGGCTCGCCGCCGGTCGCGGCCAGGTACTCGTCGACGACGCCGGGGACATCCTCGCTGTCGCGCAGGATCTGGCCGGCCTCCATCCACAGCACCCGGGTGCAGCTCTGCTCGATCTCGCCCAGGTTGTGCGCGACGAGAAAGACCGTCCCCGCCTCTTCCCGCAGCTGCTTGATCCGGTCGTGGCTCTTGGTGCGGAAGGCGGCGTCGCCGGTGGCCAGGGCCTCGTCGATCATCAGGATCTCGTGGCTCTTGGCCGCGGCGATCGCGAACCGCAGCCGCTGCGCCATACCGGTCGAGTAGGCGCGCATCGGCAAGTCGATGAACTTGCCGACGCCGGAGAAGTCGACGATCGATTCGTAGCGCGCCTTGACCTCACCGGGCGGCATCCCCATCGCGAGGCAGCCGAGCACCACGTTCCGCTCTCCGGTGAGGTCGTCGAGCAGTGCGGCGTTGACCCCGAGAAGTGCCGCCTGGCCGGTGGTGTAAACGGCACCGCCCTTTTCCGCGGGCAGCAGCCCGGCGATCGCGCGCAGCAGGGTGGACTTGCCGGACCCGTTGCGCCCGATGACGCCGACCACGTCGCCGTGGTTCGCCACGAAAGAGATGCCCCTGATGGCGTGTACCTCGCGGATCGACACCCGGCGCTGCCGCCTGACCAGGCGCATCAGTGACGTGGCGGCGGTTCCCTTGTTGCCGCCGGCACCGTAGACGCGGTAGACCACGTGGAGGTTATCGACCACGACGGTCGGGTCAGCCATGGAGCCACTCACAGGTATCTCGGGGACGGCGGTTCTCTCGCCACCATGACGTTACCGTCTGCGCAGCACGAACATGTCAAGGCCCGGGGACAGTCTGGACATTGTGTCAGATAACACACCCTCGAAATCTGGCGGTCACGGTGTTTCACGGCCGTCACACGGGGCATTTCCGCTCATGCCGGGTTCGTAAGGTTCCACGGACGGGGCGGGGTGTGCATGGAGGTGGGTACGTCGAGCGTTCTAATGCTCCCGTATGCAGCCCCTAGTGTTGGCGTGGCGCGTCGGCGCCTTATAGGCGACCTTACCGAGGCCGGCGTCTTCGAGGCTACAGCCTGTGACGCCGGACTTGTTCTCAGTGAACTTATCAGCAATGCGCTGCGGCACGCTACTCCCCTGCCGGGGGCCGCGGTCAGGGTGTCGTGGCGGGTTGACGACGACAGCGTCGAGGTATCGGTGAGCGACGGCGGCGGTCCGACCGTCCCGGTGGCGAGCGAGCCGGGCGGCGCCGCGATCGGCGGCCGGGGCCTGGGCATCGTTGACCGCCTGTCGATGCGCTGGGGGGTCTACACGACTCCGGGCGGGTCGCGGGAGACAACGGTGTGGGCACTGCTGGCGCTGCACTGTGACGACGTCGGTGACGGCAAGACCGGGGCCGAGGACTCGAACGCGCGCGGTGTCGACGGCACCGAGCCCGTGCCGGGCCTGGTAACCGTCGCGACACGGGAGGCGTAATCACGCCCGGAAGCGGTGATAACTCTCGTGGGGGATGCCGCGCGGCGAAGCGGGTTATTGCGCGATAGCACGGCAATCGGACGTGAATGATGCGTGTCCGGGGGGATTCGTGTCCGAAATCTGCGGGGTAGACAAGATCTACGGGGTAGACAGCGAGGTTGGGCGGCTTCGTACGGTGCTGCTGCATCGTCCGGGGGCGGAGTTGCGCCGGGTCAATCCACAGCACCGCTGCGGTGCGCTGTTCGCCGCGGTGCCATGGGCGGAGCGCGCGCAGGCCGAGCATGACGCGTTCGCCGACGCCCTGCGCCGCGAGGGCGTGACCGTGCTGTACCTGACCGAACTGCTGCAGGACGCGCTCGAGTACGCGGACGCGAGACAGCAGGCCATCGAGTCGGTGCTCGCGCAGCCGCGGCTCGGCGAGGAACTGCGCCGTCAGCTGCGCGGCCATCTGGCCGGGCTGCATCCGGAGGAACTCGCGCAGGTGCTGATCACCGGCCTGGCCCGCGATGAGTTCCGCGGCGGCCGGGGCGCGGTGTTCAGCCTGCTCGGCGCCTGGGACTACGTCATCGACCCGCTGCCGAACCTGGTCTTCGCGCGGGACGCGAGCATGTGGATCGGCGACAGCGTCGCGGTGACCAGCCCGCCCACGAGGCGCCAGGAGGCGGAGCTCGCGGCGGTCGTCTTCGGCTACCACCCGATGTTCGCCGGGACGAAACGGCTGTACGAGCCGTCGTACGAACCGCTGGCGGGCGGCGACGTGCTGCTGCTCGGGCCGGGCGTGGTGGCGATCGGGATCGGCGGCCAGACGTCGCCCGCCGGCATGGAACGGCTCGCCTGGCAGCTGTTCGACAGCGGCGCCGCGCACACCGTGCTCGCGGTGCTCACCGGCCAGCACGCCGCCGGCCAGCACGCTGCCGGCCAGCACTGGGCCGGCCTGCACGATGGTGGCACCGAATGCCTGGACACGCTGTGCACGGTGGCCGGACCGGACACCCTGGTGATGCGCCCGGTGGTCGCCTACTCGCTGATCGCGCGGACGATCACCCAGCGCGCGGACGGCCTGCGGCTGTCCCACCCGCAGCCGTTCCTCGAGGCGGCCGCGCTGGCGATGGGGATCGACCGGCTGCGGGTGATCGAGACCGGTTTCGCGGCCGCCACGCCAAGCGCCGCCGCCGAGATGGCCGGCCAGTGGGACGACGCGGCCAACCTGCTCGTGCTCGATCCGGGCGCGGTGATCTCCTACGAGCGGAATTCCCTCACCAACACGAGGCTGGAGGCGGCCGGCATCGAGGTCATCCGGGTGCCAGGCGGTGAGCTGGCCGGCTCTCGCGGCGGCCCGCGGGCGATCTGCTCCGCGGTTGGGCGCGAGCCGGCCGTCCTGCCCGAGCCGGCGGCCGCGGCGTCGCCAAGGTACGTCCCGGAGCCGCGGCGGGCCGCGGCGGACAGCTATGTCCCCGAGCCGCGACGCGCCGCGGCTGGTGTCAAGGAAACGCCGGTCAGCGCCCGCCAGCCGGCGCGGGAACGCGCGGCGTGAGGGTCGTTCCGCGGCGGACCGGCAAAGAGGGCGCATAGTACGCCATCGCTGACTGTTACGTGGCGTTACGGGAATGTACGTGTGTAAAGAGTCTGTGAATTAAGCCACACTGGATGCGACCGCGCCTAGCCTTCCACCTGCGATGGGGGGTAAGGTTCGACCCGTGGAGCTGAATGTCTCAAGTCGGTCTCAGGGTGATCACGAGCTTGTGGTCGCCACTGGGGAAATCGACCTCTATACCGCTCCGCGGCTACAGAGCGAGCTCGCCGCAGTCATCGCCAGTGCCGCCCCGGCGTCGCGGGTCGTCGTGGACATGTCCGGCGTGGAGTTCTGCGACTCCACGGGCATGAACGTGCTGCTCTCGTGCCTTCGCCAGGCGCGCGAGCGGGGCAGCGAGCTCGAGCTCGCCGCGCCGCGTCCGGCGGTCAAGAAGATCCTCCGGGTGACCGGCCTCGACGCCGTGTTCACCGTGGCGGACTTCCCGGCGAGCAACTGAGGCCGCTGAAACCCGGTCCCGGAATACCATCGTGGCATGCCGTCTGTGGCCGTTGTCATTCCTGCCTATAACGAGGCCGACCGGGTTGCCGACACCGCTCGGGCCGCGGCGACGCTGCCCGGGGTCGGCATGGTCGTGGTCGTGGACGACGGGTCTGCCGACGCGACGGCGCGCGTCGCCGCCAATGCGGGCGCGTCGGTGCTGCGGCACGCGAGAAACCGCGGCAAGGCGGCGGCCATGGAGACCGGTGCCGAGGCGGTCCGGCTGCTCGACCAGCGCCAGCCGGAGACCGGGCCGCGGCTGCTGCTGTTCCTCGACGCCGACCTGGGCAAGACGGCGGCCGCCGCCGCGCCGCTGATCGAGCCGGTCGCGGCGGGCAAGGCCGACATGACGATCGCGTTCGAGGCCAGCACGGTCAAGCTCGGCGGCCACGGATTCTTGGTCCGGCTGTCCGGCGGCGGCATCCGCCGCGCGACCGGCTGGACGCCCACCCAGCCGATGAACGGCCAGCGCTGCCTCACTCGCGCCGCCTTCGACGCCGCCCTGCCGCTGGCGCGCGGGTTCGGTGTCGAGACCGCGATGACGATCGACCTGAAGCGCAAGGGCCTGCGGGTCGCCGAGGTCGAGATCGCGATGGCGCACCGCGCGACCGGCGGGGACCTCAGGTCGCAGTTGCACCGTGCTCGGCAGTTCGTCGACGTCGCGCTGGCCTTGGGGAGCCGGTTGCGGTAGTCGCGAAGTCACGCTTCGTTCGGGATAATGGAATTTTTAGATCTTTATTCCGAACGGTCCCGTGGTTCCCGCGCACACCAGGGGCGCCCGGCCGCGACCGTGGGTGACGGTTATAGTTCTGAGTGTGATAACGATCGACTTCGACACCGTGCGTGACATCGCGATCGGAGGGGCGGCGGCCGGGGTGCTCGGCATCGCGGTCGGGGGCTATGCCATCAGGCGGGCCGCGAAGGCCGTCCGGCAGTGCCGGGACCTGATCGACGGGGCCGTCGGCTCGCGCGGCACTGTCGACCCGCGGGCGGTGCGGGACGTCGCGATCGTCCGGTACGACGCGCTCAACGAGATGTCCGGTCATCTGTCGTTCTCCGTCGCGCTGCTCAACTCCGTCGGCGACGGCGTCGTGGTGACCTCGATTAACGGACGCGGGTCGACGCGTACCTACGCCAAGCCGGTCGTGGCGGGCAAGGGCGAGCAGGAACTCTCGCCCGAAGAGATGCAGGCGGTGCATGAAGCCCGGCTGGGCACGGGACAGCTCTCGTCGGAGTCCGTAACCCCGCGCGCGCAGGCCCGGACTCCGCTCTTACCGAGACCGGCGGCTGGCCGCGCTTGATGACCCGGGATGTGCCGCCGCTACGGCATGATGGGGCCATGCGCTATGCCTACCTTGGCCCGGAAGGAACGTTCACCGAGGCGGCCGTGGCCCGGCTCGCCGCGTCGCGTCCCGGCGACGTACAGCCGCTGCCGTGCGCCACGATCGGCGCGGCGCTGGCGGCCGTGCGGTCCGGTCAGGCCGATCGGGCGGTGGTCCCGGTCGAATCCTCCGTCGAGGGCATCGTCACCGCGACGGTCGACGACCTCGCCGCCCAGGGCGATCTGCTGATCAGGGCCGAGACCAGGCTGGCCATCGAGTTCGCACTGCTCGCGCGGGAGGGGACCGCGCTGGCGGACGTGAAAACGGTCGGCGGTCATCCGCAAGCGGAGGGCCAGTGCCGCCGGTGGCTCGCGGCCACCCTGCCCGAGGGCGAATGGGTGCCGCACGCGTCCAACGCCGAAGCGGCCCGGCGGGTGGCCGACGGCGAGCTGGACGCGGCGCTCGCCTCCCCGGCGGCCGCGGACCGGTACGGGCTGACGGTGCTCGTGCCCGACGTGGGCGACCGGTCCAACGCGGTCACGAGGTTCATCGAGGCCGGACCGCCCGGCTCGCTGCCGGCGCCGACCGGATCCGACCGCACTTCGCTCGCCGCGTTCCTCGCCCACGACCATGCGGGCGCGCTGATGGAGATCCTGACCGAATTCGCGGTGCGCGGGATCAACCTGTCGACCATTCAGTCCCGGCCGACGGGTGACGGGCTCGGCAGCTACTTCTTCTTCATCGACTGCGAAGGGCACATCGACGATGCCCGCGTGGGCGAGGCGATGATGGGGGTGCGCCGGGTCTGCGCCGAGGTCCGCTTCCTCGGCAGCTATCCGCGCAGCGACGGAGGACTGACCCTCGTCCGCCCCGGCACGTCCGATCCCGAGTTCGCGGAGGCGGCCGCCTGGCTGGGCCGGCTCCGCTACGGCCGCCCCTAGCGGCCGCCCGCCGCCTTCCGGGCGCTTTTGCGCGCCGACCGTCACCGTGGGTCAGGCGCGGCGAAGGCCCTCGAATCCCCGGTTTCAATCGGGACAAATTGCGATATATCGCCCATGATTTCCGGTCAGTTTGGTCATTGTGGGCCGAAACTGGCGATATTCGCCAGATATGACCCACGATCCCTGGAAACCCCGCCGCGGCCTCCCGGGGAAAACCGGACAAACTAGGATGAAGCGATCCTCTCCGGCCGGTGCCGCGCGGCCATTCGCCCGGATGACCCACGATCTCAGGCCACCTGGGCAGCCGTAGGCAAAGGAAGCGGTCGCCACCGGACGCGAACGCTGGCGATTCAAAGTCTGTAATGCGCGATCGACCAGGCTAGAGGTACGGGCCAGAGGCGCGCTGCGACTGCTGGTCCTGCTGATCCTGGGCGGGCATCAAGCCGGGCGGGAGCGCGCGGCGCATCTGCTCGAGCTGTGCGCGGGCCGCCATCTGCTGCGCGAACAGGGTGGTCTGGATGCCGTGGAACAGCCCTTCGAGCCAGCCGACCAGCTGAGCCTGTGCCACCCGCAGCTCCGCCTCGCTCGGCGTGACGTCGTCGGCGAACGGCAGCGACAGCCGGTCCAGCTCTTCGACAAGCTCCGGGGCCAGCCCGTCCTCGAGCTCCTTGATGGAGTTCTGGTGGATCTCCTTCAGGCGCGCGCGGCTTTTCTCGTCGAGCGGCGCCGACTTGACCTCCTCGAGGAGCTGCCTGATCATCGATCCGATCCGCATGACCTTGGCGGGCTGCTCGACCATCTCGGTCACGGGGCGCTCGGCGGTGAATTCACCGAGTTCGTCGGACGGCGCGCCGACGGCGAGCGCGTCGGGTCCGACCACGACGACCTGCGGCCTGCCCGGCTCTTGTGGGCTGATTTCGCTCATGAGTACACGCTATCGGGTACCCGCCGCTACTCGACGCGTAGCAGGATCTTGCCGAT
>Ga0210395_10002445_pt1 | contig 14420 bp, 14 predicted proteins | sample IncBWH4OmetaG_FD_150861 | JGI IMG/M metagenome (GOLD analysis project Ga0210395, IMG submission 150861) | Forest soil microbial communities from Barre Woods Harvard Forest LTER site, Petersham, Massachusetts, United States - Inc-BW-H-4-O ... | reverse complement strand
ACGGCGCACGTGGATGACAGCCGTTTTTTTCCTCGCCGCCCCCAGTCGCGAGTATGACGGAAAGGGCAGGGTACCAAGCCTCAAAATCCGAGCCTCTCGGTGGGTGGTGCTGCACCACCCGTAAGCTTGCCCTCCCGAGCGATTATCGGTGTTCTCGCGCTCGCCACCTCTTGCACCAGCGTTCTCAGCATCGCCTCGGTGAAGCTGTGGAAATCGCGCGCGGCAAGGACAAAGGCGCCGGGACCGCCGATAACGTTGTGCCGGTAGTAATCTTCGAGCCACGGCTCCTCGGTCAGGATCGCCAACCCGTTGATCGTAATCCCGGCTTTGACGATCTTGTCGCGCACGGCCTGCGGCGGCGCGCCGAGATTGGCGATCCCGTCGCCGGAGAGGTCGATCAGCCGGCGCGCCGCCGGCTGCGGCAGACGGTCGAACTGCGCCGCGGCGGCAGTGAGCGCCGGGCCGATCGCGGTCAGCCCGCGCGAGCTTCGCGTCGTCGCATGCAGGGCGGCGGCGAAGCCCGCGGCGCTGCGGCTGTCGATGAGGCGCGTCCAACCGACGGTGACGGCGATCTCGTCGGGGTCCGACCATTCCAGAACCAGGGCTTCGATGCCGCCCGGAGCGGCGGCGATCACCCGCAACAGCCGAGCGTCGCCGAAGGCGCGGGCAATGCCGTCGCGCTGCAGGATGTACGAATCGGCCGTCACGCTGGCGGAGACGTCGATCGCCATCACGATCGCCAAGGCGGCCGCACGCGCCGAGGCCGCGGCGAGCCACATCGTCGAGGCAATCAAAAACAACAAAGACAGGCGGCGCATCGGAATGTCGTTTCGACACCGGCCGGAGGCTGCGATTTTCGATCGCAGGTTGCCGCAAAGCCTACTTTCGGCGCCATTGGGGCGCTATAAGCTGACTTCGCGGCAGACCGGGAGGGACGAGGATGAAGCGGACGATTGCGGCATGCGCCGGACTTGCGCTCGGCATGGTGGCGCTCGGCGCTTTCGCGGCGACAAAACACCCGGCGGCAAAGGGCGCGGCAAAGGGCCCCCCGGCTTGCAGCGCGCTGACCTTTCGCGCGGTGGCTTCGGGGGCGAGCGACGGCGACCAGCAAGCCGGGTTCTACCGGTCGCGCTACGGCACGCTGGCGCTGCATGCCGATGTCAAGGGCGGCCAGCCGACGGACTATTTCGTCCTCGCCGACGGCAAGAAGCTCGCCGCCGCACCGGCGAGCCTCCCCGATTGGGCGGCGAACTGCGCCGTGCAAAAGAAATTGCCCAAGCCGGCCGCGGCTGGGACCGCGCCGTGCACCGGCCAGCGCTTCAGGGTCGTCCTCGCCCATGACGCCAGCCAACGCCTGGCGCTGCTCTACGGGTTCGACGGCTCGGCCTGGCATTATTGCAGCGCCGGCAGCTATTGACCCGATGTCGCGGCGGCCTGCCGACGGCGCGGCGTCTCGCCGTTTCGCGGCCATTGCCACCGCATCAGTGCCGCATGTAATATTATGTTTATCTATCGTTGTGAGCGACACGGCTCGGCGGGCTGCGATTGTGGCTGGCCAAGAAAAGTAAAGAAACGGCCAACCCGTTTTGGAACGCCGGTTGGTTGCCGACATTAGGGAGAGTACGCGATGCTCGAGTTGTTGGATCGGCAGACCAAGCTGACGGCGAACCAGTGGAAGATCGCCGGCGCCGCGACGCTTGGCGACATGCTCGATTTCTTCGACTTCTTTCTGATCGGCTTTGTTCTGGCGTTCGTCGTAAAAGACTGGCATCTGAACTACGGGCAGTCGGGCGCGATCCTGCTCGCCTCGGGGGTCAGCGCGCCGTTCGGCTCGCTGCTGTACGGCTTGATGGCAGACAAGATCGGCCGGCGCCCGGCGCTGATCACCGCGGTGCTGAACGTCTCGCTGGCGACCGGGGCGATGGCGCTGACGCCGGAAGGAGGATGGATCTATCTGGTCGTCTGCCGCTTTTTTGTCGGGTTCGCGGTAACCGGCCTCTATTCGGTCGATATCACCCTGATGCAGGAGTTCTCTCCGGCCAGCAAGCGCGGCTGGTTCACCGGGATCACGACGACGATGCTGCCCGCGGGCCAATTGCTGGCAGCACTGCTGGGCGCGTTTGCCGCACCCTATATCGGCTGGCGGGGAATGGTCGCGGTCGGGTTGCTGCCGGCCTTTCTGTGCCTCTACATCCGCGCTTTCGTCCCCGAATCGCCGTACTGGCTGCTGCGCCAGGGCCGGGTCGAGGAGGCGCGGCGGGCGCTCGCCTGGGCGCTGAAGATGGATCCCGCGCAAATTGCCTTGCCCGCGGTGCCGCCGGTGATCGAGCACACGCGGTGGCTCGAGATCTTCAAATACCCGCGCAGCATTATCGCCGGCTGCCTGACCGGGCTGACCCAAACCGGCGGGGTCGCACTGGCGCTGTGGATGGTGACCTTGTTCGTCATGGTGCTCAAGATCACCCCGTCCGAGGCATCCAAGCTGGTGATTTGGGTCAGCCTCATGGCGATCGCCGGCCGGTTCTTCTGCTCGTGGATATCCGACGCGTGGGGACGCCGCGCCTCGGGCATCGTCAGCTGCCTGGTCGCGGCGCTGTTCATGTCGTTGGCGGGTTATCTGCACAACGTCTTCATCGGCGGCATGTCGATGTTCTTCTTGATGATCCTGCTGCAAAGCTTCATGGGCAGCGGCAATTACTCGATCGTCGGGCCTTATATGGGCGAGATGTGGCCGGCGCGGCTGCGCGGCAGCGGCATGGGGTTCGTCTATGGCGTCGGCAACCTCGGCAAGTTCATCGGCCCGGCCGGTTTGGCGCTGATCGCCGGTTCGTCGAACCTTGTCAGCCCCAAGGCCACGCTCGATGCGCTGGTCCCGGGGTTCAACTATTTCGCGTTCTGGTACGTGCTCGGCGCGCTCGCCTTCTGGCTGATCGGGATGGAGACTCGCGGCCGGACGATCGACGAGATCGATGCCGAGCTGAATAAGCCGAGAGTGTCTTCCGAGCGCGTTCCCGCCGTCTAGCCGGCGAAAACGGGCGTCCGGCACGGCCGGTCAGCGGTTGTGGGTCCAGTCGTCGCGCCACAAGAAGTCGGGGCCGAGCTGGTCGAGGCTCGGGCAGCCGATCTGGGCCATGACGAGGTCGATCTCGTTTCGAAAGATGTCGACCGCCTTTTTGACACCGGGTCCGCCGCCGACGACCGCGCCGTATAAGGTCGGACGCCCAAAAAACACGAACTGCGCGCCGAGGCAGAACGCGATCAGGATGTCGGCGCCGCGCCGCACCCCGCTGTCGAGCATGATCGTGAGCCTGTCGCCGACCGCAGCCTTGATGGCCGGCAGGGCGTCGAGCGAGGCCGGCGCCTGGTCGAGCTGACGGCCGCCATGGTTTGAGACGATGATGCCGTCGACGCCGATCTCGGCAGCGCGCAGCGCATCGGCCGGGTTCAGGATGCCCTTGACGATCAGCGTTCGCGGGAACAACCGGCGATAGCGTTCGAGATCATGCCAGGTCTGCGCCGCGGCCGGGGTCTGGGTCCGCCCAAATTGGATGACCTCCGCCGTGCTCGCCCCGTTGCCGGCGTGCGGCGCCCAATTGCCGAGAGTCGGCGCCCCGCCGTTTCGGACGTAGTCGAGAACCCAGGCGGGATGGGTTAGAGCCTCGGCAATGATCGACGGCTTCAGCTTGAATGCCTCCAAGACGCCGCCATTGCGGACATTCGAAAAGCCGTTGCGGAAATTGCGCTCGCGCTTTGGATGAACCGGTACATCCACAGTCAGCACCAGGGCGTCGAGACCGTTGTCGCACGCCCGGCCGACCAGCGCATCGGTGACGGCCGCGTCCTTCGCGGCATACATCTGAAACCAGGTGTTGTGCGGGGCGATGCGGGCGGCCTCTTCCATCGAGGCGTTGCTGCCGCCGGACATAATGTAGGGGATGTTGGCGTCAGCCGCCGCCTGCGCCAGCAACAATTCTCCGCCGCGCCGTTGATAGAGGCCGACGCCGCCGGTCGGCGAGATGCCGAACGGGCTCGCATACGTGCGACCAAATATCGTCGCCGACTGGTCGCGCTTCGAGACGTCGACCAGATAGCGCGGCAATAATTGATGCTTGCGAAACGCGGCGCGGTTGCGCTCCAGACCATTCTCGTCCTCGACACCGCCTTCGATATAGTCAAACATAACCTTTGGCAATTTACGCTTCGCCATCCGGTGCAGGTCTTCGATATTGATCGCTTGTTCGAGTTTCATGGTTCGTTGACCTCAGACGGAATAGCGTTTCTTCCATTTGTCATTCCCGCGAAGGCGGGAACCTATGGACGAGGGATTCCTTGGATCGCAGCGCAGGACTGTCTATACGAATCATCTCCACTACCCAAGGCCGCTTGTGTTTAAGACGAGACACTTAGTGTGGCGATCTGAAATAGGTTAGTCATCGGGGGTCGCGGCGGCGCGCGCCTGTCGGGCGGCGTTGATCTTGCGCAGGATATCCTCGCCCTTAGCCTTTCACAGGTAGCGTCGGGGATTTTGGTTGCGCGGCGCCAGGAAGCCAGCGATCGCCTCGGCCAGTTCGAGGGTCGAGGCAAAGCCCTTCTCGGTGATGAACGCGGTCAGATCGCGGAAGAAGCGCTCGACCAGGTTCATCCAGGACGACGAGGTCGGCGTATCGTACATGTGGAAGCGGGCATGGCGGTCGAGCCAGCGGGTGACCGCGGGGTGTTTGCGAGTGGCGTCATTATCGGCGATGACGTGGATGTCGAGATCGGCCGGGGTGTCGTCGTCGATGGTTTTAAGAAAGGCGAGCCATTCCTGAAGGCGGTGGCGCGTCGCCAGCTGGGTGATCAGCTTTCCCTCGAGATAGTTGAGCGCGGCAAACAGGGTCAGCGTGCCATGGCGATTACCGCACCAACGGACGGCGCGAGACCGTCACGTTCGGTAAGTACGGTCCCGCGGGGCTGTCGCTTGCTCGGAGCTGTGCATTGACGCCAAGCGGGCCATCGCCGAGGGGCGATCACCGGAAATCGAGCTGACAAGTGAGGGTTCCCGACGACCGCACGAGCACATACATGCCGTCCCGGTTCGTCATCTTGTAATTTTTCTCTTTTGGTGTCAGATGCTTAAGGGCCGCGTCTGTCAGCATTTGGGCATGCCTCCGCGAAAAAACGCCGTCAGGCCATTTTCGGGCATCCTCATGACAATATGCTTTTTAATTCATCCGCTTAGCATGAGAAAAAGACGGTCATAGGCGCTCTGACCCTGACGGTATCGAGCCAAATCGAATTGTGCAATGGGAAAGGAGACCGTCAGCCAGTCCGTCAGACACCGTCTTTGCCGGCCAATAATCCCCGAAGGGTGCCGGATGATTTATACAGGTCTGTCAGCGGCTTATGTCGGTTTACAGGATACTGTGGGATACCCTGGGATGGGCCAAAATCATTCCCACTCGATCGTGCCGGGGGGTTTTGAGGTGACGTCGTAGACGACCCGGTTGATGCCGCGCACCTCATTGATGATGCGGGTCGCGGCGCGGCCGAGAAACTCGTGCGAAAACGCGAAGGTGTCGGCGGTCATCCCGTCGGTCGAGGTCACCGCGCGCAAGGCGCAGGCGTAGTCGTAGGTGCGAGCGTCGCCCATCACCCCGACGCTGCGCACCGGAAGCAACACCGCGAAGGCCTGCCAGATCGCGTCATAGAGCCCAGCATTGCGGATCTCCTCTATAAAAACCGCATCGGCCTTGCGCAGGATCTCGATCTTGTCGCGGGTGATCTCGCCGGGAATGCGGATCGCCAGACCGGGTCCGGGGAACGGGTGGCGGCCGACGAGGCGTTCGGGCAGGCCGAGTTCGCGGCCCAATTCGCGCACCTCGTCCTTGAACAATTCCCGCAACGGCTCGACCAGCTTCAATTTCATGCGCTCGGGCAGGCCGCCGACATTGTGATGCGATTTGATCGTGACCGACGGGCCGCCCGAGGCGCTCGTCGACTCGATTACATCGGGATAGAGCGTTCCCTGGGCGAGGAATTCGACGTCGCCGAGCTTCTGCGCCTCCTCGTCGAACACGTCGACAAAGGCGGCGCCGATCTTCTTTCGCTTCTCTTCGGGATCGGTGACGCCGGCAAGTTTGGCAAGAAACAGGTCGCCGGCATCGCGATGAACCAACGGGATGTTGTAGTGGCGGCGGAACAGATCAACGACCTCCTCGGGTTCGCCCGCGCGCAGCATTCCGGTGTCGACAAAGATGCAGGTCAGCTGGTCGCCAACTGCCTCGTGCAGCAGGGCCGCGGCGACCGCCGAATCGACGCCGCCCGACAGGCCCAACACGACGTTGCCGTGACCCACCTGGCGGCGGATGCGGTCGAGGATCTGCGCGTGAAACACCGCCATCGTCCAGTCGCTGCGGCAGCCGGCGACCTTGTGAGTAAAGTTGCGCAGCAATTCCGCCCCCTGCGGCGTGTGCGCGACCTCGGGGTGAAACAGCGCGCCGTAAAAACGCCGGCTGTCGTCGGCGATCGCGGCAAAGGGGGCGGCTTCGCTGGCGGCGACCGAGCGAAATCCGGCCGGCAGCGCATCGACCTTGTCGCCATGACTCATCCACACCTGCGCGCGCTCGCCCTTGGGCCACAGCCCGTCGAACAACAGGCAGTCGTCGAGAATGTCGACAAACGCGCGGCCGAACTCCTGGTGCTCGCTCAGCGCGACGCGGCCGCCCAATTCGTCGCACATCGTCTGCATGCCGTAACAAATGCCGAGCACCGGAACACCGAGGCGGAAGACGATGTCGGGGGCGCGCGGGGCGGCGCCCTCAGTGACCGAGGCCGGCCCGCCCGACAGGATGACCGCGCGCGGAGCGAAATCGCGGACCGCCCCCTCGGCGATAGTAAACGGGTGGATCTCGCAATAGACACCGCTCTCGCGCACGCGGCGCGCGATCAGCTGCGTCACCTGGCTGCCGAAATCGAGAATCAGGACGCGATCGGACATTCTAGGAGCACCAAGGAATATGCGGATTCGGCAAGATGGTGGGTGTAAGGATTAGCGTCCCCCCGGCTTCACGATTATATCCGCCCATCTCTGAAGTGAGGAGCTCCTGTCTCCTACGTCCTCGGCGGAGCGGATCTTCTCAATGGCTTCCGCTTCCGGGAGCATCCTGAGAAAATCAGCGATCCGTTTAATATTTTGGTATCTATCTGCCGTCCTAAGCGCCATCGGCATTCCAATAAGCGTCATGTAGTCGCCAACAGCGGCGGTGGTGTCCAGCACATCCCTCCTTGCGATTAGCTCTGCAAATTGTGCGATCGCAGCATCGACTGTTCTGGCTGACGCCTTAAGCTTTGTTAGATACCCCATTAGCACGTCTCGCTTCGAGTGCCGCACTTGTCCTGCGCGAACCCTTTGATCAGGTTTAGCCGCCTTCGCTTTCAAGCTTTCGACTGCCGCACCGAGATTGTCCGCGGTTTCCGCGATGAGGCGACCGAAATTTCCCTCGCGCAGTTCCTGCGCAGCAGCTTCGAAGTCCGCAGCACCGTATCGAATGTATAGAGACAAAAGCTCCCTGGTGAGCCGAGACGTTCGACTTTTCATAAATTTATCCTTGCGCCAAGCGAGTCGCAGAAGTCCGCTACCTCGGCGGCCTTCGTTCCTCTCCTGTAGGAGGTGTTGAAAAACGGCCGTCCTTCTCGCGCGCCTTTTGGAAAAGATCGAGAATAGGGTATTTCCTGGTCGAATACGTGCCAGCCGAAATTATCGCAGACCTGCCTCACCTCCCTCTTGGACGTGGTGGCCTCAGGTGCGTACTCTGACGAGTGGTTGAAGCAGACGCCGGTAACCGCAAGGGATTTACGATATAGTTTTGAGAAGTCACCGAGAGATTGCTGGATAAGGGGCAACCCGATTGTTGAAAGGAACTCCGGCTTGACGGGAATAAGGATGCTGTCCGAAGCAAGGTAAGCCGCAGTGGTCAATATCGATTCTGTCGGAGCACAGTCAGTAATGATCAAATCATAATTTGTCTCCATCTCGCTTATAAAATTTGCAAGAAGGTGTTCCTTTTGGCTCGGGTTCTTAAGGGTGTAGCTGAGCTCAAGCTGAGAAGGGATTAGGTCGATGCCGCTTCCGTCTCTATAGCGGACCACGGAAAAGACCGCATCGGTGAGTTTGCGTCCGGAAGCCCGAAGGCCTGGTGCGCGTGTCGCTTGCTCGAAGATATCCCAAATTGTCGGCCGGTTAGCCCTATAAATTTGAGATTCATACCGCTGAACTCCGAGCATATATTGACTTGCGTTGAATTGAGGATCCAAATCTACCACCAAGACTTTTTTATCCCACGGCTCCATTACTGCGAAATGCCAGGCAAGATTTATGCGCAAGGTGCTTTTTCCAACCCCACCCTTCATGTTTATAACTGCAACTTTCTTCGCCATCCGACTGCCCCATATTTTTGAGGAAAACATATCGCTATGCAAGGGGGCGGTCCACCTCGTCGCGCGGCTGAACTCCTAATTGTGCCTGCAAAGCGAGCATCAAGATCCGGGTTGATTACGCAGCGGAAGATGTGCGTCGTTATCTCCCCGCCGCTCGAAAACGGCGACGAAAAAACCATCGGTGCCGTGCCGTGCCGGGGTCAGAAAAAGATAGCGGTCGCCGCCGGGAGAGACACCGCCAATCGTCTCCCGCCACACGCTCGACGCCGGCATCAGCGCGAAGCCGGGCTCTGCGGCGAGAAAGGCTTCCGCCTGCGCCTCGTCCTCCTCGCGCAATAGCGAGCAGGTGACATAGACGAGCCGCCCGCCGGGACGAACGAGCCGCGCGGCGCTGCGCACGATGTGCTGCTGGCGCTCGATGAGTTCGGAGAGATCATTGGGTTGCGAGCGCCATTTGGCGTCGGGGTTGCGCCGCCAGGTCCCGGTGCCGAGACACGGCGCGTCGACGAACACCCGGTCGAACCCGCCGGCGTGGCGCTTGACCCATTTGTCATGTTCGCTCGACAGCGTGCGGCGCTCGACATTGCCGACCCCGGCGCGACGCAGGCGGCGGGCGGCGCGATCGAGCCGATAGGCCGACACGTCGCAGGCGACGAGCTTGCCCCGGTTCGCCATGCCGGCCGCCAATGCCAAAGTCTTGCCGCCCGCCCCTGCGCAAAAATCGACGACTCGCATCCCCGGCCGCGCGCCAGCCATTAGCGCCGCGATCTGCGAACCCTCGTCCTGCACATCGAAGAGCCCATCTTTGAACGCCGCGAGGCCCGAGAGGGGTAGCCGCTTCTTGAGCCGCAACCCGACCGGCGACAATGGGGTCGGCTCGGTCGCAACACCCTCCGCGGCGAGCGCATGCCGTGCGGTTTTGCGGTCGGCCTTTAGCAGATTGACCCGCAAGTCGATCGGCGCCGACGCGTTGAGCGCCCGCATCTCGCGCTCCAGCCCTTTGCCAAAGGCGCGTTCGAGATAAGGTTCGAGCCATTCCGGCACATCGTTCGCGACGGCGCGCGGCATCTCGGGATGACGCAAGGTGCGGCCGCCGAGCCCGTCGACCAGCCGCGCTTCGGCCACGCTCAGCCTTGCCGGGCGAAAACGGTCGCCGTCGCACGCCGCCGCGACCGCCTCCGGCCGCCAGCCTTCGACCAGTACCAGTGCGGCGAGGACGCAGCCGCGGGCCACGGGTGCGACGGCGCCGTTGCCGATCCGCCCGACCCACCAGTCGATCGCGGCGCGGTGTCTGAGCACAGCATAGACATGGCCAGCGATCAGCGCCCGGTCCTTGGCGCCGATATAGCGCCGGCGGCGGAAATAGCCGGCCGCGGCATCGTCGGCCGGGCGCCCGCCATCCTCGATTTTCGTGAGAATGTCGATCGCGGCGGCGACTTGCGCGCCCGGGGTCAAGGTGCTGCTGAGGGTATGGCGGGAAAGACATCAGTTCCTGTCGCCCCCGCGAAAGCGGGATTCCGGGACTTCCGGCACGGCGTCGCCGGCCCTGGATTCCCGCTTTCGCGGGAACGACCCATCATTGATGTCAACGATCCGCCGAGTAGTTCGGCGCTTCGCGGGTCATCGCGATGTCGTGGACGTGACTTTCGCGCAACCCGGCGCCGGTGATCCGGACAAAGGTGCAGTTCTTCTGCATCTCCGCGATCGTTCGGTTGCCGGTATAGCCCATCGCCGCGCGCAGCCCGCCGATCAGCTGGTGGACGATGTTGCCGGCCGGCCCCTTATGCGGCACCCGGCCTTCGACCCCCTCCGGCACCAGCTTCAGGGCGCTGGTCACCTCCTGCTGAAAATAGCGGTCGGCCGAGCCGCGCGCCATCGCCCCGATCGAACCCATGCCGCGATAATATTTGTAGCTCCGCCCCTGATACAAAAACACCTCGCCCGGGCTCTCGTCGGTGCCGGCGAACAGCGAGCCGAGCATCGCGCAATCGGCGCCGGCGGCGATCGCCTTGGCGAGGTCGCCGGAAAATTTGATGCCGCCGTCGCCGATGACCGGCACATCGAACTTGCGGCATTCGGCGACGGTGTCGACGATCGCGGTAAATTGCGGCACGCCAACCCCGGCGACCATGCGGGTCGTGCAGATCGAGGCCGGGCCGACACCGACCTTGACCGCATCGGCGCCGGCCTCGATCAACGCCCGCGCACCCTCGGCGGTCACGACGTTGCCGGCGATCACCTGGGTGTAGTTCGACAGCCGGCGGATTTCCCTGACCGCCGCGATCACTCGTGCCGAATGACCATGCGCGGTGTCGACGACGAGCACGTCGAGCCCGGCGGCGAATAATGCCTCCGCGCGTTCGATACCGTCGGGCCCGGTGCCGGTGGCGGCGGCGGCGCGCAATCGGCCGTGCTCGTCCTTGCACGCTGTCGGATAGCGCTGGGCCTTCTCGATATCCTTGACCGTGATCAGCCCGATGCAGCGATAGGCCTCGTCGACGACGACCAGCTTTTCGATGCGGTGGTGGTGCAGCAGGCGCTTTGCCTCGTCGCGCGCGACGTTTTCACGCACGGTGACGAGCTTGTCCTTGGTCATCAGCTCGGCCACCGGCTGGCGCGGGTCGTCGGCAAAGCGCACGTCGCGATTGGTCAGGATGCCGGCGAGCCGGCCGGCCACGCTTCCCGGTTGACCTCGTTCGACGACCGGAATGCCAGAGATCCGGTGATCGGCCATCAGCCGCAGCGCGTCGGCGAGCGTCTCGTCGGGATGGATCGTGACCGGGTTGACGACCATCCCAGCCTCGAATTTCTTGACCTTGCGGACCTCGTCGGCCTGCTGCTCGACCGACATATTGCGGTGAATCACGCCGATCCCGCCGGCCTGGGCCATCGCGATCGCGAGCGCGCTTTCGGTCACCGTGTCCATCGCCGCCGACACCAGCGGGATGCCGAGTTCGATCTCGCGGGTCAGCCGGGTTCGGGTATCGGTGTCGCCGGGCAGCACCGCCGAGGCGGCCGGGACCAGCATCACGTCGTCGAATGTCAGCGCCTGCCGGATTTCCATCCGTGCCTCCTCAGCGATGACGGCGCATTATACACAAACCCGCCGTGTTCCAAATTGATGGGAACAGATATAGGAGCGGTGCGCCATTTATGCGCGCTTGCGGAACCCCTTGGCGACGACATAGGTCTCCGCCGATTCGGCGCGGCTGGCCGGCGGCTTGGCGTGGCGCAATTCGGCGAAGGACTGCTTGAGGCGGGCGAGCAATTCACCCTCGGCGCCGCCCTGGAATACTTTGGCGACGAATATTCCGCCCGGTACGAGGATCACCTCGGCGATCGCGAAGGCAGCTTCGGCCAGCGCCACGATGCGCAAATGGTCGGTCGCCGCATGCCCGGTGGTCGCCGGCGCCATGTCGCTCAGCATGATGTCGGCGCCGCCGCCGAGCGCCTGCTTGACGGCATCGACCGCAACCAGATCGGTCAAATCCGCGCGCAGCACAGTGGCACCGGCGATGGGTGGGGTTTCGGCGAGATCGACCCCGACGACGCGGCCCTGGCGGCCGACCCGCGCCACCGCGACCTGGGTCCAGCCGCCCGGGGCGCAGCCGAGATCGAGCACCCGGCCGCCGCGGCGCAACAGGTGAAAGCGCTCGTCGAGCTCGATCAGCTTAAAGGCGGCGCGCGAGCGGTAGCCCTCGCGGCGCGCCGCGGCGACATAGGGGTCGTTCAGCTGGCGTTTCAGCCACTCGGCCGATGACGGCTTGCGCCGGCCGGCGCTGCGCACCCGCACCGCCAGCGGCCGGTCGCCGGAATCGCGCCCGCCTGTCGCCACGTCATCCCTGGAGAAGATCGCACAGAATGCCCTCGCGCACGCCGCGGTCGGCGACCCGCAACCGGCCGACCGGCCAGGTCTCGCAGATCGCGTCGAGGATCGCGCAGCCGCTCAACACCAGATCGGCGCGCTCGCGCCCGACACAGGGGCTGGCGGCGCGCCCGGCGAGGTCCAACCCGGCGAGATGCGCCGACACCGCGGCGATCTGGTCGAACGTGAGGCTGCTGCCGTCCACCAGGGCTCGGATATAACGCGGCAACGCCAGGTGAATCCCGGCGAGCGTCGTTACCGTGCCCGAGCTGCCCAGCATCTGAACCCGGCCGGTGCGGATATGGCGGCGAATGCGATAGCTGCGTTCAAAGGCGGCGAGCGACGACGACGCCTCCTCGACCATCGTGCGGTAGGTCGCCGGCGAAACCTCGCCGCCAAAGCGGTCGGTCAAGGTCACGACGCCAAGCGGCAACGACATCGAGCCGAGGATGTGCGGGTGCCGTCGGCGGCGGTCGCGACCGCCTTCGAGCCGCACCAAAACGATTTCGGTTGAACCGCCGCCGATGTCGAACACGACGGCATAAGGGATGCGCGGATTGAGCAGCGGGGCACAGCCGGAAACGACGAGCCGGGCCTCCTCCGGGGTCGAGATGATCTCGATCTCGAGCCCGGTCTCGGCGCGGACGCGCGCCAGAAATTCGTCGCAATTGGCGGCGCGCCGACACGCCTCGGTGGCGACGTAACGGCCGGCCGCGATGCGCCGAAAAGCGATCTTGCCGGCGCAGATTTGCAGCGCGTCTAGCGTGCGCGCGATTGCTTCCTCGGACAAAGCTCCGGTAGCGGCCAACCCTTCGCCGAGCCGGACGATGCGGGAAAAGGCGTCAACGACGCGAAAACCGATGCCGGCCGGCCTTGCCACCAGCAGTCGGCAATTGTTGGTGCCGAGATCGAGTGCTGCGACGGCGGCGCCAAAGCGAGGTGCGGCGTAGCGCAGCGACCGCGCGGTCGGTTCGCCCCCGGCCGCTGGTTGCGCGCATCCGACAGAACCGCGCGCAAGTTTTGCCGTCACGGAAGCGGCGACGCCGGTCCCGACCGCTTCCCCGCTGTCGAGCGGCTTTTCCACAGCCGACAAGCCATCCCATCCCATTGAACGCGAGCGGCTATCGTAGCGCAGCAGAGAGCGGATTCAAAACCCCGCAAATGCCGCTCGCCCACGCTCCGGAAAAACCCGAGACGCGATCGAATCGCGCGTCAGGCTCGGCTCGCGAAAAGAGCGCCCCGCGCCAGCCGAAATATTCGCCGGGGCGGATAGGAAAAAGCCCAGATGACGATGCTGCAACCTACACCGCACCCACCGGCGCTACCGCTATCGTCAAACTGACTGGTCCCACGCCAAACGATATTTCCGTCACCGCGCCCTTTGGCAAAACCGAGGGCAGCGGCGATTGACCCTTCACCCGCCGGCGGGAGCCGTTCGCGGGTGCGATGGCGAGCCCTACCCAGCGCCGCTCCATTGTGGTACCAATTTTGCCCGATCGCACCGGGCTTCTGCGCCGCGGCGCTTGGGGGATCGTCTAACGGTAGGACAGCGGACTCTGACTCCGCCGGTCTAGGTTCGAATCCTAGTCCCCCAGCCAGAATATTTGGCAGCTAAGTCAGATGTTTGAACGCCCCGACCGGACCCGGCGGGGGTGCCCCGTACTCAGGCGGACATGTGGTCTAGGGTTGTTGTCAATTATTGTGGGTCCATACGCAACACGAGTCTCGATTGAAGACGTATGTGGCAAAAGAGTCTACCTCGGCAATACATTATGTGATTCATGGCGAGTCGGCTTGAGAGTAGGCTGACCGATGAACCGATAGGCACTTCGCGATGATCAATGGAGCGTATCAAGCACCTGCTTCCCGGAAAAGCGGGTGACGTCGGTGTCACCGCCAGCGATAATCGCCGCTTCGTCGAAGCCGTGCTCTACCGATACCGCGCGGGCATTCCGCGGCGCGCCCCCTGTTCCAGCCAGGGGCAGGCTTGTATGGGGCAACTGTTGTCAAGCCTCATGGTTTGGGAGGTCAAACGGCACGCTTGGGTGGGTCCGAGCAGGATTGACGATCCGAGGGGAGCGCGCCATTGGGCTGCAGCCCAACACACTTGTATTCGGTAGGCCTCGGGTGGGCCTGG
>Ga0210395_10002444_pt1 | contig 14421 bp, 14 predicted proteins | sample IncBWH4OmetaG_FD_150861 | JGI IMG/M metagenome (GOLD analysis project Ga0210395, IMG submission 150861) | Forest soil microbial communities from Barre Woods Harvard Forest LTER site, Petersham, Massachusetts, United States - Inc-BW-H-4-O ... | reverse complement strand
CCTTGCCCTAAAAATGAAAACCGCCGTCGCAATTATGATCCAACCAACGGCGCGAATCGCTGAGCAACGAACGAGCTTGGAGTATCCACGCGGCACACGCCCGGGCTAGCAGTCGTCTGACCTGCCAGCAAGCCCTATGCACCGCCTAGGTGTTTCACCCTACCAAACCAAAGTCGTAATCAAATCGCTCACACGGTTTCTTTTTTCTTCGACCGCGTGGGTTTGGATTTTTTTTCGCCTTCGTCTTTCTTGTCGGCAAATTTCGACGCCTTGGCATTGAGCCATAATTCGTCCTTGGCATTTTTGTTGAGCCAGAAAATTTCCCCGGCGTGCTCGACAAAAACCGGTTTTTCGCGCGCCTTCTCCGGCACCTGTAGTCCCGCGCCGGTCAGGGTCGCCAAAAAATCACCCGGCGATTTGCCCAGCTCTTCCGCTAGCCGGTCAACTTTGCCAGCGACCGCACCAGTTTTCGTCTCTTTCAACAGCAGGCGCACACCAGCCAGCGAGCCCGGCGAAACGGCTTCGCCGGCGGGAGCGGGTTCACGCGATGGTTCCGGCGGCGGGGGCGGGACCGGAGCTTCATTCGCAGCGGCGGCGGGCTCGTTTTCCCTTTTTCCGGAAACATTAATCCACAAATTGCCACGGCCATCCCGGTTGAGCCAGTAAACGTAATCGCCAAGCTCGACCTGGGCCGCCCGTTCGCCACTGCCACTCTCGGGCAGGTGCAGGCCGAGCGCCGCGAACGCCGCGGTGAGATCGGCTTCGCTGTGTCTGAGCGCGCGGGAAAGAAAACTGATGCTGCCGGACCAGCCGCCACGGCTGCGACGCATCAATGGACGCAATTTGTCGAGCAATTCCGGCCCGGCTGACACCGGCGCGGACGGCACTGGCGCCGATTGCACTGGCGCGGATCGCACCTCGGTTTTGGCCGGCGGCTCGAATTTCTGTTCGGGCACCGGCTCTTCGACCGCATCGGCGCCGACGCGCTGCGCCTGCACCGTGCGAAACATCGGCCGCGGCTTTTCACGCGTGTTGATAAAAAGCTGTCGCTGCCGGTTGATGTTCACCCAATAAAGGTCGCCATCGTATTCGACATAAGCCGGCGGCTCGTTTTCGCCCGAGGGAATTACCAGGCCGCACTCCTTCAGCGCGCCCACGAGATCGCCTTCGAGCATGTCGAATTTTTTCACGAGGAATTCGAGGCTTACGCTCAGGCCGGGACCACGCTGGTTGCGCCGCATGTGCGGACGGATGGCGTCGAAAAACGTCGGCAGCTCTTCTTCCTCGGGCAACTCGAAGGCGCCGCCGCCGGCCTCGTCTTCGGGCGCCGTCGGGTCGAGATCGCGCTCGGTGTCGCGCGGCCGGCGAAACGAGTCGTCCTGCTGAATATTATCGTCGGCCGCGGCGGCCGATTCCCCTTTTTCCGCGCCGGCCGTTCCGCTGGAGGTCGCGGCCTTGAACTTCGCCGCAAATTCGGCGCGCAGTTTTTCCACCTCGGTGCGCGCAGCGGCCGCCGCGGCGTCCTCAAGGGTCCAGTCGCGCTGCGTCGGACGCCGGGCGAGGCCGGAGAAGGCCAGCGGATTATCGGGCTGGGTGCGAAATTCTATAATTTCCCAGTCTTCCTTGCCGAGATCGTTGAGAAATTTTTCCAGCAACACAGGCGAGGCGAAGCCGCCTTTGCCGCTGGTGATGACTTTGTATTCAAAGAGGGCCATAAATTTTGAGCGTAACCGTCAATCCATCCCACAAGCCTGCGCCCTTGCCGAGCCTATTCTGTGTCGTAGCTGGTAGTTGGTATTTAGTAATTGGTAGTTGGGCGCCAGCCGTGAGTCGCGCATGATCCTGTGTTTCTGCATTGTTTCTTGGCACTTGATACTTGTTACCTGAGCCTTGTTCCAATCCCATGCCTCGCCTTGACCAACTCCTCGCCAGCCTTGGCTACGGCTCGCGCCGCGAGGTACATGCCCTCATCGACAATGGTCGTGTGACCGTGCGCGGTACCCGCGCCGGGAATGTCGGCGAAAAAGTTCTGCCCGCCGACGTGCTTATGGATGGCGCGGCGCTCGACCATCCCGACAGTTTGCTGCTGATGCTCAACAAGCCCGTTGGCCTCGTTTGCTCGCATGACCCACGCGAAGGCCCAAGCATTTATGGCCTGCTGCCGCCGCGCTGGCAGGCGCGCCATCCGCCGGTGACCAGCATCGGCCGGCTCGACAAGGACACCAGCGGCCTGTTGCTCCTCACCGACCAAAGCGCGCTCGTGCACCGGCTTACCTCGCCGAAACACAAAGTGTCCAAAGTTTACGCTGCCACGCTCGACCGCGATGTGCCGCCGCCGCGCACGGCGGAATTGGCCGCGCTTTTTGCTAGCGGCACGCTCGTGTTGCCCGGCGAGGATAAACCCTGCGCACCGGCCACGCTGCACTGGTGCGACGCGCGGACCGCCCAACTCACGCTCACCGAAGGCCGCTATCACCAAGTACGCCGCATGTTTGCGAGCCAGGGCTATGAAGTCACGGCCCTGCACCGCACCCACTTCGGCCCGCTCGACCTCGACTGCCTCGCTCCGGGTGCGTGGCGTGAACTCGCGTTAAGCGAAATTGGTCGTTGGTAGTTTGTCGTTGGTTGCTTGTCATTCGCCATTCGAGCTTCGTCATTCGGATTTCTTCTTCTCATGGATTCATGGCTTCTGAATGATCCGCCCGAAAATTCCGCCAGCAGTTGACGCTGCCATGCCCTGCGGATTTGATTGCACTATGTTCATGATCATCGGTGGTGACGGCAAAGAATACGGCCCCGTGCCTGGGTCGCAGGTGACCGGATGGATCGCCAATGGCCGCGCCAACCTCCAAACCAGGGCGAAAAAACTTGGCGATGATGACTGGAAAACACTCGGTGATTTTTCCGAATTTTCTCCCGGCGCCGCGATGCCTCCGCCGCCACTGGCGAATGAAGCTGACATCTTGTCCGTGCCCGTCGGCCCCAAGGCCGCGGCCCACGATTTGCTCGCCCGTGCGCCGAAGCTCAATATCGGCGCCTGCCTCAGTCGCGGATGGGACTTGTGGATGGACCATTTCGGCCGGCTCCTGCTGGCGTACCTGATTTTAGTTCCCATTAGCCTGGCCTTGTCGTTCGTGCAGATCAACTCGCTCCCCATCGCCACGATACTTTTCGGCGGCGTATTCACCGCCGGCATGTATCGCTATACGCTGAAGCTGTTGCACGGCGAGCCCACGACCGTCACCGACCTCTTCGCCGGCTTCAGCGAAGCACCCGGCGCGCTCATTTTGGCGGGCATGGCCATCGCTTTTTTCATCATGACCTTTGTTTTTCTCATCTCGGAAGGGTTCCTTCTCTGCATCGTGCCGGTCCTCTATTTCGGAATCGCGTGGACCTTCACTTATCCACTGATCCTTGAAAAAAAACTGGCGTTTATGCCCGCGATGGAGGTGAGCCGCCGTGTGATTACGCGCAACTGGTGGCGGATGCTTGTGCTCATGCTCGCAGCCGCGCTGCTTTCACTGCTGGGCATCACGGCGCTTTTCATCGGCATAATCCTGACGCTTCCCATCAGCCTGTGCGTACTTGCGTGCGCCTACGACAGCCTGTTCAACCCAAAAAATGAACTTCCGGTGCAACCGGTGGGGCCTTGAAAGCGTCTCATGGGCTATGAACCCAAATTCCTCTTGTGCTCCATCAAAAATATTCCTGCTTTGTCCAGCTGGCCTTGCGCTCGGCCTGAGCCTGCTCGCCGGTTGCGTCGTTGAACGCCCTGCGCGCCGGGTTTATGTGGAACCCGTGTCGCCCCCGGGTGAAGTTGTCGTCGTGCAGGAAGCGCCGCCTGCACCTCTGGTGGAAGTTATCCCACCGCGCCCGTCGGTTTACCATGTATGGTGCCCCGGCCACTGGCGTTACAATGGCCGTTACTACTGGATGCGGGGCCATTGGGAACTGCCACCGCGAGGGTACGTCCGGTGGGTCACGCCGCATTGGGAAGTCCGCGGTGGCGGCTACTTCTTCATCGAGGGCAGATGGCGCTGAGCCAGGTAAATGTTTCGCGCGGCAGCGCGGGTAAGGACAGACCGCCAAGGCTTCGCACTTGTCGCCGCCGGGCCGTCCGCGATTGCACCTTATATACGGCGCGCCCGGCGGTCGCGCCTTACCTCAAAAATCTCGGCCGATCTATCCTCACAGGCCGCCGGCCAGAATTTTTTTCAAACGAGCTGACAGCGCCGGGACATCGACCACGGGCGACGAGCAGGCGCCGTTCGTGCAGATGAAAACGGTGGCTTGGGGAAGCTCGGGATAAATGTCTTCGCCCCGCGGGGCCGGGCCTTCGCGGCGATCCCACCATTCGATCAGCTGGTAGGAGTCGGACGCATGCAGCGCGGCTGAAAAAAGTTGCCGGGCGGAAGGATCGTCTTTCCGTCCGATTACGGCGATATGCAGCGGGTCGGTGGAAAATTCGCGCTCCGCGAGCAGCAGGCCGCCGATGGCGAAACCGCGCGGGCGCACCACTTCCGGCGCCACCAGCCAGCGCAGTGCGCCGGAGGCCATCGCCCGATACGCCGAGTCGCCAGTGAAACGGGCCAGCAGATTGGCAAAACGCGCGAGCGCCACGTTTTCATCAAACTCCGGTTGGGGCACGGGGCGCGCGCCGTTGGTCAGGTCAGCCGTGGCCCAACCCGCCGGCGCGGCGCGAAAATGACCGGCGATGAAATCCGCCGCCGCCCGGGCGTGCGCCAGCCACGCCCGCTCCCCGGTCACGGCGTAGAGCTGCAAAAAAGCCCGGCCCATGGCGAGCGTGTCGCCGAGATAAGGCCCGGCCGGGTCGTGCTCGTCGTGGCTGAACCCGCCGCCGGCCAGCGCGCGGTGGGTGAGAACCCATTGCGCGGCGGTTTCGGCTTCGCGCAAAAAAACTTCCTCGCCCGTCGCCGCATACATCTCCGCCAGCGCCCGGATGACCCAGCCGTTCTCCCGCGCGTAGATGTGCGTATCGATGCGCGGGATTCCGCGTGCGCGCCGATCGGCATCGTCGAGCGAAAAATAATCGGCCGCGTGCTGGCCGTCCACCAGGTCGGCATCCTGGCTGGTATAAACCACGCCGTCCGGGCTCGTGAGAAAAGTGCGGAGGTAACGATAAATGTCGCGGGCCGACTGCAGATCGGCGGGCTGGCCCCAGCGGACATAGGCTTGCGCGTAGATGCGCAGGTTCTCCGCCTGCATCTGGATGATTTTCTCGAAATGCGGATGAGCCCAGTCGCCCTCCGCCGAATACTGGTAAACGCCGCCCCACGCGGGATCGATGAGCTTGCGTTGCAGGACGAGCATCTCGCGTGCGATGGCGGCACAACGCGCGTCACCCGCACCGGCCTGCTGCATGGCGTATTCGACATTGTCCCAGTCGAGATATTTGTGCGAAGTGCCCCAGCCGCCGAGTTTGGCGTCATAGCCGTCGAGCAGGCGCGCGCGCCAGGCCGCGAGCTTTTCGGCGGGGACGGTCGCATCGCTGGCCACGCTCGGCTTCACGGCGGATTGCACCGATGGGCCGGGCGTCGGATCGTCAATGATCGCCTGCAACATGCTGCTCATATCGTCCGGTGGAATGAAGCCGCGGCGTTTCACGATTTCGCTGCCATCGGCGGCGAAAACGATAGTCGCGGGCCAGCCGTAATCCTCGTAGCGGCTCGCCAAGTCGGGCCGCGAGTCCTGGTCGACACGCACTGTGATGAAACGTTGATTCAGCAGGGCGATGACCTGCGGGTTGTGATAACTTTCCGCATCCATCACGTGGCACCAGTGACACCACACCGCCTCAAGATCGAGCAGCACGAACTTGTGCTCGCGGGCGGCTTGCGCAAAAGCGGCATCCGACCACGGCTGCCAGACAACAACGGGATGGTCCGCCCGGGCCGGCGGGAGGAAAAGGGCGAAAATTCCAACGAAAAACAGGCGGCGCAACATCAACCTATTCTACGCGCCAGCGCCCGAGCCGGACGCACCGGATTTTTTTCCGCAGAACTTTTCAAGCAGATAATCGAGCGAGATTTTCCCTGGACCAAAGGCGAGGATCAAAAGACTAGTCACCAGAAAGGGAAAAGCTGCGTCGTTGATGAAATCGTCCGGATTCTTGAAGTGAAGCAACGCCTTCAGTTCCCCGGGGCTGGCCGTCAGGTAAGCCACGCAGAAGTTGAAAAAAAGCGGGATGGAGATGAAACGCGAAAACAGACCGAGCATTAACAAAATGCCGCCAACGAATTCAGTCGTGCCTGCAACGTACACACTGGCCACGGGAAAGGGAACGTTCCAACCTTGGAAGTTTTTCAGCGTGTCTGCGAAATGGGTCAGATGTCCCCAGCCCGATTCGTAAAGCTGGAAGCCCCAGGCCAGGCGGATGAAGAGGAGGACCGGCGACTGCAGGCACGTGCCAATTTTGGCGAGGAGAGCATTTAGTTTTTTCATGGGATTTGTTTCTTTTGAAAACCGCGAATGAACGCTAGTTTTTTCCCGCGGATAACGCTGATGATCGCGGATTATTTAGAGTTAGACTATCCGTGCTGATCCGCGTTATCCGCGGGAAAAAATCATTAGCGGTTAAAATTGCATCGATCCGTCAAGCTCGCCGGCAGAACCAGCCGAGTTCGACCCAATTTTTGAACCACGCCTGGAGGTTCTCCGGTGTGACGCCGCGCACGTGGGCGACGGCCTGCGCGATCGTTCGTCCGGTGCGGAGCGCGCGAAGGATACGATAGGCGGCGGGTTCGAGGCGCTTGTAGTAGATCATGTTGTCGTGCCGGTGCACGGCGACGTAAACGCGCCCGCGTTCGGGCAGGGGCGCGCGGCGGAGCTTCGCCGCCTGCGGCGCGGCGCCGGGCGTGTTGCTGGCGTCGCCGCTGAGCTCGCCCTCTTTTTTCACCGCGATGACAAAATCATGCGCCGCGTAGTCGAGCGCGAGCAGGGAAAGATAGGGCTGCAGGCCGAGGCGCAGGCGCGTGGGCGGACGGTCGGCGATGTCGTCGGCCGTCAGCGCAGGCCGACTCGGGCCGTCGAAGGCCACCGTCTGCGCCCACTCGAAGCGCACCACGTCGCGCGCCAGCGCGGTATGTGGCGCGGTGTACCGGGGCTCCGACCGGATGAATTTTTCGAGGCGGCTGCAGAGATTGCGCATGGTAAACGAGCGCGAGGGATATTTTGCGAGATAGGCCTCGGCCAGGCGCATGAATTTTTTTTCGCCGATCACCGCGCGCAGGCCGGGGCAGTCGTCATAAAAGGCGTCGAGCAGCCGGAACCAGTAGCAGCGCGCGTAAATTTGCAGTCGCTCAAAGGAGGTGAGGCGGTCGTTCGGCTTGATGAAGCTCGCGGCCACGGACGCCATCGTGCGTCCATCGGTCCAGCGGCCCTGCAGGCGGTTGGTGCGCGTGAGCGGGCGCACGAGCGTGGCCGTCATGAGGCGCTGGAGCGACTTGAGATCGCGCGTGGTGCGCTGGCGCGCCGGGAGTTTCATCGGGAGGCTGCGGCCGGGGCCGGTTTTTTTGCGGCGCGCGCCCCGTCGATGAACTCGTTGGCCTTGAGCGCCTCGTCGTGCACTTCCTGGAAGGAGGGAATCTTGTCGTCCCACTCGAGCAGCGTGGCGGTGACTCCGCTCAGGCGCACGGCATGTGCGTAAAGCTTCCACACCGGATCGAGCACCGGGTGATCGTGCGTGTCCAAAATGTATTTTTCGAACTTCGTGTGGCCGGCGACATGGATCTGGCCGACCCGGTCGGGCGGGATGCCGTTGACGTAATCGTAAGGGTCGAAGCCGTGGTTCTTCGAGGAGACGTATATATTGTTCACGTCGAGGAGAATTCCGCAGTCGGCCAGCTCGACAACCTCCGAGAGAAATTCCCACTCGGTCATTTCCGAGACGTGAAACTCGGCGTAGCTGCTAACGTTTTCCACGCAGATGGGCACCTCGACATAATCGCGCACCTGGCGGATTTTTTCGGCGGTGCGCTTCGCAGCGGCAAAAGTGTAGGGCATGGGCAGCAAGTCATGCGTGTAGGTGCCGTCCACGCTGCCCCAGCAAAGATGATCGGAAAGCCACGGGGTCTTGGTGCGCTTGACGAGGGTCTTTAACTTTTTGAGATGGGTGCGGTCGAGTGGGTCGGCCGAGCCGAAATACATCGAGACGCCGTGCTGCACGACGCGGTATTGCTCCAGGATGCGATCGAGCACCTCGAGCGGACGGCCGCCATCGACCATGAAGTTTTCAGAGATGATCTCGAACCAGTCGACGACCGGCTTCTTTTCCAGGATGTGCCGGTAATGCGGCACGCGCAGGCCGATGCCAATGCCGTAATCGGTGAAGGCGTTGAAACGGTTGGCGGGCATGGCGCGGAAAGGCTGAAAAGCTGAAGGACTGAAAATCGCAGTGCTTATTTCTGACGGGAATAAAACCGGGAGCAGGACACTGGGTCCGGCTCCCGGCGAAAGTCATAGCTGGCGGCGTTCGCGCCGCCAGCCAGGTTTAATTCAATTTCAAGCGTGGCCGCCCTTGCAACCGCCGTGGCCCTTGCAGGAATTCTTGCCTTTGCAGCCGTTGTCGCCGGAAGAGCAGTTGCCCTGCCCTTTGCAGGCGTTCTGGCCCTTACAGGATGCCGGCTGACTGTCGTCTTTCACAATCGAGGTGCCCGGGTTGACGGAAGCATGCGCTTGGAGGGCGAATGTGCCCGAGTAAAGCCCGGCCACAGCGGCGCAGGCGAGGATCATTTTGGTGGATTTATTCATAGCTTATCGGGTTGGTTTTGTTTGGTCCGCCCCGGCGACATGCCGGATGCGGCCAACAAAGTGGTTGTTTGCGAACAAAGGGGTAACGCGCGACGCGGCGATTTGGATGCAAGGCTGGTTTCGAGCCCAAGCAATTTTCGTGATTGATCGTAAAAGTAGCACAGCGTTCATGCGAACGGCTATAAGAAAACGGCGAGGCCCTACTTATTCCCGCGCTTGACGATTTTTTTCAGCAGCCGTGTTAAATTATGCAATCCGTCAACCCGCCTCCGCTTGTAAAAGCTGCTAAATTTGTCAAAAAATGCCGCACCAACGCTTCCCCTTGGTCGTGCCGCCCGCCAGCCGTATGCGAGGTGACAAAGCAGTTTCGCGTTGTCCAGAGCGGATGCTCGGGCGGCAGCGGCTCGGGGTCGGTCACATCGAGACAGGCCGCGCCCAGCCGGCCACTCTGCAGTGCCTCGAGCAGCGCGCGCTGGTCCACCGTCGTGCCGCGGCCGACGTTGTAAAATTTCGCACCGGGCTTGAACCAGCCCAGGCGGCGGGCGTTGACATAGCCGCGCGTCGTTTCGTTGTCCGACAAAACGTTCACCACATGGTCGGCCAGCGGCAGCACACGCGTGAGCTCCTCCTCGGAAATGATGCGCACGCCCGGTTCGCTGCGCGTCTGCCGACGCACGGCGTAAACCTGCATGCGGAACGGCGCGAGCAGCTCCGCCAACCGCCGGCCGATGGCGCCGAAACCGAGCATCAGCACCGTCTGCCCCGTGAGCAGCTGCGCGTCGCGGCGGCGCTCTCCATATTGCCACGAGTGGTCCGTCAACTGGTCGCGGTATGACGGGAAGATATTGCGCCCGACCGCCAGCATGAACGCGAGCACGTGCTGCGCGCATGGCTCGGAAAAAACACTGGAGGCGTTGGTGAAGGCCCCGCCGCGCGCCCGCACCGCCAAACGAAAATCCTCGCGATCATAGCGCGTGTAGCCCGCGCTGATCACCTCGATCCATTTGAGCCGCGAGTAACGCATGCACTCGTCGGCATCGGGCTGGCCGAACGCCACGTCGGCCTCCGCCAGGGTCGGGTCACCCTTCCCCACCGCCAGCACATCGCCTACGAGCGTGGAAGAAAAGATGAGTCGATGGCCGCGCGTGCCCTCGCGCAACATCTGCTCGGCCGCGTCGGGAAGTTTTACATTGCACCAGATCGTGAGACTCATGGAGAAGAATTTTTACACGAAGGCCGCCAAGATCGCCAAGCCAACCCTTTCAGTCACTACACCGGAATGTGGTACGCTCCGGTCAGCATAGTTTTTCTAGCCTGCTACTTTGCGCTCTTCGCGATCTTCGTGTAAAAACAATCACTCCGTTTCGTTGAACAGGCACAGTGAATGCACGGGCAGGCCGGCGTCGCGCAAGCGCTGCGAGCCGCCCAGTTCCGGCAGGTCGATGATCGCCGCCACGCCCACTACCTCGCCCTGCAGGGCCTTGAACAATTTCGCCGCCGCCAGCAGCGTGCCGCCCGTGGCGATGAGGTCGTCCACAATCAGCACGCGATCGCCGGGTTTGCACGCATCGGCATGGATCTCGATCGTCGCTGTCCCATATTCGAGCGCGTAATCCTCGGACACGGTCTTGTAGGGCAGCTTGCCCTTTTTGCGCACGAGCACGATGGGCTTGCCCATCTTGTACGCGAGCGCGCCACCGATGATAAAACCGCGCGCATCGACCGCCGCGATGAGATCCACCTTGGACGGCACACTGTTGGCCGCGAACGCATCGATCACGGCGCGGAACGCCGCGGGATCGTGAAACAAAGTGGTGACATCGCGAAAATTTACGCCGGCGATCGGCCAGCCGCGCACCGTGCGGATCCTTGACTTGAGAAAGGCGGAGAGTTCGGCGGCATTCATGCCAAACAACACAACGATCAATCGCCCAATAGGGAAAGATTTTTTACACCAAGGTCGCCAAGATCGCCAAGGCGGACCTGACTTCGCGTTCTTCGCGATCTTGCTGTAAAATAGCCGCTACCGCGCGGCCGCGCGGCGCAGGGTTTCGGCGCGAGCATTGAGATCACCCAGCAATTCCGTGTGCTCGCGCGCCTCGCTGTCGTCGAGATGCACCAGCCCCGTGCCGAAGGGCGCCGCATCGCCCGCCGCATCGGCCCAGCGGTGCCAGGCATAGCCGACAAACGCGGGATGCGTGAATGCGCGCTGCAACGCCATGCGTCCCTTGCGCAGCATGCGCTCGACGCTCGTCAGCCCGCGCGGCTCATGCGCCGCCGGCCGCTTGGTGAAAGCTTCGCCCGTCCACGCGAATTCGCCGACCAGGACCGGCATGCCGCCGGCAAGATGAAAGTCGCCCAGCCGCTCGAACAACGTGTCGCGATAAATGCCGGCCGAAAGCACATCGACCGATGGATGCACACACTCCGCGAGCACCCCCGCGCCCGGCAGCCCGCCAAAACGGCATCCGAGGATCAAGTGGTTCGGGTCGTGCCGCCGGACGGCGGCGGCGCACACGGTAAAATAGCGGCGCGCAAACTCGCGCGAGAAATTTTCCTGGTCGCGCAAATAATGCGGCGCGAGGAGCACCGTTTCGGCCTGCGTAAGCTGGCGCAGCGTCTCCTTGTTCGGCAATTCGATCTGCCAGGCGCGCGCCAGCGTTTCGAGGCTGCCACCGCGCGCCGCGAGCGCGAATTCCCACGCCGCGTGATACGCCGCGCTGCTCGGCTCGAGACTCAGGCAGATTTGCAGCAACGACAGGCGCGCTTTTTTCACGCCCGCTTCCGTCAGCATCTTCTCCCCGCGCGCCGGAGCCCAGCCCAGCTCGTGGTCGGTGAAGTAGCCGATGAGCTCGCGCGACGCGCGCCACGGCGGGCACAGCCCGGCCGCCACGCGATCGCACGTCTCGGGCCAGCGCGAATCGAAAACGTCGGGCAGCTTCGCGCCGAACGCATTGATTTCCGGGGCGAATTTGCGGAAGTCCAAAATTTCCACGCAGGCCAAGCCTTGGTCGAGAAACTCCGGCCCGGTCCACGGGCCGAGCGTGTTGATGTGCCATTTTTCTAAACGCGTAAGCACGGCCCGGGCGAAAGCCTCCGACTCCTTTGCGCCGTAAAGCTTGTCCACTGTCGCCGCGTAAGGCCCGACCGCCATGGAGCGTCCGTCCGCCCGGCCGAAGCGGTTGACCGAGGCCACGCCCTTGCTCAAAAATGGACGGTTGCGCGAATCGATGAGCCACCACTGGCCGCGTCGCGTCTGCCCGACGCGGAAAAATCCCGGCGTGCCGCGGAGCGTCTCCGGTTTGAAATCGGTAAGTGTGGATGAGCAGGCCTCGTTCGGGAGTGTATTCACACAGAGTCCGTTTTGAACAGAAAGCTTCGAAACAGAAAGCCTTTTACACGAAGATCGCCAAGATCCCTAAGGTGGGATCCTCCTTTGCGTGCTTTGCGACCTTGGGGTAAAAGCTACTTACGAATTCCGCGGTCCGGACGTTTCAACGCGAAACGCTCGGTCGTGCGGCTATAGAATTCGCCGCCCATGCGACCGATGGTATCAAGCTTGGCCGGATCGGGTTGGCCGTCGGGGCCGATGATGGCGTCATCCACATGCGCGAACAAGATGGAGCCAAAAACCACGTTGGCCGCGAGCGGACCTTCGCCGATGTGGACCACGGAGTGGAGCGAGCACTCGAAGGCCACCGGAGCGGCAGCCACGCGGGGCGGGCGCACCCGCGTGCTGGGCGCGGACGCGATGCCGAATTCTTCAAACTCGCTCTCGCCGTACGGCAGCAGCGCCGAAGTGGCATTCATTTTTTCGGCCAGCGCATAATTGACGATGTTCACGACAAACTCCGGCACCTGCTCGATGTTGAGCATGGTGTCTTTTTTCGAGCCATCGCGCTTGTTGACCGGGACAAACATGAGCGTGGGCGGGTTCGACGTGACGCCCTGGAAAAACGAAAACGGCGCGAGGTTGGTTTTGCCGTCGGCAGAAACCGTCGAGACCCAGGCGATGGGCCGCGGCGTGATCGTGCCGATCATCCAGCCATAGGCCTCAGGCCCCGGGAGTTTGGAAAAATCGAGCTGCATAATTTCACCATGAGGCAATCCGTGCCGTCAGCAAGCAGGCAGCCGGAATGAAATTAATGTGGGGCGGGTGCCCTCACCCGCCGGCTATTTATGCGGGGTGAGGGCACCCCGCCCACATTCCGATCATCTTCAATTGGTCGCTGCGCGCAGGTGGGTGATGAAATCGTCGAGGTCGCTGGCGGCGACGTCGGAGACCGCGATAAAATTCATGTCGGCCTGCCGCCAGGCGCGCATCTCGTAGCCGACGCGATGCTCGTCGGTGAAGGGAAGCGCGGTGGCCGCCGGCCAGATAAACACGGTGATAAAATGTTTGCGCTTTTGATAAACCAGCGCCGCCGTCGTTTGTCCTTCGAGGCGTTCGACGCGCGCGCCGAGCAGCGGATAACCATCCGCCGCCAGGTCCGCGACCGGCGGGGAGAAATCCAGCTTGCCGGAAAGCCACGGCTTGACGGTGTGGCGGTCCGATGAAACCACATCCAGCATATGATCGGCCAGGACCGCGCGCAGGTGGCTGGAAACGATTTCATCGCCGAATTGCGCGGAGCGGGCGCGCTGGCCGCCCCATTGAAATCCGACCAATGCGGCGAGGCAAAGTCCCGCCAACACGCCGGCCATGTTCCAGGCCGGCCACCAGGACCACCGTGAAGGCGCCGGCTCTTTTGCGCTGCGCAGTTGCGCGCGAATCCGCGTGGCGAGATGGGGCGGCGGCGCGAAGGATGGCAGTTTTTCGCGCACAAGTGCGCGCAAGGCCGACTGCTGGCGCGCGACTTCGGCGCAGGCCACGCAGGTTTGCAGGTGGGCACTGACTTCGGCATCGTGCACGAGATCGAGTTCGCCGTCGACATGCGCGACAAGCCAGTGGCGGACTTCTTTACACTCCATGGGACGTCTCCTTTTCCTTTTCCAACCGGTTGAGCAACTCGCGGTGCAGGTGTCCACGCGCGCGGGCCAGCCGCGACATGACCGTGCCAATCGGGATGCCAACGACCTCGGCGATCTCGCGGTAGGCCATCCCTTCGAGATCGTGCAGCACGATCATCTCGCTCATTTTTTCGGGCAGCGCGGACATCGCTTCGCGCAAAAGCTCGGAGCTGACTTCGCCTTGCAGGGGCCCGGCTGCCGCCGGCTCGTCCGCGGTGACACTATGCACCGATTCGTCAAATTCCTCCTGCAAGTTCATTTTTTTGTTTTTGCGCATGCGGCTGTAACAGACGTTGCGTAGGATGGTGAGCAGCCAGGCGCGCCCGTCGCCGCCACGGAACTGGCCAAACGCCTTGTAGGCGCGCAGATAGGCCTCCTGCACCGAGTCCTCCGCGTCCTGCTCGTTGCGCAGGAGCCAGCGCGCCAAATTATAGGCATTGGGCAAATGAGGGAGCATGGTTTCTTCGAACGATGGCATGCGGTGTCGGAGCGGAGCAGGCGGCACGGAGCAGACCTCCATAGATATATGACTACGCCGGCGGGACGCGTTTATTCCATATGGGATGAAGAATTATTCATTTTGCCGCAGCGTGGAATAAACCAGCCGGGCGGAAAGTAGGACTAAATGTACATTCACCGTTT
>Ga0210395_10002443_pt1 | contig 14423 bp, 12 predicted proteins | sample IncBWH4OmetaG_FD_150861 | JGI IMG/M metagenome (GOLD analysis project Ga0210395, IMG submission 150861) | Forest soil microbial communities from Barre Woods Harvard Forest LTER site, Petersham, Massachusetts, United States - Inc-BW-H-4-O ... | reverse complement strand
TCGGCATTCGCCTCATCCGGTTCTGGATCTTGTGCGCCTTCGCGCTGCTGGTACAGACCATCGTGAACCACAAATATCTCGGTCATTTTGTGGTCGTGCTTTATTTCGTCTCTACCATTGCCTTGCCTGCCCTGGGCTTTCAGCACTATCTCTACCGTTTCGGGCAAGCCCCTCCCTTCACCTACTCTGATTTCAATGGCTTCAGTCCTTTTGTGCGGCCGCTGTTCTGGTTCCAGTTGTACTGGGGGATCGCAGCCGTCGCCCTGGCGATCGTGAGCAGCTTGTTGTGGGTTCGAGGTACCGAGGGCAATTGGCGGGTAAGGCTGCAACTGGCTGCGGCCCGCTTGACAACACCAGCAGTCGCCGGGCTAATCGCGTGCCTGCTGCTTTTCGTGGGCGTGGGTGGCTACATTTTTTTCAACACCGATGTCCTAAATCCTTATCGCACGACTTTCCGCGTCGACGACGCTCGCGCCCAGTATGAGAAGAAATACCGGCAATACAAAGACCTGCCCCAACCCAAGATAACCGACGTGAATACGCAGGTCGATCTTTATCCCGAGAAGCGGTCGGCGGTAATCAAGGGAACGATGATGTTGGAAAACAAGACTTCCGCCGACATCGACCGGGTTGCTCTCACAGTGTGGCCCATGGATCTGATCCCGGTGCCGATGCCGCACATTCAGGTCCGCGATTTGGCTCTCTCCGATGGCCAAATGCTAGTCATTCAAGATGCTCTCGGCCTCAACCCTCAGGGTTTGCCGAAGTCCGTGCCACCGCGTCTTGCGGATGGTCAAACGCCCATCATTCAAGATCCGGAACTCGGCTTCTATCTCTACCATTTGTCAAAGCCTTTGCCTCCACAGGGCCGCATCCGCCTGGAGTTTGCTCTGGAGTACGACAACTATGGCTTTGAGAATTCCAATCCCAATACCGACCTCTCGCACAACGGCACATATATCGGTGAGCGATACTCTCCCTTCATAGGCTACGCGCCGGACATTGAATTAACCGATGACAGCGCGCGCCACAAACATGATTTGCAAAACACCAAACGCATGCCCACTCTCGAAGATGTTGCCGCACGAAACGAGAACATGGCGAACACCGACGCCGACTGGATCAACTTCGAGGGAACGGTCAGCACCAGCCCCGACCAGATTGCGATCTTCCCCGGGTACCTTCAGAAAGAATGGGTGCAGGATGGCCGCCGCTACTTCCATTACAAAATGGATGCCCCGATCCTGGACCTATACTCGCTCAATTCGGGCCGTTACTCGGTTCGGCGGGATAAATGGAAAGATGTCAATCTGGAGATCTATTATCACGCGGGACATGAGTTCGATCTTGATCGCATGATGGATGGGATGAAGTCGAGCCTCGAGTACTGCAGCACCAATTTCAGCCCTTTCCAGTTTCGTCAGGAGCGCATCATCGAGTTCCCACGTTACCAGACGTTCGCCGCATCCTATGCGAATACCATTCCATTTTCCGAGGCGATCGGCTTCATCACCTATGTTGATCCCAAGAAGGCCGACGCCATCGATCTCCCTTTTTACGTCACCGCTCATGAGGTTGCGCACCAGTGGTGGGCGCATCAGGTGATTAGCGCCAACGTGGAGGGAGCTACCTCCATCGTCGAGACTCTCGCCCAGTACAGCGCGCTCATGGTGATGAAGCATCGTTACGGGCCGCAGTCGATCCGGAAGTTTTTGCGCTACGAAGCGGACGGCTACCTGCGCGGCCGCGCCCAGGAGCGTAACGAAGAAGAACCTCTGTACAAGGTGGACGTAAACCAGGGATACATCCATTACAACAAAGGCGCGCTGGTAATGTACGCCATACAGGATTACATCGGCGAGGATAAAGTCAGCCAAGCGCTGGCCGACTTTACCAAGGCTTATGCCTTCAAAGGCCCGCCCTACCCTGTTTCTATCGATCTGATTGCTTATTTGAAAAAGTACACTCCACCTGAGTATCAGTACCTCTACGACGATCTTTGGGAGAACATCACCCTCTATGACAACCGCACAATTTCCGCAAACTACGTGCAGCAACCCAATGGAAAATACGACGTGAACCTTGTGGTTGGAGCAAAGAAGTTGCGAGCGGATGGAAAGGGCCAGGAGCACGCGATTCCTATCCATGACTGGATTGACATCGGCGTTTTAGATTCGGACGGGAAGTATCTCTATCTGCAGAAGCAGATGATCGACAAGGAACAGGCCCAGTTCACACTTACTGTCGACAAACTCCCCGCTCAAGCGGGAATCGATCCACTCGACAAGCTGATCGACCGCAACCCCGATGACAACGTGATGAAGGTGAAAAAACAATAGGGTGTGCCGAGTGGCCTGGACTTTCATGGTTCTTTACAGATTTCGACTAATTGCCCTTCAGTGTCACGGATTTCAAAGAACTGCACGTCGCCCCCATGCTCATTGCACCTGCAGTGTAAGACGCATCAGCGTACAAGGGTTCTCAGCTCGATTACTTCAGGGATGACCGAGCGATTTGCACGAATGACGGCTGACCAGAAAATCCTTCTGAATAACTTTCGCGATTCTCTCGAATGCCCAGTCAATCTCCTGACGACTGATGATGAGCGGGGGCGCAATGCGAATCACCCGGTCATGCGTCTCCTTACACAGGATTCCTTCTTGCTTGAGCGCTTCGCAGTACGGACGGGCCGGGCTGTGGAGTTCGATGCCGATCCACAAGCCTTTGCCGCGCACCTCTTTTAAATCGGGGCTGCGCAGGGTTTGCAGCAGGGTCAGGAAATAGGCGCCGAGCTCAGCGGAACGCTCGACCATTTTCTCGTCGATAAGGACGCGCAGCGCGGTCCGCGCGATGGCGCAGCCCAGCGGGTTGCCGCCGAAGGTGCTGCCATGGTCGCCGGGGTGGTACACCCCTAAAATCTCGCGCGAAGCCAACACCGCCGAGACCGGATAGAATCCGCCAGCCAGCGCCTTGCCCACGATCAACACATCGGGCGTGATGCCTTCGTGCATGTAGGCAAAGAGTTTGCCGGTTCGTCCCAGGCCGGACTGAATTTCGTCCGTCATCAGCAGCACCCGGTTCTGGCGGCAGATTTCCGCCGCCTCGCGCAGAAATCCCTCGGGCGGAATGGCGATTCCGGCCTCGCCCTGAATGGGCTCGACGAGAAAGGCGCAAGTGTTGGGAGTGATGGCTTCGCGAAGGGCGCGAGCATCGCCGAAGCGAATGACTTTGAATCCCGGAGTGAACGGGCCAAAGCCATCGCGATATTGTTCGTCGCTCGAGAAGCTCACGATGGTGACGGTGCGGCCATGAAAATTGTTGGCGCACACAATGATCTCGGCCTTGTCCTGGGGTATGCCCTTAATCTTGTAGCCCCACTTGCGAGCCGTCTTGACCGCGGTTTCGACCGCCTCCGCGCCTGAGTTCATGGGCAGCACCATGTCGAAGCCGGTCAAGTCGTGCAGTTCTTTACAGAGCAGCGGCAGTTGCTCGTTGCGGAATGCGCGCGAGGTAAGCGTGACTTTCCGCGCCTGCTCGTTCAGGGTTTCGAGAATCTTGGGATGGCAGTGTCCTTGATTCACCGCGGAATACGCCGCCAGGCAATCGAGGTAACGTTTGCCCTCGACGTCATACACCCACACGCCCTCCGCCCGCTCGATCACCACGTCCAGTGGACGATAAGTATGAGCTCCATACTGATTTTCAAGTTCCATGAAGTCCTGGGTTCGCATGGGTTTCTCTATGAGTTCGGTTGTCATAAGTTCCTTCCAGCGGGTAGCTAGGTTCGGTACTCCAAGAAACAAATGTGCAAAGTCTGGCTACGACAGTTGTCTGCCGATATCATTGCCGCACCGCCAGTCGCGGGGCTTGCTCGCGCGCCTTCTCCAACATCTCAGGAGTGATCTCAAGAACGTCCGAAACGGGGTCGGTATCGAGCATCAAAAGAACCTTAGTCCGCCTTCCCGTTAGGGATTCACCAACAACGTCAATGCGAAACGTACGTGATGGCGCAATCAGTCGGATGCGAGGCGAATATCGCAGACCTAAGAACGATCCGATGCCAATCAGGAACACGATGTCTCGGTCGAACAGGAGCCGGTAATCGTAATCCTCATGTCTTTTTGTGAGAGCCGACCACAGGTTGGATGAGCGCCGAAGGGCGACTAGTCCGGGGGTCTTCGCTGGGTCTCCGCTGCTCGCTTGAGTAAACGCTGCTCCGACAAACACTTGACTATCAAGGGGTGCGCATTCCACAGTTCGGTAGGTGCGTAGTCCTGCCCATGCCGCGAACGCGAACCGTGCAGCGGCGATCGCAAATACGATACCGATTCTCTCAGTTGGTTGGAAGGCGCGGTAGGCTGAATAGGCTGCCACCGCTGCGGCCACTCCAGTTTGCACGGGGAGTACGGATTTTGGATTCTTTACTGAAATTCCGTAGAACCCAGCAAAGGCCATTCCTACGGTGCAGACAAGCCAGCCGAGACCTGAATAGCTCGGCAGCCGGAATGCCGCTACCAGACCGGTCCAGCACGCGAAGACAAGATACAAAGCTGAACCGGTTCGTGTCAGCCGCCTCACCTGTAGGGCCGTCGCCGCATCGGCCAGCGATTTCAGTTGTTGTTTGTCATCCATCGAAGAGCCGCTACTACTCCTTGTCCAACAGCATGGTCAACAATGCCATTCGCACATAGAGGCCGTTCATGGCCTGGCGGAAATACATGGCTCTAGGATCGGCGTCGACGGACTTGTCTAACTCGACCGTGCGGGGCAACGGATGCAGGATAAGCGCGTCCGCCTTCATGCGTTGCACGACGGTCGAATCGATGGCATAGTGCTTGAGCCCGCTCGCGCTCCCCCGCACTCGCTCGGGCCGAATTCGCGTCTGGTAGACCACATCCACTTCGCCAATCACGCGGTCAATATCGGATTCCAGTTCGTAGCGGACACCGTGCTCATCGAGATAAGCCAGAATGTCCGCTTTCATCTGCAGTTGCGGCGGGCTGACAAAGAACATTTTGACCCGCTCAAACTTGGCCAGCAGATACGCCAGCGACCGCGCCGTGCGCCCCTTGTCCAACTCGCCAATAATAGCCACGCTCAGGCCATTCAGCGGACGCTGCCTGTGAATAGTGTACAGGTCGAGCAAAGCCTGGGTCGGATGCTGCCCGCCATTGCCATCGCCGGCATTGATCACCGGCACCGCCGAGACTTCCGCGGCCCGGCGCGCGCCGTGCTCGTCGGGATGCCGGATCACGATCACATCCGAATAGCCGCTGATGATGCGGATGGAATCTTCCACCTGCTCGCCCTCGACCTCGGAAGAGAACGTGCCCGCGTGCTCCGTCGACAATACCCGGCCGCCCAGCCGATGCATGGCGGCTTCGAACGATAGTCGGGTGCGAGTGGAAGGGGCATAAAAAAGCGTGGTCATGATGCGGTTCTGATAGTCGAGCGAACCTCCGCGGGCCACCACGTGCTCCATACCTTTCGACCGCTCAAATAGTTCCATCAGCAGGGGAACGGTGAATTGCTGAGACTCGACGATATGCCTCAATGGCATCCCAACTTTCAGTCTCGATTCTGAGGCAGGGAACTGGATTAGCCTGATCGAGTTGAGAGTGGGTGTCGGCATTAGCGTCCTCCTACCGGAACTTCGAGTTGCAGGTTCAGTTCGATTTCCTCCCATTCGCGACCGGGGAACATGTGTGTGCCTGCCGAAGCTTCGCTGCCCGTTCCAATAACCGCCTGGCGCAGATTCTCGCACGACGTAATAATGGCTTCCCGCCCGCCGTTGCGCAGAAAGCGCAACACGGATTCGATTTTTGGGCCCATGTTCCCAGGAGGGAAATGGCCAGCCCTGGCGTATTCCTCCAGCTCCGCCGCTTTGACCCTGCCCAATGGGCGCTGGGTGGGTTTTTTGTAATCCAGATACACGCAATCGGCGTCAGTAGAGATAACAAATAGATCTACCCCAAGCCGCGAGGCCAGCAAAGCGGAAGCAAGGTCTTTGTCAATGACGGCCTCGACCCCTTGCAGTCCGCCGTTGCTCCAGACCACCGGGATCCCTCCGCCTCCGCAGGCGATGACCAGCACACCCTGCTCGACCAGATCGCGAATGACCTCGAGCTCAACAATCTCAATCGGATCGGGCGACGGAACCACGCGGCGATAACCCCGGGCTGCATCCTCCACAATCTCCCATCCGAAGAGGCGTTTGCGTTCCTCGGCATCAGCGCGCGAGTAGAAAGGACCGATCGGTTTGCTGGGATGCTGCATGGAGGGATCGTCGAGCGACACGAGGCTCTGGGTAACAACAGTCGCAACCGGGACGTACAGCCCGGCCAAGTGCAACTCGCTTTCCAATGATTGCTGGAGGAGATACCCAATTTCACCCTGGGTCGAGGCGCCACAAACGTCCAGCGGAAGTCCAGGGACCTGGCTTGCTCCCCGTTCCGAGCGGAGAAGTTCGGCTCCAACCTGCGGACCATTGCCATGCGTGAGCACGATCCGGTAGCCGGCGCGGATCAGGCCGACGATCTGTGCGGCGGTACGCTGGGCATTTACGCGCTGCTCAGCGATCGTCCCCTTTTCGCCTGCGCGAATCAGGGAGTTGCCGCCAACGGCTAGGAGCATGGTCTTCATAATGAAGAGACGACACTCGTCTTTCAACCCTCACAACACTTGGTCATCTGGAGCAAAGCGAGGGATCTGCATTCTCGCGGTTCAACTGCAGATCCCTCGCTACGCTCGGGATGACAATTCATAAAAAGATGCTTATGTGTGCACCAACTCTTGCAGCTCGGCGAGTCCGGGCAGTCTGACGCACTCACCTTTCATCAATTCCAGCATGATCGCCTTTTGTGCGTGCAGCCGGTTCTCCGCCTGCTGATACACCAGTGAACGTGGCGAGTCGATGACATCGTTGGTGACTTCTTCACCGCGGTGCGCCGGCAGGCAATGCAGAAAGATGGCATCCCGCTTGGCCCAGCGGAACAGAGTCGCATCCACCTGATAAGGGTGGAAGATGTGATGCCGCTTCTCCGCTTCCGCCTCTTCGCCCATGCTTGCCCACACATCGGTGTAGATTACATCCGCGTCTGAGGCGGCCTCTTCGGGATCGTTGGTCACAGTGCAAGTGCCACCGGTCTCGTCGCCGCGCTCACGAGCCCACCGGACCGACTCTGCGTCGAGTTCATACCCTGGAGGCGTCGCCACCCAAACATTCGCCCCGAGCTGGGCCCCGGCGAACATCAGCGAACGCGCAATGTTGTAACCGTCGCCAATGAATGCGATCTTCAAACCCTCCAGATTGTGTTTCGCTTCCCAAATGGTCAGGTAATCCGCCATCGCCTGGCAGGGATGACTGAAGTCGGTGAGCCCATTGATAACCGGAATACTGGCGAACCTCGCCATCTGCTCCACCACTACATGCGAGAACGTGCGAACCATGATGCCCTGCACCATGCGTTCCAGGTTCTTAGCTACGTCGTACACGGACTCGCGTTTGCCTAGGTTGATCTCGGCGGGAGAGAGGTAAATCGAAAACCCGCCCAGTTGCTGGATGCCGACATCAAACGTGACCCGGGTGCGTAACGACGGTTTCTCGAAGATCATGGCCAGAGTCTGACGCCGGAGTGCTCCGCTGTAAGCGGTCGGGTCAGCCTTCACTTGACGGCCAAGAATGAGCAAATACTGAATCTCCGAGGGCGAGAAGTCTCGAATCGAGAGAAAATCTTTGCCATTCATATTCCGGCTCCTTCCAGGACTGGCTCGTGCTTCTGCGAAAATTGAACAAGCATTTCGGCCAGGCCGGGCTTGGTGAGTTCTTCGACTTCATAGGTGACGCGCAGATTGGGTTTGTCGATTTTGACAACCCGCGCGAGGTCAATGGGAGTCGCGATCAAGACCAGATCGCAGGGAGTACGGTGGATGGTTTCTTCGAGTTCGTGTCGTTGGATTGCGCTGTAGCCCATGGCGGGCAAAAGGTTCGTCAGGTGGCGATAGCGCTCGTAGGTGCCACGAATGGATCCCACCGCATAAGGCCGCGGGTCCACCAATTCTCCTGCCCCACATTGCCGCGCCGCGACCACACCAGCGCCATAGGGCATCTCTCCGTGAGTAAGTGTGGGACCATCCTCCACGACCAGCACGCGCAGTCCCTTCACCAGGAACGGCTCAGGAATGGAAACTCGGCAGGCCATCTCGAAAACGACTGCCTTCGGATTGTGCAGCCTGATGTTTTGCCGAACAGTTTCAATGTCACGCTGCTCGGCGGTGTCGACCTTATTAATCACGATCACACCCGCCCGCCGCAGATTGACTTCACCGGGAAAATAACCTAGTTCATGCCCCGGACGATGCGGATCGACCACAACAATTTCCAGGTCGGAAACATAAAACGGGGTGTCGTTGTTGCCTCCATCCCACAAAATCACATCGGCTTCTTTCTCCGCTTGGCGAATAATCTTTTCGTAGTCCACTCCCGCATAAACCACGGTTCCTTTGACAATGTGAGGTTCATACTCTTCGCGTTCCTCGATGGTGCATTGCTGAAGGTCGAGATCCTCCATGGTGGCGAACCGTTGGACCGCCTGCGCCGCCAGATCCCCATAAGGCATCGGGTGCCGGATAACTACGGGCTTTCGGCCCAGCCGGCGCAACTCGTCGGCGACCAGGCGCGAGACCGGGCTCTTACCGCATCCAGTTCGCACCGCACATACAGAAATTACCGGGATCGATGACTTGATCTGCGTGTGTTCGGTTCCGGGAAGCCAGAAGTCGACATCCGCAGCCACCGCACGGGAAGCGAGATGCATCAGGTTCTGGTGGGAAACATCGCTGTAGGAGAACACCACTTCATCGATCTCGTATTCGGCGATCAGCTTTTCCAGATCTTTCTCTTCGAAAATAGGAATGCCTACTGGATACAAGGCTCCGGCAAGTTCAGGAGGGTAACAGCGACCGGCAATGTCTGGAATCTGAGTGGCGGTGAATGCGACTACGTGGTACCTGGAATTGTCACGAAATAAGACGTTAAAGTTATGGAAGTCCCTGCCTGCGGCTCCGAGAATCAGAATTCTCTTCATATGTATTCCTCCTGCGGTGATGGTTTACATTCCATCTTCGCGCTTGCCGGCCGTGGCGGCAGTGCCACTCATCACCGCTGACGGTGAGTTTTGGCACAACGCAGGGCCGATTCTTGAAGCCTGGAAACCGGCTAGGTGTGTGCGGCTCTCATGAGCGGTCCGCACCTATCACCGTCCCAGGTGATGCAGGTCACGGCCGAGTGAGACGCCAAGAGTCACAATTAAAGAGGTCCTGAGTACAAAGCCTCACGAACAAGTCGCCATGACGGGGCACGTGGCAAGTCCAATGCAGGTAGTTTTCAAATTTCACAACACAATGGGAGGAAGACATGGCCCACTCATACTTGGTTTTCGGAGCTGGTCGGCAAGGCATAGCCGCGGCATATGATCTAGCGCGTTTTGGTGAGGCCTCGAAAATTACGCTGGCCGACCTCAATCGCGAGCGAGCGCAGGCAGCCGCGGATAGAGTGAACCACCTTTTGCGCGACCGAATCGCCGATGCGATCGGGCTTGATGTCCGCGACGAAAATGCCATTCGACGCGCCCTAAAGGGTTACAACGTCGTGCTGAGTGCGGTGCCATACTTCTACAACCTGGCCCTGACCCGGGCAGCCATTGAAACGGGCGTGTCGTTCTGCGATCTGGGTGGCAACACCGAAATTGTCCGGCAGCAGCATGCGCTTGATCGGGAAGCACAGCGCGCGGGGGTGTCCGTAATACCCGACTGCGGTATGGGGCCAGGCATGGGCAACAACCTCGCAGTCTATGCGATGGAACTGGTGGGTGACCCCGAGGAAGTGTATCTGTACGACGGTGGTCTGCCGCAGAAGCCACAGCCGCCGTGGAACTACGCGCTGACCTTTGCTATCGAGGGTCTGACGAACGAATACTACGGAGGCATGACCATCCTAAGGGATGGCAAACTATTCCACGCACCCTGCTTCACTGAATTCGAGATCGCGGACGTCCCGCCGATCGGCAGGTTGGAGGCATTTCTGATTGCAGGCGGCGCCTCGACCGCGCCGTGGAGCTTTCAAGGCAAGCTTCGCACCTACCAGCTCAAGGTGTTGCGCTATCCGGGCACATTTGCACAATTGAAAGCTTTTTCCGACCTTGGCCTCTTCGACCTGAAACCTGTTCGCGTGAACGGAAACGAAGTGGTTCCGCGCGAGCTCTTCAATGCTTTATTCGAGCCGCAAGTGCGAGTAGATGACGTAGAAGACGTGTGCATCGTTCGCGCCCACGCTAAGGGGAAGAAAAACGGGCAGCCCACCGAGGCGGTCGTCGAGGTCATTGATTACTACGATAAATCCACCGGATTTACCGCGATGCAACGCATGACCGGTTGGCATATCTCAATCGTTGGTGCAATGATGGCCAAGCAGGAAATCCCTTTGGGCGCGATGCCATTGGAGTTGGCGGTGCCGGGCAAGGCTTTTGTGCGCGAAGCCAAAAGGCGGGGATTCAAGATTACGGAACGCTGTGGAGCTGTCGGAATATTAGAAGAAGCCTACGCTCTGATGGGTTAACCCCTAATCCCAGGACTTGCTTCTGAAGCTTCAGTGACCCTGCGAAAATGATGGGCCCGGCCGTTCGCCGTCGAGCGGCGGCTGAGCGAGTGTCCTCACTCTTGACATGGCCGGGCCCACTTTGCGGTATTCAGTTTTTGATTCCTCCTGAGCTATTAATAAACCCTTATGACCTTGTTTGTCGGTGAGCTTTATCACGAATGAGCGGTTAGTTTACCGTTGGACTCTAGATTCATTCCGACGCGCGATGAGGGAATCACGAGCGATCGTAGGCCGGACAACATCATTTCCACACGACCCTTGTTGAGGTTTGCGAGTGGCTCCCGCAGGTGTGGCGCACCATAGATCAAATTGGAGCGGGACAAAGTCCGCACGCTCCCGGCATTTGTTTCACGCAGACCGCAGTATCGCTTCCCCTTGCGCGATTTCCAGCCTGCAGATCACCGCATCAAGAAGCTTTTCTTTGTTCTTCAAAACCGACTTAAATTCGTGATGATCCGTCCGGCAAATCTCCCTAAACAACTCGCGATGGTGTTGCTTGAAGATTTCCAGCAACACATCCCGCTCTGCAGAAGTTAGTGTCAGTTCCATACGACTCCTCCCGCGCGGCCCGTTTCAAACTTTGGCTACAAAACCGCGGGCCAAGTTTTCTCAGGCTGCTTCGGCTGCCTGTTTCACGGTCGCCAGCTTTATCACTTTGGGTTCAACTAGCCTTTCAAAATCTTCCCATGCCAATCGCACCAGTTCGCGGTGGGAACCGGCATTGAAAGCGATCTCCTTGTCCCGCGACAAGGCCTCGTCCGCGAACACTTTCATTCCATAGAGATTGCCGAAGGGGGGCATGGCACCAGTTTCGCAATCCGGGAACCTGCCTCTGAATTCTTGCTCCGCCGCCAACTGCACCACGTTGGCTTTGGTGGCCGTCTTCAAAAGCTCTAGATCTACGTGTTGGGAGGCGCACACCACGGCCATCACCAGGGTATCGTCGACCTTGACAATGACGGTTTTGGCGAGCTCCCTTCCGGGGATGTGTATGAGTGCTGCGATCGTCCCCGCGGTGTACGCCACGGAGTGAGAAATAACCACGTACTTGGTATTGTAGCTGTCGAGGAACTGCCTGAGCCTGAGAAGTGACATACAGATCTCCTTATCTTGGCACCGGTCCATGCGGATTCCACCTTCGGCCTATTGAGCTGCGTGTATTCCGCTACCGTGATTTTGAGCCACAATACCGCTGTGGCATCCTTCGCACATCGTCTGACCCTCTAGTTGGTTCAGCCGCTGTTCCACCGCAAGCGCAGTCGGACTCTTCCCCTTGTTGGATTCCTGCTGTTCGGCAAACGTAAGTAGTTGCCTCATCAGTTGAACCTGGGAGAAGAGTTGTTGACGAACGTTGGGATCAACCAACCAAAAGCTGGAGGTTTCTCGTTCCGCCTGGGCCACGCGGTTGCGCAGCGATTCAAGTGCAACTCGGTTTCGTTCCACCTGTTCCAGCGGGATGACACGAATTTCCGCACGGCGCCACATGCGAGAGGTGTCGTCGTTGAACTGAACGGGCATTACATTTTGGGGGGACGCGACATTAGCCGATGGAGTGTTTGTGGGCTGTCGGGAAGATATCGCGACGCCGAACGCGACCATCGCGGCCAGACATAGTGCGAGCAGAAAAGCTGGGAGACGCATACGAAGACCCCCTTCTGTTGCTCAATTACAGCTCGTCACTATTGCTTTACCACTTCCGCGGCGTGCGCGATAGGACCCGGAGCACAGTGGCTTGTGATGCACTGGCGGGCGGATGTCGGTGACTCTTTCAAGCCGATCCGTGCTAGAGCCCTCGCACGAGTTAGCTCTGCACACGCCTTATCGTGCCGTGGCCACGAACAGCAGTACAAACAGGAGCGCCAAGAGAGAACTTGCCATCAGGGCGAATGCCGAATGAAATGGATGGCTATGGAAGAGACCATCTTGGTGGGTTCGGAAATGCATCAGCGTTTTCATGACTTCCCTCCGTAGAGGAACCGCTGCGACACGGCTGTCTCGATTCTATTTAACACCGTTTCTGCGATCTTGTCAGTGACAACCAACCATGCCGCGTATGCGATCGCGTTGAATCGCATAACTTGTCGGCGCATCACTTCTGGGTACACGATTTCCCGGCGGCCGCGCCGGTGGCAAGCTAACGTCCGGAAGTTTCGGTGACGTTGACTTGAAAGACTTGCACCCGCGCGTTCTCCGTATCAGAAACGTAGATGCGGTTGCTGCCATCGACCCACAAACCTCTAGGGGCGCGAAACTCCCCGATCCTGTTGCCGGGTTGTCCAAACGTACCCAGCGGCGTCCCATTCGGTTGGTACATGCCGATAACGGAGCTGGCAACATAACTGATGTAGATGTTTCCTTCGTTATCTACGGCCAGCCCGCCGTCCGCACCGTCAGAGGCAAGGACGCGATAGAAACCCGTGCGTTTGCCATCAGAATCGAGGATTTGAATACGTGACCGCGCCGCATCCAGAACGACAACTCCGTGATCGCTCACTGCAATCTCGGTTGGAGACACGAATTCTCGCGTCCCATTGCCGTTTCTGTCCTTGCCCACACGTTCCAGAATATTGCCTTGCAGATCGAGGACAAACACAAGATTTCGTGCGGTATCGGCGAGATATAAACGGCCTGCCTTCCGGTCGATTGCAATTCCGGTTGGACGTTCAAACATGGCCTCGCCAAGGAACATCCCGATATAGCGGACGAATTGTCCGTGCTGGTTATAGACCAACACGATTCCCCGCTCGGAATCAGCGACGTAAATGTTGTCTTCGGCATCCACCGCGACGCCAGCAGGCTGTCGCAGTCGGCGATTTTGGTCGCCCAGAATGCTGAACGAACTTTTCCCCTTCGGGTCAAGAACGTGTACAGCCCGCATGTCAGGATCACTGATGATGACGCGCAGCATGGAGTCCGTGGTTACCTGATGCGGCGTAGCCATCACCCTGGCTGGCCCATAGGCGAAGGTCACTACTGCATCGCGAATACTTCTCAGATTGGAACTTGTTTGTGCGATTTTAGTGGCATGGGCCGGGGCTTCGAAATCTTCCACAGCCCTGCGGGAGGGAACAAGCATCCACCAAGGAGCCACGGTCTGCGGCGCCACGTCGCCGCCAAGGACGGAAGTGGACTGCGAGCTCGAAGCCAGCGATTCAAGAGTGCGAGTGAACTTCGACGACTTCTTGTATTTTGCATTGGCGCAAAAAGTACCAAGATATTCCAGTTCGCGACCGCCCCCCAGGCTCACTCGCGGGAACGCGCGTACATTCTGCGTCGGCACTTCAAGGAGAAACGGCGCGGACAGGTCCATGGCGGACGAGACAGTATCCTCATGCGCTTGACTAAATGCCGATTGGATCACGAGGACTAACAGAGCAAGGCCAACAAGCATCCGTAGTTCGGCCTTTGCTGTGCACTCGCCCGTTCGATAAAGGAACCTGCAAAATCGCTGCTTGCCGGGCATGGGGCACGTCTCCTCCCATGCGGTTTGGAGTGAGACTGATCAAGAGGATGGGGGATCCTCTCCGAGCTACTGAAAACATTCTCCTTCTTTCGCCTGGTGTTTGTCAGTGACCTATGCCACGGAGGAATGTGATAAGCGGAGAATACTACACGACGAAATCACTTTCGGGGCGACCCTGGAGGGCCGTTCCTGCGCGGTAGAGCGGAAGCGGGAAGAAAAGGAAAAAGGGCTGCGGCCTTGGTTACGCTCTGGCTGCCAACTCTCGCGAGGGAGTCAGCAGCGTGGGTGCGTGCACCGTCGCAG
>Ga0210395_10002441_pt1 | contig 14426 bp, 1 predicted proteins | sample IncBWH4OmetaG_FD_150861 | JGI IMG/M metagenome (GOLD analysis project Ga0210395, IMG submission 150861) | Forest soil microbial communities from Barre Woods Harvard Forest LTER site, Petersham, Massachusetts, United States - Inc-BW-H-4-O ... | reverse complement strand
GTTTTTCCAGGGCATCGTGCCCAGAAGTGTAACCCATCACTCCGGATTAAGTGTTACCTATCTCGCCGGATCGAACCCCGCGTGCCTTCCCCTTCCGCGTGCCTCGTCAAATCGCAGCAACCTCAGCCTGACCCCATCGCCTTGGCCTTGGCTTTTCCCGTTTGATCAGCCGACGATCTTCGTCAACTCCGTCGAATTAACACGCGCAGTAAATGCAGCAATCTCCCTAAGCGCGAGCCGCAAGGTTGTCTTTGCTGCGCGCCGTCGAAACTGCACTTTCCCATGGCTTTCAGTGAGCAACTCAGTTTCTCCGCGGAGGTCGCGCTTTTCAACAATCACGCCCTTTCCGCCTGGACCTTTCTTTATCTTCGTGAGCGTGCACTCGTTTAGCCCAGTATTGATCCAATAGACATGATCCGGATCGTTCGAAAGACGCAGGCCTGTAAAGCCGCCGCCATTGAAGCCTCTCATAGGTGTCCCGTCATGGATACGCTCAAGCTTGTACTCATACGTCGCGGGAAGAAGCTGAGCGTTCTTGGCCAGAAACCGATCTATTGTCATGATCGACTCCGTTAGTGCAGCGGTTCTGATCCGAACCGGTTCACCCAACTCTTGAACATAGAAACAAACATCAATCTCATTGGGAAGATGCGGACGCAACGCTTCGATCTCCGTCCACTCAGATGGTGCAAACTTACGAGTGAATAATGCGCCATCCGACTTGTATGTGAGGTCAAGGCCCATAGGCAATATTGAGTAGGTTCCGCGACGTAAATCAAACCGCCTGACATTGATAAATCCCCAGTGAGGACAAGCGCGACAAAAAGCAATAGCGCATAAGGCAGGTTGAAACGCAGGGATATTTTATTTGCGACATGGTCGAGTCGGTCTTTATTATGCTTTATGGTGAAAAAGGAGCACTCGGCTTACCAAGGAAGCCCACTGCCGGTTATCTTGATCATAGCGTTTCGATTTCTACAGCTTCAGTAACAGTGTCGAGCACGTCAGTCACTCCGTCGAGCTCTGCATTTGCTGCAATTCGAGCGAGATTTGGCGCTTCTTCTTCGACGTAAGCAAGTGTGGACTGGACTGAATTTATCGAAACCGGGAATCCTTTCGCAATCGCATAAGCTACTAGGGCCGCAAGCTCCAAAAAGTTTTGCTTCGAGTCCACGTAAAAAATTATCCCCTTCTTATTGAAGAAAGAAACATACTCACCGTCCACATAAACCTCGTCAGCCGGCCATGGCCAGTCCACCTCACGGTGGAAGCCAAGCAATCCACCCAAGATCGCGTCGTATGTGGCGATTTGCGCTGCCCCAGTCGTAATTCCGTATATAGTTAATGGCTTGATCTCGGCGTAACTTTTTTCCGTTATATTAACAATATCAGGTTTAATTATTCGGACCGGAAATATAAGAGTCTCTATAAGTTTAACAACCCCTCTTTTTGATCCCAAGATCATTGTGTCACCAGCATGCTCTAATCCATATTTGTCTTGGATGGCGTCATGCACATGGTTGCCGAACAAAATCGAGTAATAGCCGCTTGGATCAATATTATCGACCGGATCTCCTTCAACATACAGATATTTATGAAGAGATGAGGGATCTTCTTGGCTACCCTCATCGCTATCCATTCCCCAGAACCGCCCGCTGTTGGTGTTCATGTAGCGGGCGCGCAGGTAGTAGAGGCCTAAGTCTGCATCAAATTGTTCGCCGCAGTAGAGATAGTTGTTTGCTGTCGGTTGAGAGCTGAGTGTTGAGTGTTGAGAGATTAGATTACCAAACGCATCGTACGCGTAGGTGTCGGTCACATCACCGGATTCATCGGTGAGTTGGCGGACACTGCCGTGGCCGTCCATGCCGTAGTAGCTGGTGGCCCAGCCGGATGAGAGTGTCACCTGGCTCTGGCTAAGAAGATCGTGGCCATAGGAATAAACCCGTGAGAGGGCGCCGTTGGTGCGTTCTTCCAGCACTTGCGCATAGCCGGTGGGATTTTGATCGTCGACGAGATAGCTGGTCGTTGTTGCCGGCTGGAGGCTGGAGGCTGCAGGCGTGAGGGCTTTAGCGACGCGATTGCCGTCGCAATCGTAGAGCACGTCGATGATCGAACCGTCCGCACGGGTGCGGCGGATGAGGTGGTTTTGGAAATCGTAGATGTCCGTACCGGACACAGGCTGAGAGCCAAGAGTCGAGAGCTGAGAGCCAACCAGCGTGTTGCCGTTGGCGTCGTAGGTGTCCGACGTGAGGCGGTCGTTGGCGTCGAACGACGAGCTGAGAGTCGAGAGCTGAGAGCTGAGAGCCCCAGTCGCTGTCCGGGAGAGGCGGTTGCCGACTTTGTCGAGGGTGTAACTGACGGCACCGGCGGGCGCGGGGTCAGCCGTTCCGGCGGTGATGGTTTCGGAGGTCAGGCGATAAAGGTTGTCGTACGCGTAGGCGTTCGTACGGCCGTTGAGCTCGGTCACCGAGGTGCGATGGCCGGAGGGGTCGAGTACGTAGGCGTAATTGGCGAGTGACGCTGCGCCCTTCGTCTGGCTCAGGGTCGTTAGACGATTGAGATTGTCGTAGGTGTAGAGCGAGGTGACATCGTTGGGCTGCGTGACGCTTTGCAGATTGCCCACTACGTCATAGGTGTAATCAGTTGACTGGTTGGTCGAGGTCTGAGGATCGAAGGCAGTGACCGTCTGGAGCCGGTTGAGCGGGTCGTAGATATAGGCGAGATTGACGCCGGAGACGTTGCTCGACGAAAGCGTGGTGAGGTTGCCCGCGGCATCATACCCATAGCTGAGAGTCGAGAGCTGAGAGCCAAGAGGCGACCCGTTCGGCAAGCTCAGGGCCGGAACCTTGGAAATAATACGGTTCCGGGAATCGTAGGCGAGAGATTCGGAGTAAAGTAGCTTGGCATTCGCATTTAGGGTCTGAGCAGTCAACCGCTGGCCAAGGGCATTGTAAGTGTAGGTGATTTTCGCCGGGGCGTCGGCCAGCGAGAGCGAGGGATGCGCAGGATCGGCATCGACCTCGGTCAGGCGATCCATCACGTCATAGGTGTTGGTGGTCGTGTAACCGTTGAAGTCTTTCTTCGCGGTAAGATTGCCAGCGGCGTCGTAACCGTAGCTCTCGGTCTGGCCACCGGGCAGCGTGCGCGAGATGCGCCGGCCAAGCGAATCGTAGGCATACAGTGTCGCCCGGCCAAGGGAGTCGGTCTGGCTGATTTCGTGGCCGAGTTCGTCATAGCCGTACTGAGTCGAAACTACGCCGGGAGCTGAAGGCTGAAGGCTGAAGGCTGAATCGGAAGCAGCCAGGGTTTGGTCGAGGTACTGACGGACTTCGACAAGACGCCCATTCGCGTCGTAGCGATAGCGAGTGACTTTTCTAGACTGGTCGGTCGCGGCGACTTTGCGTCCAAGCGCATCGTAAGTGGTGAGCTGAGTGGTACCGTCGGGAAGCGTAACCTGTGTCTGGTGGCCCAGATTGTCGTAGGTGTAGGTGGTAGTGTGATTGAGCGCATCAGTGAAAGCGGTCTGGTTGCCGGACTCATCGTAATTGTAGATACTGGTGTTACCGAGAGCGTCCTGTACCGAGATGCGGTGGCCCGCCGCGTCGTAGCCAAAGGTGGTGACATTACCAAGCGCATCGGTCGTCGAGGTGACGCGCCCCACGGCATCGTACGCGGTTTGGGTCGAGCTCCCGTCGGCGCAGGTGACTTTTATCACGCGATTGAGGGCGTCGTATGTCGTGGTCGTGATATGCCCGGCACGATCGGTCGCGGTGATCGCGTTTCCGTTGGTATCGTAGCCAGTACTTTCGGAGGTATTGTCGGCGTAGGTCGTGGTGGTGAGACGGCCCTGGTCATCGTAAGCATAGTTCGTGACATGGCCGAGCTGATCGGTGACGGAAGATTGTTTTCCATCGGCGGTGTAGGCAGTCTGAGTCGTTGAGCCGTCGGGGAACGTGATCTGGGTGACGCGGTTGTCGGCGTCGTAAGCGTAGTTGGTCGTGAGTGTCTCAATGGTTCCGTCCGCCTTGGTACGGGTTGTCGTCTCGGTGAGCTTATTACCATTACTGTCGTAAGTATAGCTGGTGGTGTGACCCAGCGCGTCCGTGGCTGAAGCGACCCAGCCTTCCGGCGTATAAGTAATGCTCGCAGCTTGATTAAGCCCATCTGTGACTTGTGTGATGCGGCCGGTACCGTCGTAGGTGAACGCAGTCGTGTTGCCGAGTGGATCGGTGGTCTGGGTGACATTGCCATTGGCATCGTAAACATTGGTCGTCACGTTGCCGCGCTCATCGGTAATGGTGAGCGGTTTATTGAGCGCATTGTAGGTGTAGGTCGTGGTGTTGCCCAATGGATCTGTATTAGTGAGTAGGTTATTTTGGGCGTCGTAGGCCATCGTCGTCTTATGGCCTAGCGGATCGGTGACCGAGGTCTGATTATTGTTCGCGTCGAAAGTATAGGACGTTTGACCGCCGAGCGGATCGATTTTTAGGACGATGTTCCCCTGGTCGTCGTAGTAATCTTTCGTCACGTTGCCATTGCGATCAGTGATTTGTTGGAAATTGCCGTTCACATCGGAGCCCGGCGTGAATACAGTCTTATGGCCATCGGCATCGATTTCGTCGATCAGATGCCCATTGCTGTCGTAGTCGCTACGGATGGCCTGATTACCCAGCGGATCGAGCACTTTTGTGAGGTAATCCGGGAAGTTCGGATTATCATAGAAGAACTGTGTTTTATTCCCGGCGCGGTCGATAAACGAGGTCAGGCGGCCTTGCGGCGTGTCGTAAAAGTATTGGAGCTTCTGGCCAGCGGGATCGGTAATGGTCTGAATGCGTCCGGTGGTATCGCGAATAATCGTGACAGTGGTGGTGACAGGGCCGCTTGTTTCATTCAGGGTGGAAACAATGGAAGTGACATTATTTTGCGCGTCACGATTCAGCACGAGCGTATTGCCGTTCAGGTCGGTGACCTGCATGAGCCCGAGGTTCAGATCGAGGATATACTGCGTGCCGTCCTTGGTCGTGAGGAGGAAGCGGGTGGCGTCATAGGGAATGCCATCCACGCCATTCGTATCGATCAGTGTATCGCCAACGCCCTCGACATAAATATTATCGAAGGGCTGATTGTTGGAATCCAAAGGCTCAAGCGTACCGGTCGTGGAGCCTTGGGCATAAAAGTGCATGTGGGCGTCCGTGACAGGTGCATCGAGGCTGGAATTTTCCGGGTCGCCCGGCCGGCGATGGGTCGTGTCGACAAAAACCCCGGCTTCGAACTGATAGGTGGTGCCATCCGGGAAAGTGGCGGTGACGGTATGGGAATACTCAGGAGTGACGGAGTACCACCAGAAAAGCTCGGGGGCGATTGGCGGCAGGGTTTGGAACCAGCCGCTATCGAACGTGTGGCTCTTCTGAACGCGGATATCATTGAGCACGATATTCCAACCCGGGCCAAAGTCGCCCACCCGCGTATCTCTGCTGTCGTAGGCGCGGGTGACCGTGATGGGGACGCCCGGCGTGGGCACGGTAAGATCGTTGAACGCCAGCGTGAACTGGCCGAGTTTGGCGTTGCCCTCGACCACCACTGCAATCGGGTCGGTGACAACGGTGCGGCCATCGGAATCGGTCGCCGTAAGCTGGATTTCATAGATGCCGTTCAACAGCATGGTGGGATCAAAAGTCCCCAACGTGTCCGGGGCATCCGGATCGGAGCCGGAGCCTTGAATACCGACCGGGCCCGTACCGGAAGCTAAGGTTATCCATGGGTTGGCAGTCTGGCCCTGGTTCACCTGGAGGCGGTAGCTCACGGTCCAGGACGAGATGATCGGACTCGCCACAACGCCAGTCACGGCAAACTTGTTACCAATCTTGTCGCCGTCGTTCGGCGTGGCAATCGATATATAGGGCGGACCCGGATCGGTAACCGCAGTGACGGTAACGGGAGCAGATGTCACCGTGACTCCGTTGCCGTCAGTCGCAACGGCGGTGAGGGTGTAAGAGCCGTTCGCCAAGCCAGATGGAACATTGACGAAATAGGTCGTCGGCTGACCAACCGCGGGCACGGTGGCCGTGCCCAGAAGCGTGGATCCATTGTAGAAAGCGACGCTCGAGATGGTGCTGCCGGTGTCGGTGGCAGTGGCCAGGATCTGGAAGGACGTATTTGCAACGATCTCGGCGTTGTTGGTGGGCGACGTGATCGACACGGACGGAACGGACGGCGGCGCGGCGACCGTGATAGTCGCGCTACCGGAGCCAGTGAGAGCCGAATCGTTGGCAGCCAGGGTCACCGTGTAGGTGCCGGCGGCGGCAAACGTCGCACTGGTGGACAGCGCGGTGGGCGAACCGAAAGTGCCGGCGCCGGGGCCGGTGGCCGTCCACTGATAAGTAAGGGCGCCCGGGGGGTTCGGCAGGCCGTCATCGACGGCGGTGCCATTGAGCTGGATCGGGACGCCAATATACGTGTTTTGGTCCAGTCCCGCAGAAACAATCGGCGCATGGTTGATATTGAGCGGAGGCTGGCCGTTGCTGCCGGCGTTGTAGATCGCGAGCACTTCCGCCGCAGTCAGCGGCCGGGTGAAAAAGGTAATCTCATCGAGCGAGCCATTGAAAAAGGCATAGTTCCCGTTGGTGGGATTGTAGCCCAGATACAAATCCGTGCTCGTCTTGGGCGTGAAGATGCCCAGGTTCTGTTGCGCCACGGAGCTACCATTAATATAGAGTGTGGCCATGCCGGTGGTCTTGTCATAGGTCAGGGCAAAATGCTGCCAAGTCCCCGTAGTGATCGCGCCGGAGGATTGTATGGTGTGATCCTGGCCGGTGGTATCGACCAAGTGCGCATAGAGATATTGCCCATAGTAATCTTGATCGAGACCCAGCCCGTTTGACCACTGGACAAAAGGCGTATTGCGATGGTCCGCGACGTTGGCCCACAGCTCGATGCTGAAACCTTGCGCCGAGGTACCAATATCGAGATCTGGGTGCGCGGGCACCTGCCCAAAAGCACTGGAGCCATTGAAGATGAGACCCTGGCCCACTTCGCCCGGGCCATAAGCCAGCCCGCCCGCAAACTGCACGTCGTGATGACCGTTTATCACTTCGTGCGGGAGACCGTTGAGCGGCCACCAATCGGCCAATCCCGTAAGCGGTGGGTTCGCATAGGTCACACCCACCCGCACGGTGATAATCCCGGCGGCCTGGCTGAGTCCGTCATTGGCATCGAGCTCCAGCTCGTAGAGGCCGGGGGCACTGAAGGTCGCTGTGGTCGCCGCTTGGGTGGCATTGGCAAAGGTTGTCGTGCCCGGGCCAGAGCGCTGACTCCACGTGACCGTGAGGGGGCCGGGACCGGAACCCGCGGCAGCAGAGCCGTTCAACGTCGCCATGTCGGCAACAGAAGCCACATTCAAATCCGGCCCGGGATTGACTGTGGGCGGCATGATATTGAGCGGAGGCTTGCCAATTGCACCCGCATTATAGACCGCGAAAACCTCGGCCGGGGTCAGCGGCCGAGTATAGAGGGTGATCTCATCGAGCGAACCGCTGAAAAGAGCATAGCCTGTGTTGGCGGGATTGTGGCCAAAAAATAAATCCGTATTTGTCTTGGGTGTAAAGATTCCCAGGTTCTGCTGCGCCACTATAATGCCATTGATATAGAGACGGGCCAGGCCGGTCGTCTTGTCATAGGTCAGGGTAAAATGCTGCCAAGCGCCGGTCGTGATCGGGTTGGGAGATTGGATGGTGTGATCCTGGCCGGTGGTATCGATCAAGTGCGCATAGAGATATTGCCCGTAGTAATCTTGATCGAGACTCAGCCCGCTGCTGGTGCTGTTTGACCACTGCACAAAAGGCGTATTGCGATGGTCCGCGACGTTTGCCCACAACTCGATACTGAAGCCTTGGGCTGAAGCGCCGATGTCGAGGTCGGGGTGCGCCGGCACCTGGCCGTAAGCGCTGGCTCCATCGAAGACCAAGCCCTGGCCTACTTCGCCAGAACCATAAAGCAGGTTGTTGACAAACTGCACGTCGTGATGGCCGTTAACCACCTCGTGGGGAAGCCCATTCAAAGGCCACCAGTCGGCGAGGCCCGCTGGCATTGGGTTGGTATAGGCAATCCCCACCCGAACGGTGACAATTCCCGCAGTCTGGCTAAGTCCGTCGCTGGCATCCAGCTCCAGCACATAAAGGCCGGAAGCGCTAAAGGTCGCCGTGGTGGCCGTCTGGTTCGGATTGGCAAAAGTCGTCGTGCCCGGCCCGGAGCGTTGGCTCCACGTGACCGTCAGCGGCCCGGGACCGCTGCCGGCAGTGGCGGTGGCATTAAATGTCGCCGTTCCGCCCATCGCCACATTCAAATCCGGCCCGGCATTGACCGTGGGCGGCACGGCAGTGAGCGGAGCCTTGCCAATTGCACCCGCATTATAAATCGCAAAAACCTCGGCTGGGGTCAATGGACGGGTATAGAGGGTGATCTCATCGAGCGAGCCATGGAAAAAGACATAGCCTGTATTGGATGGATTGTGGCCTAGATACAGATCCATGTTCGTCCTGGGCGTGAAGATACCGATGTTCTGCTGCGTCACGATAATGCCATTGATATAGAGACGGGCCAGGCCGGTCGTCTTGTCATAGGTCAGGGTAAAATGCTGCCAAGCGCCGGTCGTGATCGGGTTTGGTGATTGGATGGTGTGATCCTGGCCGGTGGTATCGATCACGTGCGCATAGAGATATTGCCCATAGTAATCTTGATCGAGACTCAGCCCGCTGCTGGTGCCGTTTGACCACTGGACAAATGGCGTGTTGCGATAGTCCGTGGCGTTGGCCCACAGTTCGATGGTGAAACCTTGCGCGGAGGTGCCAATGTCGAGATCGGGATGCGCCGGCACATGCCCGAAAGCGCTGGTCCCATTGAAAACCAGGCCATCATTCACTTCACCCGGGCCATAATTCAGGCCGCCGTCAAACTGGACGTCGTGATTGCCATTCACCACTTCATGCGGCGTGTCGTTCAACGGCCACCAATCGGCCAGTCCGGCCGGCAACGGATTGGCATAGGTTATCCCCACCCGCACGGTGATAATTCCGGCGGCCTGACCGAGCCCGTCGTTAGCGCTCAGTTCCAGCATATAGAGACCGGGAACACTGAAAGTCGCAGTGGTGGATGCCTGGGTCCCATCGGCAAAGGTCGTGGTGCCGGGACCGGAGAGCTGGCTCCATGCGACGGTGAACGGGCCAGGACCATTGCCCGCGGTGGCGGTGCCATTCAATGTCGCTGTTCCGTTCACCGAGGCCACGTTCAAATCGGGCCCGGGATTGACCGTGGGCAGCACGGTGTTAGGCGGAGGTTTGCCAATGTTGCCAGCACTGTAGATTGCGAACACCTCGGCCGGGGTCAGCGGCCGGGTATAGAGGGTGATCTCGTCGAGCGAGCCATGGAAAAAAGCGTAGCCCGTGTTCGCAGGATTGCGGCCCAGATATAAATTCATGTCCGTCCTGGGCGTGAAGATGCCCAGGTTCTGCTGCGCCACGAGCATACCATTGATATAGAGACTGGCCAAGCCGGTCTTCTTGTCATAGGTCAGGGCAAAATGCTGCCAAGCGCCGGTCGTGATCGGGTTGGGGGATTGGATGGTGTGATCCTGGCCGGTGGTATCGATCACGTGCGCATAGAGATATTGCCCATAGTAATCTTGATCGAGACTCAGCCCGCTGCTGGTGCCGTCTGACCACTGCACAAAAGGTGTATTGCGCTGGTCCGCGACGTTTGCCCATAGCTCGATGCTGAAACCTTGCGCCGAAACGCCAATATCGAGATCGGGGTGCGAGGGCACCTGCCCATAAGCACTGACTCCGTCGAAGACCAATCCCTGGCTCACTTCGCCCGGACCGTAATTCAGGTTGCCGGCAAACTGCACGTCGTGATTCCCATGCACCACTTCATGCGGCGTGTCGTTCAGCGGCCACCAATCAGCCATGCCCGTGGGCAGAGGGTTCGCATAAGAAATGTCCACCCGCGCCGTGATAATCCCGGGCGCCGCCTGATTGAGTCCATCGTCGGCATCCAGTTCCAAAGTATAGATGCCGGGAGCGCTAAAGGTCGCCGTAGTGTCCGCCTGGGTAGCATCGGCAAAGGTCGTGGTGCCCGGGCCGGAGAGCTGGCTCCACTTGACCGCCAGCGGACCCGGCAGCGAACCCACCATGGTGGTGCCGTGGAGAGCGCCTATGCCGGCAGTAGAAGCCAGGCTCAAATCCGGCCCGGGATTAACCGTGGGTACAACATTGGCATCGAGCGGAGGCTTGCCGATTGCACCCGCATTATAAATCGCTAAAACCTCGGCTGGGGTCAATGGCCGGGTATAGAGGGTGATCTCGTCGAGCGAACCGCTGAAAAGGGCATAGCCTGTGTTGGCGGGATTGTGGCCTAGATACAGATCCATGTTCGTCCTGGGCGTGAAGATACCGATGTTCTGCTGCGCCACGATAAGACCATTGATATAGAGACGGGCCAGGCCGGTTGTCTTGTCATAGGTCAGGGTAAAATGCTGCCAAGCGCCGGTCGTGATCGGGTTGGGAGATTGGATGGTGTGATCCTGGCCGGTGGTATCGATCAAGTGAGCATAGAGATATTGCCCATAGTAATCTTGATCGAGACTCAGCCCGCTACTGGTGCCGTTTGACCACTGCACAAAAGGCGTATTGCGATGGTCCGCGACGTTTGCCCACAACTCGATACTGAAGCCTTGGGCTGAAGTGCCGATGTCGAGGTCGGGGTGCGCGGGCACTTGTCCGTAAGCAGTCGAGCCATCGAAGACCAGCCCTTGGCTCACCTCGCCCGGACCATAAGTCAGGGCGCCGGTAAACTGCACGTCGTGATCTTGGTTCACCATTTCATGCGGCGTGTCGTTCAACGGCCACCAGTCGGCCGGATCATGGGGCAGGATCGCCGGGTAAAGCAGGCCGGCGCGCGCTTCGGTTGTACCCGTTCCCGTACTGAGGGTATCCGTTGCGCTTAGCTGCAATACATAGATGCCAGGAGCGCTAAAAGAGACCGTCGTCTGAAGCTGGTTGGCATTGCCAAAGGTCGCGGTGCCGGGTCCGTTCAGCAACGACCAGGTGGAGGTGATCGGGCCGGCTGGTTCTGGGTCGGTCACCTTCCCATTTAGAACAACGCCCGTGGCGGGATTCCGGCAGGAGGTAAAGGGACCGGCATAAACCACCGGGGTTTGGCTTTCATCAATGGTGATATTGAGCGTTTGTGCCGCTGATAGGGTACCGTCGGTTGCGCTCAGTTGCAGGACATAGTTGCCGGGCTCATAGAATCCGGCGGAAGTTTGCGCCATGCTGGGCGAACTGAAAATCACAGCGGTAGGGCCGCTCACTTCAGTCCACTGAACCACCGCGGTGGGAGGAGGCGGCAGGCCGTTTTCCAAGACCACGCCAGGGAGATTAAGCGAGATCGGGGGCGCGGGCGGAGGTAGATTGGCAATTCCGGCCGGGGCAAAATTGACGCCTTCAAACTGACCGGTGCCATTGTAAAGCACCGTTACCTCAAAAGAGCTGCCATTCCAATGAATCCGCCGCCATTGGTCAGGGACTTCCGTTGATGCAAGGATGTCTCCCACCATGTTGTTAAATGCGGATGCGGCCACGCCGAGGATTTTTGACTCGCCGTAATCTACTCCAAAAAGATTTTCGCCCACGGGTATCACGTTTAGATCTTCAATCGTGAAACCAAGGTCGGTCGTTGTGATGTTGCCTGCCGTATCGATCGCATAAATCGTCGTACGGCTTTCGTCCCCGACCAGGATCTTGCCCGCCCAGGGGCCATATTGGGTCGGATCGTTGGGCACCGTGGTCAATCCCTCCCAATCCGCGCCGCCAAGGCTCGCGACCTTGGTGGGCACGCCGGAGGAGTTTATGCGCCAGATGCCGCCCGCGGTCGTGCTTACGATCAAATCCCCTCCCCAAACACCGGTGCGGTCGATATACAACTTTCCTCTCATCAAACCGCTTTCTCCCGGCAATGTGACCCAGGGATTTATAATTTGGGAACCATCTGGAGAAATTTCTGCAACAACTCCGCCCACACCAGTACCGCAGAATACTGTTCCAGCCGTGAAGCCCCCGATGCTTTTCCCTCCCCCCTCATCCCTTGCCCCCGCAGGATAAACTTCATCGCTCAAGCCGCTAATATTGCTAAACTGACTGTGTGTTCCATCGCTATGGATGAGCTCAAAGTTATACGGTTGTCCTCCTGAATAGTTTACTGAAACAATGACGTCATTCGTTGACGCGTGGTAATCGATTCCAACCGGCGCATCGAAAGACGTGGCAATGGTCTTGACGATAAACGGTGTGCTTATCGTCTGGGAGCCCGTTGAGAGCATATGTCCCGTCTGGTTCGGGCCGACTTCCACCGTAAGGCCGTTGGGATTAATGACCGTGATTGAAACTGTCGCGGTGTTGGAACTGATCGCGCCATCGTTGGCCGTGAACGTAAAGCTGTCCGGCCCGAAGTAACCCGAGTTGGGAGTGTAGGTGAAGTTGGGCGCCGTACCGGTTAGCGTGCCATTGCTCGGCTGCGTAACCACCGCATAGGTCAGCTGATCGCCGTTCGGCTGGGTCGCGACGAGGGTGATGGGCAGCGCCGTATTCTCTGCCGTGCTCACCGCTTGGCCCTGCGCTACCGGCGGATAATTTACTTCGGTCACCGTGATCGAGACGGCCGCGGTGTTGGAGGCGACCGTGCCGTCGCTCGCCGTGAACGTGAAGCTGTCCGACCCGAAGTAGTTCGCGGCCGGAGTGTAGGTCACATTGGGCGGGGAGCCGCCCAATGTGCCGTGGACCGGGGGTGTGGCCACCACGTAAACAAGGGGGTCGTTGTTCGCCTGCGTCGCCGCGAGGGTGATGGGCAGCCCAGTGTTTTCCGCCGTCGTCACTAATTGATTTTGTGCGACCGGGGCGAGGGTCACTTCCGTTACCGCGATCGTGATCGTCGCGGTGTTGGAACTGACCGAGCCGTCGCTGCCAGTGAACGTGAAGCTGTCTGGCCCAAAATAATTGGCCGCCGGAGTGTAGGTTATTTTCGGTGGAATGCCTGTGATCGTGCCGTGGCTTGGTTTGCCAACCACATAGGCGAGCACGTCATTGTTGGGGTCGGACGCCGCCAGCGTGATGGGTAGCGCGGTGTTTTCATTGGTCGTGAGGGATTGGTCCTGTGCCACCGGCGCGGAATTCGTTCCGCCCACCGTGATTGAAACTGTCGCGGTGTTCGACATTACCGAGCCGTCCTTCGCCACAAACGTGAAGCTATCCGACCCGAGATAATTGGTTGCCGGAGTGTAGGTCACATTTGGCGGCGTACCGGTCAGCGTGCCCTGCGTCGGCATGCCGGCTATATCGTAAATCAATGGATCGCCGTTGGCCTGAGTGGCCACGAGCGCGATATGTCGCGCCGTGTTTACCGTGGTTGTCACCGACTGGCTCTGTGCCACCGGCGGAGTTCTTACCGTGATCGAAACCGTAGCGGTGTTGGAGACCACAGTGCCGTCCTGTGCTATGAAGGTGAAGCTATCCGGCCCAAAATAATTGGCCGCCGGCGTGTATATCGCCCCTGGCCCCGTGCCATTCAACGTCAACGTTCCGTGCGCGGGCTGGGTTACAATCGTGTACGTGAGCGAGTCGCCGTCGGCCTGCACAGCCACCAGTGTGATGGGCAACGCTGTATTTTCCGGCGTCGTCACCGACTGGTTCTGCGCCACCGGCAGAGCTTTCACCGCGATCGACACCATCGCGATATTGGAGCTGACCGCGCCATCGTTGGCCACGAATGTGAAGCTGTCCGGACCAAAATAGTTGGCCGCGGGTGTATAGGTCGCACTCGGCCCCGCGCCGTTCAATGTCAACGTCCCATGCGCAGGTTGGGTCGCAACTGCATACGTGAGCAGATCGTTGTTCGGCTGCGTTGCAACCAGAGTAATCGTCACCGGTGCGTTCTCGGTCGTTGTCACCGATTGGCTAGCCGCAACCGGCGGATAATTTACTTTGGTGACGTTGATCGAAACCGTGGCCGGGGTCGTCGAGCTTACGGTTCCATCGATGGCGTTGAACGTGAAACTGTCTGGACCGTAATAGTTGGCCGCCGGCGTGTACGTCGCGCTCGGCCCTGTGCCACTCAACGTCAAAGTCCCGTGCGCAGGCTGGGTCGCAACCGCGTACGTGAGCGGATCGTTGTTGGCCTGCGTGGCGACGAGCGTGATTGTCACCGGCGCGTTCTCCGCCGTCGTCACCGATTGGTTCTGCGCCACCGGCGGATAGTTTACTTTGGTCACCGTGATCGAAACCGTGGCCGGGCTCGTCGAACTTACAGTGCCATCAATGGCGTTGAACGTGAAACTGTCCGGCCCAAAATAGTTGGACGCGGGCGTGTAGATTGGGTTG
>Ga0210395_10002440_pt1 | contig 14426 bp, 11 predicted proteins | sample IncBWH4OmetaG_FD_150861 | JGI IMG/M metagenome (GOLD analysis project Ga0210395, IMG submission 150861) | Forest soil microbial communities from Barre Woods Harvard Forest LTER site, Petersham, Massachusetts, United States - Inc-BW-H-4-O ... | reverse complement strand
CCGCCGCCGGGTAAAACACCGAGATGAAGCGACGCGCAATCATGTCGAACACCTTCACCTCCGATTCATCGAGGTGCATCGCCTCGTGGGCCGTCGGGATGATGGCGAAGTGATCGGAGATCTGGGCGTTGTTGAAAATGCGCTTGTTCGGGCGCAGCCAGCCTTCGGCCAGCACTTTTTTCGCGTGCGGAGCGAGACTGCCGGACAGGTTGTCGAGTGCTTCGCGGCAGGTGGGGATGTAGTCCTCCGGCAGCGCGCGCGAGTCGGTGCGCGGGTAAGTGATCATCTTGTGCCGCTCGTAAAGGGCCTGCGCGATCTGCAGCGTGCGGCGCGCCGGGAAACCGTAGCGGTTGTTGGCCTCGCGTTGAAGCGTGGTCAGGTCGTAGAGCCGCGGCGCGGCCTGGCTGCTGCCTTTTTTTTCCTCGGAAACGATGGCGGGCGGATGGCCCTGGCAGTCGGCGAGGACGGCCTCGGCGAAGGCCTTTTCCCAAATGCGGTCGATGCGGTCGTGGTCGTCGTTCTCCGCTTTCTTGAAATTGGGGCGCTGATAGACGCCCTCGTAGCGGCCCTTGGTGACCTCGAACGTGGCGGTGATGCGCCAGTACGCGCGGGGCTTGAAGTTGCGAATCTCCTGCTCGCGCCCATAGACGATTGCAAGGGTGGGGGTCTGCACGCGCCCGACGGAGGCGACGTTGCCCGCGCGGGAACCGAACATGCGCTTGGTCAGCGCGCGCGTGCCGTTGATGCCGATGAGCCAGTCGCTCTCGCTACGGCAGCGGGCGGCGTCGGCGAGGCCGGCCATCTGCGCGCCGTCGCGGAGGTTTTTGAAGGCCGCGAGAATGCCGCCGGGCGTCATCGTCTGCATCCACGCGCGCTTCACGGGCAGCTTGGCTTTCGTGAGCTGGTAAAGGTAGGTGAAAATCAGTTCTCCCTCGCGGCCGGCGTCACAGGCGTTGATGACCTGGTCGACATCCTTTCGCGCGAGAAGTTTTTTTAGCTGGGTGAAGCGATCCTTGGACGCCGCGATCGGCTTGAGGCCGAATTTTTCGGGGATGATCGGGAGCATTTCGAGCCGCCAGAAGCCGTATTTCTTCTTGTCGATGTCCTCGGGCATCTCCAATTCCACGACGTGGCCGACGGCGGAGGAGATAACCCATTCGTCGTTTTCGTAGTGCTCGCCCTTTTTGGGCACTTTGCCGAGAACGCGTGCGAGGTCGGCGGCCACGGATGGCTTTTCGGCGATGACAAGTGACTTCATGAAGTCGCGAGGCGATAGGCGCCGCCCGCGATAATTTCAAGCACGACTTTTTTGATTCATGCCTTTTGAGGATGAAAAAATGTGGCGTGAAGCGCGACGATCGAGGCTTGCGAATAGAGGGCCGGTCACGTAAAAATTTTCCATATACCAATCGATAAAAGGTCGATTTGTCGTCCTGAAATATTATTTTGATGATTGGTTGCATGGAAGCAGAAACTCAAAAACAGCGCACGGCGCCGCATCCATGGACGAAATGGTCGGCGGTCGGCATCGCCGTAATTACCGCCATCGTAATCGTTGGCTGGATCGCGCGGATACCGATCCTGGTAACCTTCCTGCCGGGCGGGGCGCCCATGGTAATGAATGCCGCCCTGGGCCTGCTGCTTTCCAGTGTGGGATTTTATGCGGCGACCAGCAAATACCGCAAAACTGCAAGGGCTTGTGCCGTCGCGGTGCTGCTCATGAGTGTCCTTACCTTGTTAGAATATGCCTTAGGTCGCTCCATTGGTCTCGATGAGCTATTCTGGAAGCATGATTTAAATTTGGTTGTGGTTTATCCCGGGCGAATGGCGGCCACGACCGCCGCCGCACTTTTTTTGACTGGGATTGCCTTGCTGTTTATGACGGGAAAGCGAGCCGTGTCGTCGCTTTTTGCCATCCTCGGCGGGTGCATCCTGTCGCTGGCCCTGCTTCCCTTCTTCAGTTATTTCGCCGCGATTTACTCCGTCGACACTTGGGGTGCATATCGTGGAATGTCGTTTCCCTCGGCGCTATGCCTCGGCTTGCTGGCGAGCGAATTTTTGCGCCGGTCTGCGGGCGATGAAGTGCGCAAGAAAATCATGCGGCCGTTGCTGGCCGTCGCCTTGGCGATTCTCGCCACCGTGGGGATCGTGTCGGCAGCCAGCAACGCCGAGTTGGTGGACGCCTATCGCTGGGTGGCACATACGTATGAGGTGAGCGACCGGATTGACCGCGTCGTTGCAGCCATGGCGCATTTTGAAGCATTGACGCGCGCTTATTGTATCACAGGCGACACGCTTTATTTGCAAAAATATGATGCCTATCGCGCTGATGTTACCGCGCAAGTCGACGGTTTGGAGCAGTTGGTCGCCGATAACCCCAAACAGCAAGCGCGCGTGCGAGCGCTGCGACCTTGGGCCCAGCAAAAATTTGAGCTGAACGACTCACTGGTCCAGGCCCGCCGGACCGGTGCCTTGGACGTGTTTGCGTCGATCCTTGCTTCCGAACGCACAAAAATCTCGTCTAAAGGCGACCAGTTGATGGCGGAGCTTCATCAGGAGGAGGAACGTTTGCTGGTGCTGCGACAGGCCAAAGCCGCGGCAGTGGAATATCACACGCGAATCTTGCAGTTCTTGGGTAGCCTGACTGCGGTTGCGCTGGTGGTGCTCGCGCTTGTCCTGGCCCAGCGGGCCACGGCGTCCCAACAACGCGTCGAGCAAGTCCTCCGGCAAAGCGACGAACGTTTCCGGTTGGTGGCGGAGGCGGCCAATGACGCGATTGTGATCGCGGACCAAGCAGGGCGGATTATTTCGTGGAATCACGCGGCTGAACAGATGTTTGGCCATGCGAGGGCGGACGTGATCGACTTGCCTTTTACGATGCTCCTGCCTTTGCGTTACCGTGAAAAGCATCGGGTGGAAGTGAGGCGGCTCCAGACCGGCGCTTTTCCGCAGATGATCGATCGGCCGGTTGAATCGCACGGCTTGCGCAAAGACGGGACGGAATTTCCGCTCGAACTTTCGCTGGCCTCCTGGAAAACCGCCGAGGGGCCGTTTTTCGGCGGGATTATGCGGGATATCACCCTCCGGAAAAAAGTGGAGGACGAACTTCGGGCCGCGAGTGCGGCCGCGCAAGAGTCGGCCCGCCTGAAGTCGCAATTTTTGGCCAACATGAGCCACGAAATCCGCACGCCGATGAACGGGGTCGTCGGCATGATCAACCTGCTGCTCGACACCCCGCTCACGCCCGAACAAATCAACCTCGCCGGCACCGTTCGCACCAGCGCCGACTCCCTGCTGCATATCATCAACGACATCCTCGACTTTTCAAAGATCGAGGCGGGATTGCTCACTTTCGAGGCGTTGCCGTTCGACCTGCGTGAGCCGGTCGAGAGTTGTCTCGGCATCATTGCCGAGAAGGCGCATGGCAAGGGACTTGAACTGGCCTACCTCATTGAGGAAAATGTCCCCACGCAATTGATCGGCGATGCCGCACGGCTCCATCAAATATTAGTCAACCTCGTTGGCAACGCGGTGAAATTTACCGCCCGCGGCGAAGTGGTGTTAATCGTGGCCAAGGAAAACGAAGGGAACCGGCGGGTACGGCTGCGGTTCTCGGTTCGCGACACCGGCATCGGCGTGAGCGCTGAATCCAAGAGAAATCTTTTCCAGGCATTTAAGCAGGCCGACAGTAGCACGACGCGCAAATTTGGAGGCACTGGCCTGGGTCTCGCGATCAGCCGCCAACTCGTCCACCTCATGGGTGGGGAAATCCAGGTGGACAGCGAACTCGGCCACGGTTCGACCTTTTGGTTCACCGCGGAATTTCCCTTGCAGGAACCCACGCCCAAGGTCGTGGCCCCACGTGCGAATCTGTCCGGTCTCCGCGCGCTCGTGGTCGATGACAATGAGACCAATCGCGAAATTCTTCAGTGCCAGCTTGCCTCCTGGCAGATTCAAGTGACATCCGTAGCCAGCGGGGCGGAAGCACTCCCGGCCTTGCGCAAAGCCGCCGGATCCGGTGCGCCATTCCATTTCGGCATCCTGGACATTATGATGCCTGACATGGATGGGCTTGAGCTCGCCAAAGCTTTGCGCGCTGAGCCCGTCTTCGATGAGTTGAAGCTCATCATGCTGACTTCGATGGGACACAAATTATCGCGGGGTGAACTCGACCAGGCGCGAATCGGAGCATGCCTCATCAAACCCGCGCGCCAGGTGCAACTTTATGAGACGCTGGCCAGCGTCATGGCGGGCAAGGTTCCCGAAATCGCCCCAGCTCCGGCGGCCGTGGCCAGCCCCGGTCCAACCACCATCTCAGCCGACCTGCCGATCCGCATCCTCCTCGCCGAGGATAATTTGGTGAATCAAAATGTGGCCCGGATGCAGCTCGCAAAATTTGGCTATCACGTCGATATCGTCACCAATGGCAACGAAGCCGTTGTGGCCGGCAAGAGCGGAAACTACGACGTCATTCTCATGGATTGCCAGATGCCTGAGATGGATGGCTATGAAGCCTCCAGCCAGCTTCGGGCGTGGGAGCATGAACGCCGGGATCGTGCGGAAGTCTTCACGCCGCTGCATATTATTGCGATGACCGCCAATGCCATGCAGGGAGACCGGGAAATCTGTTTCGCGGCGGGAATGGATGACTACATTGCCAAGCCCGTGCGGCAATCGGAACTCGCCGCCGCTCTTGCGCGCACCCCGCATGCGATGCTGTGACGCATCGGTTTTAACCGCTGATGAGTCCTCATGGCCTGCCCTTCGTAAATCGAAGAGCGAAGGAGGGGCACTGATCCGGGAACTTTACAGAAGGTAACGGAAGCAACGAAGTGAGAAAAGTTGAGCGAAAGTCTCCTGGCGCTTCGTTACCTTTGCGACCCATCCTTTAATTGGTCATTCCGAGACCTCAAGCAAGCCGCTCAGCGGCTTGCTTGAGGTCTCGGAATGACCAGTGGTGAATTGACCGTCTTTTCTTTTAGCGGTCGGGCTACTGCGATTTAAGTTTAGCGGCCTGGTTGAGATCGACCGCGGCGCCTTCGAGGTCGCCTATGGATTCCTTGGCAAATCCGCGGTCGTTGTAAGCCTCGCCATTGTTGGGATCCAATTCGATGACTTTGTTGTAATCGGCAATCGCCCCATCGAAGTCGTTATTGGACTCCCTGGCGCGACCGCGGCCATAGTAGGTTGCAGGATCCGTGGCACCCATGGCGATGGCTTTGGAATAGTCAGCGATAGCGCCATCGTAGTCGCCTTTGGCAAATTTTGCCTGGGCGGATGCCTTATAGCCGGCGGCGGTCGTGGGCGGCGGGGTCGAGCACGCAGACACAAAAGCCAGCAAGGCCCAAAGCAGACCGAGGTGAAACAAGCGGCGCGAATTCATGGTTGGAGCAGGGCAACGTTGAAACACGGTCCACCGTCCGACCCAACAAAAAACCGGCGGGTTAAATCTGATTTTAACCGCGAATGAACACGGATGCTCGCGGATTCAGATCCATGCCATTTGACCACTGATGAACACTTTTGGCCTCCCTTCTTAGCTCGAAGAGCGAAGTAGGGGCACTGATTTGGAAACTTTACAGAAGATCGCAAAGGCCGCTAAGAAAAATACTTCAGGCTGATGGGCACAGCTGCAGATCATTCCCGATGCGACGAGATTCCTCGTTTCACTCGGAATGAAAAGCAGTGGACTCAGACTTGCACGACTTCGGTGATACGGAGTTCTTTGACCGCATCATCGGCCCAGTAGGTGAGCACCCAATCATCAACGAGCAGATTCTGTAAAATGCGACTGGTATGGTCAATCGTGGTATAGTCGCCATCGCGGTGGGGCAGGTTTGCGAGCAAACGACAGGCCCTGGCCAGTCGCTGCTATTCTGCACGTGGCAAACGAAAAGCAAAGGCACTGGCGATTTCAGAAAGCACGTAGCTGTAGCCGGCCGACATCGCCGCTCAATCTTCGCTCAATCCAATGCGCCGCTCGAATTCGGCTTGTGTCACTTTCTTCCCGGCATCCATTTCGCTCATCCGCCGGGACATTTCCTCACGCCAAGTGTCGTTGCGCTCACGGCCAAGCTGAAGTAGGAATGCAGCCAGCTCCCGGCGTTCTGATTCCGGGAGATCGACGGCACTGCGCTTAAGTTCGGTGAGCGACATATCGACGAGCACAAAAATAGTTGCACATGACTTTTTGGCAACACCTCTTTCAGCACGGATGGGCGGTGATCCAGAAGCTTTCCCTTCAGCGGCTGGATTGTTGCGATCTGAGTTCGGCTGCCTTGTTGAAGTCCGCGTTGGCCCCAGCGATGTCGCCCTTTAACTTTTTGGCGTAGCCGCACAGTTTTTCATCAGTCATTCGCGTGTATTCGCGTCCATTCGCGGTTAAATAATCTGATCCAAAATTATAAGTGCCCATCAGTGGTGAATCTGGGGATTGAGCCTTACGCTGTCGCCAGCTTCGGCGTTTCGGCGAGCGCACTGTCGAGGGAGGCGATGAGCTGATCGATGGTCTCGTCCGTCTCGTCGCCCATGTTGGAAATGCGGAAGGTTTTCCCTTTCAGTTTTCCGTAGCCGCCGTCGATGACGAGTTTGTGCTTCGACTTCAAAGTCTTGTTCAGCGCGGCGAGGTCGATATTCAGGGTGTTGGCGAAACAGTTGAGCGTGACCGAGCCGTAGCCTTCCTTCGGGAAGAGCTTGAAGCCCTTGGCGAAAATGAAATCGCGGACTTTTTTGTTCAGGCGGGCGTGCCGGGCGTAGCGGGCCTCCACGCCCTCGGCCTTGATGTCCTCGAGCTTCGACTTGAGCGCGTAGATCAGCGAAATGACGGGCGTGCTCGGCGTCATGCCGTTTTCATGGTTCTTCTGGAACTCGACGAAATCGAAATAATACCCGCGGCTGTCGATCTGCGCGGCGCGGTCGAGCGCGCGTTTCGAGACGGAGAAAATCGCGAGGCCCGGCGGCATGGCCAGCGCTTTTTGCGAGCCGGTGATGAGCACGTCGATGCCGAGTTCGTCCTTTTTGATCGGGAGCGCGCTGAAGGAGCTGACGGTATCCACGATCGAAATGACGTCGGGAAATTCGCGGATGACGGCCATGAGCGCGGCGATGTCGCTCATGCAGCCGCAGGAGGTTTCGTTGTGGATGAAGGTGATGGCGTCGTAGGCGCCGGTCGCGAGCTCGCGGCGGACGGCCTCGGGATCGACGGGCTGGCCCCATTCGAATTTGAGGGCGCCGGCCGGCTTGCCGCAGCGAAGGGCGACGTCGTTCCACTTGTCCGAGAACGCGCCGTTCATGCAGGTGAGGACCTTCTTTTTCGTGACGTTGCGGATGGCGCCTTCCATCACGCCCCAGGCGCTGCTGGTCGAGAGATAGACCGGGTCCTTCGTGTAGAAGAGCGCCTGCAAGTCGGGCTGGAGCGACTGGTAGAGCGCGACGAAGTCCGTGCTGCGGTGTCCGATCATGGGCTGGGCCATGGCGCGGAGCGTTTTTTCCGAGACGGCGATCGGGCCGGGAATGAAGAGTTTGTAGCTCATGGGAAGAAGGAAGGTTATTTTTTCGAAACTTTGATGATTTTGGTGTTGGCCTCGGCGAGCAGGAGCACGCGCGGTTGCCAGTGGGCGGCTTCGCGCTCATCGACGACGGCAAACGACATGATGGTCAGGAGGTCGCCGCGGCGGCCGAGGTGAGCGGTCCCGCCGTTAAGGCTGATGGTCTTCGAACCGGCGGGCGCGGCAATGGCGTAGGTTTCAAAACGCTCGCCGTTGTTCATATTGCCGACCAGGATGCGCTCGTATTGCAGCATACCCACCATTTCCATGAATTCGACGTCGATGGCCAGGCTGCCTTCGTAGTTAAGGCTGGAGTCGGTCACCTCGGCGCGGTGGATTTTAGACTTGAGCAGATTGAGTTGCATGGCGCGGCGCGTAGCGTTGTAAGAACGCTTAGCAGGTAAAACCCGCCGCCCGCCGTCAATCACCAAACCCGTATGTCCCTGTCCTGGTTGAAGAAAAAATTCGAGGAGCTCGAGCTCTACACGATCGATGTGATTTACGGGCGGCGCTCGGACACCGGCGCGGCCATTTACGCGGGATTTTTACAGGCGCTTTCGACGGTTTTCAGCGGGCTGGTGCAGACCCGGCTATGGCTCTATCGGGAACGCCTGCTGCGCGACCAGCCGCTCGGCTGCCTCGTCGTCGTGGTCGGCAACCTCACCGTTGGCGGGACGGGCAAGACACCCGTGGTGGAGAAGTTTGCCCGCGCGCTCGCCGATCGCGGCCGCAAAGTCGCCATCCTCAGCCGCGGTTACAAAAGCAAGGCGCCGCCGCTCTGGCAGAAATGGTGGAACTGGCTCACGAACGCGGCCGAGCCGCCGCCCCGCATCGTCAGCGACGGCCGCAGCGTGCTGCTCGACAGCGAGGTGGCGGGCGACGAGCCCTTCATGCTCGCGCGCAATCTGCCCGGGGTCATCGTGCTGGTGGACAAGAACCGCGTGAAAGCGGGTGCCTACGCGATCAAGAAATTCGGCTGCGACACGCTGGTGCTCGACGACGGTTTCCAATACCTGCCGCTCAAGGGCCGGCTCAACCTGCTGCTGGTGGACAAAACCAATCCCTTCGGCAATGGCCACCTTTTGCCGCGCGGCATCCTGCGCGAGCCGGTGAAGCACCTGCGCCGGGCCAGCTATGTTTTCCTTACAAAATCCAACGGCCAGCGTGACGCCGAGCTCGAGGAACTCATCCAACGGCACAACCCCGGCGTTGACCTCATCGAATGCGCCCACCGGCCGAAGTATTTGCAGCGCGTGGGCACGGCCGAGCGCCAGCCGCTCGAGTTCCTGCGCGACCGGCGGGTTGCGGCCTTCAGCGGCATTGCCACGCCGGAAAGCTTTGAGAAGTTCCTGCGCGACCTCGGCGCGCAGTTGGAGCAGGCCCAACGCTTCCTCGACCACCACCGGTTCTCGGTCGCCGACCTCGAGGCGATTTTTACCCAGGCGAGCAACGCGAAACTGGATTTTATCGTGACGACGGAGAAGGATGCCGTGCGCATACCGCCGGGCTACGAGCCGTCGCTGCCGCTCTATTATTTGCGGCTCGAGATTGAAATCATCCACGGCGCAGCCGACTTCGATGAAGCCGTCGGCCGGATTTGCTTTCCGAAAACGACGGAGCGGACGGTGGCGTGACCGCGACGGTCGCGTCGCGGAGTTCACGGTTCCTCGTTCCAGGTTCAATTTTGGGCGCGTCGTAGCTGGTATTTTGTGCTTCGACGATTAGCCTTCGGTTCCAAAAAAAGTTGGACGTTGGGTGTTGGATGTTGGAAGTTGGATGTTCATGATTACCGATCCACGTTGCCACGAGCTGGCCAGGGTTCTCACCGGCTTTTCCACCGAGCTGAAAAAAGGTGAGCGCGTGCTCATCGACGCGTTCGATGTGCCCGAGGCCATTGTCATCGCACTCATCCGCGCCGCCCGGGAACGCGGCGCCCATCCTTACGTCCAGCTTCACCGGGCACGCGTCAACCGCGAGCTCCTGCTGGGCGCCGAGGAGGCGCAATACGCGCCGCAGGCCGAGATCGAACTGGCGCGCATGAGAAAAATGGACGCCTACATCGCGTTGCGCGGCTCGGAAAATATTTTCGAGTCCTCCGATGTGCCGGGCGAAAAGGTGAAACTGGTCAGCCGCCTCATGCAGCCCGTGCTCAACTATCGCGTGGGCAAAACCAAATGGGTGGTGCTGCGCTGGCCCACGCCGTCGATGGCGCAGCAGGCCGGCCTCAGCACGGAAAAGTTCGAGGATTTTTATTTCCGCGTCTGCACGCTCGATTACGCGCGCATGACGCCCGGGATGGAGGCGCTGGCCGGCCTCATGAAAAAAACCGACCGCGTGCACATCAAAGGGCCCGGCACCGACCTCAAGTTTTCCATCAAGGGCATCGGGGCGAAGGAGTGCGGCGGACTGCGCAACATCCCCGACGGCGAGGTGTTTTCCTGCCCGGTCAAGGACAGCGTCGAAGGCGTGGTGCAATACAACGCGCCCACGGTTTACCTCGGCACATCATTCGACAGCATTCGCCTCGTTTTCAAAAAGGGAAAAATCGTCGAAGCCACGGCCAACAACACCAAGCGTCTTAATGAAATCCTCGATAGCGACGCTGGCGCGCGCTACATCGGCGAATTCGCGCTCGGGTTCAACCCGCACATCCTCCAGCCGATGCGGGACATCCTGTTCGACGAAAAAATCGCCGGGAGTTTTCATTTCACGCCCGGCCAGGCCTACGAAGATTGCGGCAACGGCAACAAATCCCAGGTGCATTGGGACATGGTCTGTATCCAGCGTCCCGACTACGGCGGCGGCGAAGTCTGGTTCGACGGCAAGCTCATCCGCAAGGACGGGCTCTTCGTGCCCGCCGCGCTGAAGAAATTGAATCCGGATTATCTGCTGGGGAAGGGAAACCGCTAATCCCCGCTAATTTTCGCTGAGGCGGATTTATAAAACATGCTTATTCCTTGTCATTCTTCGCTACTCTCAGAATGACAAACCGTTTTGAAAAACACGCCTTGAATTACTCCGAATAAATTAGCGGCTATTAGCGAAAATTAGCGGTTAAAAGATAATCATGGCTGACCATTCGCTTAGCGGTTTTATCCAGTCGCTTCCCAAGACGGAAACCCACCTCCACATCGAGGGCGCGCTGCCGTACGAACTGCTCGTTGCGTGGCAGCCCGCAAAGTATCCGGCACAGCCATTTTTTCACGGGCCCAACCATCGTTTCCCGACGTTTCCGGATTTCGACCGAGTGCTGCTCGGTCATGCGCTGCCGTGGTTCACGAGCGCGGAACGCTACCACGAGGCGGCCAAGGCGGCTTTTGCCAAACATCTCGCGCAGAATGTGCGCTACGTCGAGACGAGTTTCCATCTGCCCGTCACGCAATTCATCAACGTGCCCGGCCGCGAAATCCTAGCGGCCATTCGTAGCGCCGTCCCGCCCGGCCTCGAAGTGCGCCTTTTTGCCGGGATGCTGCGCACCGATTATGACGGTCCGCTGAGCGCGGTCATCGATGACTTGGAAAATTGGGACGAGCTGACCGGTGTGGATCTGCACGGTTGGGAACAAGTCCCGACCGAGCCATGGGCGGCGCGGGTGTGGGCGCGGCTGCGCGCCGCGGGCAAGATCACCAAATGCCACGCCGGGGAATTCGACGGCGCCCACCGCGTGCGCGAAGCCATCGAGCAGCTTGGCGTCACGCGGGTGCAGCACGGCGTGCGCGCGATCGAGGATCCGGCGGTCGTGGCGCTGGCCCGCGCTCGCGGCGTGACCTTCGACGTCTGTCCCATCAGCAATGTTCGCCTGAATGTCGTGCCCTCCATGGCGGAGCATCCCATTAAAAGCCTTCTCGCCGCCGGCGTGCGCTGCACGGTGAGCACGGACGATCCGCTGGTTTTTGCCAACACGGTGAACGACGAGTACGCCATGCTCGCGGGCGAGCTCGGTTTCACCTGCGCCGAACTTGCCCAGGTCGCGCGCAACGGCTGGGAAGTCGCGCTGGTGGATGGCGCGCAAAGGCGCGAGGCGATCGCGGCGATTGACCTGTTGCTCGCGCAAATCACAAATGCCAAAGGTCCAAACACCAAAGAAATTGAGAGTTAAAACCTTCAATTTTGGCGAGAGCGTTGTTTTGTCATTCCGAGACGTGCGAGGAATCTCCGAAATTAAAATCGACCAGAACAGCAGATTCCTCGCGCGGCTGCCAATGAACTCGAATCAATCATCGGTTAATTCTGATTTTGGCGCGGTAGCGCCGCATGAGCATCGTTCTCGTTCTCTTAATCGTTCTCATTATCAAGGCACACGAGAGTACAAGAATGAGTATGAGAACGAGAACGATTCGGTGTACCCGCGCTGCTGTGCGTAAAGGTTCATCGGTACGCCCACGCCAACCCCATCGCGGCTGGCTTGAGGTTCTCGGAATGACAATTTCGCCCGTCAGGGGGCTACTTAATCCGAAAATGCGCCAGCCGGAGATTCAAACTCTTTGAGGTTTCTTTGGGATTTGGGGTTTGGCGTTTGGGATTTTTCCGAGTCATCTAGCGTCATTAGTGGTTTAATTGAATGAGTCGTATCGAAACTTTTATCGTTCCACCAAACACGCGTCGCGCCCGCGCGGACAAGGTGCTCGCGCAGGCGTTTCCCGCGCACAGCCGGGTGGCGTTGCAGCGCGCCTTCGACGCGGGCCTGGTGGTCCGCGGCGGCCGGACGCTTGGCAAAAGCGACCCCGTGCGCGCGGGCGACGCGATCGAGTTTTCCCTGCCCGAAATCAAGGCCGCCGAGCTAAAGCCGGTGGCCATCCCGCTCGAAATTTTATTTGAGGACGAACACCTGCTCGCGCTCAACAAGCCCGCCGGCATGGTCGTGCATCCCGGCGTGGGCACGGGCGAGGATACGCTCGTTCATGCGCTGCTCGCGCATTGCGCCGGCAGCCTGAGCGGCATTGGCGGCGTGGCCCGGCCGGGCATCGTGCACCGGCTCGACAAGCAAACTTCCGGCGTCCTCCTCGTGGCCAAGACCGACGCCGCGCACCGCGCGCTCGCCGCGCAATTTGCCGGCCGCTCGTTGCGCAAGGAGTATGTCGCGCTGGTTTCCGGCGTGCCGAAGCTCGCGAGCGGCGTGATCGACCGTCCCATCAGCCGCCATCCTGTGCACCGGCATCGCATGACCGCGGGCCAGGGTGGACGGACCGCGCGCACGGATTGGGAGCGGCTGGAAGTTTTCGGGAAAAGCGCCGCGTTTGTGCGCTGCCGCATCCACACCGGACGCACGCACCAGATTCGCGCGCATTTCAAATCCATCGGCCACCCGCTGCTCGGCGATACGATCTACGGCTGGAAACCCTTGCCGTCTCTGCCCAAGCCGCCGCGCGTGATGCTCCATGCGGAGAGAATCGCCTTTGCGCATCCGATCACGGCGGCAGCCCTCGACCTGTGCGCGCCGCTGCCCGGTGATTTCAAGCAGATGCTGAAACGGCTACGCGGGTAGTCTTACGAATTAAGGTAGGGCGCGACCGCCGAGGCTGCGCACTCGTCGCCACCGGGCGTGCGTGGTTTCCTTAATCCATTTTTACACGAAGCTCGCAAAGGTCGCGAAGCAGTATAGCATGACAAGAGGTCGTATCCGATGGGTTCTTCGTTGCCCTATGAATGACAAAGAGCGTTCAGGAAACCCGACTTAGCGTTCTTTGCGATCTTGGTGTAAAATATAAAGCCTACCTTTTCAACGCCTCCGCGGCCAGGCCCCAGCGCAGGTTGTAGAACGAGTGCTGGAATTCCTTTAGCCCGGCGGTCTCGGCCACGGCGAGGATCGTGGCCAGCGCGGTCGGGAATACATCGGCGCGCGTCGGCGGCAGGCCGGAAACTTTTTTCCGCTCATCAAGCGACAATGGCGCCACGCGATTGAGCAGCGCGTGTAATTCAGCAACCGTGACGACGGGCGAAGTTTCTTTGAGGGCTTTCCCGTGGTGCGCCGCAAAAATTGCCCGCATGGTGGTGACAGTGCCGCCGGCAAAAATCGCGGCTGCGCCAGCCAGCGTGAATTGGAAACGGCTCTCGGCCAGGGCGTGTTTCACGTGCGCGACGACGGCCGTGTGGGCCTCGGCTGAAAATGGCGCGGCCGGGTCGGCCACAAATTTTTCGGTGAGGCGCACACAGCCGAGCGGCAGGCTGGTCTCCTGCGCAATGCGCCGCGCGCGAAAGGCGAGGCATTCGAGGCTGCCGCCACCGAGGTCGAAGACGTAGAAATCGTTCAAGCTGGCCAGGGCCGGGTCGCACAGTAACCCGGCGCCGATGAGATTGGCCTCCTCGTCGCCGGAGAGGATACGAATGTCGTGGCCGGTGGCGGCGCGGACGCGCGCGCAGAAATCGGCGCCATTGGCGGCATCGCGCACCGCGCTGGTGGCGACAAGGATGGTCTGGGTCGGCGCCAGGGGTGTGGCCACGGCGAGTAATTCGCGGATGGCGGCGATACCGGTGGCCATGCCCGCCTCACTGAGGCGCGGCGGTTTCTGGCTGATGCCGGCGCTGATGCGAGAGTCGATGGTCTTGCTCGTGCGCTCGGTGAGCCGGCCGCTTTCATCGCGCGTGGCGACGAGCAGCTTGATGGTGTTGCTGCCGATATCGATGACGGCGACGGAAGGATTCATTTTTTAACCACTGATGTACACTTATGGCCACTGATAGCTGATCTGTCATTCCGAGCGAAGCGAGGAATCTCATGGTCGCAGAGGGCGTTTTCTTCAAGCGTTGATCGATCTGCCAATAAATCATCGTCGCGTTAGGCATTGCTGGAAAGGTTGCGGGCAAATAAAACTGCCATTGGAAATAGCATGCGACTTATTGTTGTAACACTGTGCCTGCTGCTTGCCGGATGTGCGGGCT
>Ga0210395_10002439_pt1 | contig 14428 bp, 12 predicted proteins | sample IncBWH4OmetaG_FD_150861 | JGI IMG/M metagenome (GOLD analysis project Ga0210395, IMG submission 150861) | Forest soil microbial communities from Barre Woods Harvard Forest LTER site, Petersham, Massachusetts, United States - Inc-BW-H-4-O ... | reverse complement strand
GGTCGCCGCCAGCTCGACTGCGCGTTCAATCTCTGCCAGAAACGCCGGCTCATTCGCAATCACATGATCGGCGGGAAACATCCCCAGCACTGCGTCAGGAGAGTCGCGCTCGATCAGAAACGCCGCCAGCCCTGCTGCCGGAGCCGTGTTCCGCGCCGCGGGTTCGCACACAACCTGGTCCTCGGGAACCGCATCGAGTTGACCGCAGATCGTCTCCGAGAGCAGATCGTTGGTGATCACCCAGAAATCCTCAGGTCGTGCCGTCGGCCGCAACCGGTCGACCGTACGCTGAATCATCGTCCGCTCGCCGTCGAGGGCCAGCACCTGCTTTGCACGCGCCTTGCGGCTGCGCGGCCAGAAGCGGGTTCCACTGCCTCCAGCAAGAATGATGGGGCGAAAATCAATCTTCAATGGCATCGCCTTTGATGGGGATTTTATGAGACAGCCTTGGGCAGAATGCGGATCACCTCAGCCGGCGACTCCGCGTCAATCCGCACATCACTTGCCGCCGCCGGAATCACCCCAAGCTGACAGCGGCTTACCGGAAACGCCTCGCCGCCCGCTGCGGATACACATACAGAACCCTCAGCGACAAAAAACATCTGTACAGCACCCGTGTTCGCTGTCAGAGCACCGGCGTCATCTCCTGCCTTGAGCGACCAGCGCTCGATCTCAAAATACTTCTCGTCGATCAACACCGTGTGGTCATTTTTCTTTTGCGGCGGGACCTTGCCTGCCCGCGTCTTCAGCCGCATCGCCTCCAGCGATTTGTCCAGGTGCAGCTCGCGCGGTCGCCCATAGTCGTACATCCGATATGTCAGATCGCTGGTCTGCTGCGTCTCCAGGATCACAACGCCTGGGCCCATCGCGTGCACCGTTCCGGCGTCGACAAAGAGCATGTCATTCTCCTGGACGGGGACCATCTGCAGCAAATCTTCCAGCGTCGCCGCCTTGATCGCCGCACGAATCTCCTCCGCCGTCACGCCTTCGCGAATGCCCAGCGCCACCTGTGCTCCCGGTTCTGCATCGAGCGCATACCAGCACTCCGTTTTGCCGCGCGGTGCGCCATACTCTCGCGCCATGGCATCGTCGGGATGCACCTGCACGCTCAGCTTCTCTTTAGGAAAGAGCATCTTGACCAGCAGCGGAAACTCGCCATCTCCTAAGGCCGTTCCCAACAGCTCCGGCCCTTGTGCATCGGTAATCGCCCGCAGCGACTCGCCTGCGAATTCCCCTGTCGCCGCCTTGCACATCTCGCCCGTCAACCACACTTCGCCGATCGGCTCGCCGTCTGTCTTGTAGTCGAACCACGGAGCAAGGTCGTGAAACCCCCAGATACGCGTCCGAAAATAAGGAGCAAGCCGGAAAGGAAAGAGTACGCTCATGCCCTTTTAGTATGCCTCAGAAGCTGATCTCCCCGCACACATCGCCGCTGCTGGTTCGTGCGTCAATTTCCGGATTGCCCGTCTCTGGCGCATTCGCTCATGCCTGGGTACGACGAAGTTCGTGCAGGAAGACGCGAGCCGCTATGTCAAATCGAACATCATGACAGCCTTCCATCGTTTTTCCCGTTATGAGCGATGTTGAACAGACGCGTCAGATCGCGAAGGGATAGCCTTGGGTTGGATGGCTCTCCACGCTATGTCGAGGAAAAGTCACATTGGAGCTTTGGAAGGCGCCATGACATTCAAACTCAAGACCGTGTGGTGTCTCGTTGTAACGGCGATGATTCTTCTTGGCGCATCCGCCGCGATCGCAGCCAGCCACGCTGCTCCGTCGACCCAGTCTGCTGGGCCTACTGAGCTTGAAATGCAGGTCCTTCTCGATCGGGCCTCCTTCTCGCCGGGTGAGATGGACGGGACGGGCGGAAAGAATAGCCGCCAGGCCTTGGCAGCGTTCGAGACCGCACGCGGGCTCGCTCCAGGGCCGCGAGGCCGCAAGGCGCTGCTTGAGGCGCTCGGCGCCGGTTCGTTTGAACCGATCGTGTCCTACACAATCACCGCGGAGGATGTCGCGGGGCCTTTTACCGGGACGATTCCACAAGACATGACCGAGATGGCGAAGCTTCCGGGGCTTTACTACACGTCCATACTGCAAGAGCTCAGCGAGAGATTCCACTCGGCGCCGGCCTTGCTCAGGCGCCTGAACCTTCATGCCCATTTCACCGTGGGAGAGAACATCCGTGTCCCGAACGTATTGGGCGCTGAACAGGCGCCGCTGGATGCAGTACCGGCCACGAGTCGGAACGGCAAGTCCGCTGCCGCACGCGCTGCGGCCGTCAGGGTCGTCGTCTCGAAGAAGGCGTCGGTCCTGATGGTGTACGACCGGGACGGCCAGGTTATCTTTTACGCCCCGGTGACGAGCGGCAGCGCGCACGACCCCCTTCCTTTTGGAAATTGGATGATCACTTCTGTGGTGCGAAATCCGATTTACAACTACAATCCTGACCGGTTCTGGAACGCCAATCCCGCAGATGCGAAGGAAAAGATTGCAGCCGGTCCGAATAACCCAGTGGGTATTGTTTGGATGGGGCTCAATGCGCCGCACTATGGAATACACGGTACTGCTGAACCGGAGCTGATCGGCCATTCCTCGTCTCACGGGTGCGTACGGATGACAAACTGGGATGCCACCCGGGTCGCCGACCTGGTCAAAAACGGAACTGCCGTCTTGTTCGAGGAATGAGAAAGCGCATCGGACAGCGTCACCCTGGAGGAATAGGTTTGAGGCTCTATCTTGGCATCGCCGTGCTTTTGCCCGCGTTTCTTCTTGTTGGCGCTACCTCCAGCATTCTCAATATGGCCCCACCCATCAATGGACTCGCCCTCACCGATCTTCGGGACAGCTTCGAAGAAGTTCACAACGGACATCGCCATGAAGCGATCGACATTATGGAGCCAAGAGGGACACCCGTGCACGCGGTGGCATCCGGAACTATCCGCAAACTTTTTCTTAGCAAACCGGGCGGTAACACCATATACCAGTTCGACGAAACCGGAGTGTATTGCTACTACTACGCGCACTTGGATCGCTACGCGGAAGGTTTGCGGGAGGGGATGCGGGTCGAGCGTGGGGATGTCATCGGTTTTGTAGGAGCGACTGGAAATGCGGATGCGCGCGCACCGCATCTGCATTTTGCAATCTTTGAGCTGGGACCTGAAAAGCAGTGGTGGAAAGGGAATCCCGTTGACCCATATCCTGGTTTGCTAGCCGCCGTAAAACGAGAGAAGTAAAGCGGGCGAATAGAGGACCGTCTCCCCTCGTTGTGACCAAGACGAGTTCACTGGGCGACATCATCAAGGCGGAGCCCGACATCTCGATTTTGAGCCACCCACGATGGCTTCCGTGGGTCGGCTACCCGGGAAGGTAACCACCATTCGCTGCCGTCGGGTACCATAAAGTAAGAATGGCTCGTTACCTGATCACCGGCTGCGCCGGCTTCATCGGTTCTTCGCTTACTGAAGCCCTCGTCAATCGTGGAGACACCGTTCGTGGCCTTGACAACTTCGAAACCGGCAAGCGCGAAAACCTCTCCACCTTCCGCGACCGCATCGAGTTCATCGAGTGCGACCTCCGCAATGCCGCCGAAGTCGCCGAAGCCTGCCAGGACGTCGACTTCATCTTTCACGTCGCTGCTCTGCCATCCGTCCCGCGATCGGTGAAGGATCCCCGAACCAGCCATACGGCCAACATTGATGGCACCTTCAATCTTCTCGAAGGCGCGCGCGCAGCAGGCGTCAAGCGCATCGTCTACTCCGCCTCTTCTTCCGCATACGGAAACCAGCCCGGCTTTCCCCGCCGCGAGACCATGGTCCCGATGCCGATCGCACCCTACCCCGTGCAAAAGCTTGCCGGGGAGTTCTACATGAAGTGCTATTGGCAGGTTTACGGACTCGAAACCGTGTGCCTGCGCTACTTCAATATCTTCGGACCGCGGCAGGTTCCCGACTCGCCTTACAGCGGCGTGATGGCGAAATTCACCTTGCAGATGATGCGCGGCGAGCGACCCACCATCTTTGGAGACGGCGAGCAGGGGCGTGACTTCACCTACATCGACAACGCCGTCTCCGCCAATCTCCTGGCGATGGCCGCACCCAGCGAAAACATCGCCGGCCGCGTCTTCAACATAGCCTGCGGCGAGCGCCACAGCCTCAACAAGACATTTCGTGTACTGGCCGAATTGCTCGACTTCAAAGAGCAACCGCTGTACGGCCCTCCCCGCACCGGAGACATCCGGGACTCGCTCGCCGACATCACCGCCGCTCGCGAAGCCTTCGGCTATCACCCGGCCGTCAGCTTCGAAGAAGGCCTGCGTCGCACCGTCGAGTGGTACAAGCAGCAATACGCGGCAGTCGCCGCACAATAAGACCGCACCGCCCGCCATTGCGAATACCGTTCTTTCGACACGACGGATTTCTTTGCCTTTTTTTGATTTTCCACGGCGATCAACAGGCGTATAGTCGCCTTGCCGTAAGAGTTCCCTTGAAAGAGGCAGGAACACTATGAAGAAATATATTGCGGAAGTGGTGGGGACGTTCGTACTGGTTTTCGGAGGCGTCGGCAGTGCGGTTTTGGCCGGCACCCATATCGGATTTGCAGGAGTGGCCTTTGCTTTCGGACTCTCTTTGTTAGCCATGGCCTACGCCATCGGCCCCATCTCGGGCTGCCACATCAACCCCGCTGTCACGCTCGGGATCCTCATCGCCAAAAAAATCAACGCGAAGGATGCCGCTCTCTACATGGTCGCGCAGATTCTCGGCGCGATCATCGCGTCGGCACTTCTTCTCTTCATTGCTCAGGGCGCGCCCGACGGATATAACGCAGCGGTCTCCGGTTTTGGCGCAAACGGCTATGGAGCGCATTCACCCGGCCAGTACTCCCTCGCCGCGTGCTTCCTCGCTGAGGTGGTACTCACTGGCTTCCTCGTTCTCACCGTTCTTGGCTCGACCGACATCGCAGCGCCAGTGGGCTTTGCTGGAATCCCCATCGGCCTCGTTCTGGTCCTCATTCACCTGGTCGGAATCCCGATTACCAACACCTCGGTGAATCCCGCTCGCAGCATCGGGCCGGCCCTCTTCGTCGGCGGATGGGCGATTCAGCAATTGTGGCTATTCATCGTAGCACCGCTGGTCGGCTCGGCTCTGGCAGCCTTCGTTTACTTGTTCATCCGGCAGGCGGCTCCGACCATCACCGTCCGCGAGGCCGAACGCGCCCTGCCCAGCGAGCAACTCGAGCGCGGAAAAGCCAGCCGCGGCTGAGTGCGACTGTTTTGTGTGCCCCGCCTATCCTTCGTGACGAAAGAAGATCGTGGAGGATGGGCGTAGTCACCCGCAGCTACTCCCCTCCCGCCGCCTTCACGAGATCCCGCAGCGGCTCAAGCACCGTGAAGCGCACGAGTCCCACCGGCTTTGCTGCCTGATCGATCACCGCCAGCTTGGCCTGCGCCCATCCCGCCGGAGCAGCCTCATGCTTCTCCAGATACTGCAGCGCCTCGAGCCCCGCCGTGCCCAGATCCGCGAGCTGCTGCGCCCGTGGCGCCGGGTCCTGCAGCAGCGGAGCCGCCGCCATCAGCGCCTGCGCCTTCGGTCCCGCAGCGATCCACAGCTCGAACATCGCCGCCAGCTCCGCCCGCGCCACCTGGTCATGATTCGCCAGATACGCCTTCACCAGCACCTGCATGCCATGCCGCGACGGAGGATCGGGCCGCACTGCATCGATCAGATGATCCATCGGCGTAAGCTGCGACGTATGCTGCATCTCGTAGCGCTCGTCGAAGCCCACCGGCTGCAGGACGCTCGCCAGCACCCGCAAAGCTTCGATCTGCGCCGTTCCTGCAAGCTGCCGCAACCCCACGTCTTCGGCGGAGAGCTGCGTCAATCCCACCGCCTCCAGCCGCAGCGACTCCACCCACAGCCGCCGATACATGTCGTCGACGTTGTTCACGCTTTGCGGGGACCACAGCCGCTCGGCAATCGCCGCCGTGCGCGGCCAGATGCGCGAGTCGATGCTGCGCGGCGACACATGTTCACTCCACATGCAGGCCTCGCCTCCGAGAATCCGCGCCTGCTCTTCGGGTGTCAGCGAAGTACCCACAGGCACCGGATCGGCGAGGTAGTGGCGCTCTGCGGAGTCAATATGATCGAGGTAGTACGGCTGGGCAAGAATCCCTTCGTATCCGGCCTTCGCGCTTGCCGCGAGCGACTCGAAGCCGCGCCACGACTCAATCACCGCATCTTTCGAGAGCCCTGGCGCAAAGATCTCATCCCAGCCGATCATGCGCTTGCCGTGCTTCTTCAGAATTGGTAACAGTTGCTGGTTGAAATACGTCTGCAGCGCGGCGGTGTCGTTCAGATTGTGCTTCTTCGCAAACTCCTGAATGCGCGGATTCGCCTTCCACTGCACCCCGTTGTTTTCGTCGCCGCCAACGTGCATGTAAGGGTCAGGAAATATCTCCGCCATCTCCCCGATAAACTTGTCGAGAAACTTGTAGGTGCTGTCCCGCGTCGGATCCATCACCGGATCGAAGATGCCGTACTCGCGTTCGATTTGATACGGGCCGCCGTAGTCGGCGCCCGTGCCGCTGGCGAGCTCGGGATAGCCCACCATCCACGACAGCGCATGGCCCGGAATATCGAACTCCGGCACCACGCGAATCCCGCGCTCCCGCGCATAGGCCACGATCTCGCGCGCCTGATCCTGCGTGTAGAACAAGCCGTCCGAGCCCATGTCTGTCAGCTTGGGGAAAACCTTGCTCTCGATGCGAAATCCCTGGTCGTCGCTCAGATGCCAGTGGAAGACGTTCAGCTTCACCGCGGCCATGCCGTCCAGCGTGCGCTTGATCACATCGATCGGCTGGAAGTGCCGGCTGACGTCGATCATCAGCCCGCGCCAGCGAAACCGCGGCGCGTCCTGAATCGAAACCGCAGGCAGGATGAAACCGGAACCCGAGGGCTGAACAAGCTGCAGCAGCGTTTCCAGACCCCGCATGGCGCCGACAACAGTCGCCGCGTGCAGGCGGACTCCGGATGGCGTGACCTCCAGAGAGTACGATTCGTTTTCGTCCGGACCCTGAATCGCCTCTCCCGGCCCATCGACCGTGATGATCAGTGTGGGTGGCGTGGATGCGTCCGGCGGGGCCGCGATCGGCAGAGCGGTCTGAAACTTCAGGCGCGCCGCGAAACGTCGGACGGCTCCATCGAGGCGCCAGTCCTGGTAGTGCGCAACCGTGAACTGCGGCGTCAGCGCCAGCCCGCCCGACTTCACGGTAATGAGCGCCGGCTGCGGCATCAGCGTGTTATTAAAGCTTGTATTTTGCGCCTCGACACTCATTGCCCACAGAACCGAACCTAACACTGCCGCAACCGCAAATCCCTTGATCACGCTCTCCCACCCATCGCTGAAATAAACTGCAAAAGATATTCATGAATCCGCACACGGACACTCTTCAGCAGTCTCTGTATACCTGTCTATACTTGTCAAGAGAGGGGGAGGGCTTCAACTCATTCGCAGCGCAGCGCCGTCATCGGATCGACGCTGGCTGCGCGCTTCGCAGGGATGTACGCAGCGAGAGCAGCCACTCCGGCAAGAAAGATCGCCGCCCCAAGATAAATCAGCGGATCAGTCGCGGCCGCGCCCAGCAAGGTACCATGACTCCCCATCGCCTCGCCGGTAAATGAGATCGACGCAAAGATGCGAGCAGCGGCTAACGCGAGCCCCAGCCCAACAACCAATCCGAACGACGCTACCGTCAAACCCTGCCGGACGACCAGGCCCAGTACATCCGCCGGACTTGCCCCGAGCGCCATTCTGATCCCGATCTCATGCGTCCGCTGCGTCACCGCAAAGGCCAGCACGCTATAAAGCCCCACTGCCGCCAGCATCACCGCTATTGATCCGAGCACGCCCAGCAGGCTGGCCGCCAGCTTCTGCGGGTACAGCGAAGCCCCGATGTACTCCTCCAGCGGCACGGCGTCGAAGACCGTTACATTCGGATCAATCTCCCGCACTTTCTCGCGCACCATCGCCAGCGCCCCATTCGGGTCGCCCTTGGTCCGGACATAAAATGCCAGCGTCATGTCGGCGCGATAGACCTGCCGGAACGGAACATAAAAATAAGGTGTGGCCGCTTCGCTCAGGTAGTGATACTTGCTGTCCTGCGCTACGCCAACCACGGTGAGCCACTCGCCCCAGCCATGAATGCGCCGCCCGATTGGATTGCCGGCACCGAAAAAGCGCCGTGCGAATGTCTGGTTCACAATCATCACCAGCGGCGACTTTTCATCGTCGTGCTCGGTGAAATTTCTTCCCTCTGTCACCGGAATCCGCATCAATGGCAGATAGCCGGGCGAAATCACGTTGCGGAAGATTTTCATGTTCTCGCTTCGGCCCGGCACGTAGCCTTCGATGCGCAAATCCTCCCACCAGCTTGGTTCGAAACCCAGCGGCACGCCATCGGAGTAGGCCGCGCTCACCACTCCGGGAGCCGAGTCGACCTTCTCTTCGAGGCGCCTGCAGAATTCCTTCCGCTGTTCGAGGTTGTATCCGCTGGTCGAAAGGTAAAACTGAGACAGCAGCACATGCCTTGGGTCGAAGCCCGGCTTGATCGCGCTCGTCGCCGCAAAACCGCGCGCGAACAACCCGGCGCCGATCAGCGTAACCAGCGCCAGCGAAACCTCGGCGGCCACCAGAACCGACCTCAGGCGATGCGAGCGCACGCCGGTTGTCCCGCTTCTTCCGTTCTCGTTCAGCCCTTCATTCAAATCGGCCCGGCCCGATTGCAGCGCGGGAACCAGCCCCGCCAGCAGCGCCGTGAGCATGCACAGGAGCAAGCTAAAGCCAAGCACACGCCCGTTCCATTGAAAGTCCAGCCCAGGCGGATACATCTGTCCAGGGGGCAACAGATACACAAGCGCGTGGCTCATCCAATTCGTCGCGGCGACTCCCGCCAGCGCTCCGCCTGCAGCCAGCAACAGGCTTTCGGTCAGTACTTGCCGCGCCAGCCGTGCGCGTCCCGCACCCAGTGCCAGCCGAGTGCTGAACTCCTTCTGCCGAGCCGCCGAACGAGCCATCAGCAGATTTGCCACATTCGCGCAGACAATCAGCAGCACCAAGACACACACGCCCATCAGAATGCGCAGCGGACCCAGCAGCAATCCCTGCGGACCAAAATGCGACTTCCACAGCGGCATCAGCGTGGCGCTCATTCCCCGATCCATGTCCGCGTCTGCGACCGCCATCCGGCTGTAGAGCGCAACCAGTTCCTCACGTGCCTGGTCCTGCGTTACACCCGGCTTCAACCGCGCGAAGCCCAGCATGTTGCGGTCTCCGCGGTCGCGCAGCATCCACTCTTCCACGCCGTTCAACTGCGGCTGCATCATGTAGGGCACCCACAAGTCGAATCCCTCGCCCGCCATGGATCCGTGGAATCCCGGCGCGGCCACGCCCACAACGGTCAGCTCGTGCTGGTTGACGCGAATCGTACTGCCCACGATCTTCGGATTGCTGCCGTAATGGGATCGCCAGAATCGGTCGCTGATCACCGCAACCGGAAATGCACCCGGCTTGTCACCGTATTCCGCAGGCAGAAATACCCGTCCCAACGCGGCTTTCGCACCCAACACCGCAAAAAAGTTACCGGAGACCAGTTCGCCCCATACCCGCTCCGCATGATCTTGCTTGCCCACGCTGAAAGCCACGGGGCGTGTAACGGCAATACCATCGAGGAGGGTCAGGTGATCGCGAAAATCGCGATAGTCAGGATACGAGTTCGGAACGAAGGCTCCATTCGGCGTCACCGTCTCTACCGCGACGAGGCGGTCCGGCTCCCGAACACCCGACAGCGGACGCAGCAACACCGCGTCGATCCAGCTGAACACCGTAGTGCTCGTCGCGATGCCGATGGCCAGCGTGGCCACTGCCACGATCGCAAATCCCGGGTTGCGCGCCATCATTCGCAGGCTGTGGCGGATATCGCTGATGAGATTCGTCACTCGCGTCTTCCAATCCCGCGCAAACCCGGCAGGTGAGCGCGCCAACCCAATAGAAGAGCACGCGGCCTTCCATCGAAAGGTGCCATTAGGTCTTGAAGAATGAGGCCTTAGAGCAGCGCCTTCACCGAGGGTCTGTTCGTTCTCGCGCCGCAGTGTCCAGAAATGGGCAGTGTCTCCCGCCGCCCGTGGCGCTATGAGCGAAGTGCCGGCCTATTCAACCCTCTGCCACGTCTTGTCGGGATTGTAGGAGGTCATTGCCTTGGCAAGACTGGCCGTATTAGGGCCGAGGTCTTTCTGATAAACCAGTCCATCCTTGTCCACGACCGAAATCATTTCCCGGGCGTGAGCATACACCCTTGGCATCGAACTCTTGAAACGAATTTCAGAGACTGAACACCATAGAGTTATCGTCTGAGGGGGCTGTTCTCCTTTTGCTCTTCCGGTTCTTGCCGGCTTCCAGGTGTAGAATTACGACCTCTAAGAGACTCCGCAACATTCTTGCTGTCAGGAGAGCTCATGCTGCGTCACTTATCCGAGAAATTCAATGGGAAAGCGGCCTGCCGCCGACTCTTCTCCGCCTCTACAGCGCTGGCGATCGCGCTGGCTGTTCCGGGTCTCGTGCAGGCGCTAAATCAGCAGCAGCACACCCAGACTGGGCACATCTCGGTAGCAGTCGCTCGCGCCACGCAAGGTCCGCCTAAAAACCATGGGCATGGTCCGGAGACAAATTCGGGCAAGACTCCGAGGGAATCGAGCGACGGTCAAACCTCAAAGGGCTCGAACGACGGCCGGAACTCGACGGGATCGACCGGAGGACAGATCTCTGGACAGGCTCCTCTCCGCACGAGGCCTCTCCCCCCTGGATTCGAGCCGTTCATTCCGACTCCGGCTTCCCTTAACGACCTTCCGCCGCAGAAACTCGCCGACAAGGGGCCACAAATTTCGGATAAGTTGGATATGACCGGTTTCGTAGTCAAGTGTGTCGCAGGCCCGAATTGGCCCGTTGTCCTTGACTTCATGCTCGACTCGCCAGGCGATGCGCAGATAGACATCAACACAGCAGACAACCACCAATTCAAGGCGATCATCCACAACACTCCGAACCTTCGCGCCTACGCAATATTTCGCCTCCCGCCAGACTTCGGCACCAAACTGCAAACTGCTTACTTTTACGTCCACGCCGTTCCCCTGGCGGGTGCGAGTACGCCGCCGGGCCTGCGCACCTATGGTCTCGGAGCAGGAGAAAGAGCGGTTGGCTCGGTTGCTATCGATCAGTTGACCTTCCAACCCGCGACCATCCACCCGCAGGCAAAGGAAGTTGCAAATTTCGGTTTCCACGCTCACTCGGCCTTCGACGGCGTGCGCGCGGAGTTCATCATCGCCACGACCTACAATGGACGCCTTCTGGTCCAGAAGGATCAGGAGGAGAAACTCTCTCCCGTCCCTGAAGGCATGCGAGCCGGCGGGACCTGGGAAGGCAAGGGCAAGCCGGGCGAACACATGCTTCAGATCCGAGCCTGGCGCGGCCTTGAGAATGGCGGCGACTGGGTCGTCGCCTGGTCGCCGGACATCGTCGATGTCGTCAAGTAGCGTCGGCGGCCCAAGGCCGCCGTCCAGAGTACGGCAATACTGGCGAAGATCGCTGCCCTTTCGCCGAGTCACCGCCGTGTCTGTTTTCGTTCTTGCTGCGTTGCTCGTCTACCTTGGATCGCATATTCCGCGCGCCGTCTCCTTGCCCATCGACGACCTCAATGCCAAAAGCCTCGCCCGCCTCGGAGAAGAACAGATCATCCTCAAGAAGCCGGAAATCGCTCCCGGAGATCTCGCGCTTTCCTATGTCGGGAGCAAGAACGAGGTCGCCGATATCTGGCTGGACAATGCAACCCTGGACGATCAGTCTCAACATCTGTTCTTTCCCGGCTCCGCCCCGCTTGCGCCCGGCAGAATCAGCTATACAACGGGCGACGGACCAAGCCCCTCTAAGCCGGAAGACACCTGCCACACCGTTGTTGAGATTCGCCGCGCTCCCGGCTCGGCTCCGGTCGAAACTCTAAAGCTCTACCAGACCGACGAAACGGCCGGCGCACAGCGCTTTCGTCAGGTCGTGCTGGACACCGGCGCATCGCAGATGGAAATCGAAGTTCACACCGACCCTCCCTCGGAGGGAGGGTCGGACCTCGCCGGTTGTCACAAGCTGCTTACGGTGGGAAGCCACCCACCGATCGACCTGCCCCCTCTCCCCGTACGCATGATTGCGCATAGCGGCAAAATCGATCTGCACTTCAATCCTGCGAATCCGGCTGTGGCGATCTGGACGGGACCGGACCAGACCTTCGAAGGCGTTTCTCTGGGCGACAACATGCTCCGTGCAGATGGGCTGCAGGTTGTGTCGGAGCAGCGCGCCACTACCCCGCGGCTCGATGTGCGGACTTCTCGCGGAGAGAGCGGGATCACCTTCAGCCGCCTCAAGCTCGGCTCGGATTCGCTGAAGCTCGACATCGGGCGGGACACTGAAAAAGCTGTCGCCTACGCAAACGGCTTCTCGCTCTTCAACTACGATTTGATCGATGTCATCCAGAAGAACCCCATCCTGAGCTTCGCATTTGCAGCCGTGCTCGTGCCCGCGCTGTGGAAGTGGATCCGAAAGAACTGCTTCCCCAATATGACCGACTCCTAAGTCACCTGCCCTGATTCGAGTGTGCTCGATCACTGAAGCTTGCCTCGACTCACTTCCACGGGCATGATGGGAGCATCGCATGGCAGAAACTCCCATACGGCTCGAACCACGATGGCCTGCAATGGTCGCGCTACTGGCCGTGGGTGGGTTGCGCCTGGCCCTTCCCTCCTATCTCTCCGTCGGCCCCGACTGGCTGCTCATTGCCATCGTCGGAGTGCTGTTGATTCCCACTGTGTGGGCGCACTACCACCACTTAGACCTGCTCAACAAGGTGTTGGGCTATATCGTGACTTCCGTCGTCACCATTGACATGATCTGGTCGCTTGGCCTTCTCATCGCGGCACTCCCATCCCACAAGCAACAGCCGCAGGAGATGTTGATCTCCGCGGCGGCATTATGGATCACGAATGTCCTGGTCTTCGCTTCATGGTATTGGCGGCTCGATGCCGGCGGACCGCGCGCCCGCGAACTGCGAGGCGTTCACACCGACGGCGCTTTCCTGTTTCCGCAGATGACGCTCGACCAGCAAACCAGGCGTGAAATGGGCGAGGATACCTGGAGTCCCGGCTTCGTCGATTACCTGTTTCTGGCCTTCAACACCAGCACCGCCTTCTCGCCCACCGACTCGCCCGTCCTTTCGCGCTGGGCCAAGATGATGATGATGGTCCAGTCGCTCATCTCATTCACGACAGTGGCACTGCTGGCGGCGCGTGCGGTGAACATCCTGTAGTATCGTTGATTTCCCACTGCAGCGCCGCGGTGATCAAACTCCTCCAGAAGGCTGGATTCGCGCCGTCATGCTCCTGCGGCGTGGCACTCTTGACGTAGCCTTTGGCCTCCCTCTGCACCCGAGCCAACAGACGCCGCACGCGCAGGACGAGATTTACTTCATCATTCGTGGCCGCGGGGACCGAGCATCAATTGGAGGCCATTACCGAGGATCTCGCCCTGTGGCGCGTATTCTACGGCCCCCATGTGGCGAGATCCCAGCATAAAGCGTGGCGCTGGCTGAGAAAGTCAACCTGAAGCACTATCAGGCAAAAGCATCGCTTCCGAACCACCGTCCATGTGGGTATAGTGGATCGCAATCGACAATTCGCGTAGCCCCTCGCGTCCCTGCTCCGCCACACGGATTGTGTTCCAGTGCACGAGGGAGGCGTATCCCGTATGTCGCCCAAACCACCTGCAGAGCACCCTGAGAACGCCGAAGGCGAGTTCGCAACCCGCACTGCCGCATCGACGGAAGCTGCATCTGGTGTCGTCATCGGACCATATCATCTTCTCGAATTGATCGGCGAGGGCGGCATGGGCGAAGTCTGGCTGGCCGAACAGAAGCAGCCCGTGCGCCGCCGGGTGGCCATCAAGCTGATCAAGCAGGGCATGGACACGCGCGAGGTCGTGGCGCGTTTCGAATCTGAGCGTCAGGCACTCGCGCTCATGGACCACCCCGCCATCGCCAAGGTCTTCGATGCCGGGTCTACTCCCGAGGGCCGGCCGTACTTCGTCATGGAGTACGTCGCGGGAATACCCATCACCGCGTATTGCGACAAGCACAAGCTGACCATACGTCAGCGTCTGGAGCTGTTCATCCTCGTCTGCGACGGCGTGCAGCATGCGCATCAGAAGGCCATCATCCATCGCGACCTGAAACCCTCGAACATTCTGGTCACGGAAGTGGATGGCAAACCGATGCCGAGAATCATTGATTTCGGCGTCGCCAAAGCTACCTTGCAGAAGTTAAGCGCGGGAACCATGTACACGC
>Ga0210395_10002437_pt1 | contig 14433 bp, 14 predicted proteins | sample IncBWH4OmetaG_FD_150861 | JGI IMG/M metagenome (GOLD analysis project Ga0210395, IMG submission 150861) | Forest soil microbial communities from Barre Woods Harvard Forest LTER site, Petersham, Massachusetts, United States - Inc-BW-H-4-O ... | reverse complement strand
GCCGCGGTCAGGGCCATCGGCCGCAGCGCCTCGTCGTCCACCTCGAGCAGGTGCAGCCGCACCGAGCCGACGCCGAGCTCGTCCAGCGCATGCAGCCAGCCGATCAGCTGCCCGAGGCGCTCGCCGATGCCGTTCAGCCGGTGCAAGGTGGCGATGATGCCTGGCGGACGGTACTCGGCCGCCAGGCGGCGGATGTTGTCCCAGGTCCGCTGGGTCGCCTGGCGGGTCCGGGCCAGCGAGCCCTGCCGGCGCAGGTCGTTTAGCGGCCCCGGCCCGTCCATGGAGACGCCGACGGACACGTTATACCGGCGGAACAGCCGGATGTGCTCGTCGGCGATCAGCACGCCGTTGGTCTGCAACCCGGCCGACCCGTGACGCTCGAAGCTCCAGGCCAGCAGGTCCTCGAGGTCGGCCAGGGGCAGCAGCAGCGGCTCGCCGCCGAACAGGACGACGGGACCGCCCTCACGTGCGGCGGCCGCCTTCATCGCGGCCAGGTCGTAGCCGCGGCCGCGACCGGCCCGGCCCTCGGCGTCCCGCTGCGGGTCCTGGTAGCAGTACCGGCAGCCGAGGTTGCAGCGCACGCCCAAGGGGCGCAGTTCCACGGTCATGAGTCGATGTGAGTCGGGCTGTCGGTGTGATTCCACAGGGGCCCGTCACCGTGGGGGGTAATGGTGGCACCGAAAAGGTCCCCATGGGGGACATCGGCGTGGGGCCCCTGCGGGATGTCCGTATGGCCGAGGTCGATGCTCAAGTGGCCCGGGAAGACCGAGCCGAGGGTCTGGACGATGGTCTGGGCCTGATAGCCGAGGCCGTTCAGCGTGGAGGCGACCACCTGCTCGTTGGCCCCGGCGGCCTGCATGGCCTGCGCGATCTGGTCGGGGCCGTACTGGCTGTAGCCGTGCATCAGCGTGGCGATCTGGCCGGGCGTCTGGCCGAACGTGTGGTATAGGATCTCGCCGACCTGCGCCGCGCCGTTGACGCCGGTGATGACGCCGTTGGCCACCAGTTGCAGCCAGTCCGAGGCCTGGGAGGTGAACACCTGGTAGGCGTTCTCGATCTCTGTCCAGAACAGGCCGGGCAGGTCGGTCAGCTTCGAGCCGCTGGCCACCAGATTGACCGCCGGAAGCCCAACGGAGCCCAGCCCGCTCAGGCTGGCGCTGCCGCTGACCGAGGCGGAGGCGGTCCCGTTCTGGTAGCCGAGCGAGAACGCCCCGTTGACCTGCGTGCTGACCGGGACCTGCCCGAGGGTGCCGAGGTTCACGGTCCCCGTCTCCCCGACGGTGACCGTGCCGGACGCGCCGAGGTCGTTGAGCGAGCCGACGTGACCGGAGATCGACAGCGAGATCACGGGCGGGACGTTCTCGCTGATCTGGCGCCGGCCACGAACCCCCACTGCCCGAGGCCCGGGAGACGCTGATCGTGAACAGGCCGACCTGCGTGATGTCGGTGGCCGCAGTGAAGGTCAGGTCGCCCTGCTCCCCGCTGATCATGACCGAGGTGTCGTCCAGACTCAGGTCGAACCCGGTCGGCACCGCGAACGGCAACCCGAGCGCCGACACCAAGCTGGACAGCGTGGTGTCGGCGAAGGCGCCGGTGATCTGGAAGCTCCCGGGCAGCTGGTACCCGACCGTGAGCACCAGGGCGGACCCGAGGGCCAGCTGGCCGCCGAACGTGGCCGTCCACGACCCCGACGTGTTGGCGGCCGTGATGGCCAGGTCGCTGACCGACAGATTCAGCGGGCCGAGGCCGAGCGTCCAGGCCGGGTCGTCGGCCAGCGTGGCGCTCAGCGACACCCCGGCCTTCGCGACGTCAATCTCGGCGCTGTCGATGGTGAGGTCGGCGGGGGCGGGCAGGTGCAGATCGGTGAATAGGGCCTGCAGCGGAAGCGTCGCGCTGGTCAGCTTGCCCGTGGCGGTCAGGTCCGGCCCGGCGTCGACGGTGATGTCGAAGGACGCGTTGCCGAGCTCGGCGATCGTGCCGGTGCCCTCGATCTGCAGGTCCACCTTCGGCGAGCCGAACGGGTCGGTGACGGTGAAGTTCGCGGTCAGCCCGGAAAGCTCCCCGACGGACAGCGGCAGCTTCTGGCTGGGCAGGGCGGCGGTCAGGTAGGCGGTCGACACAGACACGGCGCCCTTGGCGACGGTGAGGTCCAGGCCGGCCGCGGTCAGGCTGATGCCGCCGAGGCCCTGGCCCGCGGCCTGCAGTTCGGCCGGCAGGGCAGCGAACAGGTTGGCCGACCCGGCCAGGACGGCGAGCTCGGACAGGTTCGGCACCGACTGGCCGTCGAACTGGGCCAGCAACGTGACCTGGCCGAGGTTCGGCGCCACGGTCGCCACCAGGTCGATGGGGTGCAGTCCCGAGCCAAGGGTCAGCGAGGCGGTGAGCGCCACTGCTGGGGTGTAGCTGGGATTCGCCTTGGCCCACACCGCGTCCGTCGGTGTGTAGATCCGCAGCTGGACGTCCTCCAGCGTGATCTTGGTACCCGGCAGTGCCTTGGCCGCGCCGAGCTCGACGCTCAGGTTCAGCCCCGGGACTGGCAGCGAGGCGTCCCACGGCCACTGGCCGGGCGTCAGCGGGGTGGGCGAGGCGGCGGCGCTGTCCAGCGTGATCGTTCCCGCGACGACCGGCGCGGTGACCGAGCCGAGGAGCGTCTTGAGCGGCGCCGGCAGCCAGGACGGCAGGGTGCCCTTGGCCACGACGTTCAGGCCCACCGCGACCGGGGCCTTGACCGTGGGATCGGTCGTCGCGAACGTCGACAGGACCAGGGCCGCGCCCGTCAACCCGAGGGTGTCCAGCGGGTCGGAACCGCCGCTGCCCCAGCTGCCCTTGAAGCCAGGCAGGTTCGGGAACGCGTGGAGGAAGGTCCAGCCGCCCGCCGAGGTGTTGAGCGGCATGCGCACCGAAACCTGAGGGTTTCCCTTGCTGTCCAGGGTGAAGGTCGCGGTGACGGCCAGCGACGCCAGGCCGAGCAAGGACACGGTGCCCCGCACCGTGACCGAGGTGTCGTGGGCCCCCAGCGGCTGCTTCACGGCCTGGCTGATGACGAGCGGGTGGCCCTGGAAGTACTCGGTGAGCAGGCTGCCGAGGCCGGCGCCCGGCAGCGTGTCGTCGGTGAGCGTGAGCTGGCCCGAGGTCACCGTCAGGTGCTGGTCGAGCTCTGCGATATTCATGTTGCTCCTCGCCCTCGTCACCGCCGGCCCGGCTTGGCGTTCCGGGTGTCGCCCGTCACGGACGATGCTGTCGGCTGGGCAGCGGGCTAGCGCCGGGGAACTCCCCAGGGTTTAGCCGAAGGCTCCCCGGTCTGTACCGGACGGCGGGCTGAGGGCGCCGGGCAGCTGGCGGCGCGACCGGATGGCGAGCTTGCGGTAGACGTGATCGAGGTGCCATTCGACGGTCTTGGGGCTGACGTAAAGCGTCCGGGCGATGTCGGGCGTGCCGAGGCCGTCGGCCGCCAGCTGGGCGACACGCTGCTCGGTCGGCGTCAGGGCGGCCGGCCCGGCCTGATAACGGGACGAGCGGCGGCGCCCGCCGGCGGCCCGGAGTTCCTCGCCCGCACGCGAGGCCAGCGGCGCCGCCCCCAGGTCGCGAGCCGCGCGGGCAGCGCGGTGAAGCACCTCGCGGGCGGCCCGGAACTGCCCCTCACGGCGGTAGGCGGCGCCCAGGTCGGCGAGGGCGCGGGCGCGCTCCAGCGCGGCCGGCGAGCTTTCCAGCACGGCGACGGCCTCGTTCAGCAGGACTAGCCCGCGTCGGCCCCCGGTGATCAGGCCGGTCACGCGCAGGGCGCCGCCCAGGGTCCGGCGGGCGCCGATCCGGCGGGCCTGATCCAGCTCGGCGCCGGCCAGGTCGGCGGCACGGTCACGCTGGCCGAGCCGCGCCGCCGCCAGCGCCGCGGCCGACCGCCAGGGGAGCATGGTGGGCGGGACGGCCTGATCGCCGCTGGTGGTGAGCGCGCCGGCGGCCTCCAGGCTGACCAGCGCCTCGGCCGGCGCGTCGCGGGCCAGCGCGAGGTGTCCCCGGGCCTCCAGGACAAGCGCTCCGGCCAGGCCCTGTTCCGGCGCGCCGCGGCCCAGGCGCAGCGCGTGCGCCGCCGCGTCCAGGTCACCGCGGTCGATGGAGGCGCGGACGAGGAGGGAGACGGCCCACGGCAGGCAGTGATCCCATCCGGCCCGGCAGACGTCTAGGGTGTCCCAGGCGGCGGCGACCGCCTGGTTGAGTGCGCCCCGGTGGTACAGGAGCATGGCCCGCCAGTGGCTGGCGAAGCCGGTGCCGATCAGCGAGCCCGCACGGCGGGCGCGCTCCATCGCGGCGTCGATGAGCGGGCCGGCCAGGTCGAGCTCGTCGATGTGGATAAGGGCCAGGACGGCGAAGCCGGTGGTGATCCCGTAGAAGGAATCGTCGCCGTCGCTCTGGGCGGCGGCGCGGGCCACCTCGAGGACCCGGCCGGCCGGGTCGCCCGAGGCGACCATCGCGCTGGCCAGCTGGGCCAGCAGCGCGCTCTGCCGCGGCAGGCGCCCGCTGCGGGCGCCGTCGGCCAGGGCGGCGAGCCGCGTGGCAGCCTCCGGGAACAGCTCCGGCTGGAGCGCGGCGATGATCATCTGGTCGGTGCGCAGCTCGCGGGCCATCGGATCGGCCTGGCCGAGCTGGCCCAGGGCCCGGCGGATCGCCTCGGCCGCGGCGGTGAAGTCCCCGCGGGCGAACTGCAGCCGGGCCAGGGCGTGCAGGGCCTGCGCCCGGCGCTGCTCGCCGTGGACCAGCTCCAGGGCGTCGGCCAGTCGGCCCGGCGCGTCGGGGATGCCGACCGCGGCCTGGGCCAGCGCGAGCTGCAGGCGCAGGTCGGCCTGGCGTTCCGCCGGGGGCCGTTCGGCCAGGGCCCGTTCCAGGAACCGCCGGGCGGCGTCGTACTCACCGCGGACGGCGGCGTGCCGGGCGGCCTCGTCCAGGACGTCCACCGCGTCCGCGTCGTCGGCCGGGCGGCAGGCGAGCAGGTGCGCGGCGACCACCTCGGCGCGGGCGCCCTCGGCGGCGAGCAGCGTGGCGGCCCGCCGGTGCGCGCGCGACCGGGCCAGCGCCGGCAGATCGTCGCGGATCGCCGCGCCGATCAGCGAGTGACTGAACGAGAGCGGCTCGCCGGGGACCAGGATGCGATTACGGGCCAGCGTGTCAGCTGCTCGTTCGGCCGTTTCCTCATCCAGCCCGGCCAGCCCCGAGGCCTGGGCCAGTGTGGCGCCGTCGCCCAGTACGGCCACCGCGGCGGCCAGGGTCGACGCCGCGTCGGGCACAGGGCCCAGCCGCAGCAGGACCGAGTGCAGCACCGACTCCGGCACCAGCCCGCTGATCTCGGCGGCGCCACGGGCGGTGGCGGGTATGCCGTCCGCCTGGGCCGCCTTGACGATCTCCGTCAGGTAGAAGGGGTTGCCGTCGCTGGCGCGGGCGCAGGCCTGGCAGAACTCCGGTGCAGCCCCCGGGCAGGCGGCGCTCACCACGGCGGCCACGCCGGGCGGCGACAGCCGGCCCGGCCGCAGTTCGCTGGCCGGGCCGGCCAGGGTCCGCAGGAAGCCTTCGTTGGCCGTGTGGTCGCCGTCGCGCACCGCCACCACCACGGCGATCGGCAGCGTCCGCAGGTCCCCGGCCAGGCGGATCAGGAAGCGAAGCGACGGCACGTCCGCCCACTGGCCGTCGTCCACGGCGACCAGCACCGGCCGGTCTCCCTCCCCGCCGGGCTGGGCGACTAGGTGGCCGGCCAGCCGGCGCAGCCCGTGCACGAACGCGTAGGACCGGTCCACCCCGTCGGCCAGCCCGGTCAGCTCCTCCCCCGCGAACAGCGGGGCGGCCGCCGCGGCCGCGGCCAGCAGCTCGGCGCGCCGGGACGGGCTGGCCGTGGCCAGCGGCGGTTCGAGCAGCTGCAGGGCCACGCCGAACGGGAAATCGCGCTCGAACTCCAGGCCCCGGGCGGTAAGGACACACATACCTGACGCGGCGGCCTGGCCGGCGGCGGCCTCGAGCAGCCGGGACTTGCCGATGCCCGCCTCCCCGCGGATGAACACCAGCCGACCGGTTCCCTCGCGGGCAGCGGCGAGCGCGTCCGCGAGCTCTCGCTCCCGTTCGACGAGGTCGGCGAGGCCTGAGTCGTTCGGCCAGCATGCGGTCATCGGACCACCCTTCGCATCCCAACCCATCCCGCCCAGAAATGCGCAAGGCACCACCGAACGTATCGCTGGGCTGCCTCACCGTACAGAGCTGCCTGGGCCGGGAGGGCACGGGAGGCGTTCGGCGGCGTTCTCGGGGCGCGACCGGGGAGTTCGGGGTTAAATCCCGGGGAGTTTTCCTGGCGCTACGCCAGGCGCGGCGCGGCAGCATCATGCCTGATGAATGGTGCGCGGGTCCGGATCCTACTGGAGCTGGACCCTGCCCTCGAGCCCATCGGCGGGACGCTGTCCGTCAACGGCGGGCGCGCGCAGCCGTTTTCCGGCTGGCTGGCCCTGGGCCGGGAGCTCGACGCGGCGCTGGCCGCGGCCCGGCCGGCGGCTCTGAGGTCCGCGGACGAGTGACGGCCGGGCCGCATTGGCGCCTTGTCCGGCCCGGCTCCGGCTTGATGCGCCCGCCGAGCCGGTCCTGAGTGCGCGTCAGTTCTTAACACACTGATTGGGGGTCCGCTGGGGTGGCAAGGCCTGCTGGGGCAGCGTAGCGGACGCACCCGGGCATTCAGCGGCGCGTTCGCTATCTGGCCCGCAACCTGGCCTGTGCGTGGCGGTGCGGGCATCTGCCCCGCACCGCTGGCTGCAGCGCCCTCAGGTACTCGGCAGCAGGGCTGCGCGGACAAGCCAGGCTACCTTCCGTGATGAGCTCGGGGGCGTATACGCGAGGCGCCGTTCTGCACAAGAGCATTTTCGCCGATGCAGGCAGGCAAGTCGCGTGCAGAGCTGGTTGTCCTGACGCGTGACGCTCAGACATTTCCCGCTCATACCGAAACGAGGGCGTTCCACCTTCGCATACTTTGCGCTGTCCTGGATGTTAACAGCGATCGCGGCGGCCGTAAGCTCAGCCTTTGCCGCCATTATCATGGGCGCCCTAACGCTTAAGTTAAGTTTAATATACGGCCAAACTCTTGCGTTTGGCGAAGAGTATCTCCGCATGCATATCGTCCAGCTCTGCCCGCACGCTGACCAGACGCCAACTTGCATAACGCGACTCAGGAGACCTCGCCTTGCGTCGGCCAGGCGGGGCCGTCTGATGGAGGTACCGTAGAGCAGGCGCGGTCGTGCAGGGTAGGCCCTGGCCGCGGCATCGTTGCTCCAGACCCTGGCGATGTGAGCTCCGAGCGGTGTGCTCAGGAGGAGACCGTGGACGCTGTCGTCGTGGAGGACCTGCGGAAGAGCTATGGCGCCACCCGCGCCGTGGCCGGGGTGAGCTTTACCGTCAGGTACGGGGAGATATTCTCCTTGCTCGGGCCGAACGGCGCTGGCAAGACGACGGTGCTGGAGATCCTCGAGGGCTACCGGCAGGCAGACGAGGGCAAGGTCGTGGTCGCCGGCTTCGATCCTGGCGACAGGCGTACCGGACGGCAGCTGCGCGAGCAGATCGGCCTGGTGCTCCAGGAGCTCGCGGTGGAGCCGTACCTGACCGTGCGCGAGTCGGTCTCCCGCAACGCGGGCTACTACCCCAATCCGCGCGATGTTGGCGAGGTGATCGGGCTCGTCGGCCTCACCGGCAAGGAGAAGAGCAAGGTCAAGTCGCTGTCCGGCGGGCAGAAGCGGCGGCTGGATCTCGCCCTTGGCATCATCGGGAACCCCAGGGTCCTGTTCCTCGACGAGCCGACGACCGGCTTCGACCCGAGCGCGCGGCGCGGCGCCTGGGAGGTCATCAGGGGGCTTTCCGGCCTGGGCACCACGATCCTGCTCACCACCCACTACATGGACGAGGCGCAGGAGCTCGCCGACCGGGTCGCCGTCATCTCCGCCGGCAAGATCATCGAAGAGGGAACGCCCGCCACGCTCGGCGGGCGTGACCTGGCCCGCGCGCGGATCAGCTTCGCCCTCCCGGGCGGGCATTCCGCGGCGGACCTTCCAGTCCAGGCCGCTGCCGGCGAGAACGGCCGGCTGGTCGTCGAGGCCGACGAGCCGACTGAGCTGCTGCACCGGCTGACCGGGTGGGCTCTGGACCACGGCACGACGCTTCCGGGGCTCACCGTGGACCGGCCGAGCCTGGAGGACATCTACCTGGGCCTGACGGCCGCGCAAGACGCCGCCGCCGCGCCCGAAGACGCACCGGCGCCCCGGCGCAGGATTGGAAGGCGCGGATGAGCAGCCAGGCAGCGGCCGCCGGGGCGCCGGCGCGCCGCAACACCGCGGCCCTAGTGTGGCACCAGGTCCGCTACGAGCAGCTAAGCTTTTGGCGCAATCCGCAGAGCGCCTTCTTCATCTTCGCCTTCCCGCTGGTCTTCTTCGCCATTCTGGCCGGCGTGTTCGGGAACGTGACGCTCGCCAGAATCGGCGGCAGGCCTGTCACCGGGCTGCAGTACTACACCTCCACGATCGTGGCGGTGTCGGTGATGGGCGCCTGCTACTCGCAGCTGGCCGTCACGTTGTCACTGCGCCGCCAGGAGGGCATACTCAAGCGGCTGCGCGGGACTCCGCTGCCCGCCTGGGTGATGTTCGTCGGGCTGGTGGCGCACTGCATCATGATCAGCCTCATCGACGCGGCGCTGATCGTGGGGATGGGCCTGTTGTACGGGGTGCCGATGCCAGGCCATTGGGCCGCCATCATCGTCACGCTGGTCATCGGCGCGGCCGCGTTTTGCGCGCTGGGAGTCGCGGTCGCCAGCCTCATCAGCAACGCGGAGGCCGCGCCTGCAGTGGTGCAGTTCATCTTCTTCCCGCTCGTGTTCATCTCCGGCACCTACTTCCTGATCACCTCCCGGTTCCTCAATGACCTGGCGGGTGTTTTCCCGGTCCGGCCGTTCAACCAGGCGCTGCTGAACCCGTTCGCCCTGGACCGCGGATTCGCTGGCCGCCAGCTGCTGGTCCTCGCGATCTGGGGGGTAGTGGGCGGCTTTGTCGCGATCAGGCGATTCCGCTGGGACCCCAGGCCCGAGTGATGCCAGGCGGCCGTCCGGCTCACGCTCATGAACCCGGGCAGACAACTCGGCCGGACAGCTGAAGCTGCGACGAGACGCTGGGCACATGGCCATGCCAGCCCTCCCGGTCCGCGAGCCGCCACTGGCTAGCTTCCCAATCCGTGCCAGCACCAGTGGGCATGTCCTGGTCACGACCATGCTCGACGCTGGATCGTCTGCGAGATGTCCAGCGCGGCCTGCCGTGCCGACGCGCATCCCCTTGGCTGGCCTGAACGCTCAGCGATCATTCAGAAACGAGCGCTAACTTCCTGGCATGGACGAATTCCGGGCCCGCCGGGTGGTCGATGTCCTTCGTGACGGTGGCGTTAACGCTCACCTTCTCCGGGGTGGCGTGGGCCAGTTCGGCGTTCGCGTATCACTGCCCGGCGGCCGCGAAGCCGAGTGGGATACCGACGGTACCGCGGGCCTTGAGGCCCAGGTCATGTGCGACGGCACGCTGGTTGGCTACGTGCCTCAGATCGACGGCTCCGAGGACTTCGACGAGTCCCAGATCGTTGACGCTATCGCCCGGACAGACTATGACCAGCCGATCGCTCGCCAGCGGACCGTGGCACCGCCACCCAGGCCCGCCCTCACCCGGGAAGGCGGCGTCTTCCGCCGGTTCCTCGACGGTTTCCGCTACAGATAACGAGGGCTGCCGGTCAGGTCTGGCGTAGAGCGCATAGATGCGGATTCCGCACCAGGGGCACCGAGCTGCGCTCAGTCCTGGGCGAGCCGTCCCGGCGTCCAGAATTTTCGATAGACTCGATCGAATTACTAGACTTCTGGCCTATAGGCGGCGAGGCTTGGCCTCATGCCGACATACAACCCGTCCATGCAGAAGGTCCGCATTGCTGACATCCCGGCCGACGTTCACGGGCTCATCTCCAAGAAGACTGCCGAACTGGACGGCGTCGCCGTCACCGAGGTGACCTTCCACGCCGGGGCGAGGTGGTCAAAGGACCTCAAGGCCTACGCGGGGACTGACCTGTGCGAGCTGCCTCATGTGGCGCTGGTGACCGCCGGAACGCTGCGGGTCCTCCTGCGCGACGGCTCGCAGGAGGACTTCTCCGCCGGGGAGGTGATGCTGCTTCCCCCAGGCCACGACGCCTGGACGGTCGGTGACCAGCCATGCATCTTCGTCGAGTTCTCTAAGGGCAACGACTATTACAGCTAGGGCAGCCCGCCGTCGGATGACAGGAAGGCTGCCCAGTCCCGGTACCCGGCACCGGCGTCCAGCGACGTATCCAGCCGCGGACCCAGGTCGGTCGCTGCCCGGGACACGCCGTCCAGCGGGCACGCATCTGCAGCCTTTACGGGCCGGTGATCGGGCCGCATCCTGATGCCTTCCGGTGCCCCGGGTACCCGAATGCTAACTATTTTTATCGCTAAATCGTATGCGCATTTCGCGGTTGCAGTGACCGCAGCGGGACAGCGGCTGCGGCTCGATGAGCGCTCGCGGTAGTTCGGTTTTATGCCCGCAGGCACCGCAGCGGACTGTGACGACGGCCGATGCCGGGTGTGCGACAGCATCGTTCCGGGACCGGATGCGCATTTCATGGTTGCAGTGACGGCAGCGAGGCAGCGGTTTCGGCTCTATCGCCGACCGCATGAACCTGGTGTCGTGCCCGCAGCCCTGACATCGAAGCGTGATGACCCGAGGTGCCTGGGGCGAATCATCGAGCGCCTGCTTCAGCGCCGCGCTGTATGACCACTCGGTCCGCCGGTCCGCAGTGATCATCATCCACCTGCTGTTCCTGTAGGCCACCACCAGCGCGCGCGGGTCCTCCGCGGGCAACGGGGATGTGAAAAGCCTCGCACAAGCGCCTAGAAAGCCCTGCCACCTCCGCTGGAGGTCCTCCGCGGGCACGGGTGGAATAACGATGAGTGTTTTGTTCCAGTGTCTGTTGGCCGAGACGGTCTCCAGTTCCCAGCGGAGCCCTTGGGTTACCTCGCTCGGGGGTGCCACGAAGACGATCATGATGGACCGCGCCATCCAGGCGGTGACGACGGATTGCCAGTCGGCCGAATCGATGGTTTCCCGGGCGGCGCCCAGCGGGGCGAGCTTCGTGCCTGGCTGGTTGACGGCTATGACGGGGCCTAGGCGCGAGAGATGCCGGACGATCACTTCTTCGAAGGCGTCGAACCTGCGGAGCGTGAAGCGCTCGATGAGCGTGGGCCTGCCAAGAGTCGCCGTCAGCAGTTTCAGCCGGTCGTCCCCGAACGATCGCAAGTACAGCACTGGCGGCCGGGCGTCGCGGAGCATCAGCTGGTGAGCATCAATTGCTGCGAGCCGGCGCGCAAGGCGGGAGATGATCGCACCGAGGGCCACCAAGGTGAACCCGATGATGCCCAAGGCAGATCCAAGGGTCTGCGCGGGCACACCATTTATCACTTCGTCCGGTGGCTGCGCGTGTTCCAGGCTGGCGATACTGACCAATGCCAGCCCCGCGAGGACGAGGACCAATGCTAGGGACAGCATCAATGTGACCCGGATCCTGCGAGATCCGGCCATGATCGCGCGATTCTTATCACGGCCTACTTGTCCAGGATGGAGGAACCGCCCGCCCGCCCATACGACGGCCAACCCGATCACCAGGTATACGTACCAATTCGGGACCAAAAACACGTAGGTGCCGTATGCCGCTATGCATGAACCAATCAACTGAACCACGAGCCGCCGGACGGCGGTTTTCTTGTTGTTTTGCGCACGGACGGACACGTCCCTGACCTCGCGCCCTTGTGGCGGGCCGCGCGAGAGCTTAGATCGTGCACGCCGACGTGCCTTCCGAAGCGGATCCCGGAAGTAGGCGATCCCGGTCAAGATTCCCACATAAGCAGCGAGAACGCCGACGGCGTACCCTGCCGCCTCCGCGGTGTCGATGCTGCCCGTCCCAGTGTCCGCCTGCGACTGCACTTCGCCCGCTTCCCAGGTTCCCGCACCGAGCGCCGCCTCGGTCGCGGTTTCCCTGCTTGCCCCCGAAGCCCAGTCGCGCAGCCATGCGCGTTGGCCCATATGCATACGCGGCATCTGTGCCCCAAACTCGGCAGCGGCGTACGCAGTGCTCGAAAATGCGACGGCGAGAATCATAGACGCCGTAAAGATCATAATCGCGCGCCGCAACAAAAGGCCTCGGCTCATCACAGGCTCCCGCCACCCGGTACCTCTATCCCACAGAGCCGACCCCGGGCAGCTGTGATACAGACGGCGGCTGACTGGATTCGCAATGTCGCAGCGGGCATCTCAGAACGGCCGTCGACTGATTGTGGTGACTGCAATCATCGCGTGCCCGGGACAGTCCACTCCCGCGCTTTCGGTTTCGGCGTTGATCAGCGCTGCGATGGCTGGGTGGGCCCGCAGCCTGTCCAGGCAGCGGCCGCGAGTGGGCCCGATGCTGCCGACCGGTATGCCCAGCCTGGCGCTGATCTCGGCGTACGGCACGGGAGGGTCCTGGATGAGCAGGGCGATCAGCTGCTGGTCGCAGGGGGGCAGGTGGGCGAATGCCTCGCGCAGCGCTGCATGGCGCTCGGCCATGAGCACCTGCTGCTCGGCCATCTGAGCCTTATCGTCTGAGATCGTCTCGGCATCCAGTGCATACCCGGCAGCGTGTGGTCCGGACACCGCGCGTAGGACCCGTACGCATTCCCGCCGGGTGGTGGTGACCAGCCACCCGGGTAGCGCGGCAGGATCCCGGACCTTGTCCAACTGGTCCACTAGCCGCAGCCAGACGCCCTGGGCGACGTCGTCGGCGTCGACGTCGGCCAGGCGGTGCCTACGGCAGATGGACCAGATGAGCGGGGCGTACCGCTCGACGAGCGCGTCCCAGGCCTGCTTGTCACCGTTCCTGGCACGGGTCACCAGGTCGGTGACCACCGGGTCATTGCGCATCGGGGTCACGTCCTGCCAGGCACGTGCACGGACGGCGTGGCGACGGCACCTGCAGCGATAGTGCCGTGCCTGGGAGCGGCCGCTGCAGGAGGTGGCCCTGGCGACGGCCCGGCCTGTCGGTGCCGGAGCGGCGCGGAGCACGAACGTACATGCCGTTCACCCAGCCCAGCCAGGATGCCTGTTGAGTAGTGGATGCAAAGGGGCTCGGTGGATGCGGTTCATGGCGACCTCCTCGGGATCCTTCCTTTGCGAACCCCCGTCTGCGAAAAAGACCAGCTGCCGTTAGCTTGGTCAACCGCGAGGCGGCCGTCAGTCACCTGACCGACACGGCGGCTGTCGGCTTGCCGACAGCTAGCTGCCAGCGAATGAGCAGTAGCTGGGATTCCTCAAGGGTTTCGGCGCCAGCGTGGTTGTTCAGCGCACCGCGAGCTGGACGGCGCCGCTTGCCGGAGTGAGCCTTTGCCGCCCGGAACGGATGACGCCTGCGCAGTAAACATGGCGGACGATCCGTGGCCAGGCATCCCGGGTCGCGGTCAGCCCTCTCCACATCGCGCACACACCGCCTGCATACAGGCTGCATGCGGTCAGGATGTGCTCAAGCAGCAGGGCAGCAGGCGGCCCCAGGAACCGTATCGGCGATCGACGGGCACCGCCGGCTTCCGGCCCCGCTGACGAGGGGAGATCAGGTCATGGCGCTCGTGCGCATCATCGAGAACCTCACCAGCCCGGGATCGGGCGAACGGGCCTTCATCCGGTTCCATCCCGCCGCCGTGGTCACATCGGACTTCGGCAAGATCCCCGGGAGGTCGTGATGTCCATGACGGACGCGCTCGACCGCTACTTCGCTGCCTGGAACGACCATGACCCGCAGGCCGTCGTGCGATCGTTGGCCGACGGCGGCAGCTACGAAGACCCCACGACTGGCGGCCCGCTGACCGGCGATGCGCTCGCCGCGAACGTGGCCACGCTGCTGACCGGTTTTCCTGATGTGCATTTCGACCTGGTAAGCGTGGCCCACACCGGCGACACTGCGGCAGCTGCTCAGTGGCTGATGCGCGGCACCAACACCGGCCCGATGCCCGCCGGCCCGGCTACCGGGCAGGCAGTCGCGCTTCCGGGCGCCGACTTCATCGACTACGACCCCGTCGCCGACCGAATCGCCAAGGTCACCGGCTATTTCGACACTGCCACCATGCTCACCCAGCTCGGCCTGCAGGCGCACATCACGCCAGCCGACAACGAGCCGGTCACCAAGTACGGCGTTAGCCTGCGCGTCGACACCCGGCGCCAGGCCATTCCGGGCGCCTTCAGCGTGACGTGGCTCGACATCGACCCGGAACACCAGGTCACGCTGATCGACGCCGTCACCAGTGTCGTGATGGAACAGCTCGGCAGCAACGGCTACCTCGGCTCGTGCTTCGCGACCATCGGG
>Ga0210395_10002433_pt1 | contig 14439 bp, 33 predicted proteins | sample IncBWH4OmetaG_FD_150861 | JGI IMG/M metagenome (GOLD analysis project Ga0210395, IMG submission 150861) | Forest soil microbial communities from Barre Woods Harvard Forest LTER site, Petersham, Massachusetts, United States - Inc-BW-H-4-O ... | reverse complement strand
TTCGCTTTGAGGTCCTGGAGACGCGCGCGTTCCTGGTGCCGATCATACGCGGCTACTGCCGACACTGCGAAACCGAGGTGCTTTTCTTCGTTGACCCATTCGCCACCAAGAACAACCTTCAGGTTTGCTTCATAGTCCGACTTGCCGCACAGGTTGCGGACGTACGCGAGGACTTCAGCGGCCTTGGCCCTGTTGTCCTCTTGCATCGCGTCGTCCCATGTTGTGGTACGCAGGGGCTTCCATTGACCATCGATATACTCGCGAACACCACTACCGCCGTGGAAGAGGGCGAGCGTGCGGTTTTTGGTCGTAACGTCGGTTTTCTCATACTCGCTCCCCGCCTTCTCATAACCAAATTCGCGAACCAGGGCGCAAGCTACCGAGAGAACGTCTAGCGCCTTGACCTGCCGGGCGGGGCGTTCCGGGTTATACTCGGCCTTGGTGCAGTTGTAAAGGAACGTCAGTAGGTCAAAGAGCGATATGGCTGCCTCGCCTGACGTAAAGCCAGTGTATTCCGCCATGCAGGTTGAACCGACTTGCACGATAGCGCCGCTCGCGACTTCGCGCACAAGAAAGGTTTCGTGACGGGGGCGCATCTTACCGCAATGCTGACAACCGGACGCGGCGGTTTGCCAAGCGGGGTCTAGTTCGTCCTCAGTGTGGCCCGGCGCGCGGCTAACCACGTTCCCGTTCTCAGTGTGGTCAATCCGTGCTACCAGGACGTGGGATTCGGAAGCGAAGTTTAGTTCTGAGCAATCCACGTCCGCTCCGCGCGTAACAAAGCGATGTGTGAATTGCAGGATGACCCCGCCGATCGGCGTGACGCGGTAGCCGGTTGCTTCGACCGAATAATCTGCCTGTTCGATCCCATGCCGCTCGGCAGCCAATCCACCAATCGCGTGGCCCTGTTCAACCTTTTCGAAGACGAATTCTTTGTCGTACAGGGGACCAATGTTGAGCGTAAGGGCGGGCTGCCCATTGCGGGCCGCGCGGGCGTCAATTTTCGCCACCTTCTTCGCCAGGTCGGCTAGGCGCGCTTCCGGCACGAACACAACTTTCTCAGAAACCAACATGAGGACCACCTTTCCTATACTGAGTATTTCTATTTATGTACTTGATTCTCCTTCTAGGAAAATATTCAGCATCCGCATTGAACTATGGAATCCATTTTGGCTCCGCATCCATAGCAAAGACCTTCTTTCCTAGAACGCTCAATCCATGCATGCTCCTGTGCCTCTCTACGTGCCTTAGCCTCATAATGACCCTTTTGCCATCCTGCTCTAGGAGAAGCGCCCTGGGCCAATTCTAGGCACCTAGGACACCCTTTTACTCTGCGACCGAAAGCGCGTTCTTCAGGTTGACAGGAATGCTTAGTCATTAGGGGACCCATTCCACTTTTCCATGTAAGCAGCAACGTCATGATCGGTATATTTTTGATATGACCGATTCAGTACCGCAGGCGCGCAAGATGCGCGGTGCGATCCATCCGCGTCCTCTTTCTCTTGGGCGGTACGCGCCTCGCGCGCGATGCGGTGGAGGCGGAGACAGCGCGAACACGTAGGCCAATCATTCCCCGCGACAAACGGAACACCGGACTCGGGCCGCTCACACAATTTGTGTGGGCCCACGCCGGTAAGCTGGGTCTGCAAATTGGTCGGTACGATGAAGGTGTGCGTTGTCGTGTTGCGCTTCATATTTTCGCCACCTTCTTCGCCAGAGCTATTTTGTAGGCTTGTCCAGCGTCTATAGCTTGTTGTTCTAACTGAGTGAATTCTGACGCAAAATCAGTCATTAAAAATCCTCCCTCTCTTACCTGTTCTTTTCTATGCAAAAACCAAAAAGACCTCCTGAAAAATAAAAACTGTATAATTATGCATTTCATGAATTAAAGGTAAATCCTCCAAAAACATCTTTTTTGTCCCCGGAGAAATGACCCTGTTCTCCAAAATAAGTGCATAATTATGCATTTTGTGCATAAACAAAAAAAGGGCACCCTCCTGAGAGAGCAACCCTTTTTGTGGCCTTTCAGAGCCCTATGCCTGAGCTAGAGCTAGTTCGTATTCAGCCAGGTTCCCGGAGTCAACCGATGGCACTGAGCGAGGCAGAGGAGGCCTTCTGGGCCAGGTTTTCGGTAGCAATATCAAACAACTGGCCCACGTACTTACGGAGGCATTTTGCTACTTTAATGGATTGCCGTTCTGTAAGGTTTCCGTAGCGTTGACTAGATACGGCTACACTGGACAGAAACACCGAATCAACCCCACTGAAACCTACTCCGTTGTTATGGCGGGTTGCTCCTACAGCTTGTTCGTCTTGGGTTTGGCGGCGGTACATAGCCTGAAGCATACGATAGACGACTAGGCGGTTTGCTATAGGGTCGGCTAGTTCGTCTATGATGCGTTCTCGGGTCCATAAAGACATAAGGTTTTGTTCCTCCCTTGTCTATATGTTTCTATACCAACCCTTAAAACACCTTCTAGGAAATGTTTATTCTGGAAATAAATCCAGCAACCAAGCGCGCATGATACGCACTAGGCGGTAGCCTTTTTTCACGCGCGGAAATGGGCGACCATAGTCAAGCCCATGAAAAGACTTCAAACGAAAAGTTTTCATTCCTCACCCAGTTTCGTATGGCGGATTTTAGGGGTCGCCCAAGTATTAGTGCAAACAAAGCGCGTTGGCTGAAAAAATGTTGGATTAGGAGGTGTGAATGGTTCATAAAGCCCCATATCCAAACAATAGGCCAAAGCGTTTTTAGGGTTTCCTCCCATAACGCTTTCGATACGGCGCAACAAAGTGGGCACGTAGAATTCTTCACCAGAAATAGGTTCTCGTACCCAAAACGGTAATAGAGCAGGCAAACGCGGCTGTATGTTATCCATTTTGTTTCCCTCCCTTAAAGGATTGTTTTCTACTTAGACAGTTGTTTATCCTGCCAAAAAAATGTGAAAGAGCTCCTATTTGTTATGACCGGAGAGCCCTGTTTGCATCCGGTGCCTTTGGTACGCTAAAGGCATAAGCGGGTTTTTACTTCCTTGTCTATAAGTTTCTTCACCAAGGGTTTGTTTACCTTCTCAGAAAATAAAAAAAAGAGGCCCCTCGGTTAAGAGGAACCTCTTCGTTAGTAGTTTTTACCTACTAGACCAGGATTGGCACTCCGGTTGCATCCTGAATGAACGCTGCGGCTGCGAGTTTCAAGGAGTTATCCTCCAGGGAGCGGAGCAATTGGCGCTCTTGAGCAGCATAACCATCTTCGCCCATCGTACCGCTCATATCTTTAATCGTGCGGCTATGATCGGAGTAGTCAATGGCCGCCTGTAGCACTCCCCATGCCGTCCCGCGCAGGGTATCCAGGTCGTTCGCATTTGCAACAACCCGGAATGCGTCTCGGTTGTTGAGTGCTACCGTCATGCCGCGCTTAGAATCCGCATCCGGCCAAAGATGCTTCATCAGCCCGTCGAATTGTTCGCTTGTGAACGGAGTAGCCGCAAGCACTTCGCCCATCTTAGCGAAGGCACCGAAGTATTCCGTTGACTTGAGCAACACTTTACGTGCGACTTTCATTTTCTCTTCATAGTTAAACGAATGTCGCACCTTGATAATGGAATCCGCGCTAGCGATAGCGGCAGCCCATGTATTAGCACAAACCACACGCACGGCCGTAGTCATGCAATAAAGGTTAGTGCTGCCATCGTAGGAGTTACCAAGGAAAATATACTGTTTGTATTCATCCCCAGCAATTTTGAGGTCCCCTGGAAGTTCTGCGACGATGAAAATACGCGAACCATGACGGAGTGACCCTGCGGTTTCGATACGCAATTCGTGGGATTCAATCAACCCATCCAAGAAGTTAAACGAATCCTGCGGTTGAATGATATTGTAGCGATTTTTGACAATACCCAGAACGCGCTGCGTATCTGAGCGCACTACCATCTTACCGATAGTAGCCGGAACTTCTTGACCATTGAACATGATCGGTTGAAACTCGGCCGTCCAAGGCAACGCTAGTTCCATTGCGTGAGTAGCCGTAAGATACTCGTCGGGAACCACGATACTCCAGTTATGCCAAGGAATGATACCTTTGGTTGAAACCATTTGATCATCCAATTCCAACCCTGACCCATTGATACCTGTCTTACCCATATTGTATACCTCCTTTTGGTATAGTAAGTGTATTCTCGTTTAAGGATCAAAAACCCTTCTGGATAAATAGAAAAACTTTTTATTAGGAATGGTTCCTATTTAGTCAAAAGATCACTAAGCCAACCGATCATCCTTCGCATTGCGATAGGCCGCTTCAGCTTGCTCTTTGGCGCGTAGCGCGTCCTCCAGTTGTTTGATGGCACGGAGGTACATTATTTTAGCTTCCAACATTTCGGCACGCAATTTTTCCTCCTCTTCCTCCTCCGGTAGCTCCGGTAGTGCCTTGTAAAACCCCTCGCGGACGAGGTGGTTTAGCACACCTACGGCAATAGTCAAAGGCCGGTCAAGGGGGCCGCCAAACGAACCGGAACTAACCCATTCGTGCAAAATGCTTTTGGAATCTAATTCCTCATTCGTATTGAATAAGCGCACCTTTACCGGGAATTCCAAACCTTTGTATTTCATGTAAGAACTTCCTTTCTTTTTCTGTATATACACCTTTCTAGGTACAGTGTCAATACTCCTTCTGGAAAATTACTCGTCAAACGAAAACTTAGGAAGCGCAGTCAATCCTTCACCCAAAGTTCCATTCAACCAATTGTAAAGCAAGAAAGCAGTGCGACCATTTCCGTCTAAGAAAGGGTGAATTTTCAAGAACGCTTCGCAAAACCAATAAGCAGTCATTTCTTCGTCTACTGCGTCACACAGTCTCACCAATGCGTCGGCAACAGTGTCGGCAGGAGCGGCCGAACCACCATTAGCAAATGTTACCGGCACGGTACGAATGCGACCTTTTTCGGGTTCAATCATTTTCCCAAGCATAAGAATATCACTAATCTCGGGCTTGCGGCCGGAAGCATAATAATAATGGGTGCGAGCGTATTCATAAGCCATTAACAAGTTAGCCAATTCTGTAACGCCTACTTTTTGACGTTCACATTCGGCAGCGCACACTTGGGCGATATGAGTAAGGGTCATTAGTTGTTTTCCTCCTTTCTTGTAGTTTTCTATATAAGTAAACAAACTCCTTCTAAATTACTCGGCGCTCATCCAATTCAGGAGCGTGCCGGTCGGAAAAATGGGCCACTTCACGCAAAGTCACCATTTGTTCCACCAAAGTCCAATGCGTTCCGTACTCATTCAACCAAAAATTTTCTTTAGCAAAAGTCAAAGCCTCAGTATCATTTGCTGCTTGAAAAACCCTAGGTCCAGGTGGCGTTGCAGTATGATCCAAACTATGAATAAGGACGTAAGTTTTCATATTGTTCTCCTTTCTTTTGTCTTTCTACTCCGATGAACAAATTCCTTCTTCAAAAAATAAAAAACAGGGATCAAAAGGCGGTTTAATTCCTTTTGATCCCGATGGATTACTCCAATAAAAACCAATCGGCCGGTAAAAGGTTAGGGTTCCATTCGCGTGCGCCGTCGTGCGGAGGTCGTCCTTTGGCGGCCATAGCGCACCAATTATCCCGATAAGCACATAAGCACGCAGCGCATTCTGTGTCCTCTAAATCACGCACTACAGTAGGCGGATATTCGTCATCCTGGACTATCCCGCACCAAGTTTCGACCAATTGATATATACCAGACAGTGCTAAATGGAATGTATGATCCATTTTCATTTAGCTTCTACTTTATAAAATTCAACTTCGGTTGAACCACCAATATATTCCTCCGCTCCATATTTAACAGATTTATCAAAATTAACCACTAAATTAAATGCTTCTTGTTCAGTATTAGCTTCAACTTGTGCTATTTGAACATTACGCGTATAAACATTAAAACTGTAAGTTTTCATGAACAAACCCCTTTCTTTCTCTTTATACACCTTTCTGTGCCCTATGTCAATACTCCTTCTGAGAAAATACCATGAATAATTGAATACATAGTCGGATCATACTCTCTTAACCTAGAGCCAGAAACCCTAGGCCACGGTGAACCGGCATCATTCACACCCATATAGGCACGAACACATTCTGCAAAGTATTCATCTAAGCTAGTAGCAGCATAAGGTGTTACGAATTTAGTAGCATTAGTGAAAGCAGATTTTACTTCTTTGTTACTACTAGAAAAATACACTCCATTACCTAGAGCACAGTCCAGGGCATGACCTAGTTCGTGTGTCAAAGCGAAAGCATTCCGCCGACGCAAATACACAGTACGCTCTGCTACCACAAACAAACCCGCAGGAGGATTAGGCCATGCGTCAACGTCAATACCTAGGCGTTTTAGCTCAGGCGAAGCATCGGCATACCGTTGCGTATCTAAGCATATCACTCGACAACCTTTTTCCACTAACAACTTAAGTAAATGAATAGGATAGTCTTTTAGTGATTGTTCAACAAAAAAGGTATCCTGTTTATGGGCTGACTTTTCGCAGACTAACATTGATACTAGGTTCTGCCGGTCCTTCACGTAACAACCTCTCTTTCTTTTGTGTGAATATAGACTTCTCTTTTAAGTAAGCAAATTCCTTCTAGGAAAATTACCAAGGAGCAGAAGCATATCCAGGTAAAGCACACAACAATGCTTGCAATAAAGATACATAAAAACTATAAGCAGTGCTAGTTTTCCAACCTGGGTGTTCGCATGATTGATAAGCAAAGCAGTCTAATGCCTTAGCTATTTCGGCTGTAGTATTTAAGTTAGTTTTAGCATAAAAATAATCCAATGGAGTATCTTTATCTGTAGGGTAACGGTAGTTATAGCTAGCATAATTTTCATCTACTAACATTTGTCCAATATGACTAGCGGTATTTTCGGTAAGTATAAACCTTTCGTTATTAGCACCGTAAAAAGTAAAGTAAGTATTAAACCCACTTGAATATCTACCATGATCTTTAGTTCCATACATAGCGGCGGTAAGTAACTTATCAATGTGGGATTTACTAACTACAAAACAACTCATTTCAAATTCCTTTCTTGGTAAAGATTTAGTAGTATTATCACTAAGGCTAGTATAGCAAGTGATATAAGGTCTTGTTGAGCGTCAGGACTAATCGTCATTAACAATTGCCTCTTCCGTTATGGTTTGTATCATACCATTAAGTACGCCGGAAAGGAATCTAACTTTTTCAGATTGAGTAAGTTCTAAAGTATTAAACCATTCTGAAAAGCGATCTACCATAATGATAACCTCCTTTAATGACTCTTTTCTAGGCCAAGGTAATAAAATCCTCCTGAGAAAAACAAAAAGGGCCTAAGAAAGTGTTAACCTTCCTAGACCCCACATGATGTGTGCGGCGCTCCTAGCATGTTTCAGAGTAGCACCGGAAAACACCCGGCCGCCTATATTCTGGATGGCAATTCCTGGTTCCTGCATAATTGCCTGCTCTATCTATGGTAGGATTTACGTCCTAAGACTACCGGGGAACTCATTAGAGCCCTTGACTCACTTAAGGAGTATTTATTCCAGAAGCCCGTAGGTCATTTTTTACTGCCTACGTGACATTTTTAGCCTTTGGAACACGATGGTCTGCTCCAAGTGTTCCAAACATTTCCTAACAGTAATCGCTCGCGCAGAACGTGCATCACTGTTGGCATATTACCTTTGTTCTACAATAGACTATTCAATTCCTTCTAGGAAAATTAGCGAATCTTCGCGCAATTCCCGCAAACCGGATTCGTCACCGGAACGCATGAGTCCTTAGAGAAAGCCTTACCGCACCGAGTATGGTAAACTCCACCGACAACTTCTTTAACCAAATGTGAGGCTGTTTTAAGGCCTTGTTGCACTTGGGTTCCCAAAAGCACTTCAATGGAAGGCAAAACATGGTAAGGAATCTGAGTCGGCCGTGCCTTGATTGTAGCCGTAACCCATTTACGGGCTGGCACTGTGAACAGTCTACGGACTTCGCACGCTTGCTGATTTTCATGAACAAACTTAGGGGGAAACTCGACACCTCCATCGGCTTTGAGTTTCAGGAATACAGGCTTACCACATCCACACGTTTGAGGAGGGCCACCCTGAATAGTGGGACGATCTTGAGTCATCATTATTTAGTAAAGAAACCTTTCTGGGCTCATCCTGCCCTATGTCTTAGTGATTCTAGGTGTTTCATTTAGCTCTCCTTGTATCTAAAATGTTCCACATGGAACCTTAGTTTACCTTCTCAAAAATACTATGGAATGTAAGATTCTCGAACAATCCGTTTAGACAAATCCAAACATGCATCATCATAATCAGAAAAGTAATGACCACTAAACCATTCCCGCTCACCGATCTTGTGCATGGCAGTAGCGTACCGATGCATATACCCATACCCTTCACGATCTACTAGGATATAGCGAAACCCAGGTGCTCCAGGGGCCATAACTGAACCGAGTATAGGAAAACCATGAATGGTTTCTACTTCTTTAAATTCAGTAAACATTTATCCTAATTTTACTCCTCTAAGATTTTCTTTGGGTTTGGATTCGGTGTACTGGAGGCGTTGCTCACGTTTACGGATAGGTCTAGGAGCAACTTCCTCTTCTTGGGCCAAACGTGATACTGCCGTCTTACGAGCAAAGTATTTTTCACTATAAAGCATGTGTTTTCCTCCCTTACCTAGGTGTTTCTACACCTACCTTTAATTCACCTTCTAAGAAAATACCATACCTTTAATTTTTTTAGCCAGCACTGGAATATCATTCAACAAATTACTATCTAAAAAATTATTCCGTCCACCAGTATAATCTTTGCGTCCTTTACAACTACGGACCAAAATTCCAGCACCACCTCCCCAGGGTTGTGATACTTGAATATAAATTGATTCTCCATGCAAAGTTACTTCTCCAGATACTGCTATGCCACCCTTATTAGAACGAATATCATAAGTGCCTAGTGACAATCCTAATGCTGTTGCCAATTTTTTCAAAGCAGCGCGACCCTGAGAATGAAACTTATTTTTAGTAGCCGAATCAGCATACGAAACAGATTTAGTGAAGTCAAACATTTTTTACACTCCTCTCATAGTTACATACCAGTAAGCTATCCACCACAGAGCTACGGAAAACAATAGCAATCCACAGTAAGACGCGGCATCTTCATGGGGTAGTAAAGGTTTACGAAAATGTTTCATTGATTCTCCTCTATACTATACGTTTCTATGTCCTATGTCAATACTCCTGCTCGGAAAAGGAATATCAATAGGTAGACCTTTCATAGCCCGAAATATCAGGTACTACTAAATATTTATTGTGTATTTCATCAGCATAGTAACCTTTTTTAGGGTCCCAAGTTACTACATAAAAAATTTGTCTACCTTCATTAGTGCCAGCATCATCATTAGCTTTTTGAGCATACGATTCTGCTTTTTCGGCCAAATCAAAAGTGCGAGGGATAGTTCCTAGATAATCATTACCTACATAAATCCACACTTCATAATGGCGAGTATGAAAAGTTTCCATTTTAATTATTATCTTCTTTCAATTCATAAGAATATGGATTAGAAACCAATAAATAACCAAATCCATACAATACTTTATTCCACCATTGAACAAGTTCAAAAGAAGCACATTCGTAAGGTTCTTTTGCAAGAAATTTAGTGGCTTGATTTTCTGAACACTGTAATAATGCTTCGATAACTACTCCCGCTCCTGTTGTATCAATTTCAATATCACTATTCAAACGAGGTACGAAATAAACTTTTTGCATATCCTTAACTCACCCACCTTACTTCACGATCATATTCGTTTACAGCACAGTGGTCATCTGAATGGTCTACTGGTTTTTGACAATCCAATCCACGCAAAGGATGAGAATAATTACACACTGTAGACACCTCTACACTCAGTTGTTGTCCTGGCGGCAGAGTATCATCTTTTTTAATAATAGCTACACGATTACGTTCAGCAAAATGGCGTTGGAATCTTTCAGCCTCTACCAATGAACTAACAAAAATAATTCCTTTACCATCTTCGTGTTTATGAAACATTGGTGTTACATCCCTTTCTGTAGTAATAGTTCGCTGCTCTTAATCAATACTCCTGCTTAGAAATACCCTGAAGGCAAAGCTCCACGAATTTTACGCCTCATCATTTCCGTGAGCATATCAGCACTTTTATTAGACATCATATTACGATTTTGCAACTCAGTTAAAACTATTTGTAGAAGTAAATCAAAGGCTTTTGGAGGACAATCTTCAATTAAATTAGTAATTCCTTCATGGTTTAATGTAATATCGTTATTATGGTCACGCAAACAAATAGCATCATTTAGCTGTTCGTCAGTTAAACCTTGATCTGTTATTTTCTTCATGTCCCCAAAAGTCATACCATTAGTGTTCCAATAAGTATCAAAATGCATGTTTTTCACCCCTTTTTCTCTATGATATTTTCTAGGTGCATAATCAATACTCCTTTTAAGAAATATTCCTATTATCATAGGCTTTAATTGCGGCCATAGCTATCGCTTGTAATTCTGCTTCATTGAACACAGCAAGTTTCATATTTATATGCGGTGAAGTATTACGAATTGCTTTAGTAACTACCTCAATAGTAGCTGTTTCTTCATCCGTAAAAACACGAGGAGTAATAGTACGTGAAACTTCTCTGTTATCATTTTTTTGACAATTATTATTTTCCATGATTTTACTTCTCTTTCATTTTTTACTTAGGGCAAGGTTGTACTACTGAGCACCTAGAATCATCGGCATCACTACGTAAATAATTTATATACATTAGTGTACCGAAAAAAGTTACTGCCAATAGTACAAAAGTAGCTAACCATTTAATAGATTTAAGTATCATTTTTTATCTTTCCCTCGGATCACGTTGAGCGCGTTGCAATGAATGCACATCTATTAAACCGTTATCAACGTACTCTACTTCCAAATATTTATAAACTGCTGCGGTCTTATCTTTGTTTTCAATTACCCATGCGTCCGCTTCAGGAATAGTAGCAAATGGACCGGCATAAAAATGACAACCATATACTGTTTTTTGATAATCAATTACCCAGAAATGTGGTTCCATTTATTTACTCTTCGTACTCTATATCAGAAATATCTAAATCAGTCATATACATATTATCCAATTCATTACTATTCCAAATATCAACAGCGGCCAAACTTATAGCAGCTTCTTGTTCTGGAGTGAAATCAGGCCCAATAATTCCGTGTTTAAGTACAAATTCTTCATCCAAAATAACTGAGTGACTAAATCTAACTAAAATCTCTGCCATGATTTATCTCCTTTTCTTTTTTAGTGTTTCTGCACCAGCGTAAAAACTCCTGCTAGGAAAACAGAAAAGGGCTTCCATTCCCTTTTATCTATTTTAAAACGAATAATCGTAATATTTACGACGCACACCTATAGATACACTCAATCCATCTTTACGTTTTCCTGCTTCCATCCACATTCCATTTTTACGCAAAGTGAAAATCCATGTTTGTCCTTCAGGATTAGGATTATATTGATAAGACTGTGATTCACTCATAGTTGCTAAAAGTTTTACGATAACATAATCCTTGAAGCTTTGGAAACATAAGGGACTATAGGCTCCTTACCTGCGATGGACCTCGAAAGGTAGACGAACCCGGTTTGGTTCCTGCATCGCTGACGTGCAGGGGCGACGTAGCGCCCCTGCCCTCGTAAATGGCTACGAAAACCACTTAAACCCGCGCCACCCATGTAGCCCACGGACCTAAGTTATTTTTTCGAACTCCGTAAACGAGCGTATTTCAACCGTCAATAGCCTGGTTTGGTGTACTATTTAAAGCTAATAACGTAATAGTTTTAAACGGCCCAAGCTATCTTATTAAAGATTATAGGACGTTTAGGGGAAAATCGTCAACGGTTGTTAGGAAATATTTTGTAGCACCTAATATTATTTAGTTAAAAAATGATTGAAGGAATTCGATGTCTCTCAAAGCGCTATAGGGAATATGCTTAGTATAGCAGATCAAGCGCCTTAAGTCAATCAGTATAATTATTCATAAAATGCATAAATATACACTTATTTTTCCCAACACCCCTATTTTTCCGGGGAGAAAAAAGATCATTTTTAGTAAAATAGCTTTGTTTAAGAAAATGTATAATTATGCATGTGGTCCCAGTGGTACTCGTTTGTGGCGTGATTCATATTGGCTTTGTGGTACTCATTGCAACCCTGATTTTTCATGTGAATGCGTTGGCGCTCATCGACGAACTGATTGACTTAGATTATACCATATTTAGCACAGAAAGTCAATCCCTCAAAGAATCATTAAACACTGGACGATCTATCATAGGCATCACTTCCCATCCATTAGCTTTCAAAATAGCATCATACCATTTATCTAAAACAGCTATATCTGTAATATAAGAGGATTCAGCTTGTGCTACGAGAAAATCATAATCACTTTTAAAATGCTCTAGCTGTAATTTTAAATAAGACTCTAATGATTTAGCTTTTTCATCATATTCTCTATTTATTTCTTTAAGTGTCATTAGCTTTAAGCCCTTTTACTACTTTACGAATACGTCTAGCTACTTCTCTAGCAGTAGGACTATCAGCATAAGCTTCAGGATAGAAAATAGATTCTACACTATCTTGGTTAATCCCAAAAAATTCACATAAAGAATCATCTACAGAAGAATCATCTTTATAACTAACCCATCCTTCAGTAGAGGTTTTAAACCCTAATTTACGAAATTCCGGTAGTAATCCCGCATATCCAGCCGCACATGCTGAAGTACCACATGGTTTAAAAACGTCTACACTGTTATAAGGATATGCTTTTTTAAACCAATTGTAGATATTAAACTTGGGTCTAGGCATATCCTTGGGCATAACTAGGCGTTGACGAGTAACTGTAATGTGCTCTAGGCAATCTGCTAGGTGTAGTAATCGGGCATATTTAGTGGAGCGCATGGTGCTATTATATCATTTCAAGGTGAAAAAGTCAATACTTCTCCGGGGAAAAACATATAAACACCTGATTAGCTTTGTAGGTATATAAATAATTTAACACCCCTAGTTTTCTTAGGGAGAATTTAAATCATTTAAAGCTAGGGTTAAAATAGGTAGGTGAGATTAGGTGGGGTGGGTGAGACGCGAGCGGTAGCGAGCGCGCGACGTAGGATGCGCGCTTTTAAACCAATACAAGTAAGCGTTTAGCTTTAAATTAGCTTTAAAAGTAAGTGGTTTAAAATATACCTTATATAAATATAAAAATATAAACCACTTTAGCTAAAATAGGCTATATTTAATGGTTTAAGGGTGGTAGGTGGCCCCGAGCTACGCGAGGGGTTTACTGGTTTTAAGGCACTATTTGGTTTAGGGGGGTGTAGTCGGGCAATAAGCACGATTACAAGGCATTTAAGTGAAAATATCGTTAATTTTTTTTTACAAACCATTTTTGGTGGGGGCCAAACTGCCCCTTTTGAACCCCTTTCACCCACCTACCCATCAGGACTAAATCCCCCTTAGCTTTGTTTCAGCTTTGTTAAATATATAACCATTTAGTTATATATCATGCACCACTTTCTGCCCTTTAGCCCCACTTTTTACCACTTTTCCCGATTTTTCTCACCTAGTCTGGTTTCACCTATTTTTCCTCACTATACACTAAACACTATTTATTATTATATTTTTATGAACTTGTTTGGATTTTTATTGCCCGGATACTTTAGTAGGTTTAAATATGTATTTCTGTCCATGCTGTTATTATATCACCTTTATGGGTAAAAGTCAACACGCGAATTAGTCTATAGCAAAATAGATTCTATATTAATTTCTTCATAAACCAATGGAGTAAGTTAATTTTTTCATATAAAGATTAATCATATTCAAACAATCCTTCAGGCTCAGATTTAATAAGATCAGCTATTTCTGTGAAAGTGTTACCAGCATCATTCATCCCTGTTAATTCGCAGCCTGGTTCGGCCCAAGCGCCACTAGGAGTAATTAATTTTAACCATTTACGCACTGGTTCAGGCAATACACCAGCATGGCCATCTACAGTAATATAATCTTTATCTTCGCCTTCGTCTTCGCCTAAGATAGTTTCAATGACTAATTGATCTGAAGCTAATACAGATTTGTTATATATCATACACGCTACACCTAGACAACAATATTTATTATCTGTAGTCATTAAGAAATTCATACCTTGTTCATATTCGCCAGATTCTAAAGCGGCGATCCATTTACGTGCATTAGCATTCAATGGATTTTCCTGCCGTTAAATGACTACAGCCAGAACCAATAAAGCCACTAATACTGCAGTCGTTATAATTATTAATTTAAATTTGTATGGTTTCATAAGGCATTGGTGTTAACCCTATTGCTATTAATGCATTTAGAATACATTGATCTTCTTCGGGTGGTGG
>Ga0210395_10002431_pt1 | contig 14442 bp, 13 predicted proteins | sample IncBWH4OmetaG_FD_150861 | JGI IMG/M metagenome (GOLD analysis project Ga0210395, IMG submission 150861) | Forest soil microbial communities from Barre Woods Harvard Forest LTER site, Petersham, Massachusetts, United States - Inc-BW-H-4-O ... | reverse complement strand
CCGCCGGGCCCGGGCCGGCCCGACAGCCCCGAACATCCGGCCGGTCCGCCCGGCCGAGCCGATGCCGCGCCGCCACCGAGGCCAGCGCCGCCGACGAACCCGGCTCCGGTCGACCCGGACGTGTACGTCTACCGCGACACCAGCGAACCGGACGTGGCGTCAGCAATGCCGGATCCAGCCGAGTCCGATGCCGCATACTGGTATGACCTCCTGGCCGAAGAGCCTGCCCCGCTCCATGAGCCGGTCCGCGGCCCGTTCGAGCCGCTGCTGCCGTCCAGCGGCCCGCCGCCCGGCGCGGCAGAACCGCCTGCCGCCGACCCGGCACCCGCCCCGGCGGATGCCATCAGCGAGGAGGGCGCCGAGAATACCGAGCACGCGCGGGCGCGCAAGCTCGCGCAGATCAAGGATCTGTACCTGACCGCGGAAGCGATCGGCGAGCACAACGTCGACAAGCACTTCGATCAGCTGCTGGCCCAGCAACGCGAGCTGATCAGCGACTACTTCAGGCAGTCCACGGCAGCCCAGCCGGGCGAGCCGGCCGCGCCAGAGACTGAAGGGCCGGACCCCGCGGCACCCGGGCCGGCCGTGGCCAGTCCCCGTGAAGGCCTGGACGACGAATCCGGCGCCGGACTGCCCGACCCCCGTGATCCCGGCACACCCCGCGGGCGGGGCCCCGGGACGCCGGAAGACGCGGCCTGCGCTGCCGAGCCGCCTCGCGGCTGGTAATCCCGGGCGCTCATTAGGTCCACAGCTGGCCACCGCAGCCGACCTGTGCCGGTTCCTGATCCACCTGCAACGATGGACCATGGGTGCGGCTCTCCTGGAGTGAAGCCGCGCCTGCCGTAGTACGTGCTGCCGCCCCTGGGCCGCGGCAGCGGTCCTACCTGGTCTAGATCATGGCAAGAACTGGGCCGGAATCATGATCACGGGCATAGCGTCCGAACTGCCCGCGATCATGGACATGGACCCGGGGATCCCTAAGCCAGCGGTCCGAGCGCCTCGGCCAGCGGCTTGAGGGAATCGGGCTTCGGGTGGAGCGGCAGGCCCACGATGATCAGGTCCGCGCCGGCGTCACGATAGGCGGCGGCCGCCGCCACCACCGGTTCCAGGTCGCCGTCGGCGTCGATGCGCACGTTGACCGAGCAGGTGATCTCCTTGATGTCGCGGCCGATGTCGGCGCAGTGCCCAGCCAGCACCTCCTTGAGCTCCGCCCAGTCCTCCGGGTTTTCGGCGATGGCATTCCACTGCTGGGCCCAGCGGGCCACGGTGCGCAGCGTCCGCTTCTTGCCTCGTCCGCCGATGGTCACCGGCGGATGGGGCTGCTGCACCGGCTTCGGCTCGCACCTGGCCTCGGTAAGCCGGACGTACTGTCCCTCGAACGTGGTGGTGGTCTGGCTGAGCAGCCTGATGATGGCCTCGACCCCTTCGTCGAACCGGTCGAACCGCTCGCGCAGCGGCGGCAGTTCGATCCCGTAGGCGTCGCATTCCATCTGGTTCCAGCCCGCCCCGAGGCCCAGTTCCAGCCGTCCGCCGGAGATGATGTCCACGGTGGCCGCCATGTTGGCCAGCACCGCGGGATGACGGTACACCATGCCGGTGACCTGGCAGCCGAGCCGGATCCGCCGGGTGGCCTGCGCCATCGCGGCCAGCATCGTCCAGGCTTCGAAGTTCGGCCCGGTCAGGTCGCCGGTCAGCGGATAGAAGTGATCCCAGTTCCAGGCTGACTCGAACAACGGGATCTCGTCTGCCGCGATCCAGGCGTCACGGATCTCTTCCCAGGTCTGGTGCTCGGGCCGTGTCTTGATCGCGAAGCGCATGGCGCTGACGTCCTCTCCAGGCGGGATATCCGGGCTGGATACCTCGGCTACAGAGTCATCCTAATGAGCTAGCAGCTCGCCTCCGGTCGGGGATAGAGGTGAGCGGCCGTGATTGCCCTTTCCTTCGTGATCAGCGGCTTGTTCCTCGCCGCGATGATCGGGGACTCTTGGTACGGCGCCGTCAGCCTGCTGGCGCCTCTCATCATCATGCTCATCGTGCTGGCGGTCGTGGCCTTCTCCCAGTGGCGTGCGATCTCAGTCGCCAAGAGGGACGCGGGAAACGCTCCGGGTCAGTACTAATCTCGCTAATCTCGCGTACGGGTGGCGCTGGTTACTCACCGGTAATATCAACCTTGTAAAGTAGCTTGATATCGAGATACTGTAGGTTGGAGTCGGACCGGGGAACCGGTTAGCGGAATCCGCGCGTGCAGCCGGGACGAGCGAGGAGGCTCAGGAACGATGACGGCGAACAGCTTCGGCAGCCGGGCGGCCCTTCAGGCCGCGGGCCAGCAGTACGAGATCTACCGGCTCGACGCGCTGGACGGATCGGCCGGCCTCCCGTTCAGCTTGAAGATCCTGCTGGAGAACCTGCTCCGCAACGAGGACGGCGTCAACATCACCGCCGAGCAGGCCACGGCAGTGGCCCAGTGGGATCCGCAACACGAGCCGGACACCGAGATCCAGTTCACCCCCGCCCGGGTGATCCTGCAGGACCTGACCGGCGTGCCGGCCGTGGTCGACCTGGCCGCCATGCGCGAGGCCATGAAGGCCCTGGGCGGTGACCCAACCAAGATCAACCCGCTCTGCCCGGCGGAGTTGGTCATCGACCACTCAGTGGTGGCCGACGTGTTCGGCAGCCCGGACGCGTTCACCCGCAACGTAGAGATCGAGTTCCAGCGCAACCACGAGCGGTTCCAGTTCCTGCGCTGGGGCCAGGAGGCGTTCAGCCAGTTCAAGGTGGTCCCGCCGGGCACCGGCATCGTCCACCAGGTGAACATCGAGTACCTGGCCCGGGTCGTGATGCGCCGGGACGGCGTGGCCTACCCCGACACCTGCGTGGGCACGGACTCGCACACCACCATGCAGAACGGGCTGGGCGTGCTCGGCTGGGGTGTCGGCGGCATCGAGGCGGAGGCCGCCATGCTCGGCCAGCCCATCTCGATGCTCATCCCCAAGGTGCTCGGGTTCCGCCTGTCCGGTGAGCTGCCCAGCGGCGCCACCGCCACCGACCTGGTGCTCACCATCACCGAACTGCTCCGCAAGCACGGCGTGGTCGGCAAGTTCGTCGAGTTCTGCGGCCAGGGCGTGGCCGCGGTCCCGGTGGCCAACCGCGCCACGATCGGCAACATGTCCCCCGAGTTCGGCTCCACCTGCGCCATCTTCCCGATCGATCAGCACACCCTGGACTACCTCAAGCTCACCGGCCGCCCGGCCGAGCAGGTCGCCCTGGTCGAGGCCTACGCCAAGGAGCAGGGCCTGTGGCACGACCCGGACCGCGAGGCGCGGTACTCCGAGGAGCTCAGCCTGGACCTGTCCACCGTGGTCCCGTCGATCGCAGGCCCGAAGCGCCCGCAGGACCGGATCGCCCTGGCCGACGCCAAGACGGCCTTCCGCGACGCTCTGCCCGACTACGTGGCCGAGGCCAGCCTGGACAACGGCCTGGCCGGGACGTTCCCGGCCTCCGACCCGGTGGCACCCGGGGACGGCAGCCGAGCCTCGCACCCGGTGGGCGTCACTCTGGATGACGGCACGCGCACCGAGGTTGACCACGGGTCGGTGGTGATCGCCGCGATCACCTCCTGCACGAACACCTCCAACCCGTCGGTCATGGTCGGCGCGGCGCTGCTGGCCAAGAACGCGGTCGACCGGGGCCTGAGCCGCAAGCCCTGGGTGAAGACCTCGCTGGCGCCCGGCTCCAAGGTCGTCATGGACTACTACGAGCGCGCCGGCCTGGTGCCGTACCTGGACAAGCTCGGCTTCAACCTGGTCGGCTACGGCTGCACCACCTGCATCGGGAACTCCGGCCCGCTGCCGCAGGCCATCAGCGACGCGGTCAACGACAATGACCTGGCCGTGACGGCCGTGCTGTCCGGAAACCGCAACTTCGAGGGCCGGATCAACCCGGACGTGAAGATGAACTACCTGGCCTCGCCGCCGCTGGTGGTCGCCTACGCGCTGGCCGGGACGATGGACATCGACCTGGGCCGCGAGCCGCTCGGCTCCGACGCCGAAGGCAAGCCGGTCTACCTGGCCGACATCTGGCCCTCGCCCGAGGAGGTCGCCGACGTGGTGCAGCACGCGGTGGCCGAGGAGATGTTCACCCGCGACTACGCCGACGTGTTCAAGGGCGACGACAACTGGCGCGGCCTGGACATTCCGGCCGGCGATACCTTCGCCTGGGCCGACGAGTCGACGTACGTCCGGCGGCCGCCGTACTTCGACGGCATGCCGGACGAGCCCGAGCCGGTGACCGACATCACCGGGGCCCGGGTGCTGGCCAAGCTGGGTGACTCGGTGACCACCGACCACATCTCGCCGGCCGGCGCGATCAAGACCGACAGCCCGGCGGGCAGGTACCTGACCGAGCACGGCGTCGAGCGGAAGGACTTCAACTCCTACGGGTCCCGGCGCGGCAACCACGAGGTCATGATCCGCGGCACGTTCGCCAACATCAGGCTGCGCAACCAGCTCGCACCCGGCACCGAGGGCGGCGTCACCGTCTTCGACGGCGAGCAGATGTCGATCTACGACGCGTCCCGCCGCTACATCGAGGCGGGCACCCCGCTGATCGTGCTCGGCGGCAAGGAGTACGGTTCCGGCTCCTCCCGCGACTGGGCCGCCAAGGGCACCCTGCTGCTGGGCGTGCGCGCCGTCCTGGTCGAGTCCTTCGAGCGCATCCACCGGTCCAACCTGATCGGCATGGGCGTGCTGCCGCTGCAGTTCCGCCCGGGGGAGTCGGCCGCCACGCTGGGCCTGACCGGGGAAGAGACCTTCGACATCCGCGGCATCGAGGAGATCAATTCAGGCACGATCCCGAACGAGGTCGTGGTGACGGCCGACGGCAGCGAATTCCGGGCCGTCGTGCGGATCGACACCCCGGGCGAGGCGGAGTATTACCGGCACGGCGGCATCATGCAATACGTGCTCCGTTCCCTGCGGGCGGCCGGGTAAGCGGTCAGCGCAGCGTCTTCTGAAGCAGTGCCTTCTGGAACACGACCGAGCGCCGCTGGTAGCCCGCGTGCCGTTCGTAGAACGGCACCGATACCGCGCTGCCGATGTAGGTATCGAGCCGGGCTGCCTGGGCGCCGCGTGCACGTCCCCATGACTCGGCCGCCTCGAGCAGCGCGGTCCCGATGCCCTGACGCCATAGCGGCTGGTCGACAACCAGCGCGTTGACCAAGAGCCGGGTCCAGCTGTGCTCTCGGACCAGCTGGTGGGCGGCGCTGGCGGCCGGGTGCTGGATCTGGGCGGTCAGCCAGCCGGCCACGGTCCCGGCGGAATCCGCGACCAGTTGCAAGGCGTCCTCGTTGGCGGCCTGAGCGGCCGCGGCGATGCTGTCCTCGAACGACTCCGGCAGGCCGTCAGCCGCCGGGACCTGGAAATGCGCGGGATCCAGGCCGGCGTAATACGCTCCGGCGCTGAGCCAGACCCGGGCCATGCCCGCACCGTCGCCGGGCCTTGGAGCCCGGATCTCTACCGACATGGGCCTATTCTGCTGCCGAACGGTCCCGCGCTGATCTATTCCTGCAAGGGAACACACCGGGGAGGGTGGTAGATGGCTCCGCTGATCTACTCGATGAGCGTGTCGCTCGACGGCTACATCGCCGGGCCGCGCGGCGAGATCGACTGGGCTGCCCCGGACGCCGAACTGCTGCGGTTCCACAACCAGCAGACACTCGAGGTCGGCACGCACCTGTGCGGCCGGGGACTGTACGAGGACATGCTGCCCTGGGAGGCGCCCGAGACCAGATGGTCCGATCCCGACGCGCTCGAGTTCGCCCGGATCTGGAAGGCCATACCGAAGGTGGTGTTCTCCACCACGCTGGAGCACGTCGAGGGCAATGCCCGGCTGGCCCGCGGCGACGTGGCCGGCGAAGTCGCCCGGCTTAGCCAGCAGCCGGGTACGGGCGTGGTGGCGGTCGGCGGGGCCGGCCTCGCGTCCACGTTGATCAAGCTGGACCTGATCGATGAGTACCGCCTGTTCGTCAACCCAGTCGTGCTGGGCGGCGGCACCCGCTACTTCCCGCCCCGCGACCAGCCGATCAGCCTCGAACTGCTGGAGACCCGTACGTTCGGCTCCCGTATCGTCTACCTTCGCTACCGGCGTATCTAAGCGCCATGGGCGGTAGCCTCGATCTCGTCATGCCCGCCCCGGACTCCGTCATCGTCGCCAGGCTCCGCGCCGCGGGCTGCGTCTTCGCCGAGGACGAAGCCCGGCTGCTCGTGTCCGCGGCCCGCACGCCCGCCGAACTCGCGGCCATGGTGGACCGCCGCGTCGTCGGCCTGCCCCTGGAGCAGGTCCTGGGCTGGGCCGAGTTCTGCGGGCTGCGGATAGCCGTGGACCCCGGCGTCTTCGTGCCCCGCCGCCGCACCGAATTCCTCGTCGAGCAGGCCCGGACCCTCCTCCGGCCGCGCTCGATCATCGTCGACCTGTGCTGCGGGGCGGGCGCGATCGGGGCCGCGCTGGCCGCCGGCCTGGATCAGGCTGAGCTGCACGCCGCTGACATCGACCCGGCCGCGGTGCGCTGCGCCCGGCGGAACGTGGCCGACTACGGCGGCCACGTCCACCAGGGTGATCTCTACGACCCGCTGCCCGCTGGCCTGCGGGGCCGGGTCGCCGTCGTGGTAGCCAACGTGCCCTACGTGCCGACCGGCGAGATCAGGTTCCTGCCCCCCGAAGCCCGGGCGCACGAGCCGCTGGTGGCGCTCGACGGCGGGCCGGACGGCCTGGAGGTGCTCCGGCGGGTCGCTGCCGGAGCACCCGAGTGGCTGGCGCCGGGCGGCCATCTGCTGATCGAGACCAGCGAGCGGCAGGCACCGCAGGCCGTGGCGGCCTTCGCCGCCAGCGGCCTGGTCCCGCGGCTGTCGGTGTCCGCCGACCTGGACGCCACCGTCGTCGTCGGCCGGTTCCCGGCCGAGCCGGGGCCCGCGGGCCCGTCGGCCTCAGAAGCCTGGGAAGATAGCCCGTAGCTCGTCGAGGTCGACGCCCTTGGCCTCGACCGACGGGGTGTGGGCGGGGTCGAGGCGCCCGTAGACCAAGCGGATCAGCGCCTCGGCCGGCAGCCGCAGTTCAGGCAGGCCTTCGTCGTCGCCGTCCGACTCGGTCAAGGTGACCGCCGGGCCCGTTTCCAGGATGAAGCTCCGCTCGGGATCGGTGGTGACCACCCGGACCCGCCGCTGCTGGCCGTCCGGCTTGGCCGACCTGCCCACGGACTGGCCCAGCATGCCGATCAGGAGGGCTACCGCGTCCGGCTCGATGGTCGCGGCCGGGTCGAGCGCGACCGCGACGTCCCAGGTGTGCACCGCGTGCTCGCTCAGGCGCATCCGGGCCAGCCCGGTGATATCCAGGTCCATGCCGAACATCTGCAGGCGCAGCCGTGCCCGCTGCTCGTCGTCCAGCGACTCGAACTGCTCGAGCGTGGCCTGGTCCGCGCGCAGCGCGTCCGACGCCTGGGCCTGGGGGCTCTTGGCGTTCCAGACCTCCCAGATGGGCACGAACTCCTCGCGCCCGGGCGGATCCTGCCCGGTTAGGCCGGCCGCCAGGAACAAGCCGAAGATCTCCGCCTGGGAACCGAGATGGGACAGCACCTGGGCGATCGACCACTCGCTCGCGTAAGAGAGCTGCTCAAGCTGCGCCGCATCCAGGGGCCCGGCCGCCTCCTGGAGCCGCTCGTGAGAGTGCCGGAGGGCGCCGATCCACGGGCCCGGGCTGGTTTCCATGGTGCTTCTCCGTTTCGGGATCGCGCTCGAGGGGCGCGGCAGGCAAGATCGTAGCAGCTTCCGGAGGCTACCCTCCATATAGTCTAGGATGAGCGGATGAACGAGTGCCGGCGGCTGCGGGCGGATGCTGCGCGCAACCGGACGGCGATCATCGAGGTGGCCAGGGAGGTATTCGCCGAGCAGGGCCTGGAGGCACCACTCGAGGCGATCGCCGCCCGGGCCGGCGTCGGCATCGCGACGCTGTACCGGCGCTTCCCCAGCCGCGAGAAGCTGGTCGCTGCCGCGCTCGTGGAACAGGTCGGCGCCTACGCCGAGGCCGCCGAGCGGGCCCTGGCCGCCGCCGATGCGTGGTGCGGCTTCGCCGGGTTCGTGGAGCAGATCTGCGAGCTGCAAGCCGGCGACCGGGGCCTGTCCGACCTGCTGTCCATGACGCTCTCGGCCGACGAGCACATCGAGCAGCTCAGGCGCAGCGCCAACGACCTGATCATCCGGGTGATCGACCGCGCCAAGGCTCAAGGCACCCTGCGCCGGGAGTTCGTCGGCGAGGATCTCGTGCTACTGCTGATCGCGACCGCGGCGGTCATGGACGTCACCCGGCACGACGCGCCCGATACCTGGCGGCGGTTCGTGGCCCTGTCCCTCGACGCCTTCAGGAGCCAGGACTCGCGGCTGCCTGAGCCGCCGACTACCGCCCAGATGACCCGGGCCATGCTCCGGCTGGCTCGTGCCCGCGGCTGCGCTGAGCGCACTTAATCCTGGGCCGGCAGGACGAAAATAACAGCAACGAAAGGGAGGAAATCATGCGTAACGTGGCTCTGCTCGGCACCCGGCTCGTGCTCGGCGGGTACCTGGCCGTGCACGGCGCCCAGAAGCTGTTCGGGGCGTTCGGCGGTTCCGGACTCGAGCGGACCGCGGCCGGCTTCCACCGCATTGGCCTGCGGCCGGGCAAGCACATGGCCACCGCGGCCGGGGTCACCGAACTGGCCGGCGGCGTGCTCACCGCGGCGGGAATCGCCGACCCGGCCGGGCCGCTGGCCATCATGGGAGCGATGAGCGTCGCCGCGACCACCCACCGCGCGAAGGGACCGCTGAGCTCCAAGGGCGGGTTCGAGCTGCCGCTGACCAACCTGGCGGCAGCCGCCGCGCTGGCCGCCGTGGGACCAGGTAAGTTCCGCCTCGGTCCCGCGCTGCCCCGGCCGGTCGCCGCGGCTGCCGTCGCGGGCGGCGCCCTGCTGGCCGCCGGCCTGGTGGCCAGGATGCTGACCGCCAGCCCCGAGGCCCCTGCGGTTCCGGCCGACGCGGGGAACCGACCCGAAACCGCAGCTCAGCCAGGCAGCGAGACGCCTTCGACCCGATAGGACACGATCTCCTGCGACCGGCGCCCTGGGCGAGCAGCTCATCCACGATGTGTACGAGACCCTGCGGGCCGGGCCGGGCCGGCCGGGCACGCTACTGGTCATCACCTACGACGAGCATGGCGGCTGCTACGACCACGTGCCGCCGCCCTGGGGCGCTACCCCGCCCGACAACGACACGGGGGAGTTCAGCTTCGGTTTCGACCGGTTCGGGGTCCGGGTCCCGACCGTGCTGGTCTCCCCGCTGATCGCGCCGGGCACGGTGTACCGGGTGCCGGCCGGCGGGACGCCGCTTGGTGGCCTCGGGCCCAGGTCCGGCGGCCGGTACCGTCTCGCATCTCGAAGCGGTCAAGGCGGACCTGGTCGCGCGCCGGTATCCGGCCGGCGTTTCTGCCGCGAATCCGGCCGGCCCGCCGTCGCATGTCCCCTCGTAACGCCGTTGCCGCCTACACTGCCTAGAGACAAGGCAGCTCTTCTTCTGGTCGACGGGGGACCAGCTGACGCGGTATACCAACGACGCAGGCCGCCCGGCGGCGGGCGGCTCCGTGCCCTCGCTGGCCGCGGGCGCGTCGACGGCTGCCTGCGGGCCCGAAGAGCCGGTCCGGCCCTGGCTTGACCGCCGTCACATCATGGGCACCTACGCCGTGTTCCTGGCCTACGCGCTCCTGTTCGCCGTCTTCTCGGCGGGTGAGGATCAGGTGTGGGCCATCTGGGCTTCGTGCGGCTACGCCACGGCCCTGGTCATCATGTGGCGCTGGTCAGCCACGACCGCCGTCCTGATCTCGGTAGCGATGGCCGTACTCGCACCGCTGCTCTGGCTCTCGGTCGCCTACCAGCTCGAGGCCGGGATGCAGGTCATCGACCGATCGGCCGCGCTGCTGCTGCACCACGGCACGCCCTACTTTAGCTCCGCGCAGGTCACGGGCTGGCTGTCCTATAACCCCTACCTGCCGGTCATGACCCTGGCCGGCCTGCTGAGCGCGGCCGGGGTGGGCGGCCTGGCCGGCAACTCCGGAGTCTGGCTGGCCGTCGGCACGGTGGTACCGCTCGCGGCGGCCTTCTGGATCGCCATGCCCGCTCCGGCGGATCACCACGGCGGCCGGCGGGACGGCCCTCAGGCCTGGTTCAGGCCCCACCACGATGCGCTGCTGGCCACGGCCATCGCCGTGGCCTCGCCGGTGATCGGCCTCAACCTGGCCGTGATCACCACCGATCCGCCGGTTCTGGCTTTCATCCTGCTATCGCTGGCGCTGGCCGTTCCGAGGGCCGCCGCGGCGCCAAGAGGCGCTACGACCGGGGCCAGCACCGCGCGGGCCGTCAGCTCGGGCGTGGCCCTCGGCGTCGCCTGCGACCTGAAATCCACCGCCTGGCTCGCCATCCCGGTCCTGGCCGCCATGTTCGCCTCCCGCGACGGCGCGCGGGCCGCCTGGCGTTTCCTGGCCGGCCTGGTCATCACCGCTGTCGTCCTCATCGCGGCCCTGGCACCGGCCGTACTGTACCGGCCCAGCGCCGCCGTGGCCCTGGTGCAGAACAGCGTGCTATTCCCCCTCGGCCTCACGCATTACAAGACGCCCGCCGAGAGCCTGCTGCCCGGGCACCTGCTCACCGACCTGGGCACGGCCGGGCACGTCCTCTCGGTCGGGCTGCTGCTCGCGGCGGGCCTTGGCGTGGCGATCTCGCTGGTGATCCGGCCACCGCGGGACATACCCGCGGCGGCCCGGCGGCTGGCCATCGGGCTGACCCTGATGTTCCTGCTCGGCCCCAACGTCCGCTTCGGTTACTTCATCTACCCGCTCGGGCTACTCGGCTGGCTGGCCCTGAACCGGGTGACCGCTGCGGGTCCGCAAGGCTCAGTGGAGCGTCTCGCCGGCGACGGATAGCAGCTGGCGGGACAGGGACCGCAGCCCGGGCAGCCGGGCCATCCGCACCAGGCGCTCCGCGATCGGGGCGGTGGAGTCGACGAGCCGGTAGGTTCGCTGGCACCCCGGCGAGGTGTCATGCACCCAGTACAAGACAACCCCCATCGAGTACAGCCACAGCAGTTCCGGCAGGCGGCTCTGCAGGCTGGCCGGGACCCGGATCCGGGCCCCGGCGATCACCTCGGCGTACAGGCCGATCGCGGCGGTCCGGGTGGGGGAGGACTCCTTGCTAAACGGGCTCAGCGGGCTGGCGGGCTCGGCCGCGTGCTTGTACAGCGTGGCCGCGAAGGCGTGATAGGGCGCCTGGACATCGATCAGCGCCCCCAGCACGCCCCTGATCCTGGCTTCCAGCCCGGTCTCCTCGGCCAGCACCCGGCGGCACGCGGCGGCGTGATCGGCTTGGTTCCTGGCGTAGTACTCCTGGATCAGCTCTTCTTTCGAGCCGTAGTAGTAATACGCGTTCCCGGTGGCCACGCCGGCTTCCTGGGCGATCGCGCGCATGGTGGTGGCCTCGTAGCCGTGCTCGCGAAACAACCGCAGCGCGGCTTCGACGATCGCCAGCCGCGTCTGCTCGCCCCGGCTGCTCCGCGAGCTTACCTCTCGTGACATGACCGACACCCTATGGTCGCGGCACGGCCAGGTGCAGGCGTCTCATCGAAAGTTGAACACGTTCAACTTCAGGTTGTCCGGCTGGGCGGGGCCGGGATCCGTGACAAGCTGGTCGGGAACCGGCGGAAAGGGGAGAGCCAGCATGCGCGTCATCGAGGTCCGGCACCGCGGCGGTCCTGAGGTGCTCAACGTGGGGGAGCGTGCGGCACCGGAACCGGGCCCGGGTCAGGTGGTAGTGCAGATCGCCGCGGCCGGGGTCAACTTCATGGACATCTACCAGCGGGAAGGCGTCGGCGGATACGCCGCTCCGGTGCCCTTCGTGCCCGGCGCGGAGGGCGCCGGCACGGTCACCGCCGTCGGGGAGGGTGTGACAGGGCTGGCCGTCGGTGACCTGGTGGCCTGGGCCGGCGTGGGCGGCTGCTATGCCGAGCAGGCGGCGCTGCCTGCCGACCGCGTGGTCCCGGTGCCGTCCGGGATAACCGCGCAGGTCGCCGCGGCGGTGATTCTGCAGGGCATGACCGCGCATTACCTGGTCACCAGCACGTACCCGGTCCGCGAAGGCGACGTCACGGTGGTGCACGCGGCGGCAGGCGGAGTCGGGCTGCTGCTGACCCAGATGGTCAAGCGCCGCGGCGGCATCGTGATCGCCACGACCTCCGGCGGCGAGAAGGACGACCTCGCGCGAGGAGCCGGGGCGGACCACGTCGTCGGCTATGACCGGTTCCGGGATGTCACTGCGCAGGTCACCGGGGGCGTCGGCGCGCACGTGGTGTACGACGGGGTCGGTAGGGCTACTTTCGACGACAGCCTGGCGGCGCTGCGCCCCCGCGGCATGCTCGTGGTCTACGGCGCCGCCAGCGGGCAGGTGCCGCCCTTCGACATCCAGCGGCTGAACAGCGGCGGCTCACTGTTCGCCACCCGTCCCACCCTGGCGCACTACATCGCCGACCCGGAGGAAATGCGGTGGCGAGCCGATGAGCTGTTCGGCTGGATCGCCCGGGGCGAGCTCGACGTGCGCATCGGCGGCAGCTACCCGCTCGCCGACGCCGCCCGCGCCCACGAGGATCTGGCTGGCCGCCGCACCACCGGCAAGCTCCTGCTCATCCCTTGACCCGGCGGCGCACCGCGGTTTGTTCCCTTAAGCCGGTTACCCGCACCACGGTTCGTTCCGGTTAGCCGGCGGCGCGCACCACCGTTCGTTCGGCCAAGGATTACTTTCTCTCGCAGATAGCTTTAGCTTGCTGATGTCAGAAAACGCGGCCGTCGGCCGACGCCGGTCCTACCAGACCACGCTGCTCATCGTGGCCGTGGCGGCCGCTGGGCTGAACCTGCGCACCGCCATCACCAGCCTTCCGCCGCTGTTCCCCGAGCTGGGCGCCCGGCTGCATCTGTCCTCGGCCGACTTGTCGCTGCTGGCCACCACCCCGGTGATCTGCTTCGGCGTGGTCTCGGCCTTTGCCCCCCGGCTGAACCGGCGCTGGGGAGAGGAACGAGTCCTGCTTGTCGCCCTGGTCGTGCTGACCGCGGGCCTGCTGCTGCGCGGGGTCGCGCCGTCGACCCTGCTATACCCGGGCACGGCGCTGGCCGCGAGCGCGATCGCCATTCTCAATGTGCTGCTGTCCAGCATGGTCAAGCGGCGCTGGCCGGAGCGAGCCGGCTTCCTGATCGGCATCTACCTGACCGCGCTGTCGGTGGGGGCCATCCTCTCCTCGCTGCTCAGCGTGCCGCTATACCAGCGCTCGGGCGGCTCGATTCCCCTTTCGCTCGGCGTGTGGGCCGGCCCGGCTGCCGTGGCCGTGCTGCTGTGGCTGCCGCAGCTCAAGTACCAGGCGGCGGGCCGCACGCGGCCGCCCGGCGGTTCCCCTGCTGATGGCGTCCCGCTGGCGGATCTCGCCTCGGCCCCGCACAAGCTGTACCGGTACGCGCTCACCTGGCAGGTCACCGCGTTCATGGGCCTGCAGAGCCTGCTGTACTACGCCGCCCTGTCCTGGCTGCCGACTATCTTCCAGGATCGCGGTTCCTCGCCGGTCGGGGCCGGCAGCCTGCTGGCCCTGATGGGCGTAGGTAACCTGGCCACGTCACTGATCGTGCCCGTGCTGGCCCATCGTTCGCCGGGTCAGCGTGCGCTGGTCATCCCGAGCATGATCGGCACCGCGGCCGGCCTGGCCGGATGCCTCTGGGTGCCGCTCAGCCTAGCCCCGCTGTCGGTCCTGGTGCTCGGGGTCAGCCAAGGGGCCTGCCTCGGCCTGGCCATCTTCTTCATGATGGCGCGGGCCCCGGATCCTGCTGCGGCGGCCTCGCTGTCGGCCTTCGCCCAGTCGGTCGGCTACCTAGTTGCCTGCGTCGGGCCGCTCGAGCTCGGGCTGCTGCACACGGCCACCGGCAGCTGGGATATCCCGATGATCCTGCTGCTCATCCTGGCCGTCTGCGAGCTTGTCGTCGGGGTTCTCGCCGCGCGGCCGCTGGTCTTGCCGACACCCTCGGGCCGGGCGGCACCGGCCGACGTCACGGCCCCAAGCAGCTAACCGAGTCCGACGCGCGTGTCGGTTACCGGACGCTGGCGACGAGCTATCTGCGAATCGTGGCCGTAGACTCGGCTCGTTCGCGTTCCCCGCCAGGCCCGCACAGCACACGAGGAGCACCCGTGACCCTGCTGGAGTGCATTAACGGTCCCGAGGACCTCAAGGAACTCAGTCAGGACCAGCTCACCCGCCTGGCCGGGGAGATCCGTGATGTCCTCATCGAGACGGTGACCAGGACCAGCGGTCACCTCGGGCCGAACCTCGGCGTAGTCGAGCTCAC
>Ga0210395_10002425_pt1 | contig 14455 bp, 14 predicted proteins | sample IncBWH4OmetaG_FD_150861 | JGI IMG/M metagenome (GOLD analysis project Ga0210395, IMG submission 150861) | Forest soil microbial communities from Barre Woods Harvard Forest LTER site, Petersham, Massachusetts, United States - Inc-BW-H-4-O ... | reverse complement strand
CCGAGGCGCAATCGACCAACGCCGACATCGCCGAACTGGCGCAAGCCGCGCAAAAGATCGACGACGTCGTCAAGCTTATTCAAAGCGTCGCCCGGCAAACCAATTTGCTGGCGCTCAACGCTACCATCGAGGCGGCGCGCGCCGGTGCCGCCGGCAAGGGTTTTGCCGTCGTTGCTTCGGAAGTCAAAACGCTCGCGGTGCAGACGGCGAGGGCAACCGACGACATCGCCTCGCAAATCGCCGCGGTGCAGGAATCGACCCGCAGCGCGGTCGGTGCGATTGGTACCATTGCCGGCCGGATGCAGGAAGTCAGGCAATTCACCGCTGCGATCGCCACGTCGGTCGAACAGCAGAATTCGGCCACCCAGGAGATTTCGGGAAGTGTTGCAGCCGCCGCCGCTGGAACGAAGTCGGTGGTTTCCGTGCTCGGCCGCGTTTCCGGATCGATCGCGGATATGCGCAACTCCGCGGATACCGTATTGGCGGCCTCGCAAGCCGTCGAGAAGGCCGCCGATTCTTTGCGCGACAGCGTGGACGGCTTCCTCCGCAAGGTCGCCACCTGATTCATATCGCGGGTCCCCGCGCACGCGGGGACCCAGAAAAAACTCACGGGTTCCCGCTTTCGCAGGAATGAGCGGTTTCATCAGCGTCCGCTACTCCATCGCCACGCGGGCGAAGGTGGCGATGATGCGCGACCCGGCCCGGATGGTTCCGCGCAGATTGCCGGCGACCTTGGATTCGCCGCCGGCGCGCCGGCGGTAGGCGACCGGCAGCTCGAGGACGCGCAGACGTGAGCGCGCCACCCGCATCTGCATTTCCAGGTTCCAGCCATAGGTGCGCTCGCGCATGCCGAGCTGCAGCAGCGTCTCGCGGCGGATGGCGCGATAGGCGCACATGTCGGTGTAGCGCACGCCGTAGAACAGCTTGATCAGCACGCCGGCCACAAGCCCGATCAGGAGCTGATGGCTTCCCATGCTGCCCGCTTCGCGCTGTCCACGGGCGCGCGAGCCGATGACGAAGTCGTAACTGCCGGAGCGCAGAGCGGCGACCATGTCTTTGATGAATGCCGGATCGTCGGCGCCGTCGCCATCCATGAAGACGATGATGTCGGCATCGTCGGCGGCTTGCGCGCCCATGAGACACGCCCACCCATAGCCACTGCCGGCATCGAGTACCTCCGCACCGGCGCGCCTTGCAATGTCGGCCGTACCGTCACTGCTGCCGCCGTCGGCAACGATGATCCGGCTGACGATGTCGCGCGGTATCGCGGCCACGACGTCGCCGATCGCGGCGGCTTCGTTGTAGGTCGGGATGATGACGGCGACGCCGCCGGCCGATAGCGGCACCGCTAGAGGCTCCAACGCAGCCCGCAATTCGCGCACGCTGCGGCCGGCTTGTCGGAGAGAAGGCTGCGCCGGAAATCGCGATAGGCCTCGCCGGTCCAGATCTCGCGCAGCGTCTGTTGCGTGGCGTCGCCGAGCGTATAGTTCTCGTAGCCGCGTTGCGAAAACGGCGCGATGCAGCAAGGCAGGGCGCGGCCGTTGGCGGTGATGTACATGACCGTCCATGGCCGGCGGCACATCGACCACGGCGAGCCGCCATCGTTGCGTTTGAGGCTCATGCCCGGCTCGGATGCGCCGCCCGACGCGCTGAAAGTGATGCCGAGCGAAGCGGCAATATCGGCGGCGCGATCGAGATATGCCGCCTCCTCGCGCGACGTTTGCTCGTAGAGGGCTTGGTCCGGTCGGGCCATGCCAATGGCATCCTCGCCGAAGAATACCAGACGCTGCAGATAGACTTCCTTGACGCCAGTTGCCGCGGCGACGCGCACGAAGTCCGGCAATTGCTCGACCGTCTCGCGCATGCCGGTGAGCCACGCCGACACCCGCGGCTTGAGCTTGCCCTCACGTTCCTGCAGTTCGCGGAAGGCGCGCACATTCTTGAGGATGCGATTGAAATAATTCTTGCCGCGAATGACGCGATACGACTCGGCATTGGCGGCATCGAACGACACGCGCAGCTCATCGAGCTCGGCATCGATCAGCGCGCGGCCGTTCTTTTCGTTGAGCACGGTGCCGTTGGTATTGAACAGCACGTAGCTACCGCGGTCTTTCAGATAGCGCACCATGCGCGGCAGATGTTTCACCAGCATCGGTTCGCCGACGCCATGCAACACTGCGCGCGCCAGGTCCGGAATCTGATCGACGATCGAGCGAAAGAGCTCCCAGCTCATGTCGGCCGGCGGCTCGAGCTCTTCATAGGTGCGAGGACAGGTCGTGCACAACAGGTTGCAGCGGTTGGTGGTCTCGAGATAAAGGCAGACCGGCGCGCTCGCGGGCACAGCGCCGTCGGTGCGCACGCTCTCGAAGTAACGCCGCGGATCGACGGCCGGTTTTGTTGCGCCAACATCCATTGTCAGGCGCTCCCGGCTGCGAGCGGCACGGCGTCCGCACGCCGATCAAATTCGCCGTCGGACCAGAGGCGATCGATCAACGCCGCGGTTGCGACGGGAAAGTTCGGCTCGCGGGCATCGAGCAGACGTTTGGTGGGACGCGGCCCGCGTACGTCACCGTGCAGCTGACGCAGGCCATCGGCGTCGTCGACATCATACCAGTCCGGCAGCATATGGACATCGAGCTTGATCTCGCGCGCCCGTTCGCGCGTCTGCTCGGCGACGCGTTCGGTGCTCCAGGCGATGTCCTCGAACAGGCGGCGGTGCGCCGTTTTGATCCCGAGCAGATAATAGCCGCCGTCACTCGACGGGCCGAGCACCGCGCGTTCACCTGGCCTGGCCAGCGCCTCGGCGGCTTCGATCAAGAGTGCCGTCGGTAGAGTTGGGCTGTCGGAGTTGAGCACAACGGACGATTGGTGGCCGCGTGCCAGCAGGTACTCAGCGGTGTGCAACAGACAATCGCCGAAGGTCGGCAAGCAGGCGTCGATCAAGCCAATCGCCGGCGGCAGGATGGAACGAAAGAAGTCTTCGGAGCCACGCGGCGCGAACGCCACATAGCCGGCGATCTCGCTGTGACGCGCAGCCTGCAGAACATTCTCGGCGATGTCCTGAAGGAACGCGGTATTGAGCGCGGCGGCCGCCTCGAAGGTCAGCGGCGGCACGAGTCGCGTCTTCGTTCGGCCCGGCGTCGATGCTTTCGCCATGATCGCGACGCCGCAACGCGCCACTGCCGGCCTGCCACTAAATCGTTTCGCGTCCTGCATGCGATGCCAACCCCCAAAATCAGATGATCCAGCGCGGCGCAGTGTTTGGCAACTGTCGGCAACGTGCCAATCAATTCCGGCTCACTGCCGGACAAGTCAGCAGACAATAAAAGGTTATGAGCTTCACGAAGTCGTGATTGCAATTTTGTCATACGCCGCGTCACCGAGGCGACTCAATTCGCGAGCCTGTCGCTTTCAATGCCGCGACAGCGCAATCTTGATCATCGCATCGGCGGCGAGAACCTGCGCGCCGGCATTCTGCCACGTTGGCGCCGATGCGTACTCGCTTCGCGGCATATCGAGCGACGATATCTGGCGGCCGGCTATGCCAACGACTTCCAATGGCACCGCGATCGGTCGTGATTGCCAGCCGAGGAAGCCGTGATAATCGATAATCAGTTCAATTTTATTCTTATCGGTGCGCACGACTTCGCGCACGTAACCGAGCGTTCGTGCCTGGTCATCGAGCAGCGGCAAGCCGATCAGGTCGCCGACGCGCACCGGCTGCGGATAGCGCGCGCGCATGCGCTGCTCGGCGGTCGGCGGCGGTTGCGTCGTCTGGGCTAAGGCGCCGGCCGCTGTCAGCATCAAAAACGCCAACGCCCCCGCGATCAAAAGAGTGCGCATTGCGATTCTCCGATCAAAAACGTTGCGCGAAGTTGTGAAGCCGATTGAGTTGCGCTGGAGTCGACGCAGACATAATGTCCGAGCGCCACACACAAAGCGCGCGAGGGAACTTTCTTGATGTCGGCGGCGCCGGTCAAATCACTTACGCGTAACACCGCGAGCAAACTCCGACAGCTGCATCCGCTGCCGCTTCGCATCATGCATTGGACCAACGCGATCGCGATTTTCATCATGATCGGCAGCGGCTGGAAGATCTATGACGACGACGTGATCTTCGGCTGGCTGCATTTCCCCGATTTTCTCACCATCGGTAAATGGGCGCAACACGGCCTGCAGTGGCATTTCTTCGGCATGTGGATTTTTGTGCTCAATGGACTCGCCTATCTTGCTTATGGCGTCGCCACCGGACGCTTTCGCCGCAAGCTGTTTCCCATTTCGGTGCGCGAGATACTGGCGGCCGTCGGCGACGCGCTGCGGTTTCGGCTCGGCCATGATGATCTGACCCACTACAACGCCGTGCAGAAGATTCTCTATCTTGGCGTCATTCTGGCCGGCATTGTCATCGTGATTTCAGGTCTGGCACTGTGGAAGCCGGTACAGTTCTCCGAGCTTGCCGCCCTGTTCGGCAGTTTCCAGAATATCCGCCTGGTGCATTTCTTCTGCATGGCGGCGATTGTTGGATTCTTACTGGTGCATATTTCACTCGCGCTGTTAGTGCCGCAAAGCCTGGTGGCGATGCTGACCGGCGGTCCGGTCGTGCGCGATGACGCGATGCCGGGCGCCGACGCGGCCGCCGACGTGCCGTCAACGCCGTCACGGTGAAAAGCAATGGCCCTGCGCAGCCGCACGCCGTCGCTATTTCGGCCCAAGCGCCCGGTCGACCAAGGCGTGTTGGCGGAACACCGCACCTTGGTCGCCGATATTGACCGCCGCGGCGTGCTCCGCGGCGCCGTCAGCCTCGGCGCACTGACGCTCTTGACCGGCTGCGACGTCACTGAAGAAGAGCCGGTGCAGAAAGTCCTGCGCGCGGTCTCGTCGTGGAACGACGGCGTCCAAGAGGCGCTGTTCCGGCCCGGTCATATGGCGCCGACCTTCAGTCCGGCGCAGGTGGTCAAGCCGCCGCGCTTCAACGCGCATTTCGACGTTGAAGACGTCAAGCCGGTCGACGGCGCAAGCTGGAAACTGGAATTGGCCGGGTTGATTGCTGACAAGCGGCCATGGACGGCGCCGCAGCTCTACGCGCTGCCTGAACAGGAAATCATCATTCGCCATGTCTGTGTCGAAGGCTGGGACTATATCGGCCAATGGTCTGGCCCCAACCTGCGCGGCTTTTTGCAGCGAGTCGGCGCCGATCTGACCGCCAAATACGTCTATTTCCACTGCGCGGACGACTACACCGAGAGCATCGACATGGCGGCGGCGCTGCATGCGCAGACCATCCTGGCCACACGCTACGCCAACGAAATCATCGCCGATCCGTTCGGCTATCCGCTACGGCTGCGCACGTCGACCAAGCTCGGCTACAAGAACGCGAAATGGGTCAAGGCGATCGAGGTGACCAATACCTTCACCGAAACGTTCTGGAGCGAGCAGGGGTTTAATTGGTTCGCCGGAATTTAGTCCGTTGTTTTCGCGCCCGTGGAAGACCGTCATCGCCGAACGTAGATCTTCCAGCGCCCGTCGCGCTTTTCCGCCAGGCGGTAATCCGCACTTGCCGCGAACGGATCGTTTTCCCAGGCCTTATCCGTGGGCGCCAGCACGATGACCTCGCAGCCGTATTGCGTCGCCATGGCGTGCACGTCGTCGGCGGTGCCGTCGCCGGCAAAGACCCGAACGAATTGCGCGTCGATCGCCGCGCGGCGCTCCGCCGGCAGCGAAGTATAGGCCAGCGCCAAATCCAGACCGGCAAAGCACGAGTTTCGGTTGGCGAGCAGGGCCCAGGATATATTTACCGGCCACGGCGTCAGCTCTTTCACGAATAGCGGATTGTTGGCGACGCGCGCGGCCGGCGGCGCATAGCGGCGCACAGCCGCCCACAATTCCGGCGATTGCGCGAACGCGACGCCGCCTGGCCGCTGCCGACCGGCGACATTGTCGCGAATTATTTTCGCGGTGTCGGGCAGGCTGAGCACGAGACCGGTAAGCGTGACCGCAATGACGACGATGCGAAGCCGCCCCGTCGCTAGACCGGCCGCGGCCGCGGCGACAGCGACGATCAGCACAATTTCGGCAGGAATGATGGCGCGCAGCCCGAGATCGTTATTTTTGCCTAAGGTCGACACCAGAAGCCAGGACACCATCAGGCCAGCGCCGGCAAGACATGCGAGAAGAGCCACAGTGAGCTTTTCCGCGCGCGGCACAGCGCTGCGCAGCAGGGCAATCAATGCGACAACACCGGCGAACAAAATCGGCAACTCGACCGGCAGGATAACGAGCCAATAACCCGGGAGGTCGAGCGTCCGGCGGAGTGCCAACGGTAGAAATTCGCCGAACACCCGATAGTGCGAAACGGTGATCGGGGTGCCGCCGCCGCGGGCGCGGACGGCGGCCCATTGATTGAGCACGAACGGCGCGATCAGGCAGACAACCAGCAAGGCGGCAAGCGCTAGTGCGGCCAACAAACGCCGGCGTCGCAGCGAGTTTACGGCAGTGAAAACGATTGGCGCTGCGAGGAGTGCTGCGATGGCAAGCGTGATACCGCCGATAAAGGTCGAGCTTTCAAAACCGGCGACGATGAGGAGCGCCAGCGTTAGAACAAGCGTCCAGCTTTGCCGCTCCGTCAGCCGCGCCACAACCAGCATCGCCGCCACGACGCATGACGCCGCCATCACATGCTGCGGCACCCAGGTTGCCTGGAACAGCCAGCCGGCCATGCCGATCGGCGCCAACAGAACGGGCCTCAAATCGCTGGTCCCGAACATCCACTGGAGCGTGATCCACAATGAGGCAGCGGCGGCGAGCGCCACCACCCAGATCGCGGCGGCGGAGCGTTTGGCGAGCCAGACCGCAATCCCCATCATCAGCGTGAGCGAGGCGAAAGCGGTGAACCAGGTAAGCCCGATATCGGCTTCCCAGCCCGTGGCGTTGGCAGCGAGCGCGACCTCGGCGGCGCTGAAATGCCAGAGATAATAATAGGCGAGGCAACTCGGGGAGCCGGTGTCCGGGACGCATGTGGCGCCAAACTGGCCGAACACCGGATTGACCGGCGGCACGCCGAGCCGGGCAATCGCGTCGATGATGGCCGTTTTGGCGTGATCGAAGATCGGATCGGCGAGCTGCACGGCATCGGCGTAATATTTCGGCAGGATGGCGACGGCCGGCACCAGCGCCAGCAGCGCGGCGGCGGCGAATGTCCATGAGGGAACGCTGGGTGCGTGTTCGGCTTCGTTTCCGGGTGCCGGCAGCGACAGTGAAAAGCCGCTCACGAGAACGCAGAGCGCGCCGACGGCGACCACCGTCATCGGCGACAAGCCGATCCAGAGATAGATCGGCAGCATGACGGCGCTGTGCGTCGCCCAGCCGATCACCGGCGCTGTGCCGACCGCCAGGACGCGCGGCAGCAGATGCCGAGCCAAGGCAAAGCCGAGCAGCGTCCAGAAGGCGGTGGCGATCAGCGCGCAGAGAATTGCGTTGATAGGCGACGCCATGGGCTCTCGATTCCGAAGTTGGCAGAAGCTTCGCGTACCTTTACGCGAAGTCCGGAATCAAAGGGACAGCAGCGGACGCGAGCTGCGGCGCTACTGCGCGGCCACGGCGGGCTTGGCGGTGGCGAGAACGATGACCTTGGTTCCGACGGGTGTGCGGTTATAGAGGTCGGTGACGTCTTCGTTGGTTAGGCGGATGCAGCCGGACGACACGTTGGTGCCGATGGTCCACGGCTCGTTGGTGCCGTGGATGCGGTAGAGCGTATCCTTCTTGCCCTGCCACAGATACATCGCCCGGGCGCCGATCGGATTGTCCGGACCGCCTTTCATCCCGATGCCGCTTTGCAATTGCACCATGTGCTCTCGCAGCTCGGGCTTGCGCGCCAGCATTTCCGGTGGCGGATACCAGTCGGGCCATTCCTGCTTGGTGTGTACGGTCGCCATGCCCGACCAGACGAACCCCTCGGCGCCGACCCCGACACCGTAGCGGATGGCCTGTCCGCCGCCCTGTATCAGATAGAGGAAATGACTTCCCGGATCGACGACGATCGTGCCCTGCGGTTCGGGCGATGGATAAGTCACGACCGTTCGCGCGAATGCCGGGTCGGGTCCGTGCGGCTCTTCCGGCGCGGCGCCGTAGAAACCGAACCCGCTGCCACCGCCCGTGCTCGGCGTGTTCGTCCCGGTCGTCGTGCAGCCGGCGAAGCCGATCAGGGCGGCGGCAGCAAAACCGCCGGCAATGGCCGCGCGCCGGTTCGGCAATCTCGGGTCCCTCGGCTTCATGCGTGCATTCTAGCGCAAAATCTCGCCGGACCATGAATAATTGAACAAGCCGGAGGTCGGCGAGGCCGGCATTTACCAGGGATTTCAGGAACTTGCGTCGAACGCAATTTGATGATATACGCTCTGCGTAGCCGCATATACAAAACTGTGTATACAACGAGAATCGCCAATGGCCCTCCATATTCGCGACGACCGAGCCGCCAAGCTTGCGCGCCGCCTGGCCGACCGCAACGGCATCTCGATGACGGACGCGGTCATCACGGCGCTCGAAACAGCGCTGGTCCGCGGCGAGCGGCCGCTGCCGGAACGACTTGCCGAGATCGCCGCCGACGCGCGCCGCCTCGCCGATCCCCGTCGCCAGCGTGCCGCCAGCAAACGCGACGTCGACGCGCTCTGGGGTTCTTCGTGATCTTCGTCGACAGCTCGGCCGTGGTCGCCATCCTGACGGCCGACCCGGATGCGGCGGCGCTCGGGGCAAAACTCGAGACCGAGAGGGAGCGGATATCCGGCGGCCACGTTATCCTCGAGGCATCGATGCGGCTTGCAACCTTATTGGGCCTCACGCCGGCCGCCGCCGACAGGCTGGTCACCCGCCTGCTGCGCGAGGCTGAGATCAGGGTCGTTCCGATTACCGAAGACATCGGCCACGCGGCGGTCGCCGCCTTCGACCGCTATGGCCGCGGCCGCGGCGCCGGCGGAAATCTGAATTTCGGCGACTGTCTGTCCTATGGCTGCGCCAAGGCGCATAACGCCCGGCTGTTGCACAAGGGTCACGATTTCGCGCAGACAGACGTTGTCGCCGCATGAGAGGATGTCCAACCGGCTACGCCACGGTTCGCGAAAACGAGATCAATTGACGAAATGTTGCGTTACGCGCGGTCATGCGTGGAGCGACTGCGAACGCAAAACCGGCCGACGACCCTTCTCCAAAGTTTGCAGCGGGATTATCTTCACAACTAGATCATCGGGAGACTCGTCATGGAACGATGGCGCATCGTGACGTTTGCGGCGGTGGCTTTGGTAGGAGGGTCGGCTGTCAGCCATGCCGGCCCGTGCACCACTCAGATTTCGCAGGTTGAACAACGGATCCGCGCCGCGCAGGCGAGTTCGCCGCCGGGCGGCGCTGGCGATGCGAGCGCCCCGCAATCGGTTGACGCCCAGCTTCATCATCAGCCGACACCGAGCTCGGTACAAAGCGCCGAACGCATGGCCAACGCCGACGGCGACGCAGCGCTGGCGCGCGCGCGCAATGCCGATGCCGCGGGCGATGCCAGCGCCTGCAACAAGGCGCTGGCGGAAGCCAAGGCAATTTACGGGATCGACTAGGCCTAGTAGGCCTCTTCTGTGTAGATCGGATCGACCGAGCCGGCCCATGGGCCGTCGAACTTCTCCAGAAGCTCCTGCGCCGGCGTGGTGCCGCGGCCGAGGCGATCCTCGAGGACTTCAAGATAGCGCGTCTCATCGCGGCCGCCGACATCGAAATGTTGACGGCGGGCTAAGCCGGCGCGTGCCAGCTTGAGCATGTCGCCCGCGATTTCAAAAACGGTGCGCCCGCGCACGGTGGCGGCCAAGCCCGCTTTCGGCACCTCGTCGCGGAGTTTTTGCCGATCGGCGGCGCTCCAGCCTTTGACCAGATCCCAGGCAGCGTCGAGGCTGACATCGTCGTAGAGGATGCCGACCCAAAGGGCCGGCAGGGCGAGCAGGTTGCGGGTCGGTCCGGAATCGGCGCCGCGCATTTCCAGATAGCGCTTGAGCCGGACCTCGGGAAAAATCGTGCTGATATGGTTCGACCAATCGGAAATCGTCGCTCGTGCGCCGGGCATGCCCGGCAGTTTGCCCGCTAGCAGATCGCGAAACGACTGGCCCGAGGCATCGACATACTCGTCGCCGTGCTTGACGAAATACATCGGCACGTCGAGCGCATAGTCGACCCAGCGCTCGAAGCCCATGCCGGGCTCGAACGCCCACGGCAGCATGCCGGTGCGGGCGTTGTCGGTATCGCGCCAGATCTCGGCGCGAAACGACAGGAAGCCGTTGGGCTTTCCGTCGGTAAACGGCGAATTGGCGAACAGCGCAGTCGCCACCGGCTGCAGCGCCAGCGAGACCCGCAGCTTCTTGACCATGTCGGCTTCCGACGAGAAGTCGAGATTGGTCTGCACCGTGCAGGTCCGGTACATCATGTCGAGGCCGAGCTTGCCGACCTTCGGCATGTAGGCGGTCATGATTTTGTAGCGCCCCTTGGGCATTTTCGGCATGGCCGCGCGGGTCCAATCCGGCGTCATGCCGATGCCGAGAAATCCGATACGCAGGGGTAACGCGACCTCGCGCACCTGCGCCAGATGCGCCATCAGTTCGCTCGATGTCTGGTGCACGGTTTCGACCTGTGCGCCGGACAGCTCGAATTGGCCGCCAGGTTCCAGTGAAATGGCGCCGCCACCGGTCACGTCGAACAGGCCGATGACGTTGTCGTCTTCCATGATCGGCTGCCAGCCGAGCAGGTGCTGCATGCCTTCGAGCAGTGAGCGGATGCCGCGGCGCCCTTCGTAAGGCACCGGCTGATGTCGTTCGAGCGTGAAGGCGAATTTCTCGTGCTCGGTGCCGATGCGGAATTGCGACTTCGGCTTGATGCCCTGCGCAATCCAATCGACGAGCTCGTCGCGGCGCTCGATCGGCGTCAGGTCGACTTGATCACGCGCCATGGGATCCGCGGTGAGTGAGCGCCAGCCTCAAGAAACGCGACCGACGTCACGCAGCCTTGCGCTTTTCCGGCGCGAACCGGTGGTAGAAGGTGTCGCCGGTTTTTGCCATGTCACGCAACAGCTTGCCGGGCTTGAAGCGATTGCCATGCTTCTTGGCGAGCCCGTTGCACAATTCGACGAAGGCCTTGGTGCCCATGCCGTCGATATAGGAAATAGTGCCGCCGGTGAAAGGCGCGTAACCGAAGCCGAGGATCGAACCGACATCGGCTTCGCGCACGTCGGTGACCACGCCCTCCTGCATGCACCGCGCCGATTCGAGCGCTTGGATCGCGAGCAGCCGGGTCTTCAGCCCGGCGACGTCGATCTTGTCCGGATCGAGCTTGGTCAGCTGCAGGTCGGCAAGCCCGGGCCACAATCGCTTCGGACCGTTCTGCGGATAATCGTAGAATCCCTTGCTGTTCTTGCGGCCGAAGCGGCCGCGCTTCTCGACCATCTCTTCGAGCAGCGCTTTCTGCCGCTGGTCGATCATGTCGGCGCCGAGATCGGCTTCGGTCGCCTTGAGGATCTTCCAAGCGAGGTCGACGGCGACTTCGTCATTGAGCGACAGCGGACCGACGGGCATGCCGGCCATGCGGCCGACATTCTCGATCATCGCCGCCGGCACGCCTTCGGTCAGCATCAAATGGCCCTCGCGGATATAGGTGCCGACCACGCGCGAGGTATAGAAGCCGCGCGAATCGTTGACCACGATCGGGGTCTTGCGGATGGCGCGCACGTAATCGAGCGCCATCGCCAGCGCCGCGTCGCCGGTCTTCTTGCCCATGATCACCTCGACCAGCATCATGCGGTCGACCGGCGAGAAAAAGTGAATGCCGATGAAACGCGGCGTGTTCTTGAACGTCGTCGCCAGCGAGCTGATCGGCAGTGTCGAGGTATTGGAGCCGAAGATCGTGTCTTTGCGGATCACGGCTTGCGCCTTGGCGATCGCCTCTTCCTTGACCTTGCGGTCCTCGAATACCGCCTCGATGATGAGGTCGCAGTCCGCAAGCGCCGCATAATCCGGCGTCGCGGTGATGCGCGCCAGCAGCGCGTCGCGGTCGGCGCTGGTGGCGCGGCCGCGATTGACCTGATCGCTGATCAGCTTCTGCGAGTGCGCCTTGCCCTTGTCGGCGGCTTCCTGATCGCGATCAATCAGCACCACATCGATGCCGGCTTGCGCGGTGACATAGGCGACCCCGGCGCCCATGAAGCCGGCGCCGAGCACGCCGATTTTCTTGATGGCTTTGGGCGGCACTTCCGGCGGACGGCGGGCGCCCTTGTTGAGCTCCTGCATGGAGACGAACAGCGAGCGGATCATCGCGGCCGCTTCGCGCGAGCGCAGGATTTTCGCGAAGTAGCGGGACTCGACGCGGAGCGCCTGATCCATCGGCAGCTGCAGGCCTTCATAGACGACCTGCATGATGGCGCGCGCCGCCGGATAATTGTCGTAGGTTTCGCGGCGATAGAGCGCGTTCGCCGGCGGGAACACCATCATGCCGGCCTTCGAATAGACCAGCCCACCGGGCAACTTGAAACCGTCGACGTCCCACGGCGCTTTCGCCGTGCCGCCGGCTTTGATCCAGTCCTTGGATTTTTGCACCAAGTCGGCGGCCGGCACCACTTCGTCGACAAGCTTCATCGCTTTGGCGCGGCTCAGGCGTAGCTGGTCGCCCTTGAGCAGGAATTGCAGCGCGTCGGCCGGCTGCAGCATGCGCGCGACGCGCTGCGTACCGCCGCCGCCGGGAAACAGCCCGACTTTGATTTCCGGCAGGCCGAGCCGCGTCTTGTCGTTCTCGGCGGCGACGCGATGATGACAAGCGAGCGCCAACTCCCAGCCGCCGCCCATCGCGGTGCCGTTGATGGCCGCGACCCAGGGCTTGCCGCAGGTCTCCATGCGGCGGGCGATCTGCGACAGCTTGCGGCTTTCCTCGAACAGCCTTTTGTTCGCGGCTTCCTCGCCTTGCGACTTGGTCAATTCGGCGAAGGTGCGGCTTAAGGCTTCCAGCATGGTGAGGTCGGCGCCGCCGCAGAACGCGTCCTTGCCGGAAGTCAGCACTGCACCTTTGATGGCGTCTTCGGTGGCGACGCGTTCGCCGATGGCCGCGAGTTCCTCGGTCACTTTCGCGTCGATCACGTTCATCGAGCGCCCCGGCATGTTCCAGGTGACGACCGCGATGCCGTCGGCGTCGGTTTCGAAGGTGAAATTGGTGTAGGTCATACGCGTCTCCCGTCGCCTCTATTTTCGCCTCGCCCCCGGTGGAGAGCGGGAATCAATCGGAATATGGCTGCCCGTTTTTGTGGGTGTAGTGCCCGCCCGATTCGTCGCGGATGATCCGCAGGTCAACATCGGGATATTCGGCGCGCTCGTGCCTCGACCGCGTGCCGATCTCCAGATACACCGCGTCGTGGCCCGATTTGTTCACCAGATGGTGGCCGTTCGGCACGTTGGCTTTGAAACCCGCGGCGTCACCGGCCTTGAGCATGGTCTCGCCGCCGTCCTCGATCAGCACCACTTCGCCCTCGATGATGTAGACGAGTTCATCTTCCTTTTCGTGCCAATGCCGCAACGCCGAGGCGGCGCCGGGCTTGAGTGTCGTCAGATTGACGCCGAACTGGTCGAGGCCGGCGGCAACGCCGAGTCGCTTGCGCGAGCGGCCCGCGACCACCGGCCTGAATGGCTTCGGGTAGGTGCTGCCGGCTTCAATCGGCAGGCTTGCGATGTCGATCTTCGGCATGCCGCGCGGCCCCTCTTTGTCCCGTCCCGGCGCGGAGAGGGAGATCACACCCGCTCGATGATCGTCGCGGTGCCCATGCCGGCGCCGATGCAGAGCGTCACCAGCGCGGTCGACAATCCCCGCCGCTCCAGTTCGTCGAGCACGGTGCCGAGGATCATGGCGCCGGTCGCGCCAAGCGGGTGGCCCATCGCGATGGCGCCGCCATTGACGTTGATCTTGTTCGGATCGATGTCGAACGCCTGCATGTAACGCAGCACCACCGACGCGAACGCCTCGTTGAGCTCGAACAGATCGATGTCGTTGAGCGTCATGCCGGCCCTTTTCAGCACCTTCTTGGTGACATCGACCGGACCGGTCAGCATGATCGCCGGCTCCGAACCGATGTTGGCAAAGGCACGCACGCGGGCGCGGGGCTTGAGATCGGCTTTCTTGCCGGCTTTGCCGTTGCCGAGCAGCACCGCGGCGGCGCCGTCGACAATGCCGGACGAATTGCCGGCGTGATGGACGTGGTTGACGAACTCGACTTCCGGGTGCTTCTGCACGGCGACGGAATCGAAGCCGCCCATTTCGCCCATCTGCACGAACGCCGGCTTGAGCGCAGCCAACGACTGCATCGTCGTGTCGGGCCGCATGTGCTCGTCCTTGTCCAGGATGGTGAGCCCATTAACGTCCTTCACCGGCATGACCGAGCGGTTGAAGCGGCCCTCCTGCC
>Ga0210395_10002424_pt1 | contig 14456 bp, 11 predicted proteins | sample IncBWH4OmetaG_FD_150861 | JGI IMG/M metagenome (GOLD analysis project Ga0210395, IMG submission 150861) | Forest soil microbial communities from Barre Woods Harvard Forest LTER site, Petersham, Massachusetts, United States - Inc-BW-H-4-O ... | reverse complement strand
TATCGCAGAGGACGACGGCGAGCGGCTGAGGGTACTCATGCTGGCCCGCGGCATTGGCGAGTGGTGGAGGCAGCTCGAGGCGAGCCCCGACGTGAGCGTGCGATCACTGGCAATGACAGCGGCCCAAATTCTGCTGACGCCGCTTTCATCGGAGGCGGGGACCGCTGGCGACGCCTTCCACGCAGCGGTCACCGCGTTTGCGGACGTGCTGGGCATACGTCGTCCGGACCGCGTCAAGGTGGAGCTTCCGGCTGGCCCGGTACCGATCCTTGTCCTGCACGCTGCGGCTCTGCTGGCGGTACTAGGCAGTAAAGAGTCTTCGCCAGGCGACGTAGTCCGTGTTGTTGCAGATGACGGTGTTCTTGACGCGTTGCTGAAGCGTGAAAGGGTGTTCTGGCTCGGCGCTGCCCAAACCGCGAACCTGACTGGGCCAGACGGGGTCGATTCGGTCCTAGCTGCGCATGCGGTCGCTCTGGCCATCTTGTTCGCCGCCAGGGATGAGGCAGATGCCACGCACTTGCTGCACCGGGTTCCCGCCCTGGCAGACACCCCTTCGGCACGGCGCCGCAAGATCGCTCGCTGGCTCCGGCAGATTTACCCTCCCCCGAGTCCGCCCGGGTTGGCAGGGACAGCACCTAGCTGGTGGGGATTCCTGCAACCAGACCTCGTCGCTGAACGCCACGTTGTGGATCAGCTCACCGCTGAGAATGACCTGGCGGCAGCGTGCTTGCAGGGGCTCGGCACTCAGCAGGCGAGCCGTGTGCTGACCATTCTGGCTCGCGCCTGCGTCCACAATCCCGCTGCGTCCGGCCTGCTTGCCGCAGGGCTGAGTGCAGACTTTCCGCACTTGGCGGTTCCCGCCGTTACGGTTGCCGTGCAGACAGGCGGGCCGATCGGCCAGATCCTGGCCGGAGCCCTCCGTGACGCCGACGTCTCGCTCCAGACGCTGATCGCTACCGAGCAGGCCATTCCGTACCCGACGGTCGCCCTGGCCGCAGCTGATGCGGTAGCCGCCAAACGGATCATGGACGGGTTGCCTAGCGATACCGCGCTCGCCGAGCGCGCCCGGTGGGCGGACGTGCTCAGTTCCCGCCTCGCCCAGATCGGAAACACGGACGAGGCACTAGGGCCAGCGCAAGAGGCTGTGGCTATCTATCGCGACCTGGACGCTAGCGAACCCGCCCAGTTCCGCCCTGACCTGGCTGCGGCGCTGGCCAACCTGGGAGTCCGGCTCCAAAGCCTTGGACGACCCGCAGACGCAGCCGAGGCGACCACGCAAGCCGTTGCGATCCGCAGGGAACTAGCTCGAGCCGATCCGGCCACACACCTTCCCTACCTGGCCACTGCGCTTTCGAACCTCAGCGCCGAGCTTTCCGAGCTGGGCAAGCTCGCCGGGGCATTTCCAGCGGCTCAGGAGGCCGTCGACATCCACCGGCAGCTTGCGCAGGCAGATCCAGCCCGATACCTGCCGGAATATGCAGCCTCACTGGTCAACCTTGCGGCGATGCTCTCCAGACTGGGGCAGGCGTCCGAAGCGCAGGGGTCAGCCCGCGAAGCCGCGGCAATTTACTGGAGGCTCGCCAACACCTATCCAGACCGGTTCCTGCCCGATCTGGCCATCTCGTTCACCAACCTCGGCGCGCTACAGGCGGACATGGGCACCTCCGCCGAGGCATTGCCGGTTTCGGCGCAGGCGGTCGCGGTGTACCAGCGACTCGCTCAGATCAATCCCGAGCGTTACCGGCCCGAACTCGCCAACTCGCTGACTAACCTCGCTACCTTGCTTTCAGATCTGGGCCGACCGGCCGACGCGCTAGAGCACGCCCAGGCCGCCGAGTTGATCCTGCGCGAGCTTGCCGAACGTTCCCCGCTCAACCGCACTGCCGACCTCGCCGTCGCCTTGTCCAACCGGTCTGGGCCGCCACGCTGACGCTCTGGTCGTTTCAGAGCAGGCCGCTGTCATCTTCCGCGACCTCGCGGGAACCCTGCCGGCTCGCTACCGTCCTGAACTAGCGCTATGTCTCGCTAACCTCGGCATTCGGCTCGCTGACGTCGGCCGACACCGCGATGCGCGCGCGGCAACGCAGGAAGCCGTGACCATCTACCGCGAACTGACTGCCGCTTACCCCGACCGGTACCGAGCAGATCTTGCCGGCGCCCTCAGCGACCTAGGTCTTCGGCTTACCGCCCTAGGCACACCCTCTGCTGCACTACCCGTCAGCCGCGAAGCCGTTCGCATCTACAGCGAACTCGCTGCAACCGACCGGTTCCGATATCTGCCTGGACTGGCGAACTCGCTGATTTACGAAGGCACCATCCTTGCCCAGACCGGTCGTATGAGCGCAGCACTCGCCAGCCATGAACAAGCTGTCTCCCATTACGAGGAACTAGCCGAAACTCACCCAGGCCGCTACCAGCCTGAACGCGCCAGTGCCCTCACCGGCTTGGCCGGCGACCTTGCATACCTCGGTCGACAGGCTGAGGCACTGCCACTGGCTGAACAAGCGGTGGACATCTACCGAGACTTTGCACGCCAGACCAATAGGTTCACTCCCCAACTCGCCGCCTCGCTCGACACCGTCGCCAACATTCTTACTATGCTCGGCCGATCGACGGAGGCCACGACGATTTCCACTCAGGCGGCGGATCTGCGAAGCAGTTAGCCCCACCATCGCGCTCACGGATGGCTGATACGGCTGTGGATCAGAGTCTGCGCTGCCCAAGGCGATCAGGAATCAGCGGATCGCGACCATTCGTGAGCGCATGCACTCCAGCTGGGCGAGTAGCGGCAAGATGGCTGCTACCGACCTCGAAGGTTTTGAAGGCATTTGGTTGACCGTGCAACTAGTTCGGCGGGGTTTCCTCGACCTCTGGGACAGTCTTCGGGAGAGGCGTTCCCCAGGATGGTTGTCGCCGTATGATTTTAGACAGCCAAGGAAACTCTTTAAGGAGCGAACGGCCGAGGAGATAAGTGCGCTGATTGGTTAGGAATATTCTCGGCTCGGTCTCGGACAGATTATTCTCAATCATGCTGTCGACTTCAAAATTCAATATTTCAGTAATCAGTTGATTCTCGTGAGCGACTAGAACGAGATCCGAGCAATCTCCACTTGCAACAAATTGCACTCTAAGAAACTCACCGGGTTTCAGCTTCACTGTGCGTACACTGATGCTACGATTCGTCAGATTGATCGCATCATTGACCATACTAACAGCCGAAGAATCACGCCTTTCGATTTGCGCTAGGAGGAGGCGAACAAATCTTGAATCAGTCGACTGAACAGTAAATATGCTATCTCCCTCAAACGACATCTCCCTAGGTCCTTCGTTCTCCACGGTGATTGTAATTATGCGAGGAGTCGTAACGACTGTCTCGGAAAACAGCACCTGAAGTGCCTCGCCGAACATCGCTTCTGGATCCGCTATTAGAGGCAATATGAATACTACGACAGATGCGGCGGATCGCGCAGTCGGGCTAGCTGAACCCTCCACTTCTCTACTCGAACGCTTCACATTGACCGTCGCCCGAGTCCCCTCGATAGGCTTGGGAAGTCGTACCATCTCCTCAATCCCCGCGATACGCCCAACAACCTCCACATCGAATTCTTCCGGAACTGCGTCGGCAATAAAGACTAGGGTCAAATTGTCACGAGGGTTCAAAAGCATAGGCTCGATGGTTACTTCATTTCTCTTAGGGTCAAAGTCCAAGATATTCGGATTGCGATCAAAATCGATGACGCCGGGACGATTTGAGCTAAGAATGCCTGTACGAAATATTGACGACCCTCTCAGGCAAATGCGGACTGGGGCATCGAAGTCCGAAGGCAATATAGGCGAAAGTCCGGTGTTTTCAAGTCTGACTGCACAGAGGAGCGGGTAAATCAAATCCTCGCCTTGGCATTTGATCACCACAGGGAGGTCCCCGGAGGTCGGGACGATAAGCGGTGTGGCGAAACTGCTGTAATGTATTCGCTTCAAAGCCTGGCCCACCTGGCTGCGATATGTGAGGTAAGCCAGGACAACGGCTGCAAGTCCTATGAAAGTGGCTATGAGAAACTCCATTACCCCCACCTTCAACTCTTTGCGTAAAATCTAAGTTTCGATACCGGAACAGCGCGCCATCCTCAAATGGCTAAGCTTTGCTCGCAGAACGCCTTGGAAGAATATCGATGCCTTCGATCTCTATCGTCAACCCGGTCTCCGCCCGCACAGAAGAGGCCTCGTCGGCCAATTTATCCCACCGATCCCTCATAGCTCTTGTGTCGGAATCGCGGATGGCTAGGAATATGGCACTACTAATCTCCTGACCTCGCATATAAATTGGGGTTTGAACACGTAGGCCGTGCCAAAACTCGCCATGAGTTAGTTTTTTCATCTCGACGAGCACACGAATTCGCCGGTCGCCGCTAATTGTAAAGTCGACGGGCCCGCGCCCTGTCTCTACCTCTCGGTCCAGACGGAGGCCCGCGCGTTCACAGTAACCGTCGAGTATTCCAAGGAATAGCAGTTGCATGTTCGGCTCAGGTATGGCATCGGACTTACTGTCCCAGAAGACTCGCCAACCGCCTTTGTCCTCGGCCCAGTGCCGAAATTTTTCGATCATCGCATGAACGAATTTCAACAACTCTACTTCACTTGTGATACTGGCAGCAGTGGGGCCGGGTTCGCCCTGTAGAATTGACTTCGCAACTCGCTGCCATTGCACAATGAGCTTCGGATCGGCATCCACGTCATACGGAACGAATTGAGTCTGTTCCTGCCTCAACTCCCAATTCCGCAGCAGTTCAGGAGTTCGGCGTGCAAGCCTGATTATCTCGGACTTCTTTACATTCTTAGAAATGTCGAGATTCAGGTCGTCTCGAAGAGACGTATCTGAGAAAAATTCGGTCATCTTCGGCAATTCCGAAAGAAACCGCTTAGGCACCAGTAGCACCGGCCTATCCGATGCCGGATCCACCGGCACCTCACACTCTACGTCCTCCCACCGCATACGTAGCTCGTTATATACGCCGTGCCGTAGACGCTCAACCCGCATGGGGATGTTGAACGATTGGCAGACTTTTTGGGTGTAGTCGATGAAGTGCGGCTTCAACAAGTTGCAAGTGATATCACTGATACGATCGCAGTTAATTCCTTCTACGAGAATTCCCAGCACCTCGAAGTGTCGCACATCCTGAAGACCATTCTCGATTGCGTATACCATCGATTCTACAATTTTGGCGGCAAATCCAGGGCCCGAACCCGCACCATGCGTGCCTTTACCCGCGTACCCGAGCCTGAATTCTTCAGGTTCAGGAAACTCCATAAGAGAAAGGGTGCGCTTGTAGTATTGATGGCTCTTGTTGAGACCACTCTGAGCCAAGATCGCGAAAGCGTCATGAAAATACGCAATAATTTCTTCATGCGCGTTCCGCCACGCTTCTTCTCGATCTGCAAATATTGCAAACGGATCGATAAATAGTGGTGAATCAATCTCGAGGATCGGGTCAAACCATTCATACTGCTCAGGGTTCTCTACTCTGAACACTTCACTGAAATACACAGCGACACCTTCCGCCCACGTTGGCGCCAGTACGCACGAATATTGACAGATCGTATCAGATCGGCCGCGTGACGTCGCTCGCCAAAAGAGCTTCATCGTTAACAATGAGTCCCATCGGCGTGAGTGACTGATGGGACTCTTTTGACTTACGAACTAGGCCGCTGTTCTGAGCCACGAGCATGACGAAGGAAAGCTGTAACCAGCAGTGCGGCCCGTGATCCGGCTCCTCCCAGAGCCACGGCGCAGCGACTACAGGAATGGCGCCTGCCCTGTGGTAGACCGCGAGCATCACGAACTTTGCGAACAGGACGCTGGATACCAGGGCAATGAGGCTCCCATAGCGGCGGCCGTCCCGATCTCTCCGGGGAGACCAGTGCCTGGACCGCCCACGGTTTGGCAGAGATGGTGGCCGAACTCAACCCGACTGCAGAAGAGCAGGCGCAGGCCAGGCAAACGCTCCTTGCGCTGCTCGCGGCCGAGACCGACATCGGGCCCTGGGACGAGCCCGACCGCGCAATGGCCGGAGTCCTAATGGACACGGTGACCCAACTCACGGTTACGACGGAAGACCGGGCACAAGTCCGGCACGAACTGATCCGGATCCTTGCCGGTGCGGGCAACACCAAGATGGCTCGAGCACTAATGGACACAACGGCCCGGCTCACGGTCACGACGGAAGACCAAGCGCAGATCCGGCGGGAGCTGCTAGCGCTTCTGGCAGAGGAAACCGAAGTGTCGATGGCCCGAGAACTGGCCGACGTCATTACCCTGCTTACGATCACGACGGAGGATCGGGCACAGATCCGGCATGAACTGGTAACGCTGCTCCCAGCGGAGACTAGCGCCGCGATTGCCCGAAACCTCGCTGACATGGTCGTACGACTGGACCCGACGGGCGAGGACCAAGCCCGGATCAGGCAGAGTCTGCTCCCGATGCTAAGTGCTCTCGGCGATAGCGGCATCGCCCGTCAGCTGATGGACACGGTTGCACAACTAAATCCGACAGTCTCAGATCTTGCTGGCTGGGGCACCTGGCCGTTCCCGCCAACTTCAGCGTTGATGGCCGCAGCACGGCGCAATTCAGGACTAGTCCCGTGGCTAGCGGAATTGCCGGTTATCCGTATATACCTGGGCGATGCGTCGCAATGACCGCGAAATCGGGCACTCGCTGTAGGGCACCCATCATCACCTTGTTCCGATCAGCGTAACAGGATAATTGGACCCCATCGGATCAGCAGAACGGCTCGGTCAGTGGCGTATGAAATGCTCAATCATCTACTGAAGTGCGTCACCCATACGGCTCTGAATTGCGGTAACCAGACCCAGTGCGACACCATTCAGACGAAACCATGCTGCATGGCATGCAGAAGGGGCGGGGTCAATCGGGCAAGTGTCTTCACCATTGGCCCCTACGACTAGGCTCTGCGCTTCTGGGCGGGAGGGATCCGGGCATCAGCGACGTTAGTCGGCTCATCCTGGCCCTGAGGGCGAACTACAAGCTGATGGTGGGGGTCCGGAGGGCGTGCAGGGTCTCAACGTATCCGCGGCGGTGTTCTTGGTTCAAGAGCTGGTCAATGAGGTGGACCGCTAGGCCGCGCACGGAGCCGAAGTAAGGGTCGGTGTCGAAGTGCTGACTTGGTTCCAGCGGCAGGCTGGCGAAGACAGCGACCTCGTTGGGGCCGGGGCCGCTGCCAGGAACGGCCGGGAACTGGTCGAGGCCGAGTATCTCTGCGAACGAGGTGGTCGTCGCGAGCCAGAGCCCGACGCTGCCGTCGGTGGCGTTGAGGCTGAGGAGCCGCGACGCTGCGACCCGGGTCGTCGGAACAACCGAGTTCGTCATCATCTGGACGAGTTCCGACAGGGACTTCAGTTCCGGAGTCGGCCAAGGGGAAATAGACGGCCCAAGTCCTGTCGGAATTGCCGACAACCCCGCCCTACCCTGAGCGGCGTCCTCCGATGGGAACGGCATGTCGATGAGGAGATCGAGGGCGATGGCTAGCCCGTCTGGGGCGCCTGGTGCCGCGGCACCAGAAGTGACGGCACAGTGCGCGTGCAGCGGCCGGGGCTCAGGACTCTCGGGAGGATCAGCACGGGAGAGCACGAAGCCCGCGAAACTGGAGGTGGTGTAACCGTTCTCCTCCCAGCGCGGCTCATCCTCGACGCCGAACTTACGAGTCATCGCCCTGAACCAATCGGTCAGCAGCGACTTCTGCAAAGCCTCCTGGATGACCTTGGCCCGCTGTTCGTCAGGGATCTCGGTTGTCGGCAACACGCCGGGAAAGCCCTGGGAGCGACCAGGGAGTAGCACTGCAGCGCGAACGCAGAGCAGCGGCCTGGATTCAGCCGGGGATGACGTAGTGAGTTCCGGGCGATACCCCAGCGTCGCGGCCCCCTGTCCCAGAGCACGCTCCGCGCCGGCTGCTTCAAGACACCGGACGGGGGTGTCGGAGCCACCGCACGCCGCTTCTGGAGTTCGGCGGTGAGCAGCGGGATTCCGGCCCTGCCACGGCCTTCCCAGCTGACGTCATGTTCGTTGAAGGACTGGATGTCGGTGGCAGAGTTCAGGATGGCGCAGCGGTCTCCCAGCTCGGTGAGTCCCAGGAGCGTGATCAGGGGATCAGCTGAAAGGCCGAGGAGTCCCTGGCTACCGTCTGGAAAGGTACCGACCTCGACGAAGCGCGCCGCCAGGTCGGCCAGGGTGTACTCGCTGGAGTCGAGTCCAGCGATAAGCCTCGCCACGACGTCCTTGTGGCGAGTGCCCTGACCAGCGGCCCGGGCGAGCGGGACGAACGGGAAGGCGAGGTCTGCCTGGTCCTTGCGGCGCAGGTGGTCAAGGATGCGAGACCCCGCTTCCCTGGAAATGACCTCACGCATGAGCGAGTAGACCGGGCTGACGTGATCGTCTCCGAGGTCAGCACGATCGACCGCGCAGCTGAGCCGCCGCACGGCGTCGTCGGCCAGGCCGGTGATGAAAACAGGAATCGGGTCTGGCCTATCCCGGGCGATCCTCGTGAGTGCCGCCACCGCCCACGCCTCAAAGTAGTCATCGAGGGCATGGTCTGCTCGCAGCTCAGCGATCGAGACAGCGTAGCAGAGGACTGGCCCAACCGCGGCGACCTCGATCACGTCACCTGCTCGGGTGAGCCTGGTCAGCTTCCGTACCACGATGCTTGCGGCGGCGGGGTCGTCGCCGGCGAGCTTCTCCTCAACGCGCGTCCGGGCATCGTTGCGTTCGTCCCGGGCGATGGCGTGAAGCGCCTCGCGGGCGATGCCATCCGAGATATCGGTGACGGGCAGCCCGAGCAGGAAGTAGCGCTCGAAGTACTCTGCGACGGAGACTCGCCTGGATTCTTCTCGAAGCTGGATGTCCAGCTTGGCCCGGATGCTCTTGTCTGCATCTCCTGAGGTGTCACGGAGCACGGGAAACACCTCGGTGAGGACCGCATGGACCTCGGTGCGGAAATCACCGCACTCACTGTTGACGCGCTCATCGAGCGCCTCCCGGAGCGGTGCGCCTGCGGACAGGAGTTCCGTGCTAGTGAGCGAAGCCTTCGACCGGGACAGGAGCCGATAGGTGGCCGGAGCAAAGGAGCGGAGATGAACCAGGGTAAGCAGGTCAACTAGGTCGAGTTCGGCGGGGTCAATCAGCGGCAGATAAGCGGTGACTTGCGCGAGGAACCGCCCCACCGCACGGGGTTCGGCGAGGGTGCGGTGAAGCAAGGCATCGTAGAGGGCATCGAACCGGTACCTCTGCTCGTCCGTGAACGGCGCGCCCCGCCGTTCAAGCAAGGCGGTCAGGCCTTCAGTTAGCAGCTTCCGCCCGTAGAAATACTCGGTCGGCGGCATAGCGAGCGGGACCTGGACGATCTTCTCCAGGTAGGCGAGAGCACGATCGCGGCTGTTCCTGGCAATGGGCGTGTCGATGAGGATGTCTAGCACCGTCTGCTCGTCGTAGGCGAGCAGGTAGTAGACACCGGGGAAGCTCGCGATCAGGCGGATCGCCTTGAAGAGCATCAGCAGCTCGTCGGGCTGGAGCCTGTCAACGTCATCCAAGACGACAAGCACCTGCAGGTTCAGGGATTGTAGTTCTGCAGAGAGCTCCTGGAGCACATCCTGCATCGGGCGCTGAACTCCGCGCTGGGCGACGCGGGCCGCCGCTCCCGCCGCCACTCCTGCCGCCATCGCTAGTGCTTTTTCACGGCCAGTGATCAGCAGCAGATCGGTGGAGACCAGGGCCCCCCACTCCGCAATCAACTGGCTGGCCTTGCGACCGCGCTTGCCCTTGGGCACCCCCGACCGGATCGCAGCGAACAGTTCGGCGATCAACGAAGGTACGTCTGGCGGCGCCCATGGGTTGGCGGCGCAGATCTTCCACGATGGGTTCAGGATCTCCAGCTCAACGCGAGCGAGGTTGATAACCGAGGACTTGCCGCTGCCCCAGGGGCCGACGATGGCGAGGACACTACTCTCCTCCCTCTGACGAGCTCCGTTGATAACCTCGGCCACTCGCTTTGCAAACCTGCCTCGCCCGAGCGTGTCCTGCTCGGCGGACATGATCGGGCGGTCAGCGGCGGGCCAATGGTCGTCAGGCTGGCCGCCGAGCGCAGGCGCACGGATCGCGCCAGGGTTGGGTCGCCATGCCATGGGGCAACCCCTCCTCGAAACCTTGGCTGCCGAAATTGAGGGTACAGGCTTTTTCGGGCGGGAAGCTGAGATGTCAAGAGGGCGTGCTGAATTGGTCCGACGATCCCCGATACACGCGCGTGCTCCGCAATCGAGAGCGACCTCGCCACCACCTCAGCGCGCGAGCAGGACGGCGTCGTGCCCTTTACGTGCCCGATCGGACGGTGAATCAGGGTGATTCACGGTCACTCACGGACAACGAAACATGCCGCTGACCTGAGAAAATGCAGCTCATGGCATCTGCCCCTGAAGCCTTCCAAGCTGGTCATGCGGTTTCGATTACCGTCGCCCGCTCTCATCATCTAAGCCCGGGCCAGGGGAACTCTTAGCTGCTTTTATCGACGCTTCTCAGATGCGTGCTCGGTGCGTCGTGCCCGATGGCTTGGGCGTGCTGCCCGATTTGCTGGTGCTGGTCTTCCTCGCTTCGGCGAAAAGCCTGCCCATGCCCGCCGCCCTCCCTGGGCCGTCTGCAGCGCCCGCAAGGGGCGCCGTCGAAGTCCTTGCCACCACGCGTCGGAAGCGCGGACGCCTGCGGTCACCACTAGTGACTCTCGGGACACATGGTGTTACGTTGGGGCTAGTGATGAGCCTTAGGCAGTTAGGCTCAGTCTGACCGGATGGGATGGCACGGCCGCTGGGGCGTACCGTGTCGCGCCGGTAGCAGACGGCATCGTTCCTGCCCCGAATCTCGGGTTACCCAGGGTGTCGCTCTTGCTGGTTCAGGCTGGACAGAGACCTGGCTACGGGTCCGGACCAGGCGCCCACCCTGGGTTGTTGCTGATCATGTCCGTCAGTCACAGGGGAGATCGCATGACTACCGTTACCGACATTCGTCCTGTCCGGATCGAAACCGCCGAGGAAGCAGTCGCCGACATGCGGCGGCGCGTCGCCGGGGCGCGCCAGCCCACCCGTGAGCTGGTCGCCGACCGGTCGCAGGGCGTGCAGCTGGCGACGATTCAGGAGCTCGCTCGGTATTGGGCGACCGACTACGACTGGCGCGCCTGCGAGGCAAGGCTGAACGCGCTGCCGCAGTTCAAGACCGAGATCGACGGGGTGGACGTCCACTTCATCCACGTGAAGTCGCCCCACCCGGGCGCATTGCCGCTGATCATGACGCACGGCTGGCCAGGCTCGGTCATCGAGCTGCTCGACGTGATCGGCCCGCTCACCGACCCCCCTGCACACGGCGGAAACGCCGAGGACGCGTTCGATCTCGTGCTTCCGTCCCTGCCCGGCTACGGCTTCTCCAGCCAGCCAACCGAGGTCGGCTGGGACGCGGGCCGCATCGCGGTCGCCTGGACGGAGCTGATGCACCGCCTCGGCTACGACCGCTGGGTAGCCCAAGGCGGCGATGTGGGCGCCAGCGTCACCGACGCGATGGGCCGCCAGGCACCCGACGGCCTGCTAGGCATTCACGTCAATCTGCTCCTGAGCGCGCTGCTGGGCCTCAGCCCGCGGCCGGTGGACTCCGAGAACGAACGCGCGGCGCTCGACGCGATCAACACATTCAGCACCACCGGCAACGGCTACTTCATCGAGCAGGCAACGCGGCCGCAGACCATCGGCTACGCCCTGCTGGATTCACCCATCGCCCTGGCGGCATGGATGCTCGACCACGACACCGACAGCTACGAGAAGATCTCCCGCGCCTTCGTCGACGGCCAGCCCACCGGCAATCTCACCCGCGGCAGAATCGTCGACAACATCAGCCTCTACTGGCTGACCGGCACCGGGGCATCGGCGGCCCGGGAGTACTGGGACAGCGGACGAGCCCTGGCTGCCGCTGCCGCCGAGCCACCGCCGGAGGTATCGGTCCCGGTCGCCTTCACCACATTCCCCGGCGAGATCTTCGCGGCCCCGCGCAGCTGGGTCGAACAGGCGTATCCCACCCTCGCCTACTTCAACGAGGTTGACAAGGGCGGCCACTTCGCCGCCTGGGAAGAGCCCGAGCTGTTCGCAACCGAGATCCGGGCCGCATTCCGGCCACTTCGGTAGACCGTCTGGCGGGGCGGGCGCTCGACGCGTCCGCCCCAGGGGAGAGCTGAGGCACGCCAGTGAGCGTCACCCAGATCACCGCACCGAACAAGCAGATCGAGGCCGCCAACGGAGTGCGGTATGCCTACCGGCGATACGGCAACGCCGAGACCTCGGCGCTGCCGCTGCTGTGCTTCCAGCACTACCGCGGCAACCTCGACAACTGGGACCCAATCCTCGTGGATTCCCTTGCCGCCGAACGCGAGGTGATCCTGCTGGACAACGCCGGGGTTGGCGGCTCGACCGGCCGCGTGCCCAGCACCATCGCAGAGATGGCCATCGACGCGGTCGCGTTCACCGACGCCCTCGGACTGCGCAGCTACGATTTGCACGGGTTCTCCATGGGCGGCTTCGTCGCGCAGGAAGTGGCGCTGACCCGACCGCACCAACTGCGCCGCCTCGTGCTCGCCGGCACCGCCCCGCAAGGAGGCAGGCACGTGCACGGCTGGACCGGCGAGATCCTCAGCGCCGCCATAGTCGACGAACCCGGCGCCGACGAACTGCTGACCCTGTTCTTTGAGCGCACCGACACCAGCAGAGCCAAGGGCCAGGAGTTCATCCAGCGGATCTTCACCCGCACCGAAGCCCGCGACGACCCCACCGACCTGGCAACACGAGACGCCCAGGCGTCGGCCACCGCCTGGGGAGTGCCCGACGACACACGGCTGAACCGGCTCGCCGGAATCCCGCAGCCAACCCTGGTAGCCAACGGGGACAATGACCTGGTCGTACCCACCGAGAACACCCACTTGCTCGGTGAATACCTGCGCAACGCAACCGTCAGCATCTATCCCGACGCAGGCCACGGATTCCTTTTCCAGGAGCCCGCGGCTTTCGCCGCCGAAGTCAATGACTTCCTCGGGCACTGACGCTTCTAACGCATCTGGCACTGGGCGTCGAGGCGGCCGGGCTCGTCGCCGCCGTCGGCGACCAGGTGACGGGGATCACGACAGGCGACAGGGTGACTGTGTACTCGGCTCCGCTGCGCGAGCAGGGCACCTGGGCCGAGGAGCACGTCGCCGCTGCCGCGCAGTGGCCGTCCTGCCCCCGGGCACGCCGTTCGAGGCCGCCGCGGCGCTGCCCGTCTGGCGCTGACCGCCGACCAGGTGATCGGCGACGCGCTCCAGGTCCGTGCCGGGCAGACCGTGCTGGTGCACGGCGCTGGCGGCGTGACCGGGGGCATGCTCGTCCAGCTGGCCGCGCACCGCGGGGCGACGGTCGCGGATCTGCCAGCCGCCGAGCGGGACATCACAATGCGGGCGGTGCAGGTCGCCCCGGACGGCAGGCGGCTCGGCAGCCTAGTCGGGCTCCTCGCTCAGGGCTTGCTCACAGTTTCCGTAGACGACGGGTTCCCGCTCGAGCGGGCCGGCGCCGCGCTGGCGCGGGCCAGGCACGGTGCCCCACGGCTCAGCTACCGTGCTGCGGACCGGCGCCCCCGGCGCGACCTGACCGCGGCCGCGCGGGCCAGCTTCTGGGGCCGGGCGAAACGGCCGTGACGGACCAGGGTGCGGCCAGGGTCGTTCGCGGGCGCGATCGGATTGCCCTGGCGACGACTGTGCCAGACGCGCGAACCGGGCCTTGGCTCAGCTCCCGAGCGGAGAAACCTTCGCGATCTCGTACCTGAGCAGCTCCGACTCCAAGATCTCGAAGCCGTCCGGCGGGCGCGGATTAGCCCGGTTGGCGGCGGCGTGCGCGGCAAGGTCCTCCTCGGTCTCCCAGCGCTCATACAGGTTCACCAGTCCGGGATCGAGCGGATCAGGGCTCATAGCGTAGGCGTGACAGCCCTTCTCGCCGCGCGACCGCAGCATCGAGGCCCTGCGGTGCTCTAGGAACGCGGCTCGGTCTGCGGGCGCTACCCTGAAGTAGCCGGCCACGATGATCATCAGGTACCTCCTGGAAGCTAAGGCCGACGGCTGCGGTGCCGGGCGAGGTTCGCCGCCCTGTGCCTGAAGGTAGCCCCGGTCCGGACGCCGCGCCAGCGCAGCCGGGGTCAGGCCCACTCCTTGAACCAGTCGGTGCCGTAGACACCCGTCGCTTTCCAGGCACCCTGGTGCGCGTTGATGGGGCCGAGCACCTGGCCGAAGTGACCGATCCTCCAGATCGTCACGCCGTCAGAAGGCAGGTGCAGCTCATAGGCCCCGGGCAGCAGCTCATCTGCGGGAAACGGGTCGGCAAGCGTCGGCACCGGTTCCTCGAG
>Ga0210395_10002423_pt1 | contig 14462 bp, 11 predicted proteins | sample IncBWH4OmetaG_FD_150861 | JGI IMG/M metagenome (GOLD analysis project Ga0210395, IMG submission 150861) | Forest soil microbial communities from Barre Woods Harvard Forest LTER site, Petersham, Massachusetts, United States - Inc-BW-H-4-O ... | reverse complement strand
TGCATCTCGAACAGGACGCCGGCAAGTCGCTGCACGACCAGCATGCCACGATGTCGCTCGTTGACCTCAATCGCTCCGGCGTCGCCTTGATGGAGATCGTGACCAAGCCTGATCTGCGCTCGGCCGACGACGCCAAGGCCTTTCTGACCAAGCTACGCACCATCCTGCGTTATCTCGGCACCTGCGATGGCGACATGGAGAAGGGCCATCTGCGCGCCGACGTGAACGTCTCGATCCGCAAGCCCGGCGCGCCGCTGGGCACGCGCTGCGAGATCAAGAACCTCAACTCGATCCGCTTCATCGGTCAGGCCATCGACTACGAGGTGTGGCGCCAGATCGGCGTGGTCGAGGACGGCGGCGCGATCGAGCAGGAGACGCGGCTGTTCGATCCGGACCAGGGCGAGACGCGATCGATGCGCTCCAAGGAGGAGGCGCACGACTACCGCTATTTCCCCGATCCGGACCTGTTGCCGCTCGAGCTCGCGCCGTCGTTGGTGGCGGAGTTGGCGGCGCAGCTGCCGGAATTGCCGGACGACAAGAAGGCGCGCCTCATGCGTGAGCACGCGCTCTCCGGCTATGACGCCGGCGTCCTCGTGGCCGAGCGCGAGACCGCCGACTTTTTCGAAGCCGTGGTGGGCGGGCAAGGTCGCGGCAGCGAGCGCGACCCGAAACTCGCCGCCAACTGGATCATCAACGAGCTTGCCGGCCGTCTCAACAAGGAAGGCACGGACATCGCCGCTTCGCCGGTGAGCGAGGCGCAGCTCGGCGCCATCCTCGACCTCATGGCGGACGGCACCATCTCGGGAAAAATCGCCAAGGACGTGTTCGAAATCCTCTGGAACGAGGGCGGCGACCCGCGCGCGATCGTCGAGGCGCGCGGATTGAAGCAAGTGACCGACGTTTCGGCGCTGGAAAGGCTCGTCGACGACATCGTCGCCAAGAATCCGGACAAGGTTGGCGACGCCAAGACCAATCCGAAGGCGATCGGCTGGTTCGTCGGCCAGGTGATGAAGGCTTCGGGCGGCAAAGCCAACCCGCAAGCGGTCAACGATCTGCTCAAGAAGCGTCTCGGCATTTGAGCGCGACGTTCGTTGTCGCGTCGCGCGCCGCAAAAATCGTGCGCGAACGGTCTGCGTCGGTCAAAACGGCGGCGAAAATCTCCGAGGCAGGGTCGTTGCGCGGCGGCGGAGGCGGTCGCTTGAGGCGGCGCCGGCGCGAATCGGTCGGCCCGATTTGCGCGTTTTGCGCCTCGAAATGCCGCCGACACGCCTTCCGGAAGGCTTTGCCGCAAAATTTTTTTGGCTTGGTGAATCCGCTGCTTTGGGCGCTCATCGTGCCCGCGAAAGCGCGCGCGAGCGGCGCGCCGCGTATGCGCGCGCAGCAAAACTTTGCGCCAGAAGACGCAACAAAAGCCCGCATTTCATCGGCACTTCTGCAACGCATGCAAATTTTGTTCGCGCGCGTGCGCGGCGGAAAAATTTCTCGGCGTTCGATTTTGCGCAAAGCGCGCCGCGTTCGCACCGCGGCGGCGGGTCGCGGGGCTTACACACAAAATTAAGCGAAGTCACTGTTATTTTTTTCCTGCTGTAGTAATCGGAAGGTAGTGCATGTCGATTCGCGACTGCACTGCACCGATGTCGCCATCCACTCAGGCTAGGAGGGCAGCAATGGCGAAGAAGAGAAAGACGAAAGCAGCGGCGAAGAAGACGGCGAAGAAAACCACTCGCCGGAAGAAGAAGAAGTAGTCGACGTCGCAATCGGTCTTCGACACCACTTGGGTCGAAGATCGCGTCACACGGGCCGGCCGACGTCGAGGGCGCTGCAATGATTGCCCGAGACGGGCCGGCTCAGGTGAACAACAGAGGGCGTCGGCGAGACGGAGGTTTAGGCTTCACAATCGTTCGCGTTGCGTGCGGTGGTGGAGTGGAGGGACGGACAATCCGAACCTCCCGGTGGCGATCAGCCCATAGTGGCGGTCTGCCGGCGGATCTAAGTCTCACGATTCTCGCCGACGCCCTCGGTGCGTTTGTTACTATCCTCCCAAGGACGACTTTCGGCGCCGCAGCATCGTTCGCGGCGCCGGTTTTGTTTCGGCGGGAGCATCGTGGGTAAATCCTCGAAGGCCAAATCCTCGAAAGCCAAGCGCTCAAAAGCTAAGGCCGCAGTCGCCAAGCGCAAACCGCCAAGACGATCGCCGTCCCGTCGTCATGCGCCGATCGAGCTTTATTACTGGCCGACGCCGAACGGGTGGAAGATCTCCATTATGCTGGAGGAGTGCGGCCTACCGTACATCGTCCGTCCGATCGACATCTCCAAGGGCGATCAGTTCGCTCCGCACTTCTTGGCGATCTCGCCGAACAACCGGATCCCGGCCATCGTCGATCCCGCCGGTCGGGACGGACGGCCGATCTCGGTGTTCGAGTCCGGCGCCATCCTGCAATATCTCGGCCGCAAGACCGGCAAATTCTATCCGCGCGACGAACGCGCTCGTGTTGCCGTCGACGAGTGGTTGTTCTGGCAAATGGGCGGGCTGGGGCCGATGGCGGGCCAAGCCAATCACTTCCGCCATTACGCGCCCGAGCCGATCGAATACGGCATCAGCCGCTATACCAACGAGGTCAACCGGCTGTTCGGCGTCATGGACACCCGGCTTGCCGGCTGCGAGTTCCTGGCGGGGCGTTATTCGATTGCCGACATGGCGTGCGTCGGCTGGGTGCGGCTCGCCGAGCGCATGGGCCAGGACCTGGCGTCGTTCCCGCGTCTTAAACGCTGGTTCGAGACGATCCGGGCGCGGCCGGCGGTCAAGCGCGCGTTCGGCATCCGCGTCGAGGCGGCTTCCTCGGTCGACATGAAGGACCCGAAAGTCCGTGCGATCTTGTTCGGGCAAACTGCGAGATAGTCCGCTCGTCCCCGCGAAGGCGGGTACCCAGCCCTGGATTCCCGCCTACGCGGGAATGAGCGGAGCAAGAAATCAATTCGACCGCGTCCAGGTCTGGCCCTTGCACAGCAATCCGCCCATGACGCAGCCTTTGAGGTCGGCGGTGTTGGGGCCGGTCATCGTGAACGACCCGGTATAGATGCCGCCGTCTTCGGCGTTGTAGACTTGGCCTTGCCACTTGTCGCCGCCGACGGGCTTCATGCCGAGCACGATCGCCACGCCAAGGAGCGGCCGGCTCTGTTTGCTCAGGTCCTTGTTGTTCTTGTCGGTCTTCGGCTGTTGGGTATCTGGATCGTTCGGCTCGGCGAGCCAGGTCAGGCTGCCGCAGATCGCATCGCCACAATTGACGATCTTCACCTTGCCCTTCTTGTCTCCGGTCAACCAGGTGCCGAGCGGATCGGCGGCCCGCGCCGGCGCCGTGGCCAGGAGCGCCAGCGCCATCGCCGAAGCAGCGACGATAGCGGTGCGGACAATTTTCATGAAACGATCTCCCGATGCCCTGCTGTTCACCCAAGGTAAAAGGATAACTTACAAGAGGCGCATTGCAAGCGCCCTCCCGGACAAGGCGCCGCCGCGCTGCTTTCAAGTAATGCCCGTAAAATGCGGACTTTCGCCGTCGCGTGCTTAACGCGATGTTGCCTTGCGCGCCCCGGCGCTTCAGCTTTGATTCATCGCGTTGCTTAAACCACCGTTCAAATGTTCTGACGATTATCCGAGATATCGGCCGGCCACATAAAGCCGGCGAGGGGACAGCGCGCAAACGACAAGCGCAAAGGGGACAGGGGACTGAACGATGGCTCGTTTTGAGATTCTCGATGGCAGTGCCGCGCCGCTCGGCGAGGGGGCAGCCGCCGGCGACATGCTGTTCGAGCTCGGCATGATGCATTCGATCGGCCGCGATGTGCCGATCGATCTCATCTCCGCGCACAAATGGTTCAATCTGGCGGCGGTCCGCGGCAACCGCGAAGCGATCCGGTTGCGGCGCGAAATCGCCGACCAGATGTCGGACGCCGAGATTGCGGCGGCGCAGCGCGCCGCGCGCGATTGGCTCAAGGGCGGTCCGACCGGAGCGCCGGCAGTGCCGGCACCGGCGATTGCGGCCTGACGCCTAGCAGGCACTCGATCATCGGTCACAGTTGAACGAACCGCCCGAGCGCGATCAGCGCTCGTGGCGGCTCCTCGCGGTTTTCCGACTTAGTAGCCGACGGTGAAGCGCTGGCGCGAATGCGCGGGCTTTTCGATCTCGTCGACCATGGCGATGGCATAGTCCGCAAACGAGATGCTGCTGCCTTTGTCGTTCGACAACAGCGCATCCTTGCCGAGCCGGAATTTGCCGGTGCGTTCACCCGGCACAAACAGCGCCGAGGGCGACAGGAACGTCCAATCGAGCTGTGTCTCGCCTTTCAGCAGGCCGAGAAATTCGGCGCCCTTGAGCGCCTCCGGCTTGTAGCCGGCGGGGAAGTCCGGCTGGTCGACCAGGCGCTTGCCCGGCGCGATTTCGAGGCTGCCGGCGCCGCCGACCACGAGGTAGCGCTTGGCGCCTGAGGCCCGCGCCGCCTCGATTAGCGTTTTTGCATCGCTGGCGCTGAAATGCACTGCGCTGATCACCGCGTCGTGGCCTTTGAGAAGCGCGATGAGGCCGTTCTTGTCGAACACGTCGCCTTGCTTCGCCGTGACGTTCGGCAGCGCCGCGATCTTTTCCGGATTGCGCGCAATCGCCGTCACTTTGTGTCCTCGGTCGGAAAGCTCCTTGAGGATCGCTGAGCCGGCTCGGCCGGAAGCGCCGATGAGAGCGACGTGAGCCATATGCATTGTTTCCTTTCACGATTTGTCGGTGATGAGACGGCGTGCGCGCCTTAGCCGGCGGCCGCCTGCTTGTGGCTGCCGTTGAGCGTCTCCCAGATGCGCCGCGGCGTCGCCGGCATGTCGATATGGCGGGCGCCGACGCGGCGGTGCAGCGCGTCGACGATGGCATTGATCACCGCCGGCGGCGCGCCGACGGAGCCGGCTTCGCCGGCGCCTTTGACGCCGAACGGATTCGACGTCGACGGCACGTTGTGGGTCGAGAACGCGAAAGCCGGCACATCGCCGGCGCGGGGCATGGCGTAGTCCATGAACGAGCCGGCGAGCAATTGCCCGCTGTCGCTGTCATAGACCGCGTGCTCGAGCAACGCCTGGCCGATGCCTTGCACGATACCGCCGTGCACCTGGCCCTCGAGCAGCAGCGGATTGATGGTGCGGCCGAAATCGTCGACGATGGTATAGCGCTCGATGGCGACGCCGCCGGTCTCCGGATCGATCTCGACCTCGACGATGTGGCAGCCGTTCGGAAAGGTCTGCGCCGGCGGCACGCGATGATGCGTGGCATCGAGGCCGGGCTCCAACCCTGAGGGAAGTTTGGCCGGATCGCGGGCCGCCTTGGCGACATCCATCAGATCGATGCGCAGATCGGTTCCCGGCACCGAAAAGACGCCGTCGGCAAAAGTAATGTCCTGCGCCGAAACCTCCAACATGTGCGCGGCGATCTGGCTCGCTTTGCCGATGATGGCGCGGCCGGCCTCGTACAGTGCCGCACCGCCGACGGCGATGGCGCGCGAGCCGCCGGTCAGCCCGGCCGGCGTGCGGTCGGTATCGCCCATGATGACCTCAATGCGGTCGGCATCGATGCCGAGCTGATCCGACACCAGCTGCTTGTACGAGGTGACGAGGCCGGTGCCGTATTCCTGGTTGCCCATGACCAGTTCGACCCGTTCGTCCTTGAATTCGATCGAAGCGGTCTCGGGAAAGCCGCCGCCGCAGCGCTCGGTGTAGGTCGCCATGCCGATGCCGCGGAGCTTGCCGTCGCCCTCGCTGTGGGCACGCCGCTGCGCGAAGGAGCCCCAGTCGGCCGCCGCCATGCAGCGGTCCATCACCTTCTCGAACTCGCCGGAATCGAGCACCAGCTTGGTCACCGAGGTATAAGGCATCGCCGACGGCGGCACGAAATTGACCCGGCGGATCGCGTCCGGGCTCATCTTGAGCTGGCGCGCCGCCGCGTCGACGATCCGCTCCAGCAAATAGGCGGCCTCGGGCCGCCCGGCGCCGCGATAAGCGCACACTGGAACGGTGTTGGTGCACACGCCCTTGACGTTCACATGGATGGCGCCAATTGAATAAAGACCGGAGACGAGATCGGTCGAGCGCGTCGGCACAAACGCGCCGAACGGCGACAGATAGGCGCCGAGATTGGCGAGGATCGAAACCCGCAAACCCAGAAAGCGGCCGCTTTCGTCGAGCGCCAGTTCGACGTGGGTGGTGTGGTCGCGTCCCTGATTGTCGGAGATAAAGCCTTCCGAGCGGTCCTCTTGCCACTTGATGGGGCGGGCGAGCTTGCGGCTGGCCCAAACCGCCAGCGCCTGCTCCGGATAAACGAAAGCCTTCATGCCGAACCCGCCGCCGACATTCGGCGTGATGACGCGGAGCTTGTCCTTCGGAATCTTCAGGAGCGCCTCGGCCAGCGGGTCACGCACGAAATGCGGACCCTGGGTCGCCGTGTAGAGCGTCGAGCGGCCGGTCGCCGGGTCGTAGTCGGCAACGGCGTTGCGCGGCTCCATCGAGTTCGCCACGACACGGTTGTTGACAAGATCGAGGCTGACGACATGGGCGGCCTTGGCGAAAGCGTCCGCGGTCGCCTTGGCGTCGCCCAAGTCATTGTCCCAGTCGAACACCAGATTGCCGGCGATGTGGTCAAACAGCTGCGGTGCGCCGCGGGCGATCGCATCCTGCGCGTCGGTGACGACCGGCAGCGTCTCGTAGTCGACTTCGATCGCTTCGGCGGCGTCACGCGCGGCGCTCAGCGTCTCGGCGACGACGAAGGCCACCGGTTGGCCGACATAGCGGACCTTGCCCAAAGCGAGCAGGGGACGCGGCGTGTCGTGGCGCGGCGAGCCATCGCGATTGGCGAGCGGCGTTTGACAGGCCATATCGCCAAGCCCATCGGCGGCCACGTCCTCGCCGGTGGCGACGAACAGCACGTCCGGCATCCGCCGTGCCGCCGTCGCATCGATGCGCTTGATGCGCGCGTGCGCCGCCGGCGAGCGCAGCACGAAGGCGGTAGCCGCCCGCGGCAGCGTCACATCGTCGGTGTAGCGGCCTTGCCCGGTGATGAGACGCAAATCTTCGTGGCGCCGCACAGGCTGCCCAATCGCGAATTTCATGCCGTTCCTCGCATTTTCCGTCCGCGTAGATATATGGTCGTGCGCGGCGCGGCGCGCCATGTTGCCGGTTCCGGTCGCACTGGAGCTCGGGTATGGCGCGGCGCGAGGGACGCGACGAGGCCGGAACTAGAGCGCTCGAAAGGCACACAATGGCACTGACCACCGCCAACATCTGCGACTTTGGTTGGAAGGCACAGGATTTCGCGCTCAAGGGCGTCGACGGCAAGATCTATTCGCTGGCCGACATACGCGGCCCAAAGGGCACGCTCATCGTCTTTGTCTGCAATCACTGCCCGTACGTGAAGGCGTCGATCGACCGCATCGTGGCAGAGGCCAACGCACTGCGGCAGACCGGCATCGGCACCATCGCCATCATGCCGAACGACACCGACGCCTATCGCGAGGACTCGTTCGATAACATGAAGACGTTCGCGGCCAAGCATGGCTTCACCTTCCCATACGTGATCGATGAGACCCAAGAGACGGCGCGCGTTTATGGCGCCCAATGCACACCGGACTTCTTCGGGTTCAACGCGGACGACGAACTGCAATACCGTGGACGGCTGGACGCGTCCCGCATGACAAAAGTCGCGAACGCCCGCCGCGACTTGTTCGAGGCGATGAGCCAAGTAGCCGAGACCGGGCAGGGTCCGCAGGAGCAGTTCGCTTCGATGGGCTGCTCGATCAAGTGGAAGGTGTGAGCGGCCGGCGCGGTTTCGCGAGACACTGTGGCCGATGCGCCACGCTCTTCCACAAAGTCAATTGATTAGGCGGAAAACGGTTTTGCCGCCAGGCGAACACATGCACATTGGCAAAGCGGGACGTACCGGTATGGGGAAAACCCATGTTTCGATCAACGCAACTTCGGTTTCCGGCGGCTGTCTTGTTTGCAGTGGCCGCCGTCTCGCTGACCGCGGCGTCGGCGCTGGCATTCAATCAGGGCAATGGTGGAACTGGTGAGGGCGGCAATTCCACGTTTGCTGATCCAGACGAGCGGGTCAACATTCTCGGTTTCGACCAGGGCACACAATCATCCGGCCTGAACGGTTCGGTGCAGTTCAGTCCCCGACTGGGGCAACCAAATCCATTCAAGCATTTTCAGAGCAACGGACTCACTTCGCCTTCCGATCCCCTTTCCCGCCCGAGCAACTGAAAATCTGTATCTCCTCGGGTCGTACGAACGCAGGTCGGGGAAGCGGTGATTGCGATGACCTCTCACGTCTTTCCTAACGATGGCGCGTCTCACCGAGCGCGATCGACACGCCGGCCGGAGCGCCGTCGTCGTCGATAGCGTGCGATATGTTGTCCGCGTCCCGAAGCTGGGCGGGGATCGGCGCGCGCTTGCGGCATGAGCTTCTGCACGTTCGGCGACGGGTGGCGATGGTCGTTACGTTTAGGCCGCACGGGTACAGGCGGGGGCTGCGGTCGGAGCTCGCTGCGAGGGGCGCGGGATGAGGCCTTTGCTGGCTCATGGCACATCGAGCGTGCGGGCGACGCGAAAGCCCACGTGGTCGAACCGCACGTCGGCGGTGTTGCCGTCGCGGTAAGCCGAGCGCAGCGGGGTCGGACTGTTGCTCCAGGAACCGCCGCGCGCCATGCGGCTCTTGCATTCGCCACCGTTCTCGGCCAGCCATGGCGAGCCGTCCGCTGGCGCTCCTTTATAGTCGCGATGCTCGCAGTCCTCGGTCCATGCCCAGACATTGCCTACCATGTCGTAGAGACCGAATTTGTTGGGCGGAAATGAACCGACCGGAGCAGGTTGGCTATTGTCCCATTTGCTGCCACAGCCGTCGCAATTGGCCATCGCCATTCCGTTGAGCTTGATATCGTCGCCCCACGGATAGACCGTCGTCGTTCCGACGCGCGTGGCATATTCATATTCGGCCTCGCTGAGCAGCCGGTAGGTTTTACCGGTCACTGTGGCGAGCCACGCTACGTATCGCTTGGCATCGTCCCAATTGACGTAAATGACCGGCTGCCGACCGCGGCCCCACTCGTCGCTGGGCTTGTAGCCGTTGCAGCCGCCGCCCGTGACGCAGGCGTCCCAGTCGGCGAACGTCAACTCGTATTTCGATACGGCAAAGACTTTGGCGATGGTCACCGTATGTTGCGGTATTTGAGCCGCGTACCCGTTTGCTTGGCTCTCGTTTTCAGCCGCTCCCATAACGAACGACCCGGACGGCAAAACAATCATGTCCGGGCAGTCCTGCGCGCACTCTTTGAAAACATCTCCCGGCTTGAGCGCCTGCTCGCGAGCCATGCTCAACACATAGGGCAGCACGTTCGCCCGCGCATACGGCAACGTAATCGTTACGTAACGCCATTTTTCCGCGATGTAGGCCTGATTGATCCAACCAACGAGGCCGAGAACGATGCCGACGAGCAGCGCGAACATGGACGCCAGCACGGCGCGCCAAATTCGCTGCGATGCGCGGGCTCGCTTGCGGCTCGCAAACACGTACGACCGGATTTCCTGCGTAGGCTCAGGCGCGTTTCGTGGGCGCGAAGCAAGCCAGTATTCGGCGTACTCCAACGTCGGCGATTGAAGGAGCAGTCCGTTCGGCCGTCCTTCTGATGACCACCGGCGCTCGGCCTCGCCATATTCTGTATGCTGCCTAATCCAGTTGATGTCGGTTTCGAGAGCATTCGCCAGCGCATCGGCACTGGCGTCAAAGCGCTCGGGATCGTCGAAAAAGACAAAATTCAAGCGGCGTAACGTGTCGGGTACGGCACTGTCTTCGGCACGGCGACACACGATCGGAGCAAAACGCTTGTTCAGCGAAGCCGCGTAGGTAATTTCCTTGAGCGCAACATCGGATTTTACGGCGTCGGGCGAGAGCACGAAGACGACCGTGTCCGCCCGGCCGATCAATGCTTCTATCCGCTTCCACCAATCCTCAAAGGCATAAATCTCCTGGCGATCTATAAGGACATCGAAGCCGCGCGCCTTCAGCGCCGCTTCGAGCCTGTCAGCGAACGCGATGTCCTTGCGCGAGTAGGAGATAAAGACCCTTGCCTTCGTTCCGGGACCCGGTGCTTCCGTAGTGTCCGTCACGACCGGGATAGTCCCGCCGTCGGCATCCAAGAGTTCGTTGTGGGTCGGGCCCGGCAACTGACATATAATTCAATCATATCAATACAGTATGGCGGAGAGGAAGGGATTCGAACCCTTGATACGGCTTTAGACCGTATAACGGTTTAGCAAACCGCCGCCTTCAGCCACTCGGCCACCTCTCCGTACCTTTGTATTCAACGGGTTAGCGAGGCTCGTTAGTAGAACAGATGCGAACGTTGCCACCCGATTGCCACCCAGCGGTCCCCGAAAACCGAAGGCTAGGGGCTCAAGGCGGCGTCAGTCGCAGCAGCCGCCTTGCGGTCGTCGCTTGTAAACATGTGGGCGCAAATCGCAAGCGTCACGCTTGGTTCGCATGACCTAACCGTTTCGAGATCGTCACGATGTCCACGCCTTGGGCGATGAGTTCGGTTCGGCCGCAAGGCCAAGCTCACCAAACATCAAAGAGAGGAAGCGCTGGCACGACGGGCGGCTGGCGAGGCGCTGGCGGATATTGGCCGAAGCTGCAACGTGAGCCATTCGACCATATCGCGACTGTCCTGAGGGCGGCGCTGGTCCCTTTTGAACTGGGATTACTCCACGCCTTCGACAATCCGAACGTCTCGGACGGCACCGTCGCCGAGCGCGGTAAGCGCCTCCCGGTAGTTAGGGCTGTCGTGCGCTGCAATCGCTTTCTCTAGGCTCGGAAATTCGATAATCAGAATCCGCTCCTTTAGGCCGCGTTCGTAAGCCGCTGCGGCGTTACCACGTGCCAGCAAACGAGCCCCAAAAGGTGCGAACGCGGGGATCGCGAGTTTCCCGTAAGCTGCGAGCTTCTCAGGGTCAGGCGGCGACTGATAGCTGAACACCATGTAGGCTTTCGGCATGAATGCGCTTCCATTGCCGTGGCCGCCTCAGTTGGCGGCCTAATCATCGGGCTCTCCGTCAGGCGGGCTCTTTCGTGCTGACGCGCGTGTCGTCAGTTGGCTTTGACGGCAAAGGCGCGACCTTTGGTGTTCGCATCGATGTACGCCTGGATGTCCTTCCTATCCGGCGAGGCATACCAGTCCTTTGCCTGCTGAACGCTGTCAAAGCCAATGATGGCGACTCGCTTGAGTGGGAACGGCGGGGTTCCCTCACGAAGTACAGTGATGTCATTCGTGGCGGCAAGCACGTGCCCGCCGGCTTTGTCCATTATCCCTTGAGACTTGTCGCTAACGTTGGCCTTGTAGGCAGCAGGATCGCCAATTTCACTATACGTAACGATAGCGTAAGCCCCTGGAGCCTTACCCTGTGCATATAGTCCGCCGACAGAGACTGCTCCGATCGCGACGCCAGCAAGCATTGACAGTGCAACCGTGTGCTGGGTTTTCATGGTTTCCTCCCAAATTGCTCGCCGAGGAACCGGCTAGCGCAGGCATTGTACGGCACATTTAGTGTCAGCAGCAGGACGCACTAGCCTTCGATCTGCTTAACCTCTCGTACCTTACCGCTGCGCTCGATTGCGCGGTCAAGCATCGAGGCGAAGTTCTCGCCAGCGGGAAACACCGCCGTTGCGGACAGCTTCGGGCTCTCGAATGGCAAGGGCGTCGGGAATGCTGCCGTATCACTAGTATCCCATTCCGCAGCGTGAAACGCTGATCCGGATAGTGGGCAATCGCGGCAAGAAAGAAGCCCCGGCCCTGGGAAGACGGGGCTAACGGACAGAAGGCGGGATTATCGAGGGAGTAAGTTCCCGGATAGCGTCCGTTTGTAAAGGAGCGTTGAGCACCTCTGTCGCTGCTTTGGTGTAAATCTCGCCGAGGCTTTTAATTTGCTCACCCATGAACCCCAATTGAGACTGCATGAATTCGGCATGAATTGGCACTACCTCCAGGAAATTCTTTGCTCGGCTCAGTTTGTGCATGTAGTCGCGAGCCATAGTTATGTTCTTCTCGGCGCAGTCTTTTGCTTTGCCACCCAACTCAGTGTCACCCAAGGGGTAAGACGAAACAGTCTTCTGAAAAAAATCGAAGTATTTATCCACCGCCTTGCGAACTTCCGCCCCCATCACTTCCATAACCTGATCCAGTGTTACCTTCTGCTCTCTTGGCATCGTGGCGCCCCCTTGGGAAACAGGCATTGATCGCTGGCAGCTTCGCACAACTCGCAAGAGCCACCAACCCTCGCCTCCGCCAGGCAGGGAGGAACATCTCTACCCGAAAGGGCAGGCTGCGGGGGATTTCATGCAAGTTCGGATTGGCTAACTGCTGAAGCAGTTCGCGGAAGTACGCTTCCGAGCTAGCGCCCCAAAGGCCTTTCGACGCCTGGCGTATGGCTCAAGGCGCAAGCGAATATAGCCCACAAAGCGCGGGCTTCGATACATTGTTCGTACGCATTCCGCTGCCATTGCAGCAAGAACAGCGAACCATCAGTGCGGCTTCTGTTCCGACCGTGCCGCCGCCAGGTCTTCGGCGCCGGCGTTGCTTGCCGGCCCGGTGGCGCCACTGCTCGAGAGCGGGGCGCCCGCAATTCGAACCTTGTCGCCGGTCGAGAGTGAATCCGGCGGGCTATTGACCACCCGATCCGCGGCCGTCAGCCCTTTGACGACTTCGACCTCGGTGCCGAGATTGCGGCCGAGCGTGATCGGCTTGAGCTCCACGGTGTCGCCGGGCGCGATGGTGGCAACCTCCATGCCGCGCTCGCGGAAAATCATCGCGCTGGTCGGAATGCGCACGACATTGGGGTTGCTCGGCAGCTCGAAATCGACTTGTGCGTAAGCGCCCGGCTGTAATTCGCCGTCCGGATTGTCGGCGTGCAACTCCACCAGCAGGGTTCGTGCGCTGGTGTTGATCGCGTTCGAGGTCGTGGCGACGGTCGCCTTGAAGGTCTTGTCCGGATATTGCGGCAGGTGCAGTTCGGCGGTCAGGCCGGCTTTGATGCCGGCCGACAATTGCTGCGGCACCTGCACGTAGATGCGCATCTTGCGCAGGTCGGCGACCTTGAACAGCTCCGGCCCATTGCCGCCGCCGGTGCCGCTGCCAGCGTTGATGAGCGCGCCGATGTCGGTTTCGCGCGCGGTGACGATGCCGTCGAATGGCGCGGTGATATTCTTGAAATTGGCCATGGTCTGCAGCCGGTCGACGTCGCCCTGGTCGGCTGCGGCCTCCGCGATTGCGGAGCTCACGCGGGCTTTGGCGCTGCTATAGTCCGCTTCCTTGCTCTGCTGCTCCTGCACCGAGACGACGCCCTTCGGCGAATCGCGCCAGCGCTGGTAGGTCGTCTCGGCAAACTGCGCTTCAGCCTCTCTGACATTGACCACGGCGCGCGCCGAGTTGAGCTTGGCCTGCGCGGCGCCGAGCTGCGCATCGAGATCCGGCGTCTCGATCTCGGCGAGCACGTCGCCCTTCTTGACATGAGCGCCGAAGTCGAAATTCCAACCTTTCAAGTAGCCGCTGACGCGCGCATAGATCGGCGCCTCGTACCAGGCCTGAACGGTGCCGGGTAGCACCAGCCGCTGGACCGCGGCGCCGGCGTGCGGGGTGATGACCGCGACCGTCGGAATGGCCTGCTGCTCGGTCCATTGCGTGACCTCGGCCTCGTGACTGCGCCGCTCGAGAATTCCAAACGCCGCGATCGCGATCGCAACCACGACCGCCATCAGCCCGATCCGGCGCAGATTTCTCGGCGGCGGCGCGCCGTCGGTGGATTGATGATCGTTGGCGGCCATATCTGCTCCCGGTCAGGCGTCCGATGCGGATGGCACCGCGTGTGGCGTTGCCTCGTCGCCGCGCCGCGCGTGCAGCACGCTGAACACCGTCGGCACGAAGAACAGCGTCGCCACGGTCGCGATCAACAGTCCGCCGATCACCGCGCGGCCGAGCGGCGCATTCTGCTCGCCGCCTTCGCCGAGCGCAAAGGCCATCGGCAACATGCCGATAATCATCGCCAGTGCGGTCATCAGTACCGGGCGGAAGCGCGTGAAGCCTGCTTCCAACGCGGCTGCCGGGGCGTCAAGGCCCTGCGCCAAGCCTTCGCGGGCGAAGCTCACCAGCAAAATCGAATTCGCCGTGGCGATGCCCATACACATGATAGCACCGGTCAAGGCCGGCACCGATAGCGTCGTTCCGGTGACGAACAACGTCCAGACGATGCCGGCGAGCGCGCCCGGCAGCGCGGTGATGATAATGAACGGGTCGAGCCAGGACTGGAAGTTGACGACGATCACCAGGTAGATCAGCACAATGGCGCCGGCGAGCCCGAAATAAAGCTGGCTATAGGCGGTGGTCATGGTGCG
>Ga0210395_10002421_pt1 | contig 14464 bp, 14 predicted proteins | sample IncBWH4OmetaG_FD_150861 | JGI IMG/M metagenome (GOLD analysis project Ga0210395, IMG submission 150861) | Forest soil microbial communities from Barre Woods Harvard Forest LTER site, Petersham, Massachusetts, United States - Inc-BW-H-4-O ... | reverse complement strand
GAGGAAGTCTGGCTGTGCGGCTGCAAGCAGACCGGGGGCAAACCCTTTTGCGACGGCACGCATAACGGCCTGTGAGCCCGGCGCAGGTTGGCCCGGCGCGAATTGCAGGCGGCGCGGCACTCCTCAGCCTCCTGGTGCTCTCGGGCTGCGGCTGGTTGGGGCCGTCGAAGCCGCCGCCGGCGTGCCCGAGTGCCGTCATCCTGCGGCCACTCGCCAATACCGCGGTATTCGGCGCCGCGGGAGAGGCGCGCCCCGACAATGCCGCGTTTTACGGGTTGCTGAGCGAGGTCGACCGCACATGCGACTACAGCGGCGACACGGTGAAAATGACGCTCGACGTGATCGTTGTCGGACAGCGCGGCCCGGCCGCCCATAGCGACGCGGTCGACCTGACTTATTTTGTCGCGGTGACCGGGCCCGGCCAGCAGATCCTCGCCAAAAAGCCGTTTTCGGTGCACATCGCCTTTGACCCCGACCAAGTGCGCGCCGGCGTCACCGACCACATCGTCGAGACGATCCCGCTTTCCGGCCACCAGGGGAGCGACATCAGCCTGCTGCTCGGCTTCCAGCAAACTCCCGAAGTCGTCGAGTTCTACAAACATTTCCGCGGCCGCTGACCGGCGCCTTCCGCCCGCTCTCGACCGCTTCCGTCGCGACCAATGCCGCAGCAAGAGCGGCTCCACTCGAACCGCCTCGTTCAGCAGCAGCGCGCCGGCGGGCGCGCGGTTCTAGCGCATGGTCGGCATGACGTATTCGGCGCCGGCGCGGACACCGGTCGGCCAGCGCGCGGTCATGGTTTTAAGATGGGTGTAGAAGCGCACGCCCTCGGGGCCGTAGACCGCCATGTCGCCGAACAGGGAGCGCTTCCAGCCGCCAAAGCTGTGGAACGCCATCGGCACCGGGATCGGGACGTTGATGCCGACCATGCCAATCTGGACGCGGTTGGAAAACTCGCGCGCGGCATCGCCGTCGCGGGTGAAGATCGCGACCCCGTTGCCGTATTCGTGGTCGTTGACGAGTTTTGTCGCGTGCTCGAAATCGGGGGCGCGCACGACCGACAGCACCGGCCCGAATATCTCCTCCTTGTAGATGCGCATCTCGGGCTTGACCTCGTCGAACAGGCAGCCGCCGAGGAAAAAGCCGTTTTCGTAGCCCTGGAGCTTGAGCCCGCGGCCGTCGACGACCAGTTTCGCGCCCTCGGCGATCCCGAGATCGACATAGGAGCGCACCCGGTCGAGATGTTGGCGGGTGACGAGCGGGCCCATTTCCGCCTCGGGATCGGTGCCGGGGCCGATCTTCAATGCGCGCACGCGCGGCACCAGCTTGTCCATCAATTTGTCGCCGATCCCGCCGACCGCGACCGCGACCGACACCGCCATGCAGCGCTCGCCGGCGGCCCCATAGGCCGAGCCCATCAGCGCGTCGGTCGCCTGGTCGAGATCGGCGTCGGGCATCACCACCATGTGGTTTTTCGCACCGCCCAACGCCTGCACCCGTTTTCCGGTCGCCGCGGCCGAGGTGTAGATGTATTCGGCGATCGCGGTTGAGCCGACAAAACTGACGGCGGCTATTCCCGGATGATGCAGGATCGCGTCGACCGCCGTCTTGTCGCCGTGGACGACGTTGAAGACGCCGGGCGGCAAACCGGCTTCGGTGAGGAGTTCGCCGATGCGCAGCCCGGCCGAGGGGTCGCGCTCCGACGGCTTTAGGATGAAGGTGTTGCCGGTCGCCAGCGCCATCGGGAACATCCACATCGGCACCATCGCCGGGAAGTTGAAGGGCGTGATGCCAGCGCACACACCCAAAGGCTGGCGCACCGACCAGCTGTCGATGCCGCGCCCGACCTGCTCGGTGAACTCGCCCTTCAACAGATGCGGGATGCCGCAGGCGAATTCGACGACCTCGACGCCGCGCGTGATCTCGCCCTGAGCGTCGGAGAATACCTTGCCGTGCTCCTCGGAAATCAGCCGCGCCAGTGCGTCGTGGTCGCGGGCCAGCAATTCGAGGAATTTGAACATGACGCGGGCGCGGCTCAGCGGCGGGGTCGCGGCCCAGCCGGGGAACGCCGCGCCGGCGGCGCGCACCGCCGCGTCGACCTCGCCCGCCTCGGCAAAGGCGACGCGCCGCAGCTTTTCGCCGGTCGCCGGGTTGTACACGTCGCCCCAATGCCCGCTCGTCCCGTCGACCCGCTTGCCGCCGATGTAATGCTGAACGTCGCTCATCACCCGACCCGCTCGCTGCTGTATTCGATGGGGCATCATAAGCCCCACCGCCGGGACGGGGCAGCGGATTTTGCTCGAAGGTGGGGAAACGTAGGGCCGATGTAATCCGCCGTCCCGGTTGTCCCTGGTAGGCGGACCGCCGGGTTCGCCTATCCTCCTGAACACCACGGTCGTGGGGCTGGGCCTACTTCGCCGAGGCCGCGGCAAGGACGCCACCCCGTCCAGATAGACGGCGCGGCGGCACTCCCGACGCCGGAGGAGCGGCGTTCATGGAGGAGTTCGGCCAAGTTTGATTTGGACTCGGCCGGTGCGCTTGGTCAGCACCGCCCAAATATTATCGCTGGTCGGGATGCGCCCAGTTATTCGATAGCCGGCGTCGAACCCGGCTTCGCCCCCCATCGCGGAGAGGCTTCTCGACGTGAAATAATTGAGGTGGTCGGGATAACGAAAACCGCACCATCGTCTACCCATAATCTGTCGATTGAGCGAGGCATAGTTGGGTACTTTGATGACGGCGATACCGCCGGGCGCCAATACGCGCTGCAGGTTCTTCAGAACGGGCAGCGGGTCCGCCTCGTGCTCGTGGTATCCGCGAAGCGAGGTGGCGGCAAAGAATCCGTCGCTGAACCCGCGGAGTCCTTCGATACAGGGCGCGCTGATTACGTAACCGCCGCGTTGTCGGAAGATGATATCGGCCGCGCCCGCAAGGCGGGTGGAGATTTCGATGCCGAAGGGTGTGTAGGACGGCGGAAATACGCTCAGGGTTCGGCCGCTGCCACAGCCGAGGTCAATGACATTCCCTTCCCCTTCGCGGCCATCCTCGATATATCCCAGCACCGTATGTCAGGGCAGGAGATGGAGGCGGAAACGGGTGCGCTTGCTGGCCTTGTAGGAGATCGGCCGGATTTCGGCGCGCCGCCGTTCCCCGGCCTTGCTCGTGCGCTCCCAGGCCATCGCCTCGAATTGCAGTTCAAAATGGGGTGCGCTGTCGATGTACACAAAGCCGCAGTCCGCGCATTCCTTGATGCTCCACGGTCCGTGGGAATAACGAGTGGCGGGGACGTTGTCGTTATTGCGATTGCAAAGCGGGCAATCCCGCCGGCGGACCGGGATGACGCCGAAATCCCTGGTTTCGATAGTCCTGAGGCCGTCCATGCAGATTCCCCATGCCAACGTTCATGGTAAGGAATGCAGACGCAACTGGGAAGCTTCACAGCGTGCTTACGGGCAATCGCCAACAAACAGCCATGGGCTCAGCTTTCGGAGCGCGTCGCGCGCGAATGAGTCGCAGCCGTATTCCGGCGACATGACGGTGCGTCGAAACGATAGATTCTTGGATTTGGCGTGGACGCTATGACGTACCAAAGAGATCAAAACCTCCGCTACGTAATTCCCAAAGCCTGAGTCGGAACGATCGCGAAGCGATTTCCACGAGCCCAAAGGCGCGGATTGCATCCCCCTTACCGCCGGCCGCTACGACGCCTTCGTGCGGAACGTCATGAAGTGCGGCCGCGGCTCCGGACGCGAGTGCGCGAGCCGCGCTTTTCGCCCAACAATCCGGCCAGTTTTTCTCGCCGCCCAATTGCTCGGCGTCGAGGATCGTGACAGCAGTGCAAGCACGCAAACGGTGCAATCGTCGAGAACGAACCATGAATACGGCTGGCCGCAGGCGCGGTCAGGCGGCGCGACGGTGGCGGCTGCGCAGGCGGGTCTTGCTGGCGCCTTCTTCCTCGAACAATTCGGCCAATTTTTCGAGCATGACGCCGCCCAGTTGCTCGGCGTCGACGATGGTGACGGCGCGACGGTAGTAGCGGGTCACGTCGTGGCCGATGCCGCGTGCCTTTATCGGCTTGTGCGGCTCAAACGAACCGGGCGGTCAATCGGGACAGCCTTTTGCAAGTGTTTTATCGTCGTCGCTGAAATGATAGGAGACGCGGATCGAGCCTATTTGCTCGACCGGGTGCGTCATGTGGGTCAGACAGCCGAAGCCGAGCGTAACCTCGAGCGTGTCGTCATTTACCCATTTTAAGCGTTCTTCAACACCGAAGCTGTCGGTCTCGACCAGCGTTGTCCAAAACCAGCGATGGGCGCGGCGCAAGCGAACCACGGTCCTGTCAGGATCCCGCAACCGATCCGAGATGTCTGTTCTTATGTAAACCTCATCGGCGCGTTGGTTCTTCGCCGAATCTTCCTCGAAATTATGCGCGCCTACCACTGAACTCAAAAGTATCAACATTTTCACATATCGAACCACATGATATCCGCCGGTACCCAGCACAACCATGATAACCAGCGAGAGGGCCAGCCGAAATCGACCGTCCCGGATCCTCGCCCGCCAGCCCGGCAAGATCGCTACCGCCATCTTCCTGATTTGGCATCTCTCCAGCCACGTTTGATCCACTCCAGCTGATCCTGTGTATCGTAATTGCTGGAGTTTCGCAGAGCGTAGAGTTTAGCGAGCACCAACGTAGTATCCAGAGTATAACCCGTTCCCGACATGTAAACGCCGACCGCATAATTGGCCGCTGGTGTATAGGCTTGATAAAATTTCCGATTAGGGGCGTCCCTTTGAAAGTCGTAGGCGCCGGCTTGGCCGATCGCCGCGCGAATATAGTCGTATTGCTTCCAAGACGGGAACTGTGCAATGGCTTGGCCGGCGGCGAAGATTTGTCGAAAGTCGGCGTTTGGTGGCGCGATCAGCAATGTCGCTGGATCGCCGCCTCGGATCGGTACGCCGTCCTGCGGGATGACCAGTTTCGCATCCTTGGGCGGCTCTTTGAGTGGCCGGATCCTATCACGGCCCCGCTCGCGCTCGTTGGCAGCCGTTCCGGTTCTGCCGGCGAAGCGGAACCACCGACTTCACCGCTACCATCGCCACTGGTCCATTGGCCGCCGTCGGGATTGCCGGCGGGAACGCGCGGCTGGCCGGGGTTGAAGCCGGTCTTCACGAGGTCAAGCGGCGCGAGGTCGAAGCCGCATGCATTCATTAGATCACGCGGCGTAACGCCCTCCGTGAGCAGTTTCTCGCCGAGGAGCAGTCGGAACGAGGCCTGCTCCTGATCCAGCAAGGGAGGCAGGCCGGTCAGCGCGAGTTCGATCGCCGCGAGGCTGGCTTCACCCTTGCGCCAATACTGTGACGCGCGGCGGATATTGTTGAGCACTCTTGGCCCGACGGATTTGCCGTAGGAGGTAGACAACAGAGCGAGAATGCGCTGTTCAGCGCCCTCGACCCCGGGTCCCGCCGAGCCGAAAGCGTCGCCGTCAATCGCGGCCAGCAGGCTTGTGCCGAGGACGAGTCCCTCTCGCGTGATCGTCATCGTCAAAGCGGACGGACGGGTGCCTCTGGCGCCGCCGTCATCCCCCGCCGCCGTCGGAGAAATCATCGAGAATCCGGCGTTGTAGGATCAGCGAGTTCGTATACACGCAGACCGCGCAATTGTCAAGAACAGACCGTGAATTCAGCTCCCGCGTCGTACTGCGAGGTCAGGCGGCGCGGCGGTGGCGGCTCCTGACGCGGGTCTTGTTGCCGCCTTCTTCCTCGAACAATTCGGCCAGCTTTTCGAGCATGACCCCGCCCAATTGCTCGGCGTCGACGATGGTGACGGCGCGGCGGTAGTAGCGGGTCACGTCGTGACCGATGCCGATCGCGGTCAGCTCGACCTCGCCGAGACGCTCGATGTCGCGGATCACTTCGCGCAGATGCTTTTCGAGGTAGTTGCCGGGATTGACCGAGAGGGTCGAGTCGTCGACCGGGGCGCCGTCGGAAATCACCATCAGGATCCGGCGCTGCTCGGTGCGCTCGCGCAGCCGGTTGTGAGCCCAGGCGAGCGCCTCGCCGTCGATGTTTTCCTTGAGGATGCCCTCGCGCAGCATCAGCCCGAGATTCCGGCGGGCGCGGCGCCACGGCATGTCGGCCGGCTTGTAGACGATGTGGCGCAGATCGTTGAGCCGACCGGGATTGGGTGGCTTGCCGGCGGCGATCCAGCGCTCGCGCGACTGGCCGCCCTTCCACGCGCGGGTCGTAAAACCGAGGATTTCGACCTTGACCGCGCAGCGCTCGAGGGTGCGCGCCAGGATGTCGGCGCTCATCGCCGCGACGGTGATCGGCCGGCCGCGCATCGAGCCCGAATTGTCGATCAGCAAGGTGACGACGGTGTCGCGGAACTCGGTCTCCTGCTCCTGTTTGTAGGCGAGCGGCAGGACCGGGTTGGCGACGACGCGCGACAGCCGCGCGGCGTCGAGCAGCCCCTCGTCGAGATCGAATTCCCAGGAGCGCGTCTGCTTGGCCAGGAGCCGGCGTTGCAGGCGGTTGGCGAGCCGGGCGATGACGCTCTGCAGATGCGACAATTGCTGGTCGAGCAATTGGCGCAGCCGCGACAATTCGTCGGCGTCGCACAGCTCGTCGGCCTCGATGACCTCGTCGGCGGCGACGCTGAAGGCCCGGTAGATTGCGGTGTCGTCGACGCGTCCGCGCGGCATTTGGCCGGGGCGGCCCGGGCGGTCGGGATCGTCGTCGCTCGATCCCGGCATCATTTCGCCGTCGCCGGCGTCGGCCGCGTCCTGCGCGTCCTCGGCCGCACCATCGGTCGGCGAGCCCTCGGGCGAGGGCTGCGCCCCGGTCGTCGCCCCTTCGCCCTCGCTCTCGTTTTCGCCTTCGGCTTCCTCGCCATCCTGCTGCTCGTCGCTCTCCGAATCCTCGGCCTCGCCGAGATCGATGTCGAGGTCCTGCAGCATGCGGCGGGTCACCCGCGCGTAATCGTCCTGGTCGAGGATCGTGCGGTCGAGGTCGCCGAGGTCGCGGGCGATGCGCGACTCGAGCCACGGCCGCCACAGATCGACGACGGCCCGCGCGGCGGGCGGCGGCGGCTCGCGGGTCAGCGCCTCGCGGGTCAACAGCCGCACCGCCTCCGCCATCGTGCTGTCGGTGCGCTCGGTGACCCGTTCGAAACCCTGGCGGCGGTATTGTTCGTCGAGCATCGCGGCGAGGTTGGAGGCGACCCCGGTCATGCGGCGGGCGCCGAGCGCCTCGACCCGCGCCTGTTCGACAGCGTCGAACACCGCGCGCGCCAGTGGGCCACCAGGCATGCGCCGGCTGTGCACCGCGTCGTCGTGATAGCGCATGCGCAAGGCCATGCTGTCGGCGGCACCGCGCAATTGCGCGGTCTCCTCCGCCGGCAGGTCGCGCGGCGGGTTCGGCAATCGAACGCGGGTGCCGCTGACGCCGGCCGCTTCCGGCCCAAAGCCGACGGTCACGTCGTCGCGCTCGGCGATCGCGCGCAAGGTCGCCGCGGTCGCGCGCTTGAAGATTTCAACCGGGGAGAAGTCCTGCGCCATCTGATCAGAGATTAGCTCGGCACGGCCCCCCCTTGCCCGGACTTGATCCGGGCACCCACGTCTTGCCCGCCCCTAAGAAAGGCCGCAGGAAGGCCTGGATGGCCGGGTCGAGCCCGGCCACGGGGACCCCGTGTTGCCGGTGCACTTTAGGAGTGTCCATCGGTCGCGAGCACCACCTACATCAGGGTCGCGTTGACGCCGGTTTCGGCGAGCTCGGCGCCAAGGCAGCGCTGGTAATATTCGGCGACGGTCGAGCGTTCCATTTCATCGCATTTGTTGAGAAAGGTCAGGCGAAAGCCGAACGACAGGTCGCCGAAGATTTTCGCGTTCTCGGCCCAGGTCATGACCGTGCGCGGCGACATCACGGTCGAGATGTCGCCGTTGATAAAGCCGGCGCGGGTCAAGTCGGCGAGCGCCACCATCGCGCTGATCGTGCGCCGGCCCTCCTCGTTGTCGTAGCTCGGCACCTTGGCGAGGACGATCTCGACCTCGGCATCGTGCGGCAGATAATTGAGGGTGGCGACGATGTTCCAGCGGTCCATTTGCCCCTGGTTGATCTGCTGGGTCCCGTGATAAAGCCCGGTGGTGTCGCCGAGCCCGACCGTGTTGGCGGTCGAGAACAGGCGGAACCCCGAATGCGGCCGAATGACGCGGTTCTGGTCGAGCAAGGTCAGCTTGCCTTCGACCTCGAGCACGCGCTGGATCACAAACATCACATCCGGGCGGCCGGCATCGTACTCGTCAAAGCACAGCCCGACCGGGTGCTGCAACGCCCAAGGCAACAGACCCTCGCGGAATTCGGTCACCTGCTTGTTGTCGCGCAACACGATCGCGTCCTTGCCGACGAGGTCTATGCGGCTGATGTGGCTGTCGAGATTGACGCGGATCAAGGGCCAGTTGAGCCGGGCGGCGACCTGCTCGACATGGGTCGATTTGCCCGTCCCGTGATAGCCCTGGATCATGACGCGGCGGTTGAAGGCAAATCCGGCAAGGATCGCCAGCGTCGTGTCGTGGTCAAAGCGGTAGGCGTCGTCGTAGTCGGGGACGTATTCGCAGGCCTGGCTGAAGGCCGGGACCTGCAGATCGCTGTTGATGCCAAAGGTTTGGCGGACCGAGATCGCGATGTCCGGCTTATCCAGCGGAAATCCGCCGGCGGCTGCCGTGGGCTGGGCGGAGGGCATTCTTTTCTTGTGTCCTGATGGTGGAGCGGAGGGCAATTTGCGTGGCGCGATGCGGTTGTTCAACTGAAATAGCTGGCTTTCAGAGTGGCATAGGCCTGGTTGATGATCTTCAATTTCTCCTCGGCCGCCTTGTCGCCGCCATGCGCATCGGGATGGTGGAGCTTGACCAGCGCCTTGTAGCGCGCCTTGAGCCGCGTCGGGGTGAAGGGCGGCGCGATCTCGAAGACGGCGAGCGCCTGCTCGCGCGCCGACAGCACGCGGCGCGCCGCCTCGCCGTACGACCCACCGCGCTCGTGGCGGCCGCGGGTGCTGCCGTTGGACAAGACGCCGAGCGGGTCGCGCAACCGCCCCTCCCAGCCCGGCCCGTGACGGTCGCCGAGCCGCCAGCTCGGCCGCTGCCACACCGTGTCGCAGCGGATTTCGGCCTCGATCTCGCTGTCGCTCATCCCGGCGTAGTAGTTCCACGCGGCATTGTAGGCGCGCACGTGGTCGAGGCAGAACCAGTAGTAATCGTGCAGGTCGAGCCGCGATTTGGGCGCGCGAAAATCGCCGCCGGCCGCGCAATCCGGGTGGTCGCACAGCCGCACCGGAGGATCGGGTGTCGCCTCGAAAACCGGGTCCAGCAAAAGACGCCGCATGGCGTGCAGTATGGGTGGGCCGCCGCCCGCTGGCAAGGCCGCCCGCCGCCGATCGCGCCGGCGGCGAACGCCGGCGCGCAGGGCAGGGTTGCTCGCCGCGCAATGGCCGGCCGGCGACACCGCGCCCTCGACGCCGCAGCGCCGTGCGGTTATTCCTTAGGAGGCATCGGGACGCGGTAGAAGCGTAGAAGAGGGGCTCTGATGAGCAAAGCCTTCCTCAAGGAAACAGAGGACGAACCCGACCTGCCGGATGAACCGCCGGCGGTTCCGGCCGGCGTCAAGAACTACATGACCCCGCAGGGCCACCGCCAGATGCAGGACGAATTGCAGCGGCTGCTGCGGGTCGACCGCCCGCAAGTAGTGGAAACCGTGGCCTGGGCGGCCGGCAATGGCGACCGCTCGGAAAATGGCGACTACATCTACGGCAAGCGCCGCCTGCGCGAGATCGACCGCCGCGTCCGTTTCCTGACCAAGCGGCTGGAAAGCGCCGAGGTGGTCGACCCGGCGCGGCAAACGCGGCGCGACCAGGTGTTTTTCGGCGCGACCGTGACCTACGCCGCCGCGGACGGGGCCGAGACCACGGTCACGATCGTCGGCATCGACGAAGCCGATTTCGCCCGCGGCCAGGTCAGCTGGGTGTCGCCGATCGCCCGCACCCTGATGAAGGCGCGCGAGGGCGACATGGTCGAGCTGCGCACCCCCTCCGGCGTCGAGCAGCTCGAGGTGCTCGAAATCTGCTACGCCGACGCGGGTGGCGAGACAGGCTGAACCATCGGAAGTGATCCCCACTCCGAGGAGCCGCTTCTGACCGAGGCTGCCTTCCGCGACGACGGCGGCGAACGGCCGAGATGGGGTGGAATCCGTCCTCCGCCGATAGCCCCACCAGTGACGAGGGAGCGCCGAATGCGGCCATTTGCGAGAGCCCGGCGGACCACTGGAGTATGCCGTTTGAGACCTTCATGGCCGCGCCGATGGGGCCGTCCGATCGGACGGGGTGGCACGGTCTGAGGGGGCGCGGGCAAGAAAGCAGGCGTGCGGATCGGCGACGAGGCCAAGGTGGACTGCCGGTGTTCGGACGGGGCAAGTTCTGTGGGGGCGGCATCGACGGGTCAAGGTCCCTGCGGACGAACCGGGGATAATCGCCGCAAGAAAGGTTTCCCAGAATTTTGGGGCGTCGACGCATCACGCGGGTGGTGGATCCGCGATCGGCTCCAGACGGCCCAGGATGAACACGTAGGCGACGATGCCGATGACCAACACGATGCCGGCGGCCAGGAACGCGCCGACAAAGGATCCCGTCGCGCCGACAATGTAGCCGGTTGTCACCGGCGCCACGACTCCCATTATGTTGTTCAGGAAATTCATGATCCCGCCGATGGTTCCGGTTCCACCACGAGGGGCGATCAGCGACGGGATCGACCAGCCTACTGGCGATGCCGCAGCGAGCCCGCTCAGCGCCACCGAAATCCAGACGATCGCCCAAGCCGGATTAGTCGTGACGGTGGCGCCGAATACCGCGAGACCGAGCAGCATGCCCACCACGAGCACGGTCTTGCGCACAGGCGTCTCGTCGTAGCCGCGGGCGATCAGGTGGTCGATCAGCCAGCCGCCGACGCCAAGACCCGCAATCGTGGCGCAAACCCAGGGGATCGCGGTGAACCCAGCGGATTTCAATATGCTCATGTGCATGGATTGCACGAGGTAGTTCGGCAACCAGGTCAGGAACAGGTAGAACGAGTAACCGTAGGCCGAAAACCCAATCGTCAGCCCCCACACCTTGCGGTTGTGCAACAGATACCCGAGCATCGCAACTTCGCCGCTTTCCGCTGGGCCTTCTCGTGTCGCGCCGCCGGCACGGATGTAGTCACGCTCGGCCGAGCTCAGCCGCGGGTGCCGACTTGGGTCGCGGTAGACGATTAGGAAGGCGAGGAAATAGAGGAAGCTCAGCGTTCCGGTAATGCCGAAGCCCCATCGCCAGCCGAACTGCACGACGGCCAGCGCAACCAGCGGCACACCGATGACATTGGCAAACTTTGCAGCGGCGTCAAAGATTGACGTTGCCATCGCCCGCTCGCCCCGCGGAAACCAGTAGCCGGTGGCCTTCGCGCTCGCCGGGAAGCCGGGCCCCTCAGCGACACCCAGCAGCACGCGCGCCGCCAGTACACCACCGAACCCGCCGGCGAGAGCTGTCAGGGCCGAAGCGAGCGACCAGAGAAAGGAGCTGACCCGATAGACCGCAGTGACGCCGAAGCGGTCGAGGATCATCCCGCTCGGGATCTGCAGCAACGCGTAGGACCAAAAAAACCCGCTGAAGAGCCAGCCGAGCTCACCGTCGGTCAGACCGAATTCCTGCTGGAGTTGCGGCGCGCCAACGGAGAGGTTGATCCGGTCGAAATAATTGATCAGCACCCCGGCACCCAGCAGCACGCCAATGCCCCAGCGTACCCTTGGGATGCGGAGAGTGGCGGGAATCGCTGTCATTTGTCTTCTCACGCGCTGGTCGTAGCCGGTGGCACGGGTCCGCTGGTTTCATGGTGCCGATCCTCAAGCCGACACACGATCTCGTGGGCGATCTCGGCCGGCTTGCCGGCAATATCGACAATGATCGGGTGCTCGTCCGGTGTGGGCTCCTCCAATGTTGCAAACTGGCTGTCGAGCAAGGCAACCGGCATGAAGTGCTCGTGCCTTGCGATCATGCGCCGGCGGACAAGATCGCGCGATCCTTTAAGGTAGACCAACAACACCACGTCGTGGCGGTCGCCAATGATAATGTCGCGGTAGGATCGCTTCAGCGCCGAGCAGGTGAGCACACCGCATTCGCCCCGCGCGCGCCAGCCGTCGATTTCCTCCGCGATCTTGCGGAGCCAGGGCATCCGGTCCGCGTCCGTCAGTGGGGTTCCGCCGTGCATCTTCTCCACATTCTCGCGCGGATGCAGGTCGTCGCCTTCCTGAAACTGACAGCCTAGTGCGGCGGCGAGCAGGGCTGCGACGGTGCTTTTGCCCGACCCGGAGACACCCATAACCACGACGATGACAGGCTTGCTAACGGTGTGCGCGAGCGCCGCGGACCACACGCGCTGCGATTGCTGAGCGGTTCTTGCCATAGTACAAACTCGGATCATACGCCGGCACGAGATCGGCCGATTAACGCTATGGTGGGAGGTTGGCCATTGCAAGGATGGTGTTGCGGGACGCGCGAGCTATCCATCCGCCGCGCGGGGCAGCCTAAATCTCGAGTCCGCCGCCACGTGCAGCGGGCGGCTCAGGTGATCTTATGTTTCTGCTTTGTTGCAGCCGTTGACGCCGCCCAGCCCGGTTACACCCAGACTGTGGAAACTCCGCCGGCAACAACCCTAGGCGCGCCCATATCGCCAGTGACAACGGAGACGACCAACCCACCCGCGCAACGTGCACCGCCGCCCGGCGGGGAGTTGTCGCCCGTCCCCGCGACAACTCCTTTCATACCCCCGATAACGCCTGAAACCAACCCCAACGTGATATCGCCGCCTCAAGCCCAGCTCGACTACAATCTCCAGATACCATTGTTCGGCGAGTTGCCGCTCCGTAAGGAACTCTCAGAGAAGGGGATCGATTTCATTGCACACTACATCAGCGATACCGCGTCCAATACGGCCGGCATCCACGGTACAGGCACGGCCTATGCGCAGCAGGTCGACTTTGGCGTCGGCTTCGATCTCGACAAGTTGGGGGTTTGGCCGGACGCCGTCGCGCATTTCGCCATGACGGACCGCGCCGGAAGAAGCCTGACGGCGGACAGAACCGACGGCTACTTTCCTTACCAAGTGATCTTTGGGCAGGGGCAAAATCTCCGCTTCAACGAAATCAGTGTTGAAAAATTTGTTTTCGACAAGGAGCTGGCCCTAAAGGTCGGCTTTTATCCGATGGGCAACGATTTTGCTGTGTTACCTTATCTTTGCAACTTCACCAACGATGCGCTCTGCGGGCACCCGATAACCCTGTTTGACAACAGTGCCTGGGCAGATGCGCCGGCCGGCAGATGGACCGGTCGCGTTCAATGGCACATCACGGATGAACTTCAGTTTCAAACCGCGGCCGTTGATGCGAACCCTACCATTACGGAAAGGCAGAACGGCTTTAAGCTCGGCTTTTCGGGCAACACCGGCGTGATCGTGCCGGCAGAGCTCAAATATCAGATTGGCAAGAACCCGCCAGATCTTGGCGGAACCTATAATTTCGGCGGCTATTACGATACGTCGGCAAGACCCGATTTGGCCAATCCTAAAATCTTTGATAGGGGGCTGTACGGTCTCTACCTTGAGGCGGCACAGCAAATCATCAAATGGGGGCCAGACCATCTCAGGGGGCTGGCCCTCTTCGGTGTCTTTACGGTGAGCGACCAGAACACTGCGAAATTCAAAAGTGATTATGAGGCGGGATTTGCGGTCCGCGGCGTGGTTCCGGACCGTCCGCTGGACCTCCTGTCCCTCGGCTGGGTGCGGACCGATATCAATCCGCGGTTTCAGTTTCAGCTCGAGGAAGCGGGATCGCCGATCCAGACCAACGAACAGCTGGTCGAGCTCAACTACGCCTTTCAGCTCACCCCCTCCCTGTTTTTCCGCCCGGGCGTCCAGTACGACCTACGCCCCGGCGCGACATCAACGCAGCCGAATACGTGGGTTTTCGCCTTCCACATCCAGCTCACGCTCTGATGGATTGTCCCGTTGCCCCCCTCACAAATGAACCGCTCTCGCGAGCGGAGCGGTCAACACATCAACACTGAGGCACTCCCCCGCGGCTCGTCGACAACACCGCTAGCGGGTAAGGCATCCTGGTGCTCCTCGGCTATTTTTTGGGCCATGCGACCCACATCGTCTGGCGCCGGACGTGGGGGTGGGGATACCGATGAGCAGTGGCACTGCGACCAACCCACTCGGTGACGGTAAAAAGCAATGGCACTTCTGAAATCAAATAGTTATAAGACACCTCGATAGTTGCCCTCTGAATCGCGTCCAGGCGTCTGCCTTTGAACCGCTGAGCTGGAAGGTCGCGTCGTGAAGTTGGTAGAAATGCCGACGGCGGGCATCTCCGATGGTCAGGTTACGGGCTT
>Ga0210395_10002420_pt1 | contig 14469 bp, 13 predicted proteins | sample IncBWH4OmetaG_FD_150861 | JGI IMG/M metagenome (GOLD analysis project Ga0210395, IMG submission 150861) | Forest soil microbial communities from Barre Woods Harvard Forest LTER site, Petersham, Massachusetts, United States - Inc-BW-H-4-O ... | reverse complement strand
CGTCATTTTCGACGACGTCCATGGCTTTTTCGGCAAGAGCCAATTCTCGAACTTCGCACTCAGCGTATCGATTTGAACCGCCAGTTCGTCGTCCGACAGGACCCGTACCGTTCCGGTCAGATGGACCGACTGGTAGAGCCAGGTCGGCACCTGATCTGGCGAGACGTACCAGTCCGGCGATACATAGGCATCGGGACCATTGACCGCGAGTAGCCACGACGTCACGCCGTCCGCGAACTTTGCCAGCGGATTCTGGCGGGCGACATGAAACAACACCTCGACCGTGCCGTCATCGGCATAGCGCAAATAGAACGGCAACGACGAGGCAATCGGCCGTGTGCCGGTCCAGGCGCAGACCATGCCGAATCCGCGCTCTTCCGCGAAGGCTAGGCTTGCGGCGCGACCCTGCTTGAACAATGGAGGCGTATACATCTCAAACTCCTGCTTGGCTTAATCTGAAGCCCTCGGGATCGGATGCGCTGACAGGAGAAAATGCCGCGGATCGGACCCGGCGGCAAAGGCGATGATCTAAACGCGAACGACCGCCCAAACCGCTGAAATGCGGCGGCGACGGGCGAGCAAAAGGGTTGCAGCGTTGATCATGGCGTGGCGGCTATAAGGCCATGGCCGTCCGCCGTCAAGGTTTTAGGCGTCTTTTCGTGAACTAGTGGTCCGATTCTAACATTCGCATCCCGTTGCGGCGCCTCCTTTTGCGAATGTCAGAATCAAAAGGACCACTAGTAAATATAGCTTTCTAGTGGAGTTTTAGATTTGACATTCGCTTGGCGAGCCTGTGGCCAGGTGGGTAGCGAATGTCAAATCTACTCCACTAGCCCTAAACACGGGCCGCCTCAAACCACCCGCCAAAGCCACTCGACGATCTCCGCGATCACGTCGCCAAACAGCAATAATGCCGCCGACCAGACCAATGCGGAGACGAAATTGGCGATCTGGAATTGCCAATACGGCATTTCGAAAATCCCGGCCGCCAGCGGCACCGAGGCCCGCAGCGGACCGAAAAATCGCCCGATGAAAATGCTCGGCACGCCCCAGGATTTCACGAAGGCCTCGCCGCGCGGCAAGATTTCCGGGTAACGCGACAGCGGCCACATCTGCGCCACGCGTTCCTTGTATTTGAAGCCGAACCAGTAGGAAACCCAGTCGCCGAGCGCTGCGCCAATTCCGCCCGCGATCCACAGCGGCCAGAAGCTCATGCCGCTGACGCCGATCAAAGCACCGATCGCCACCAACGCGCCCCAGGCCGGGATCAAGAGCGAAATGAACGCCAGTGATTCCCCGAACGCCAGCAACAATACGATCGGGGAGGCCCAGACCTGATGGTCGCGCACGAAATCGGCCAGCGCGCGCGTATATTCTTCCATTCCAAAAGGCCTTTCCCGGCAATGCCTGTAAGCTGGCCGGTTTAAGCTGGCCAGCTCTAGCGGTCCGATTCTAACATTCGCATCCCCTTGCAGCGAGCACCTTTGCGAATGTTGGAATCAGAGGACCACTAGCAAATATTAGATTCTAGTGGAGTTTAGGATTTGACATTCGCCTTTCGGGCACGTGGATAGGCGAGGAGCGAATGTCAAATCCACTCCACTAGCAACATCAAGTCACAATGGCGCCCATGGCGAGCTCAAAGGCAAGGTCAAGCCTTGCCCAGCCGATCTCCGATTCCCAGCCGAATTAGACAGGACGAAGCACATGATTGATTCACTGATGATGCGCGCGGGCGTCATGTTTCTCCTCGTCGGCATGGTCTGGGGAATCGAGATGGGCATCCGGCAGGATTTTTCCATGGCGCCGGCGCACGCGCATTTCAACCTTGCCGGTGGCGTTCTGCTGTTCGTCTTCGGCCTCTACTACAGAATGGTCCCTCTCGCCCGCGACAGTGCACTTGCGAAATGGCAGGGCTGGCTACATATCGTTGGCGCCATCCTGTTCCCTGTCGGCGTCGCGGTCGTGATCCGAAAGGGCGAGGCCTTCATCGTGTTGCCGATCATCGGCTCGCTGATCGTCTTGGTAGCCGTCGCGCTGTTTGGGCTGATCGTCTTCCGCACCTCGCGCGTTTGAGGCGCCGCCTCCCTTACGGCCGTCACTTTTCACGTCCAACCGTGGCATAGTCGGAACAACCGATTCGCCCCGCGCGACTTTTTCGCCATCACCTGAAAAACCATGCCCAAGCCACTGAAATCAAACACGAAAGCAAAGCCCGCCGACGACCTTTTCGGGGCCAACGCGCCGAAAGCCAAGTCGGCGGCCAAAGCGGCGTCGCGCCCAAGCAGCGCCGAGGCCGGCTACACCGCACGCGACATCGAGGTCCTCGAAGGGCTCGAGCCGGTGCGGCGACGGCCCGGCATGTATATCGGCGGAACCGACGAGAAAGCGCTGCATCATCTCTTCGCCGAGGTCATCGACAACTCGATGGACGAGGCGCTCGCGGGCCATGCCACGTTTATCGAAGTCGAACTCGGCGCCGACGGATTCCTGACCGTCACCGACAACGGCCGCGGCATTCCGGTCGATCCGCATCCGAAATTTCCAAAGAAGTCCGCGCTCGAAGTGATCATGTGCACGCTGCATGCCGGCGGCAAATTCGACTCCAAGGTTTACGAAACCTCGGGCGGCCTGCACGGCGTCGGCGTATCGGTGGTCAACGCGCTGTCGTCGCGCCTCGAAGTCGAGGTTGCACGCGAACAGAAGCTGTATAGCCTGGCGTTCGAGCGCGGCCACCCCAAGGGCAAGCTGGAAGATCTCGGCAAGGTCAGCAATCGCCGCGGCACGAAAATCCGCTTCAAGCCCGATGCCGATATCTTCGGCGCCAAGGCCGCCTTCAAGCCGCAACGCTTGTTCAAGATGGCGCGCTCCAAGGCCTACCTGTTCGGCGGCGTGAAGATTCGCTGGCGCTGCGATCCTTCGCTGTTGAAAGGCATTGAGGACGTTCCGGCCGAGGACAGTTTTCATTTTCCCGGCGGTTTGAAGGATTATCTCGCCGCCGCCATCCACGCCGACACGCTGGTGCATCCGGATATTTTTTCCGGCAAATCGGGCCGCGTCGGCGCGCACGGCGCCTGTGAGTGGGCGGTGGCCTGGACCGCAGATGCCGACGGCTTCTTGTCTTCCTACTGCAACACGGTGCCGACGCAGGATGGCGGCACGCATGAATCCGGCATGCGCAGCGCGCTTCTGCGCGGCCTGAAGGATCACGCCGAACGCGTCGGCCAGGGCAAGCGCGGAGCTTCCATTACTTCGGAAGACGTGATGGTGGGCGCCGCCGTGATGCTATCCGTATTCGTTCGCGAGCCGGAATTTCAGGGCCAGACCAAGGACCGCCTCGCCACGGCGGAAGCCCAACGCATCGTCGAGCAGGCGATCAAGGACCCGTTCGATCATTGGCTCTCCGGCAACCCGCTGCAAGCCAACAAGCTGCTGGATTTCGTCGTCGAGCGCGCCGAGGAGCGGCTGCGTCGCCGCGCCGAAAAGGAGATTTCGCGCAAGACCGCGGTGAAGAAGCTGCGTCTGCCCGGCAAACTCGCCGATTGCACCGACACTGCCGCGGACGGCTCCGAACTCTTCATCGTCGAAGGCGACTCGGCCGGCGGCAGCGCCAAACAGGCACGCGACCGCAAGACCCAGGCAATCCTTCCGCTTCGTGGCAAGATCCTCAACGTTGCTTCCGCCACCAAGGACAAGCTCGTCGCCAATGCGCAGCTCGGCGACCTGATCCAGGCGATCGGCTGCGGCACCGGCGCACATTATCGCGAAGAGGATTTGCGTTACTCGCGCATCATCATCATGACCGACGCCGACGTTGACGGCGCCCATATTGCTTCGCTCTTGATCACGTTTTTCTACCGGCAGATGCCGCGGCTGATCGACGAGGGCCATCTCTACCTCGCGGTCCCGCCACTCTATCGCCTCACCCATGGCAGCAGGACGCTTTATGCCCGCGACGAGGCGCACCGGGATGCCCTGCTCAAAAGCGAGTTCAACGCTAACGCCAAGGTCGATGTCAGCCGCTTCAAGGGCCTTGGCGAGATGATGCCTGCCCAACTCAAGGAAACCGCCATGGACCCCGCCAAACGCATGCTGCTGCGCGTGGTGCTTCTGGCCGACGACCGCGAAGGCACCGCCGATTCGGTGGAGCGGCTGATGGGCACCAAGGCCGAAGCACGCTTCGCCTTCATCTCCGACAAGGCGGAATTCGCAAGCGACGACCTTCTGGACGTCTAGTTCTCAGGGGATTTTGGGCTTCCTTATTGCTGTGACATCGCTGCGGCATTGCTGCGGCGGCGAAGAAGGTAATATCTTGCCCTTATCCGCTGATTTTAAAGGATTTTTGACTTTCTGATCCCGGTGGATTCCGTCGTTTTAAGGCCCTGTGTGCTCCACCGGCCACAGCTTTTTGGGCGAAACCGGCTATAACTGTGTTCAGAGATTCGAAATTGCCTGCCGCGCTTTGCGGTTCGGCGCCAAAGCTGGGGACTGTGACTATGAAAAAGTTGGTGTTGGCATTGACCGCGGTTGCGGCGTTTACCGGGTCGGCTCTCGCGGCTGACCTTCCCGCCCGTACCTATACCAAGGCTCCGGTGGCGGTTGAGCCGGTTTACAACTGGACCGGCTTCTACATCTTCGGTGGTGCCGGCGGCGGTGTCTGGGATGCTGATCAGAACAGCGTGAATGCGGCTGGAAACGCGACCACCATCAATCAGAGGTCAGGTGGCGACGGCTGGTTCGGCACGGTTGGTGCCGGCTATGACTGGCAGTTCAACCATTCGTGGGTTGCCGGTATCTTCGCTGACGGCCAGTTCGGCAGCCTCCGCGGAAACATCACTGATGCCTTCAACGGCCTGCAAGGCACCGAAAAGCTTCGCGATACTTGGGCTGCCGGTGTGCGCTTGGGCTACCTCGTCGCACCGAACGTCTATTCGTATGTCAACGCCGGCTTCACCGAGTCGTTCTGGTCGGGCAGCCAGCTCGGTCTCGTGACCGGGACTGCGGCCACTGTCAGCACGCCTTCTTTCAATCGTAACGGCTGGTTTGTCGGCGGCGGCGTCGAGAACAACCTGAACATCTTCGGCATCACGGCGCCCGGCTGGTTCATGAAGACCGAATATCGTGCGGCCTATTTCAACCGCGCCACGCTGGCGGAAAGCTTAATCACGACCGGAGTGCCGACCGGCAACTCCACGACCTTCCACCCGCTCGTGCAGACCATCTCGACCTCGCTGGTCTACCGCTTCAACTGGGGTGGCCCCGTGGTTGCCAAGTACTGAGCTCATCAGTACTGATCTGAGCTAACATCGGAATTCAAAAGCCCCGGCATCGTCCGGGGCTTTTTTGTGTCTGATGCGAAAGTCCCCGTGACGAAGCCGTCGCGCCGCCTGTAAATACCGTCAGGCCGAAAACGGCGTCACCAGAGGAAACCCCATGCGCAATTTGCTGCTCGTCCTTGGCTTGCTCGCGCTGGCCATTGGCCTGCTATGGATCGGTCAGGGCACCGGCATGATCACCTGGCCCGCCTCCAGCTTCATGATCCGACAAATCGAATGGGCAGGCTATGGCGCAGCGTTGGCCGGCCTTGGCCTGGTGTTGATCTGGCAGAGCAAACGGTAAGCAGCACGAAGGGAGCATCAATCGTGAAGCAGGAACTGTTCGACCTCAGCGGCAGGGTTGCGATCGTGACCGGCGGCAACGGCGGCATCGGCCTCGGCATGGCCCGCGGGCTCGCAGCCAGCGGCGCCGCCATCGCCATTGTGGGCCGGAACGAAGCAAAATCGGCCGAGGCCGTCGCTGACCTGATGAAAGACGGCCACAAGGCTATCGCCGTCGCCGCCGATGTCACCGATCAGGCTGCGGTTACGGCCATGGTCGAGCGCGTTCGGCGCGAGCTCGGCCGTATCGACATTCTCGTCAACAATGCCGGCATCAACATCCGCAAGCCTCCGCATGTGGTTTCGCTTGCGGAATGGGACAGCGTGATCACGACCAATCTCACTAGCGCCTTCCTGTGTTCGCAGACGGTCCATCCCGCGATGAAGGCGGCGGGCGGCGGCAAGATCATCAATATCGGTTCGATGATGTCGATCTTCGGCGCCAGCTTTGCGCCGGCCTATGCCGCGAGCAAAGGCGGTATCGTGCAGTTCACGCGCTCCTGCGCGGTCGCCTGGGCCGCCGACAACATCCAGGTCAATGCGGTGCTGCCCGGCTGGATCGATACCGAATTGACCCAGCGCGCCCGCGAACAGGTCGACGGCTTGCATGACAAGGTGCTGGCTCGCACCCCTGCGGCCCGCTGGGGTGAGCTCACCGACTTCGCAGGCATCGCGGCATTTCTCGCCTCAGGCGCGTCGGATTTCGTGACCGGCACGGCGATCCCGGTCGACGGCGGATTCTCCGTGATGGGCTAACTAGCGGCCCGTCACACCGCTGGTGAATGCACGTGTTCCGGCCGCACACCGATCGCCACCAGGCGGCCGGCCAGCGCTTGAAGCCAAGGCACGGCGCTGATGAGACGCAGGAACACCGGGACCCGAAGCGGTTTTTGATCGGGCTTGACCACGCGGCTGATGAGATTGTTCTGAACCGCGACCTGCATGGCCTGGGTCATCCGCACCGGAAAAGTACGCCGCAACCGCACGGCGTCGAGTTCATCTTCGGAAGGGCAGCCCTTGCTGTCCTTGACCGCAACTAATTTCGCCGCGAGCAGATTCGCGGTTGCGACCGCATCCTGAATCGCGAGGTTGACGCCCACACCGCCGATCGGAGACATCGCATGCGCGGCGTCGCCGATACAAAGCAATCCGGGCAGCGTCCAACGCTTCAACCGGTTGATCGCCACCGTCAGCAGTTTGACATCGTCCCACGATTTCACATCCGACAGGCCCGCGCTCAGGATCGGCGCCATGCCGGCGACATCGTTGCGAAAGGCATCCAGCCCCCTCGCCTTCACGGCATCAAACTGGTCTTTGGCGATGACATAGGCGCATTGCCAATAATCGCCGCGATCGAAGGTGACGAGCATCTTGCCGGTTTGAATGCGCGCAAACAGGTTCTCGGTTTCGTTGGGCCGCCTGCCGGCGCGAAACCACAGCACGTCCATCGGCGCACCGAATTCCTCCACCTCAAGGCCCGCGCGTTCGCGCACCATCGAATGCCGCCCGTCGCATCCGATCGTCAGACCTGCACGGATTTCGACCGGTCCCTCCGGCGTGTCGGCGGTGACGCCTACCACCGCGTCTCCCGACCGGATGAGGTCGGTGGCACTGGCGTTCATCATCACGTTAAGGCAGGCAAACCGTTTGCCGCTTTCGCGCAGGAAGTTGAGAAAGTCCCATTGCGGCATCATGGCGATGAAGGGGTATTTGACGTGCAGACGGCCGAGGTCGGCGACGCGGATCGATTCGTCGCCAAATTGGCCATCCATCTTCTGCAATTGCTGATGCGGGACCTTCAGGAAGCCGTCGATCAACCCCAACTCATCCATCACCTGCAAGGTCGAGGGGTGAACGGTGTCGCCGCGGAAATCCCGAAAAAAATCGGCGTGCTTTTCCAGCACCAGCGTCTCGATGCCGGCGCGGCCCAACAGATAACCCAGCATCATGCCGGCCGGGCCGCCGCCGACAATGCAGCAATGGGTTTGAATGATTCGGGCCATCACCTACTCCCGCGCGGTGCAAAGGTCGCGCTGTTTTCTCTACGCACGACTATTCAGCGCCGGAAGCTCTTGATCTCAGAGACGCTGCCGTCGCGATAGGTCAACTCGACCGATACGAATTGGTTCGAAGGTGACAGCTTGAGATAGGGTTTGGCGTCATACGGAATGGCGCTCGGATCCTTCATGTCGCAAGGCGGCATTTTCAGCACCTGATCCGGCACCGACGTGTCGATCCCGATGCGCACTTCACGGATCGCGCAGCGATAGGACATCAGGTGGGTGTAATAGACCAGAAGCCCGTTGAACTCGCGAAATGACAGCCAGCTCGTCGCGGTCATGTCGAGGATTTTCCGCTGATCGTGGATCAAGGCGGCTTCCGGATCGAACCTGATCGGGAACGGCCCCTGCAGATTGCCGGACACGTCGACGTACCGCACCTCGATCGTGGCCGCCGGCGCATCTGCCGCCAATTCGACCGAGGGGTTGGGGATCCGTTTGCGGGTTCGCGGATCGAGCGTGTCGAGGAATCCGGTCTCGCGGAAATCGCCGGCGCTTCCCATTCGCCAGGAAATCCCGAGCGTCGGGTCGGCAATCGAAAACACCACGCTCCAGCCGCCGTTGTGACGGGAGAACATCGCAATCGGCGCATTGATCGAGTCCTCCTTCGGCGGCCGCGGAACCGCTGCTGGCGACAACGCGGCCACTTGCGGCTGTGGCTCGGCGGGTTTCCCCACATCCTTGGCCGCATCGGCCTGCGCTTTTTCCATGCCGTTCAAAAAGACGTCGTCGACCATCTGGTCGAAATAAACCGGAATCTGCTTGTGGCTCACGGTCTCCGCCATTTCGCTGACAATGCGTCGCGTGTGCTGGGCCACCTGCACGAGATTCTCGCCGGGTTGCAGCAACTCCTTGGCAAAGGTGCGGGTGAATACCGAATTCGGATTGTTGTCGTTGTTGGAGAGGCGATCGAGCGCGGTCTGGCGGGGACCTGCCGAAAACACCGAAAACACGCCTTCCGGCAACTGCGTCATCGGCGCCAGTCCGCCGCCACCGGCAACCGCCCGCGTTCCCGTCCGCTCGAACGGATTGTTGCGGCAGGCATCGAACACCAGGATCGCGGTGCGCGCCTTCTTGTTCTGCAAGCGCTCGATGATGCGGTCGGCGAGCACCGAGGCGTCGCGCACCAGCTCTTCCTGGCCTTCGGTGGCCGCCGGCACGTCGATCGGCAGCAGGAAATTCTGGCCGGCGATCTCAAAGCCGTGGCCGGCATAAAAGAAAAACGCGGTATCGCCCGGTTCAACCGCGTGATCGAAGGCGAGCAGCGTTTCGCTGAAGGCCTGTCGCGTCTGATTTTCCGCCACCATAACCGAGAAGCCGAGTTGCTTGAGCGTCTCGCCCATGGTGCGGGCATCGTTGACCGCCTTCTGCAGCTTCGGCACGTTCTTGTAATCGTTGTTGCCGATGACCAGCGCCACGCGCTTGGCTGCCTGTGCGGGGGCGACAAGAAGCGTGGCGAACGCGAGCCCTAGCGCCGCCATCGCGAATCTCAACCGTACCAATTGCCTCATCCTGGTCCTGCGCCCGCGGAAAATGCCCTTGTATCGTAGTCGGCCAGCGTATTTGAAGGGTTCAACCTGCCTGCGTCCGATGAAGCGGGTTTGATATCTGCGCTAGTGGTGGAGTTGATTTGACATTCGCTCCCCACCCAGCCCCAGGCTCGAAAGCGAATGTCAAATCCTAAACTCCAAGCCTAACCTTTGGAAACATAGCCATTCCCCTACGACCCGTAAGTCGCCATGTCCGTCAGTGATTTGAAGGCGAAATGACAAAAAGCGCGTTATTTGTGCGAAAACATTAAGCTTTTTCGGCCTTTTGCCGCGTCCAAGATTGACTTTGGCGGTTTCGACCCTATGTTCGCGCTGAAAGCGGATTTGGATCGAATGCGATTCCTTCAGTTGGTCCGCCGCTGGTCAGCGTCCTCTCACCGCCCCTGAGCTTAATCAAGCGCGCCGTTTCGGGGCCGAACGCGACCGCCTTTTACCCCTCGATTCCGAACGGCGGTTTCGATTAGAGGCTCAATGTCATTTTCCCATCTCGGCCTGTCCGATAAAGTGCTCGCCGCCGTTGCGGCCACCGGTTACACGACCCCCACCCCCATTCAGGAACAGGCGATTCCTCACGTTCTGGCCCGCCGAGACGTTCTCGGCATTGCCCAGACCGGCACCGGCAAGACCGCTGCTTTCGTCCTTCCGATGCTTACGATCCTGGAGAAGGGCCGCGCCCGCGCCAGGATGCCCCGCACCCTGATCCTGGAGCCGACGCGCGAGCTCGCCGCCCAGGTCAAGGAAAACTTCGACCGTTACGGCGCCGGCCAGAAACTCAACGTGGCCCTCCTGATCGGTGGTGTTTCCTTTGGCGACCAGGATACCAAGCTCACCCGAGGCGTTGACGTCCTGATCGCAACGCCCGGCCGGTTGCTCGACCATACCGAACGCGGCGGCCTGCTGCTCACCGGCGTCGAACTGCTGGTCATCGATGAAGCGGACCGGATGCTCGACATGGGCTTCATCCCCGACATCGAACGCATCTGCAAGCTGGTGCCGTTCACGCGCCAGACGCTGTTCTTCACCGCGACCATGCCGCCGGAAATCAGGCGCATCACCGAGACCTTCCTGCACAACCCGGAGAAGGTCGAGGTTTCGAGACCCGCGACGACGGTCGCCACCATCACTCAGTTGCAGGTTCCCGCCGGCCGCGAAGCCCATGACAAGCGGGAAATCCTCCGTGGCCTGTTGCGCGAGGCCAAGGATCTCAACAACGCGATTATCTTCTGCAACCGCAAACGCGAGGTCGCCGTTGTACACAAGTCGCTGCAGAAGCACGGCTTCAGCGTCGGCGCCCTGCATGGCGACATGGATCAGTCCGCCCGCACGGCGGCACTGGATCAATTCCGCAAAGGCGAAATTCCGCTCCTCGTCGCCTCCGACGTCGCCGCCCGCGGTCTCGATATTCCCGCCGTCAGCCATGTCTTCAATTTCGACGTCCCTCATCACGCCGACGATTACGTTCACCGGATCGGCCGCACCGGGCGGGCCGGCCGCGCCGGCACCGCGGTTTCGATCGTCACCCAGCTCGACCAGAAGTCGATGGCGGCGATCGAAAAGCTGATCGGACAGAGCATTCCTTTGGTCGAAGGCAGTTCGAAGAGCCCATCGCCCGAACAAGCCGCAACCCGTGAGCGTCAGCACGAGCGCCCAAGGGATAGTGCAACGGATGGCGAAAGCGAGAGTTCGCGCAGCGGCGGCCGCAAGCGGCGGCGCGATCGTGGGGGTGGAAGCAAGACCCGAAGCCGCAACTCAGGCTCAGAGCAATCTTCGGTTGCATCTGTTGCAACAGCGCCGGTAACCCCATCCGCTCCGACGCGGCCGCCTTCGATCGGCCGCACGCCCGCGCCGCAAACCCCTTCCGCATCAGCAGAACCAGCGGATCACTCGCATCTTCCGGCGTTCTTGTTGCGACCGGTGCGCGCGCGCGTCTGAGCGCCGTACCGAGGTAGGGATTTGCCGTTTACGGCTCATTCATCAACCTCCAGTAGCTTGGGTTCCATAGTTTAGGGGATTAGCGCGAAGCAAGCCGCGCTGACGTCGTTGGGGACGTGGTTCAGTGCTGGACGAACATGAGCGCACAATGGCCTTTGCCGAATTGGCACTGGGCCAGATCAGGTCCTTGCGGCAAACCGCGATCCCACGCAATTACGAAATCTGGTACGTCTACGCGACCGGCTATAATTCGCAGCTCAACAAGGTCATCAACGAGACGCTCGCCCGCAACGGCAAGCTGACCGAGGCCGATCTCGAGCAGATCTACGAAACCTACCTCTCCCACATCAAAACCACCGACCGCATCGACAAGGTTGGCGCGCGCGTCATCGGCGAAATCGACGACGTGATGCGGCTGATCGGCGACGCGCTCGGCATGTCGGCCAGCTACAATGCGAGCTTGACCACCGCCAGCGAAAAGCTTTCGGCGGCGGCCGATCGCGAACAGGTCATGAAAGTGGTCGACACGCTGGTCAAGACCACCCACGAGATGCGCGACACCACCCGGGCACTGGAGCAGCGGCTGACGCTGTCGAAGACGGAAATCAGCAATCTCCAGCAGAGTCTCGAAGCGATCAGGGCGGAAAGTCTGACCGACCCATTAACCGGCCTCGGCAACCGCAAATATTTCGATCGTTCGATCGGTACCGCCATCGAGGGCGCGCTGGCCTCAGGCGAGCCGCTCTCGCTCTTGATGTTCGACATCGACTACTTCAAGTCCTTCAACGATTCCTACGGCCATCTTACCGGCGACCAGGTATTGCGCCTGGTCGGAATGTCGTTGAAGCAATCGATCAAGGGCCAGGACATTACCGCCCGCTATGGCGGCGAGGAATTTGCCGTGGTGCTGCCCAATACGGCGCTGCGCCAGGCTCTCACGGTCGCCGACCATATCCGCCGCGCCGTGATGTCGAAGGAATTGAAGAAGAAGTCCACCGGCGAGATCCTGGGCCGCGTCACCATCTCGGTCGGGGTATCGATGCTCAAGCCGGACGACGACGCGGATTCACTGATCGAACGGGCCGATGCGTGCCTGTATGCCGCCAAACGCGCCGGGCGCAACCGCGTGGTCTGCGAGGCGGACCCCGAATACGTTGCCGAAACCCGCGGCCAAGTTGCGTAAGCGCCGCCTGAGCGCGCCTATTTTCGTTTCGTCTTCCTTTTGGCCGCGGGCTTCTTGGTCACGGCTTTCTTCGTTGGGACCTTCGTTTTCTTGCGTGCTGCCGTCTTGGTTCTTGGCGGCTTGCGCAGCGCGGCGCGCTGGGCTGCCGCCAAAGCCGCCCTCGCCCATCCGGCCAGTTCCTCCTGGTCGTCGAACAGGCGCGCCGGCAATTCCCAGTATGAATTGACGGTGACGACCTTTGCCGTCGATCGCTGTTGATATTGAAACGGCTTCGACCCCTCCGCCTGGAATTGCGGAATGGTCTGTTCGTCGGCACGGAAATAGAGACCTGCCCGCAGCGCCAGCGCAAAGTTGGTGCCGTCTGCCGAAATGCCGAAACCGGAAAACATCCGGCGCAACGTCACCGGGCCGAAATCTGAAAATAACTCAGTCAGGAAATCGCGATCCATCGGCAGCGTTCGCTCCCCGGCGCGGCCCGGACGAATGACGACATCAGCGCAGGCCGAACAGTATCAGCCTTCGATCTCGGCCGGCTTGAGCTGCACGGATTCACCGCAACCACAGGCCCCGATCTGGTTCGGGTTATTGAAGATGAACTGGGCCTGCATCTTGTCAGCCTTGTAGTCCATCTCGGTGCCGAGCAGGAACAACACGGCCTTGGGATCGACCAGAATCTTCACGCCCTTGTCTTCGACGACCTCGTCGGTCGGACGCACGTCATGGGCATATTCGACCGTATAGGACTGCCCGGCACAGCCGCCGTTCTTGATACCGACCCGAAGGCCGACGATCTCGGAATCTGCACGCTCGGTCAGCTCGACAATGCGTCGGGCAGCGGCATCCGTCAGCTTCATGACCTGCGGACGGGGGCGTCTTGCTTTTGGAGCTGGTGAGGTCGGGTTCATGCTAGTCATGTGGTCAATCCCAAAGCCAGTTCAATAAGGCCGCTCAATCGCCTGACAACGCTCACCACATATTGAGGACGAGGCGGGCCTCGTCCGACATGCGGTCCGGCGTCCACGCCGGATCCCACACCAGATTCACATTGACGACGCCCACGCCAGGCACGCTCGCCACCGCGTTCTCCACCATCTGCGGCAACTCGCCTGCCGCGGGGCAATTCGGCGTGGTCAGTGTCATCATCAGATCGACGGAACGGTCGTCTTTGAGTTCGACCTTGTAGATCAGGCCGAGCTCGTAAATATCGGCTGGGATTTCCGGATCGAACACGGTTTTCAGCGCGGCCACGATGTCGCCGCTCAGCCGCTCAGTTTCCTCCGGCGGCAACGCCGACTGGGTTTCCATGTTGGAAGTTTTCGCTTCCAACTCCTTGGTATCCAGGTTCTTGGCTTCCAAGTTCTTGGCTTCGACAGTGTCGGTCATGCGAACAATTCCCGCGCCTTGATCAGCGCCTGTGCCAGATGGTCGACTTCTTCCCGCGTATTATACATCCCGAACGAGGCGCGGCATGTCGCGGTCACATTGAACCGCTCTAAAAGCGGCATCACGCAATGGGTGCCGGCGCGAACCGCGATCCCTTGCCGGTCGATGACGGTCGCGACGTCATGCGGATGCGCGCCCTTCATCTCGAAGGAAATCACCGGCCCCTTGCCTTTCGCGGTACCGATCATCCTGATCGAATTGATTTCGCGCAAACGCGCTTCCGCATAGGTCAGGAGGTCGTGCTCGTGCGCGGCGATGCGCTCCTTGCCGATCGAATTAACGTAGTCGATCGCAGCCCCAAGTCCCACCGCTTCCACGATCGCGGGCGTGCCCGCTTCGAACTTATGCGGCGGGTCGCCATAGGTGACCGAGTCGCGGGCCACTTCACGGATCATATCGCCGCCGCCGTTATAGGGCCGCATCCCCACGAGAAGATCGTACTTCGCGTAGAGCACGCCGATGCCGGACGGCCCGTACAGCTTGTGGCCGGTAAAGACGTAGAAATCCGCACCGATGTCCTGCACGTCGATCGCAAGATGCACCGCGGCCTGGCTGCCATCGATCAAGACAGGAATGCCCCGGGCATGCGCGATCTTCACCACTTCCTTCACCGGCACGATGGTGCCGAGTGCGTTCGACATCTG
>Ga0210395_10002418_pt1 | contig 14472 bp, 13 predicted proteins | sample IncBWH4OmetaG_FD_150861 | JGI IMG/M metagenome (GOLD analysis project Ga0210395, IMG submission 150861) | Forest soil microbial communities from Barre Woods Harvard Forest LTER site, Petersham, Massachusetts, United States - Inc-BW-H-4-O ... | reverse complement strand
ATGCGGCGACGAGCGTCGCCGCGGAGTTGGTCGGTTTGCATAATGGCCTCCTCGCCGTCGGCGAGGCCGCCGATCTTTTGCTCCTGCGCGCCGATGCGGGCCAGGACGTGCGCGCGCTGCGCGAGCCGCAACTCGTCCTCAAAGGCGGCTTGATCCAATGATGAAGAGATCGATCGCCGTGGCCGCCCTGCTCGGCTTGAGCGGTGTCACGAGTGCATCGACTTCGAATCCGACGCTGCTCGGGCAGGCCGTACCGGGAAGTCCGATCCGCCACGTAATCGTGATGGTGCAAGAGAACCGAACGTTCGACAATCTCTTTGCGTCCTCGATTCTGGCCCACGGCGGTCCATATCCCGGCGCCGATACGTCGCAGACGGCGATCGTTGACGGCGAGCGAGTCTCTTTGAAGCCCGTGCCGCTCGAGTACCCGTCCGATCCGAGTCACAGCCATTTATCGCTTTTAGGCGAGTGGGATCGCGGCAGAATGGACGGTTTCGCGAACGATCGCATCTCGACGATACCGGGCTTTCCCAGACCCGGGCCCGGTTTTGCATACGCGTACGTGCCGGACTCCGAGATGACGATCTATCATTTGCTGGCGGCGCACTACGCACTTGCCGACGAGAACTTTGCGCCGCGTTTGGTACCGACGCTTCCCAGCCACTACACGCTGGCGACGGCGCAGAGCCGGATCGCCGGCAATCCGAACAGCCGGATTTGGGGCTGCGATGCTCCGCCGAGCACGACCGTGCCGATTTTCGGCAAAGGGGAATCGATAATCACGCCGGGCGTCTTTCCGTGTTTTGACGAGCCGACGATCGGCGATTTGCTCGACGCGGCGCACGTCACTTGGAAATATTATACCGGCCGGTACGACGATACCGTCAATCAAACCGTCAACGTCTATGAGGCCTTCCGCAAGATTCGCTACGGTCCGGACTGGGAGCGCAACGTCATCACGCCTTCGGGCAAAATCCTGAGCGACATTGCGGACTGCCGGCTGCCGCAGGTTTCGTTCGTCATGCCCAATGCACTGGACTCCGATCATGCCGCGACGTTAAGTGCTGCAGGCCCCGGATGGGTTGGCTCTATCTACCTCGCCGTCGTGCAGAGCGTGCACGCTGCGGCGCAGTGTAACTATTACAAGGATACGGCAATGATCGTCACCTGGGACGACTCGGGAGGCTGGTACGACCACGTCGCGCCACCGCCCGGACCGGATGGCACAACCTGGGGCTTTCGCATTCCGATCATCGTAATGTCGGCCTGGGCTCGCTCAAATTACGATCCAGCCAATCCGAAGGCAATGCCGTACGTGTCGCATAAAACCCGCGAGTCCACCGCCATAACGAAGTTCATCGAAGCGAACTGGGGCCTTGGCAACATGGGACAGCGCGACGTCACCGACGACGATCTCAGCGATATGTTCGACTATACGCGCGCATCGCAGGTACCTGCGTACTCCGAGCTCTCGCTGAAACGTCTGATCCGCAAAACGCACTTCAACCTTGCCGCCTCGGATCGCGACAATCGCATCGTCGACGACGACCATTAGTTTGGCGGACTTGACGGGTCTGCGACTCGCGGTGCTCGGCGCAATTTCGTGGCCGGCTCCGCCGCCCGGCTACGGCCCGTGGGAGCAGATCGCGTTCAATGTGGCCGACGGCATGCGGCGGCGCGGCCTCGACGTCACTCTCTTTGCGACCGGCAACTCACGGTTCGACGGCAAGCTCTCTTCGGTCGTTCCGGTCGGACTCAACGAGGATCCGGCGCTCAACGGTGAGGTCTACACCGCGCTGCACATCGCGGAGCTTTTTGCGCGCGCCTCCGAGTTCGATCTGATTCACAATCACTTGGACTGGAAGCCCCTGACGTACGCGCTGGCTACGGATTCCCCGCCGCTGGTCACGACGATTCACGGCTTCTCGTCACCGCAGATTCTGGCGGCCTATTATGCCGGTGCGCGGCGCAGTTTCTACTGCTCGATCTCGAATGCCGATCGCGATCCCGGCCTCGAGTATCTCGCGACCACGTACAACGGCATCGACCCTGCGCAGTTTACGTTCAGCAACAAACCGGGGGATTATCTCTGCTTTCTCGGGCGCTTTCATCCCGAAAAAGGTACGCATCTGGCGATCGAGATCGCCCGGCGCGCGGGCGTGCGTTTGAAGATGGCGGCGATCCCGCAGGACGAAGCCTACTTTCGCGAACAGGTCGCACCTTACATCGACGGCGATCGCGTGCAGTTCCTCGGCGCCGTCGAGCGCGAGGCACGCAATCAGCTGCTCTCGCAGGCGCTGGGGCTCGTCCACATGACCACGCGGCCGGAGCGTTTCGGCATGACGCTGATCGAAGCGATGGCTTGCGGCACCCCGGTGCTGGGCGCGCGCATGGGTTCGCTTCCCGAGATCGTGGTGGACGGCGTCACCGGTTTCCTATGCGATACGGTCGACAAAGCGGTCGAGCGCGTGCCGCATCTCGCGGCGCTCGACCGTCGCGCATGCAGGACGCGCGTCGAGCGGGAGTTCAGCATCGAGCGAATGATCGATCGTTATCTTGCGGCGTACGGGCGCGCGCTCGAGTTACGTCTGCCTCCGCCGCCGAGCGAGCGCCAAAAAGAGATCCGCCGCCACGATTGGTGGGACCGCCCGATGGCGTACACGGAGATTCCGCCGAAGCCAAAGAACCTCGGTTTCATATGAAAACGCGCGAGGAACGCGACTACTCGGGGCGCTCGCTTTTGGAGAAGCTCGGCGTGTTCGCCGAGGCGCACGTGGCGCTGCTTGGGCCGCACGACGACGTTTTCGTTACGGGGTTAAATGCGGCGCTCGCAAAATCGGCGTCGCAGGTATTGCGCACGAGCTACGATCTTATCTTCGTTCGCGTCAACGCTCCGCGCGATCTCGGGCGCATCAAGCGTGCCGCCGCGCGCCTGAAGGCGAACGGTGCGCTGTGGGTTTTTCATCCCAAGGGCCGCGGGGCATCGCCAACTGACGCGCAAGTGCGTTCCGCCGGGATCGCGACGGGTCTCGTCGACAATAAAATCAGTGCCTATACCAACTCACACACCGCGACGCGCTTCGTCATTCCAGTCGCCCGCCGCCCACTGTCATCCTGACCCCGCATAGTCATCCTCGGCGCCTCCCAGTGTCATCCTGAGCAACTCCCAGTGTCATCCTGAGCGCCTCCCAGTGTCATCCTGAGCAACTCCCAGTGTCATCCTGAGCAACTCCCAGTGTCATCCTGAGCCTGTCGAAGGATGACTGTGATCGCAACGCTGATCAAGCTATTACGAGACCGCGGCGGCGGCTTCCATTGCCTGGTAGGCTTTGCTCGTGAGCGCGTGGTCGACGACGCCGGCGATAAAGCGCGATGCCGCGCGCACCTTCGCGATGTCGACGCCCGTCTCGATGCCCATCTGTTCGAGCATGTAGAGCACGTCCTCCGTGCCGACGTTGCCGGTGGCGCCGGGCGCATAGGGGCAGCCGCCAAGGCCGCCCGACGATGAATCGAACTTCGAAATGCCGTTGAGCAACGCTGCGTAGACATTGGCCAGCGCGGTGCCGCGCGTGTCGTGAAAGTGCATCGCGATGAGGTCGAGCGGAATCCGCGCTGCAAGTAATGGCATGAGCTCGTCGACCTGGCTCGGTACGCCTACGCCGATCGTGTCGCCAATCGACAGCTCGTCGCAACCCATCTCCATCAGCTTCAAGCTGACGTCCAGCACCATCTGCGGAGTGACCACATCGCCGAACGGCGAGCCGAACGCGGTTGAGACGTAGCCGCGCACCCAGCAGCCGTCGCGCTTGGCGGTGCTCACGACCTCGCCAAAGGTTGCGAGTGACTCGTCGATCGTCATGTTGATGTTGCGCTTCGTGAAGCGCTCGGAGGCCGCGGTGAAGACGGCGATTGCGTCGGCGCCTGCAGCACGCGCGCGCTCGTAGCCCTTGAGATTAGGAACGAGCACCGGGTAGCGTACGCCCGGCGCTTTGCGAATGCGCGCGAAAACCTCGGTAGCGTCGGCGAGCTGCGGAATCGCTTTCGGGCTGACGAACGAGGTTGCTTCGATCCACTTCAAGCCCGTCTCGGAGAGCAGATCGACGTAGCGCACCTTGTCGTCTGTCGAAATCAGCGCGCTCTCGTTCTGGAGCCCGTCGCGGGCCCCCATCTCAAAGATCGTAACGTGTTTCGGTAAGGTCATGCCAGCGTTATCTCTTCGTCGTCCTTCGACCAGCTCAGGATGACATTCCTTAGCGCCTGCGCGAAGCGCAGTCCTGAGCGAGGCACGAAAGTGCCGAGTCGAAGGGTCAGGATGACACCGGGAGTGGTCATGCGAGTTCCACCAATGGGGTGCCGCTGCTGACGATCTGGCCTTCTTTAACGAACACGGACTTCACGTTTGCGGCGGCCGTGGCTTCGATGCGGTGCTCCATCTTCATCGCCTCGAGTACGATGAGAAGCGCATGCTCCTCGACCGCATCGCCTTCGCGGACTGCCACCTTGACGATCTTTCCCGGCATGGGCGCAGCGACGCGTGCGCCGGCTGCGCCGCCGTGGCTTTGTCCGGCTGACTCCGCAGATGGCGGCGGCGCAAACGAAAAAGACCACGTGCGACCCTCGAGTTGGACGTCAATCGCGCCGCCGGCGTACGTTACGGCGCCCGAGATCGCCGTGCCGTCGAACTCGGCCTGCACGCGCTCGCCTCGGCGCAGAGCGTGGAGTTCGCCGGAATACGTACCCGCTGAGCGCCATGCCCCCGGAGCGCCGAGGGCATCCGCGACGACGTCGACGACGTTCCCGCCATGTTGCAGGCGCAGCGGTACGCCGATCTCACCGATGCGCCAGGGCGCGCGACCGTCGACGAGCAGCGCCGCGGCACAGAGCAAGACCGCTTCGCGCGGCGCCGCCACGGCCGAAAAAAACGATTCGTCGAAACGTTGATCCAGAAAGCTCGTCGTCGTTTCGCCGGCGCGGAACGCATCGTCGCGCGCGATCCAGAGCAAAAGCGGCAGGTTCGTGTGCACGCCGTCAACGCCGAAATCGAGCAGTGCTTGCTCGAGCCGCGCGATCGCAGCGCTGCGATCGCTGCCGGAGACGATCAGCTTTGCGAGCATCGGATCGTAGTAGTGGCTCACCTCGCTTCCCGCGGCAACGCCGGCATCGATGCGAATGCCGGGCCCCTCGGGCGGCGACCAGTACGAGAGCGTCCCGGTCGACGGGAGCAAGTCGTTTGCGGGATCTTCCGCGTAGAGACGGGCCTCGATCGCCCAGCCGCGTGGGTGGATCTCGTCCTGCGCGAGCGTGAGCGGTTCGCCGGAGGCAATGCGAAGCTGCCAGTGCACCAGGTCGATGCCGTACACCAGCTCGGTCACCGGATGCTCGACCTGCAGACGCGCGTTCATTTCGAGAAAGTAAAACGCGCCGTCGGAATCGAGCATGAACTCAGCAGTGCCCGCGTTGACGTAGCCGACCGATTCGGCCGCGCGCACTGCCGCGGCGCCCATCTCTGCGCGCAGCTTCGGCGTCAGCGCTACCGACGGCGCCTCTTCGATAATCTTCTGATGGCGCCGTTGAATCGAGCACTCGCGTTCGCCAAGGTGAAGCGTCGTGCCGCGCGCGTCGGCCAGGATTTGGAACTCGATGTGACGCGGGTCGCGAAGGTAGCGCTCGAGTAAAACAGCATCGTCGCCAAAGGCCGCGAGCGCTTCGCGCTTCGCAGCTTCGAGCGCTTCGTCGAAGCGTTCCATCGAATCGACGACGCGCATCCCGCGGCCGCCCCCGCCCGCGCTCGCTTTGATCAGCAGCGGAAACCCGGCTCGCTGCGCCTCACGACGCAACGTCGCGAGCGATTGGTCGTCGCCGTCATAGCCGGGGACCGTCGGCACGCCGGAGGCTCGCACGCGGCGCTTCGCTTCGATCTTGCTGCCCATGGCCGCCATCGCTTCGGGCGCCGGTCCGACGAAGATCAGTCCGGCGTCGCGCACGGCAGCTGCAAACGGCGCGCGCTCGGAGAGAAATCCATATCCCGGGTGGACCGCATCCGCCTTCATTGCGAGCGCCGCCGCAATGATCGCCTCGGCATTGAGGTACGATTGCGCCGCCGCTGCCGGACCGACGCATCGCGCTTCGTCGACGAACTGCAGGTGATAGGCGTTTGCGTCGGCTTCCGAGTAGATGCCGAGCGGCACGATCGCCATTTCGCGCGCCGCGCGCGCGACGCGCACCGCGATCTCGCCGCGATTGGCGATCAAGAGTCTCATGATCCTGGGAGTGTTCAGACTGACGGGTCCTCGCGCTCTAGGTCTTTTACAAACGAAGCCTGCCGGCGTTCGAGAAAGGCTCGTAACCCTTCTTGGCCCTCGGTGCCGATGCGCTGCTGCGCGATCGCGCGCGCGGTAATCGCGCGGGAGTCATCGTAATCGTTGTCGATCACGCGGCGGATCAGCAGTTTCGCGGCGCGCACGGCCGCGGGGCCCGCCGTGAAGAGTTCCTCCAGGCAATGCTCGACCGCCGCGCCGAGCTCGACCGCCGGCACGACCTCGTGCACGAGACCGATGTGTTTGGCTCGCCGCGCGTCGAACCGTTCTCCCGTCAGAAAGAGCGCTCGCGCGTGCGATGCGCCGATCTTCGCGAGAACGAACGGAGAGATCACGGCCGGAATGATGCCGAGCTTGACCTCGGTGAATCCGAAGATCGCGTCGTCGGCCGCGATGGCAATGTCGCAGACGGCCGCGAGGCCGGCGCCTCCTCCGAGCGCGGCGCCGTGGATTTGGCCGATCACCGGCTTGGGGCAGTTATCAATTGTGCGAAACATGTCGCTCATGCGTTCGGCGTCGGCGACGTTGGCGTCGAAGCTCAGCTCGAGCGACTCGCGCATCCAGCCGATGTCGGCGCCCCCACAGAAGACTTTGCCCTCGCCAGCCAGCACGACCGCGCGCACGTCGTCGGCCGCCGTAATTCGCGCAAAAACGTCGTGCAGCTGCTCGATTGTCTCGGCATTGAAGGCGTTGCGGGCCTCTGGCCGTGCCAGGGTGACGCGGGCGATGCCCTCAGAGACGACGAGGCGAATGCTCTCGGCCATGGGCGCCGGGGTTCGAGGCGTCATCCGAGCGGGCCTCGCGCGCGTTATACTTCAAGGATGAAGGTTGCTGGGCGCCAGGCTATCTATCGCTATCCGCTGTTGACGCGGGCCAGCCACTGGCTTTGGGTGCTCGCGTTCGTTGTGCTGATTGGAAGCGGTCTCCAAATCTTCAACGCGTCGCCGAACCTGGACGCCTCCGACAAGAGCGACGCGGCACGGCGTGTGCTGGCGATCGGCTCGCCGGCGGACGGCGTTGGAACGACCACCATCTTCGGTCATACGTTCGTTACTACGGGTTGGCTCGGCTGGACCGACGACGGCATGGGCGAGAAGAGCGCGCACGCATTTCCGGCACCGATCATCATCCCCGGCTACCAAGACCTCGCGGCCGGCCGGCGCTGGCACTTGTTTTTTGCATGGATTGCGGCGCTCTGCTGGTTGGCTTGGCTGACCTCCAGCGCAATCAAAGGGAACTTGCGCGAGATGCTGTTGCGGCCGAGTGACCTGCGCAAGCTTTGGCCGATGCAAGCCTACTACTTAAAGTTGCGCAAGGAGCCGCCACCTCACGGCATCTATAATCCATTGCAGAAGGCCGCGTACACGACGGTGCTCTTCGTCCTCGCACCGCTCGTCGTGCTTACGGGCCTAGCGCTCTCGCCGGGAATCGATGCGATTGCCAATCCGCTGACCGTGGTGTTCGGCGGACGTCAGTTCGCGCGGTTGTGGCACTTCGTCGGCATGGGGCTGCTCGTAGGCTTCTTCATCATCCACACCTTCCAGGTTGCGACGCAGGGCGTCGTTAACCAGATGCGATCCATGATCAGCGGCTGGTATCAACCGCAATGAGGCGACGGCTTTTTATCGCCTCGGCTGCATCGGCGCTCGCGGGTTGTGGGCCGATCGGTTCGGCACTCAACAACAACGACAACGTTCGGCGCATCCTCGCCTCGGCTGAGGGACTCAACCATCTTTTGATCGGAACGCGCGGCTTGGCTCGCGAGTACCGCGACAGCGACGTCGATCGCCGTTTTCGAGTGAATGGATTCGCCACGCCGTCGGACGCTCGCTACACGGATCTCGTTGCACGTAACTTCGCTCCGTATCGTTTGATCGTCGAGGGCGCCGTCGAGCATCCCCAAGCCTTTTCGCTCACCCAACTGCAGCGCATGCCGCAGCAGACGCAAATCACGCGCCACGATTGCGTCGAAGGCTGGAGCGCAATAGGAAAGTGGAGCGGCGCGCCGCTGGGAGCGCTGCTCGATATGGTTGGCCTCCGTAACGACGCCCGCTACGTCGTTTTTCGCTGCATGGACAACGACGGTTCGGGCAACCTCTACTACGAGAGCCTGGATCTCCATCAAGCCCGCCACCCGCAGGCGCTGCTCGCGCTGCGGCTCAACGACGCGCCCCTCGACCCCGAGCACGGTGCGCCCGTGCGGCTGCGCGTGCCGACCCAGCTGGGCTACAAGAGCGCAAAGTGGATCGCCCGAATCGAAGTCGTTGGCAGCTTTGCGACCATCGCCGGTGGACACGGCGGCTACTGGGAAGATCAGGGCTACGAATGGTACGCGGGGATCTAAGACGAGCCTGCGTCGCTGCATGCGCAATCGTGCTAGCGTTTACCGCTGCGAGCCCGGCTGAGCCCTTGGCCTATGCGGCGCGCGCTGGAACCTCGTTGGACAGACTTCTGCGCGACGTCGTCACCTGGAAACTCACGCCGAGCATTTCTTTGGCGATCGTCGAGAACGGCAAGGTCGTGTACGCCGGAGCTCGAGGGAGCGCCGATCTCGAAAAAAACGTGCCGGCAACCGCTCAGACGCGGTACCCGATCGGCTCGATCGGCACGCTCTTCTTGGCCGCTGCCGCGATGCAGCTCGTTGCAAAAGGCAAACTCCATCTCGACGACCCGGTGGGACGCTATCTTCCCGCTCTAGCGGACTCAACCTTGACGGTGCGTCGACTGCTCTCGGCTCGAGAGGACGACGTAAACTACGACGTCCTCGGCGCGGACGATGGAAACTACGACGTCCTCGGCGACGTCATCGAGCGCGTCACGAAAGCACCTCTCGTCACGTACCTGCACGACCACGTCTTTGCGCCGGCCGGAATGGATCACACGTGGTCCGGGGAACCGCCCGATTGGGCACCGCTCGCGCTGGGGTATTATGAGTGGCGCGATGTCTTTGGCCTAGCTGCGGTGCAGACGGACGCCTGGAACCGCAAGTGCTGCAGCTTCACCTCGACTGCCACCGACGTAGCGCGGTTCGATAGCGCGCTCCTCCGCGGCACGCTACTTCGGGCCGCATCGCTGCGCGCAATGCAGCAGGCCTTTCAGTCAAGCCGGCAAGCCGGCATGTTGATGATCGGTCGCCAGGGAACGCCCTCGGGCTACGTTGCTGGGAACGCACTCTTCGTGCACGACCGGTTTGCAATCGTCGCCCTGGCAAACTGCGCCGGCTTTCCGGCCCAAGCCGTGCTCGATCCCGTGCTGACGCTTTTCTACCCCAAGGCAGTAACGGCGAATCCGCCGTCGAGTGGCGCGGCCGCCGTCGATCCTGCGATCGCCGGTCTCTTGCGCCCATACTTGGCGACGCAACCTCATGCGCTTGGAAGCGTTCGAGCGATGACGCTGCTGAGCTCTTCCGTATCGGAAGGCTTTACGGAGTACCGCTACTTCGTCGACTTTAGCGGCGGAACGAAGACCGCGTTCCTCGTCGTGGGTCCCGACGAAAAGGCCGACGGGTTCTGGTTACACTAGCCTACATCCGGAACACGCCGTACTGCGTGCGCGGCTGCGGCGCGTGTGCGGCCGCATCGAGACCGATCGCGATCGCGCGGCGCGTATCGAGTGGATCGATGATGCCGTCGTCCCAAAGGCGCGCGGTCGAGTAATAGGGGCTGCCTTCGCGCTCGTATTTTTCGAGAATCGGCGCTTCGAACGCCGTTCGTTCTTCCGGCGTCATGTCGCCCTTGACGGTGGAAAGCACGCTCGCAGCTTGCGGGCCGCCCATCACGCTGATGCGCGCGTTTGGCCACATCCAAAGCTGGCGCGGCGCGTAGGCGCGGCCGCACATGCCGTAGTTGCCCGCACCGAAGCTGCCGCCGATCACGACGGTGAACTTCGGCACTTCGGCACACGCCACGGCCATCACGAGTTTCGCGCCGTCTTTGGCAATGCCGCGGTTCTCGTACTCGCGCCCGACCATAAAGCCGGTGATGTTCTGTAGGAAGAGCAGCGGCGTGCCGCGTTGCGTGCAGAGCTCGATGAAATGCGCACCCTTGAGCGCGCTCTCGCTAAAGAGAATGCCGTTGTTGGCAAGGATGCCGATCGGATGCCCCTCGATGCGCGCGAAACCGCAGACGAGGGTCGCGCCGTAGCGCGATTTGAACTCGTGGAACTCCGAGGCGTCGACCAAACGCACGATGACTTCGCGAACGTCGTAACCCGTGCGACTGTCGGCCGGAATGATGCCGTAGATTTCGCGGGGGTCGTGCTTGGGCGGCGCGGGTTCGGTGCGATCCCATTGCCGCGGCCGCTCCAGATGAAGGTTGCGCACGATTTCGCGGACGAGCGCGAGCGCGTGCGCGTCGTCCTCGGCAAAGTGATCGGCGACGCCCGAGATGCGCGTATGAACGTCGGCGCCGCCCAAGTCTTCAGCGGTCACAACCTCGCCGGTGGCCGCCTTAACCAGCGGCGGTCCACCGAGAAAGATCGTGCCTTGGCCTTTGACGATGACGGTCTCGTCGCTCATTGCCGGCACGTAGGCACCGCCCGCGGTGCACGAGCCCATGACCGCCGCGATTTGCGGGATGCGCAGGCTCGACATCCGCGCTTGATTGTAGAATATCCGTCCAAAGTGATCGCGATCGGGAAAGACCTCGGCTTGCAATGGCAAGAACGCACCGCCCGAGTCGACGAGATAGATGCACGGAAGATGATTTTGCTGGGCGATTTCTTGCGCGCGTAGATGCTTCTTGACCGTGATCGGATAGTACGTACCGCCTTTAACGGTCGCATCGTTCGCGACGATCACGCAGTGCTGTCCCTCCACGACGCCGATCCCGGTAAGGATGCCCGCGCTGGGCGAATCGTTGTCGTACATTCCAGAGGCGGCAAGCGCCGAGAGCTCGAGAAAGTCGGAGCCCGGATCGAGCAGGCGTTCGACGCGCTCTCGCGCGGGGAGTTTATTGCGCCGCCGGTGTTTCTCGACCGCTTCGGGGCCGCCGCCGGCACGAACCGCGACGAGGCGCTCGCGTAACTCCGCGACTAACCGCTCCATCCGTTCGGCGTTTGCCTGAAAATCTGCCATCGCGCCGCCATTCGGCGTTCGTCCGCTTAGAGCCCGGTTAGACGTCTGCACGCGCCGAGGGCGATTGCGGCTTCAACGCGGAAAACCATGCGGCAATGGCGGCACAGCAGACTCCGGTCGACGTCGGCGGCATCGTACGCCCGGGGGGCCGGCTCGATCTCGCAACGGCGCTGCAGCCACATGTCGGACGGCTGGGTGAACGCTCCGCCGCGCATTTGCTTCGCCGCGTCGGCTTCGGCGGCACGCCCGACCAGGTGCGGCGTTACGCCGCAATGACTGCCGGCGATGCGGTGGCATCGCTGCTGACGCTTCCGCCGGTCTCATCGATTGCGCCGCCACAAGAGCTCGAGGACTTGGGGCGGCCCGTTTCGATGGCAACGGACCCGCTGCAGCGCTCGATGCTCGGTCAAGGAACGACGACGCATCGAGAGCGAGCGCGCGCGGGCCGCGACGCGATCTTTGCGCTGCAGCTTTGGTGGCTGAACCGGATGCTGTCGACGCCGGCCCCTCTGCAAGAGAAGATGACGCTGTACTTCCACGGTCACTTCACATCGCGCGCGACGCCGCTCTATCCGTGGATTACTTATAATCAGAACGCGCTCTTGCGCCGCTACGCACTCGGGAATCTGCGCGACCTGGCGCTCGAAGTCTCCAAAGACGCCGCGATGCTCATCTATCTCAACGGCGCGCAAAACGTGGCGGCGCACCCCAACGAGAACTACGCGCGCGAGTTGATGGAGCTCTTTACGCTCGGCGTGGACAACTATAGCGAAGAGGATGTGCGAGAATCGGCTCGCGCGTGGACGGGTTGGCGCGTCGACCGGCGTACGGATACCGTCACGTTCGATGCGGCGGTGCACGACTCGGGGACAAAAACGTTTCTCGGCCGCACGGGCAATTTTGCCGGCGACGATATCATCGGCATCATTTTCGCACAGCCGCAGTGCGCCAGGTTTTTTGCCGCCAGCCTGCTCAACCTGTTCGTGTACAACGACCCGGAGCCGCAGCTCGTCGACCACTTCGCCGCGCTCTTGCGGCGGCACGACTTCGAATTAACGCCGATCCTGGGGACGATCCTGGTCAGCAATCTCTTTTATAGCGCGCGAGCTTACCGCGCGCTCGTGAAGAGTCCGGTCGAATTCGTTGTCGGAACGTATGCCGCACTGGGAGTTCAGGCAATCGATCCGTCCGCGCTGGACGCGCTTACGCAGATGGGGCAACGTCTGTTCTTTCCTCCCAACGTCGCGGGTTGGCCCGGTGCAAAAAACTGGCTGACCAGCGGCACGATGATCGCACGGCAAAACTTCCTTACGCGGCTCCTCAACTCGCAGACGCTGACCGGTTCGTCCTGGCTGCAAGGGTTGCCGGCAGCTTCGAGCGCGGCGGCTCGGCGACTGGCGCAAACCATCCTGCAGGGCGATGCCGCGCCCGAAGCGCTCTTCGAACTCGAAGGCTATTTGAGCGGGACGGGGACCGCGGCCCTCGCGCCGCTTTCTGCGGAGAACTACGACCAGCGAGTGCGCGGCGCCGCCTATCTCGCCATGGCGACGCCGGCGTACCAATTGAATTAATTTTATGAAACGACGCAAGTTTCTGCTCGGAACCACCTCCGGATTGGCCGTCGTCGCCAACGCCGACCACGTCTTTGCCCGCGCCCTTGCCCAGACTCCCCTTCCCGGGCTGCCGGGAGGTGCCGACCGGTGCCTTGTGTTGATCAATCTCTACGGGGGAAACGACGGGCTCAACTGTGTCGTTCCCCACGGAAGCGATCGCTACTATCAGCTGCGCCCGGCGCTTGCAATCGACCGCAAAGATGTGCTGGCGATCGACCCAAACGTGGGGCTCAATCCGGGGATGCAATCCGTCAAGGCACTCTACGATAAAGGCATGGTCGCGATCGTTCAAGGCGTTGGATATCCCGATCCGGATCACTCACACTTTCGCTCGACGGAAATCTGGCAGACCGCGGCGCCGGATAGCTACGAACACACGGGTTGGCTTGGGCGCTACTTCGACCAGGCCGCACCTGCTCGCGAGAATTTGTTCAAAGGCGTGGCCCTTTCAAAGGTGCTGCCCGAAGTACTGGTCTCGGACCGCACCGATATTCCGGCCGTTCCGGGCCTCGGCGAGTACGTGATGATGGCCGACCGCAACGTCGCGGCGCGCGGCGCGTTTTCGCGTGAGGCGACCGATTTCCACCTGCCCTTTGCATCGCCGTACCTCGCCCACGTAATGGAGATCGAGGCAAACGCGCAACGCAGCTCTGAGGAACTGCCGAAGCTCGTGGCGGGATATAAGACGCAGGCTTCGTATCCGGCGACCGGTCTCGGTCGCAGCCTAGCGCTGGCCGCGCAAATCGTCGGCAGCAATCTCGGAACGAAGGTAATCTATGTCGAACATGGTTCCTTCGATACGCACGTCAGCCAAAAGGTCACGCAGAACACGCTCCTAATGCAGTTCTCGAATGCTATCGGTGCTTTCTACGACGACCTTGGCGCACACGGAAACGAGCGCCGCGTGCTTACGCTCACCTTCAGCGAGTTCGGGCGACGCATTGAAGAGAACGGCAGCCGCGGAACGGATCACGGTGAAGCCTCCCCGCTCTTCCTGATCGGCGGCGGCGTCAAGGGCGGTCTTTACGGGACGCTTCCCGATCTGAGCGCGACGAATATGGGCAACGTGCGGTACACGACCGATTTTCGCAGCGTTTACGCCACGGTGCTCGAGCGCTGGCTCGGCCGTTCTTCTGCCGCGCTCCTGCGCGGCTCTTTCACGCAGCTTCCAGTCTTAGATTAAGTGGGTTCCTCGATTCTCTTTCTCGGTAGCGGCGGTGCTCGCTTCGTCGTCGCCCGCCAGTTGCGCGCATCGGGAGGAATGTGGTTCCGTTTTGGCTCGACGCAAATTCACGTGGACCCAGGTCCAGGTGCGCTCGTTCGAGCGCTCTCGCACGTACCGCCCTGCAATCCACGCGAGCTCGACGCAATCGTGCTCTCGCACAAGCATCTCGACCATTCGGGCGACGTCAACGCAATGATCGAGGCGATGACCTCGGGAGGTTTCCGCCGGCGTGGCGCGCTGCTG
>Ga0210395_10002417_pt1 | contig 14473 bp, 13 predicted proteins | sample IncBWH4OmetaG_FD_150861 | JGI IMG/M metagenome (GOLD analysis project Ga0210395, IMG submission 150861) | Forest soil microbial communities from Barre Woods Harvard Forest LTER site, Petersham, Massachusetts, United States - Inc-BW-H-4-O ... | reverse complement strand
TTGAGCACGCGATACCACAGGTCGACCTCGAAGCCTTTGTAGGCCCAGAACGCCAGGAGCACCGCGCCTTGCGCCAGCGTGTAGCGACCGCGCGTGGCCGGATCCAATTTCAAATAAACAAACGGCAGCACGCCGCCGAAAACCCCGGTGGCCACGATGCCGTAGAACCAGCCGGTGCGCTCGCGGAAAGCCGCCAGCGCGTCGAGCGCCGCATGGGTGGGCGGGTGCCAGTAATAGGCGACGACGAGCGCGATGGCAAAGACCTGGAGCACGAGGCCGGGTGCGAGGTGGGCGCGCGCGGCGCGCAAGCCGGCGTGCCACGGGGCTTCATGGATGGTCATTGGTGGTTGGTCCTTGGTCATTTGCTTGGCCGCCGTAGCTTTAGCCGTTTCGACAAGCTCAAGGCCCTGAGCCAGTCGATGGGCGAAGGCGGATCGTTCGTCGTAGTTGGTAGTTTGTATTTGGTAGTTGGTGTGTGGGGCCAGATATTAGTGACCATCATTGGACATTGGTCACTGGGCATTCGAAATTTCGCGCCACACGGCGCGGACGCCCCTTTTTCGCTGCTACCATGACGTGCGTTGCCGCAAAACCGCGGCAAGGCGAAAACTCAAACGTAGTATGATCGAACCATGAAAAAACAAATACGCAGATTAATGGCCGTGGGTTGTCTCGCGGCGCTGGCTGGAATCGCCACGATTCCCGCCATGGCACAAATGCAGGAGACCGTTCCCATCGGCTCCATTCACCCGACCGGCAAAGTCAAACGTGCCGACCTCCCGACGCTGGCCAAAATATCCCTCGACGACGCGATGAAAGACGCGCAGGCGAAGGTTCCCGGCACGGTGATCGGCGCCGATCTCAAGATGAAGCAAGGCAGCCTCCTGTATGCCATCAAGATTGTCAGCGCCAACAAGACCATCGTCGGAATCGAGATCGATGCCGGCGACGGAAAAGTGCTCGAGATGGGCAAGGGGTGACGCACCGGGGGTTGTGCGTCGACCTCGGCTGGACGGCGGACTTGGCGCACCAGGTCTGCCGTTCAGCTGTTTTTTGTCTTGGGGTGGAACGGCTTGTCCCCAAGACGCTTTTGATCGCGTTGAGGTCAACGCGATCCACCTTTATCTCATTTGTAGCCGGCCTCCACGAAAACGAATGCAGATTGGGCGAACGGGGAATGACTCACGACCAACTACGAATTACGAACTGCAATTACGACAAATGACCAATGACATAAATTCCGTATTTGCCTGCCGGCGCTGGCCGGCTGAAAATCGAAGGTGTGTCTCCGCATAACGTTTAAACAAATCTCCCCCATGCCATCCCTGTTCAAAACCTCCGCCTTGTTACTGGCTTTTCTCTGCGCCACCGCCATCGCGCTGGCCGATTACAGCGTGTTGACGCAATTCAAGATCGGCGGCGAAGGCGGCTATGATTACATCCGCGTCGATTCCGCGTCGCGTCGCCTCTATGTCTCGCACGCCACTCGGGTCGAAGTGCTCGATGCCGACACCGGCAAAAAACTTGGCGAGATCGCGCCCACCAACGGCGTGCACGGCATTGCGATCGCCGCGGAGTTCAACCACGGCTTTACCAGCAACGGCAAAGCCAACACCGTCACGATGTTTGATCCCACGACGCTGCAGACGCTCAAGGTCATCCCGCTCCACGGCAAGAAACCCGACGCCATCGTTTACGATGTCGATACCAAGCAGGTCTTCGTTTGCAACGGTGGCATCCTCGCCGTGATCGACGCCGCCACCGGGGAACTGAAAACGGATGTCAAGGTCGGTGGCTCACTCGAGGAAATGGCTTTTGACGGCCACGGACGGCTCTTCGTCAACGCCGAGGACCAAAGTGTCATTCACGTGGTCGACACCCACGCGCTCAAATTGATCGACACCTGGCCCCTCGCGCCCGGCGAAGGTCCGACCGGCCTGGCCATCGATCGCGAGCATCACCGCCTTTTCTCCGCCTGCGGCAACGGAAAATTCATCGTGCTCGACAGCGACACCGGCTCACTCGTCGCGACGCTGCCGATCGGCGAAGATCCTGATGGTGCCGTGTTCGAGCCTGCGACCGGACGGGCGTTTGCTTCCAGCCGGGGCGGCACGCTTGCCGTGGTGCAGGAGGAGTCGCCCAATAAATTCAGCGTCCTCCAAACCGTGCCCACGCAGTTGGGCGCGCGCACGCTTACGCTCGACGAGAAAACGGGCCGGATTTTTCTCCCCACGGCTGAGTTTGGGCCGTTGCCAACGGACGGGTCTTCGCATCACCCTCCGATTATACCCGGCACCTTCAAGGTGCTCGTGGTGGGCCAATGATCCTTCGTTTCACTTATCTTGCGCTCGTTGTGCTGGCGCTAACCTGCGGCTGTGCGATTTATCATCCGCAGCCGCTCGATTCTGCCTCGGTGGAGGCCGCGTTGCAGCCGCCCAAGCTCGAAGCGGTCAAAATCGCCGCGGCCAAGATCGAACATCCGCTGCTCAAGCCGATCTTGATCGATGGGCACGACGGATTTTCGCCGGATGAAATCGCCGTGATGGTGGTCATCGTGAGCCCGGAGTTGCGGGCGTTGCGCGACCAGCGCGGCGTGGCGAACGCGCAGGTTTTGCAGGCGGGCATCCTGCCCAATCCGCAGTTTGGTTACACGTTCGACCAGTTGCACGGTGACGCCGCCCAAGCCGTGTTGTCCGGCCCCTTGACGAACGGCAATAGTTACGGCCTGAGCTGGGATACCACGGCATTGCTGGTTCACCACGATGCCGTCGCCGCGGCCAAAGCGAGCGGGCAAGCGCTCGACCTGGCGATTGCCTGGCAGGAGTGGCAGGCGGCGCAGGACGCGCGCCTCCGCGCCTTCCGACTCCTCTCGCTCGACCAGCGACTGCCGCTGGCTCGTGAGATCGAAGACGACCTCGCCGACAATGTGAAGGTAACGCAACAGGCTCTCTCGCTCGGGCAAAAAACCTACACTGATCTCACGGCGGCCATCGAAACGTGGACCCAGGCGCAAAACAACCGGTTCGCCCTCGAACAGCAAATTACCACTGAACGCGCGGCGCTCAACCTGGCGCTGGGCCAGCCGGCCGACGCGCCGCTGCGCCTCAAACCCGCCACGGTCTTTCCCGTTTCGCCCGCCGATCTCGCGCCGGATTTGTTGCAAGGCTTGGAAAAGCGCCGGCTCGATCTCGTCGCCCTTACCCTCGGCTACCAAAGCGAGGAGGCGACTTTGCGCGCAGCGGTGATCGCCCAGTTTCCAAAAATCGGCCTGAACATCGGGAGGGCCACCGACACGACCGACGTGCACACGATTAGCTACGGCGTGACGGTGGATGTGCCGCTGTTTGATCGCAACCAGGGACAGATCGCCATCGGCCGGGCCACGCGCCAGCAGTTGTTCGATGAATACGTTGCGCGGGTGGCCGAGGCCCGCTCTGAGGTGACGCAGATTCTCGCCGACCTCGACGTTACGCGTGCCCAGTTGCAAGCCGTCGATGACTCGTTGCCGCAGACGGAGCAATTCGCGGCCTCGCTCACCAAGGAGTATCAGGCCCGCAACGCCGACGTGCTGGCCTACCGCGATGCGCGCGGCACCCTCGCCACGCGGCGGATGGAACAGATTCAGCTGCAGCAATCCCTGCTCGAACTGAGCGTCGCCCTCGAAATCGCCACCGGCCGGCCGCTGCTCAATCGCGGCACGGCAAATTAATTTTCCGCCATGAAAAAAACCATCAAGATCGTCCTCGTCCTCGTGCTCATTGCTGCCGGGTGGTATTGGTTCATGCATCGCGGTGCGAGCGGGATGGAAGGCGAGGCGACGCCCGCCGCCAAGGTCGAGACCACCCTGTTGCAGCGCCAGGCCATTGCGGAAACCTTGGATGTTTTTGGCGTGATCGGATCGGCCCCCTCGGCCGAGACGATGACCTCGGCACCTTACGATTGTGTGATTCGGAAAATCAATGTCGACGTGGGTGCGCCGGTGGCCGCGGGCGACGTGCTCATGGAGATCGATCCGAGTCCTGACACTAAACTTCAGCTCGACTCGGCGCGGAGCATGCAAGCCATGGCGGACAAGGCGCTCGCGGCCACGCAGGAACGCTACGATTTGAAACTGGCGACCAGCCAGGACTTGCTCGCGGCCCAACAGGCGGCCGACGACGGCCGGTCCAAGCTGGCCAGCTTAACCGCCCGCGGTCTCGGTGGCGACGGTAAGGTCACCGCGGCCGCCGCCGGTGTCGTCAGCAGGCTCGATTTGCAAACAGGTTCATTTGCCGCCGCCGGCACGCTGCTGGTCGCGGTGGCTGCCGGCGACGGTCTCGAGGCGCGCCTCGGCGTCGAGGTGGCGGACATCGCGCGGGTCAGTCCCGGGCAGGCCGTGGTGCTGGTTTCGGCGAACCGGCCGGAGGCCGCGCCGGTTCAGTCGGTGGTGCGCGTGGCGGGTGGCGCGATTGACGCCACCACGGGCGCGGCCGAGGTGCGCGCGCCCTTGCCGGCCGGAGCGCCGTTGTTGGTCGGTGAACACGTCAACGCCGCGATCGAATTGAAAAAAGAAACGTCCGCGCTCGTGGTGCCGCGCAGTGCCGTCCTGCCCGACGGTGATAAGTTCGTGCTGTTCACCGTCAAGGACGGCAAGGCCGTCCGCCACGAAGTCAAAGTCGGCATCACATCGGGCGACCTCGTCGAAGTAATCGCGGATGATCTCGCGGTCGGCGACGCCGTGGTCACGCTCGGCAATTACGAATTGGATGACGGCATGGCCGTCCAGGCTCCGGGGGAAAACAAGCCGTGAATTTTGTCACATGGATGCAGGCCCATCGGAGGTCCGTCCTCTTCTTGCTGGGGGCGCTTATCGTGGGCGGGTTGATCGCGACGTGGTCGCTGCCCGTGGCGCTGTTTCCGCATGTGGATTTCCCGCGCATTGTCATTGACCTCGATGCCGGAGACCGCCCCGCCGAGCGCATGACCATAGAGGTCACGATGCCCGTCGAGGAAGCGGTGCGCTCGGTGCCCGGTCTGCGCAGCATTCGCTCAGCTTCGAGCCGGGGCAGCGCGCAAATCTCGGTCAATTTCGACTGGGGTTCGGACTTGGTGTCAGCGCTGCTTCAGGTCGATTCAGCCGTCAACAAGGCGCTGCCCTCGCTCCCCGCCGGCACGACGTTCGAGGTGCGCCGGATGGATCCGACGGTCTTCCCCGTCATGGCCTACAGCCTGGTTTCCTCGCGGCTTTCGCCGGTCGAGCTGCGCGACGCGGCCTATTACCAGCTTCGGCCCTTGCTCTCGACCGTCTCGGGCGTGGCCAAGGTCGACGTGCAGGGCGGCGCCGAGGCGGAATGGCGCGTGATGATCGATCCCGCGCGGCTCGAGGCCCACGGGCTCACCCTGGACGATGTGGCAAAGGCGCTCTCCTCGGCCAACACGCTCAGCGCGGTCGGCCGGATCGAGGATCATTATAAACTTTATCTCGCGATCGTGGACAGCCGCGTTACCGATGCCCGCCAGCTCGGCGAAACCGTCCTGCAAAAGGGCCCGGCTGGCCTGGTGCGTGTGGCCGATATCGCCACTATCAACTCCGGCACGGTGCCGCAATGGACGCGGGTCACCGCCGACGGCCACGACGCCGTCTTTCTCCAAGTTTACCAGCAACCCGATGGAAACACGGTGCAAATCGCCCGCGATGTTGCGGCCAAGCTGAAGGAATATCAGCCGCAATTGCCGCGCGGCATCACCATCGCGAACTGGTATGACCAAAGCCAGCTCATCATCGAATCGGCCGGCAGCGTGCGCGATGCGGTCTTTATTGGCGTGCTGCTCGCCGGCGTCGTGCTGATGCTGTTTCTGCGCAACGGCAAGATCACGCTGATCGCGGTGGCCTGCGTGCCTGCTTCGCTCGCGGCCACGGTCCTGCTGCTCAAGCTGCTCCACAGCAGCTTCAATATCATGACGCTGGGCGGCATGGCCGCCGCGGTCGGCCTCATCATCGACGACGCCATCGTGATGGTGGAGCACATCGCTCGCCGCTTGCGCGGACATTCCGGCGCGCACCACGGGGTCGTGTGGTCGGCCGCCGCCGAGTTTACCCGTCCGCTCGTGGGCTCGTCGCTTTCCACCATTGTCATTTTCGCGCCACTGGCGTTTCTCTCCGGCGTGACCGGGGAGTTTTTCAAGGCGCTCTCCCTCACCATGGCGGCAAGCCTGGTCATTTCGTTCCTGATCGCATGGCTTGCTGTGCCGATCCTCGCCGATTATTTCCTCGGGGAAAAAGACGCCAAGCAGGAGGAGGGCGGGGCGTTCACCGCACGCCTCCACGGTTGGTATGGCCGGATGATGCGGCGCGTGCTTGCGCGTCCTGGACTCGTCCTTTTTGGCGTCGGGCCACTGCTCATCGTGGCCGCGCTTTGCTACCAAAACGTCGGCACGGGATTCATGCCCAAGATGGACGAGGGTGGCTTCATCATCGACTACCTTGCCGATCCCGGCACGTCGCTCACGGAAACCGACCGGCTGCTGCGGCAAGTCGAGGCGATTTTGCAGGCCACGCCGGAAGTCCAAACCTATTCGCGCCGCACCGGCCTACAGCTCGGGGCCGCCGGCCTCACCGAGGCCAACGAGGGCGATTTCTTTGTGCGACTGAAACCTGGGCCACGCCGTGAAATCGAGGAAGTGATGGACGATGTGCGCGGGCAAATCGAAAAGAAGGTGCCCGGTCTCGACGTCGAGATGGCTCAACTGATGGAAGACTTGATCGGCGACCTCACGGCCGTGCCGCAACCCATCGAGATCAAGCTCTACTCCGACGACGGCGCGCTGCTCCAGTCCGCCGGCTCGTCGGTGGCCGATGCCATCGGCAACAACAGAATCCACGGGGTGGTCGATGTGCTCAACGGCACCGTGCTGGCGGGTGATGCGCTCGCCATTGATGTCGATCGCGCCAAGGCCGCGCTGGAGGGCATGGATCCCGATTCCGTCACGCAGGAGGTCAACTCCCTGCTCAGCGGCGCGGTGGCCACGACGAGCGTCGAAAGCGGCCCCAAGTTCATCGGCATCCGTGCCTGGATTCCTGAAAAATCGCGCCGAACGGCGGACGATATCGCCCATCTCCATCTGCGCGCGCCCGACGGGCATTTTTTCCCGCTCAGCCGGGTGGCCAAAATTTCGACGGTCACCGGCCAGCCCCAGATCACGCGTGACAACCTTAAGCAAATGATCGCCGTGACCGGTCGCATCACCGGCCGTGATCTCGGCTCGACGATCCGCGACGTGCAGGCCGCGCTGAAAAAACCCGGTGTGGTGCCGGCTGGCGTTTACGTCGAGCTGGGCGGCCTTTACGCGGAGCAGCAGAAGGCGTTTGCCGGGCTGATGGCGGTTTTCGCGGGCGCGGTTGCGCTGGTGTTTTTGCTGTTGCTGTTCATGTACGAACGCTTTCGCACCGCGCTCTCGATGCTCGGTTGCACGCTGCTCGCGCTCTCCGCCGTGACCATCGGCCTGTGGCTCACGGGCACCGAACTCAACATCTCCTCGATGATGGGCATGACGATGATCGTCGGTATCGCGACCGAGGTCGCAATTTTTTACGTCTCGGAACTCGGGTCGCTGCCCGACGATCTCGATCCGCGCGAGGCGCTGGTGCAGGCCGGCCTCAACCGCATGCGTCCGATCGCCATGACGACCTTCGCTGCGATCCTCGCGCTGCTGCCGCTGGCGCTCGGCATCGGCGCGGGCTCCGCGATGCAGCAACCGCTGGCCATCGCCATCATTTCCGGCCTCGTCCTGCAGATGCCCGTCGTGCTGATCGTGCTGCCGGTGCTCCTCTCGCTGCACACCGTGCGCGGGAAGGTCCCGAGCCACTAGGTCTGGGGTAGGGCGCGACCGCCGTGGCGCGCCGCGTTTCTCCCCCAGCCTTAACCACAAAGACACGAAGGAGACTCTCCTTCGCCCCATTCGACAGGCTCAGGTCTACGGCGGGCAGGCAGGGATCGAACCGGAAGCCCAAACTCCTGGCTTCCGGGTTTCCTGCTTAAATCCATCTGCAAGCATCCGCGTCATCCGCGGGAAAAACCAAATTCAAAAACACTTTTTACACCAAGATCGCATCCTTCTTCGCCAAGGCTACGAAGGACAAGATGAAGGTCGCCAAGCAGCAGGGCACGACGAGAGGTAATTCAGCGTTGGATGCGCCCAGGGATTCTTCGCTGCGCTCTGAATGAGAATGAAACGTCTCGAAAATCCGACTTCGCGTTCTTTGCGATCTTGGTGTAAAGATAAGCAATCAGGCCGGCCGGGTTTTGAAATCCGGCTTACGGACGTGATCCTGACTTCGCCAAATCACGGCAAGCTGTCCCGTAACAATACTAACGGATGTAGAGAAAAGAAACGAGGCCATCACTATCTGCGTCCCAGCACCGTTGGTGCCGCCGGAAATAATCTTAAGTTGTGCCAATACTATCCCGATCATACACAGAGCGCTAAGGATACTGCGGGAAGTCCACCCGGGATAGCGTGCTTTAAAGGGTTCTTTGCAAAAGAGAACGACGAACATTGCCACCATGACCGATAGATGATCAGCCGTGTTTGTACGGTGATAGTGCGAACCGAGGATAATGAATTTGGCCAACAAGTTTGTGATCCAGAAGCCTGACCATCCCAAGGCACCGGCCAACAACAACGAGGGCACGAGGCCGAGACGCGATGGGCGAATCAACGTCCAACAAACGGTCATGAACGCACAAGAAAACAACCAAATGGCAATGGTCAGCCACTGATGATCGATGACGCACAGAGACACGGCGATTCCAATTACGAGCGAGCTAACCTTGGTGGGGAGTGGCATCGCGGCCAGCCACTCCCCGGGTAATGTGCGGATCAAATCAAATAGGACGTGAAGCCAATACCGCCATCGGGCGATTGCGCCCCGGTCGCTAACTCGGCTCCAGCTTTCCTCGAATATCCGAAGCATTTCGGTAGCGTAACGCTCGCGAAAGGCTCCTGGATAAAGTTTGATCAGCCCGCAGTACCAACGGTCGGCTCCCGATTCATGGGCGAGTATTTGCTGGTTGCTCATGCCGGAGAAAGAATTTTCCTGGCGCGTGCCAAACGCACCGCCTTGGATAAACGCGACGCCTCAGCTTTCAGTAAGCGCAGGCCAAACTCACTCAACCGGTAGTAACGCCGCCGCTCGTCGTCCTGAGCCTCAATCGGCCGGTTTTCCGATTCCTCGATCAACCCGGCCTTGAGCATCCGGTCGAGCGAACCGTAAAGAGTGCCCGGCCCCATCCGCACGCTGCCGTCCGTCGCCTCCTCCACATCGCACATGATCGCGTAGCCATGTTTTTCTCCCTCGGCCAGCGCCAGCAGGATATTAAACACCGCCGGCGTCAGCGGCAACAGGGTCTCCGGATCGGGCAAGGCATTGGCTGTTTTCATGCGTCGAACGGACGATTTCCGGTCCGCTTCAGATATATCCGTAACAGTTATAGTTCAGTCAAACAAAAAATCCCGCCTCGGCTCAACCGCCCAATCCTTTTTAACACGGAGAACGCTGAGAGCGCAGAGAAAAACATCCTCTTTTCCCGCCTCTGTGACCTCCGCGACCTCCGTGTTTAAAATGTTTCTTCAGTCCAAGCTCCGCACGTACGCGATCAGCCCGGCGATCTCGTCGTCATGAAGCTTGGTGGCGAAGGTCGGCATTTCGTCCTTGATGCCCCGTTTGATCACGGTCGCGATGCGCCGGTCGCTCACCCAGATGCCGTGCAAGTCCGGCCCTTCGTCGCCGTGTGCGTCATCGCCGTGGCAGTGGGCGCAGTTTTCGAAATACAGCTTCTTGCCGTTCTCGACCAGGACGTCGGGCGGCACGCTGGCCAGATCCGCGGGCGGGACGTAGGGTGGCAGTTCGTGTGAATGCGTCGCTTCCTGATGACGAAGGACGGCGGCCAGCGCGGCCGCAGCCCCCAAGGCCGTGGCGCCGGCGGCTGCGCTCGTGAGCAGAGCTTTGAATGGTTTCATACGGATTATAGCTCGAATTAGGATTTTGGGGTAGGGCGCGACCGGCGGTCGGGCCGCATTTTTGCCAATGCAGTTTTCACAGAAGGTCGCAAAGGGAACGAAGAGACCGGTGTCGGCTTGTACCCAATTTCCAAGCAGGCTCTGTTTTTTCGTCTGATGTAGAAAAACCAACGACTCTTCGCGTTCTTCTGTTCAAAATAATCACGGAAAGGCCTTCAGTAACTCGCCGCCCCAGTAGCCGGTGGCGGCGATCAAACCGGTGAGCACACAAATCATGCCGACGTAGCCGGCGTATCCGCGCCGCGAGACTTGCTCGCGGGTGAGGCTGCGCCACACCGCCGCCGCGATCATTAGCGTGAACGCAGGCCAGACGAAGAGGTGGTGCAAGCGCAGGGCCGGGTCTCGGCCGAGCATGTCGCCGTGCGTCATCATCAGGCCGGAGACGACAGCGGGCACGCTGCCGAGCGCGGCGATGATGGCCGAATATTTTCCAGCAGTGCGCAGGGACACGGCCGCGGGCTTATTCCAGAAGCACAACGCGGCCGTGTCGCACAGGCAGGCCACAAAAATCATGGCGATCGGGAAGTGCGTGGTGCCTCCATGCACATCGACCCAGAAGTTTGCGTCCATGGCTTTATCCTTGGTCGGCGAGCGTTGAATCCACGATGGCCAGTGGGGTGGCTGTTTCCACGTAGGAAACGTTCGTCAGGCCAAGGAATGAACGCAGGCGCGAGGCCTCGACCTTCATCGGGCCGGGTTTGGGCGCCGTGCCGGGTGCGGGCTGGGGAAACGCGGTCGAGCGCGCGGTGTGGAAGGTGATGTTGCCTTCGATTTTTTGCAGCGCCTGGTGGATGTGGCCATTCAACACGGTCACGGAGCCGAAGCGCTTGAGCATCGTGAGCGCCTTCTCGGCGTCGGCGGTGCCCCAGCCCCACTTGGGATAAATCGACCAGAGGGGAATGTGGGCATAGACGACGATGGGCGTGTCCGAGGAGAGCGGCGCGAGGTCTTTCGCGAGCCAGTCGAGCTGTTCGGGGCCGATCGTGCCGAGCCCGCCTTCGGCGATGTTGGCCACGTTGGAGAGACCGATGAAGTGCACGCCTTTTTGGTCGAAGCTGTGCCAGCCGCTGCCGAGCGTGCCCTTGCCGAAGCGCGCGAGATACTGCGCGCCGTTGTCGCTCAGGATATCGTGTTCGCCGGGAACGTAGAAGACCTGCTTCGTGTTGCAGTCCTTCAGCAGCTGTTCGAGCGTGTCGAACTCGTCGGCCTCGGCGAGATGGCTGAGGTCGCCGGTGTGGAGGAGAAACTCGGGCGCCTGCGGCAAGGCATTAATGCGCGCGATGGTTTCGCGAAACGTCGCGGTCACGTCCTGGTTGACGCCGGGCTTGTGGAAGCCGATGTGGCTGTCGCTAATTTGCACGAAGTGCAGCTCGCCGACCGGTGCGGGCAGGGCTGCCCCGTCAGTCGTCTGGCCGAGCACCCGCGAAGTAAGAAGGCCGCCGCTGATGGACCAGAGCACGCCGGTGCCGGTCCAGGCCATGCATTTGAGAAAGCCGCGGCGATCGATGCCGTCGTTGTTGTCGTTGTGGAGGATGAGATCATTCATGAGACGAGAGTTGAATTGATGAGTGGAAACGGTGAATGTACATTTAGTCCTACTTTCCGCCCGGCTGGTTTATTCCACGCTGCGGCAAAATGAATAATTCTTCGTCCCATATGGAATAAACGCGTCCCGCCGGCGTATTCATTATCTATGGAGGTCTGCTCCGTGCCGCCCGCTCCGCTCCGACACCGCATGCCAATGTTCGAAGAAATCATGCTGCCTCACCTGCCCAATGCCTATAATTTGGCGCGCTGGATCCTGCGCAACGAGCAGGACGCCGAGGACTCGGTACAGGAGGCCTACCTGCGCGCCTACAAGGCGTTTGACCAGTTTCGCGGAGGCGACGGGCGGGCCTGGCTGCTCACCATCCTGCGCAACGTCTGCTACAGCCGCCTGCGCAAAAATAAAAACGTGAACTTGCACGAGGAATTTGACGAATCGGTGCACGGCGTGGCCGAAGCAACGGAACCGGCGGCCGGGCCCCTGCAGGGCGAGGTCGGCCCCGAGCTTTTGCGCGCGGCCATGTCCGCGCTGCCGGAAAAAATGCGCGAGATGATCGTGCTGCACGATCTCGAAGGCCTGGCCTACCGCGAGATCGCCGAGGTCGCCGGCATCCCGATCGGCACCGTCATGTCGCGGCTGGCCCGCGCGCGCGAACGACTGCACCGCGAATTGCTCAATCTGCTGGCCAAGGAGTCATCCCATGGACTGTAACGAAACCCGCCGCTGGCTCGTCGCGCATCTCGACGGCGAACTCGATCTCGTGCACGACGCCGAGGTCGGCGCCCACCTGCAAACTTGTACGGCTTGCGCCGCCGCTGCGCGCCAGCAGTCGGCCCTGCGCGAACTCGTGCGCGAAAAATTGCCGGCCTTCGCGCCGCCGCCGCATCTGGCCACGCGGATTCGCGCGCAATTGCGCGCCGAAAAAGAGCCCGCGCCATCCCGCCGGTCCTGGTGGCCGGCCTGGAACCTGGCCGGCGTGCTGGCGGCACTCTGCCTCGCGGCCCTGGCCGGCTATCAATGGGGCGGCCATCGCGCCCGCGCCGCGCAATTCGGCGATGAAATCGTTTCCAGTCACCTGCGCGCGGTCCTGGCCGATCATTTGCTGGATGTGGTTTCATCGGACCGCCACACCGTCAAGCCATGGCTTTCCGGCAAACTCGATTTCTCCCCGCCGGTCGCGGATCTGGCGGCGGATGGTTTTCCGCTGCTCGGTGCGCGCGTCGAGCGCCTCGAAGGACAAACCACCGCGGCGCTGGTTTACCAAAAGCGCAAACATTTCATCACCGTGTTTATCTGGCCGGCGGCCACGGCGCTTCCCTTCAGCAAAACCCATCGCCTCGGCTACGAGATGCGTGCCTGGCAACAGGCCGACATGAATTTTATCGCCGTCTCCGACGTCGCCGCCAGCGACCTGGATGAATTCATTGGCGACCTGCGCGCGGCGACCAAGTGAAGCCGAAGCCAGTCGGGTTGTGGGCGGGGTGCCCTCACCCCGCATGAGTTGCAAGGGCGGCGGGTGAGGCACCCGCCCCACATCAATTTCTTTTGTTCGCTTCCGAGCAATAAGGTTACCATCAGGGCTGCCTGCTTGCTGGCGGCGTGGATTTGTTTCAGGGTAAAGTCATGCAGCTCGATTTCACCAAACTCCCGACACCGGAGGCCTATGCCTGGATGACCGGCACGATCACGCCGCGGCCCATCGCCTGGGTCTCGACGATTTCCGCCGACGGGAAGACCAACCTCGCGCCGTTCTCATTCTTCCAGGGCGTCACCTCGAATCCGCCCACGCTCATGTTCGTCCCGGTCAACACCCGCGACGGCACGAAAAAGGACACGGTGCGCAACATTGAGCAGGTGCCGGAGTTTGTCGTGAACATCGTCAGTTATGCGCTGGCTGAAAAAATGAATGCCACCGCGGCCCTGCTGCCCTACGGCGAGAGCGAATTCGAAAAATTCGACATCGCGTCCGCGCCCAGCGCGCGAGTGCGCCCGCCCCGGGTGGCCGCCGCGCCGGTGGCCTTCGAGTGCGCCTTGCACTCCATCGTCCACATTGGCGAAGGTCCGCTCGCGGCCAACGTTGTTTTTGGCCGCATCCTGTTCGCGCACGTGAGCGACGCCGTCCTCGGCCCCGGCGGCAAACCCGATCCCGCCAGGCTCGACACCATCGGGCGCATGGGCGGCGAACTCTACAGCCGCACGACCGAGCGGTTCGCGCTCAAAAGACCGGACCGCTGATCACCGCATGGCGGTGAAAAATCCCAAACGTCAAAGCTCCAAAAGACCAAAAATACTGGAATGATTTTTCAAATTTTGTTTTGCCCGGTTTCTTGTGATTTGATTCTTTGGGGTTTGGAGTTTTGCGGCCGGACTGGCCCGCAACTGTGCGCTTTTCTTTCCGTGGTTCACTTGCCAGCCTGACCCGTATGGCGCACACCGGGAGCGACGCCCAGTCATCCACACTCACCGAGTTCAAACCGGAAGCACTCCGCGGCACGCCGGGTTTTTTCCGTGTCGGACAAACCCGCCGCGGCCAGTGGTGGCTCATCGACCCGTGCGACCGGCCGTTTTTCAGCAAGGGCGTGGCCTCCGTCAACCGCTTCGGCCGTGCGGACGGGCGCTCCACGCCAGCCGGGCCGTATGCGGCGACGGTGGACAAGCTTTATGGCGCAAAAACGTCGGAGGCTTTTGCGCGCGCGGTGCGGGCGCGGCTGGAAAAATGGCGGTTCAACACGCTCGGCCCTTGGACCGGGGCGGAACTTTTCGACCAGGGCCTGGCCTGTGTGGAAATCTTGGACTTCCGCAAGTTTGCCCCGGAAATCAACGCGTTCGGGGCGAGGTTGCCCGACGTCTTCGATTTGCGCTGGCCCG
>Ga0210395_10002415_pt1 | contig 14477 bp, 12 predicted proteins | sample IncBWH4OmetaG_FD_150861 | JGI IMG/M metagenome (GOLD analysis project Ga0210395, IMG submission 150861) | Forest soil microbial communities from Barre Woods Harvard Forest LTER site, Petersham, Massachusetts, United States - Inc-BW-H-4-O ... | reverse complement strand
CACCGTCACTGAGGGGCTGGTCGCCTGGCTCGGCGGGCTCGGCTTACTCGTGCTCATCGCCATGTGGCTTACCGCCAAGCGGCGCCACCGTCCGGGATCGGAGTCTCAGAAATGAGCGAGATGGACGAAATGGAGGAACCGGCCCGCCGGCACCGGCAGGTCGGCACGCCGTCCCCCACTCCGTCCGCGGTCGACACGCAGACGGAGCCGCTGTCGCCGGCCGAGACCGGCGAGAGCTTCGACCCGCCGGACAAAGAGCACGCGTCGAACGCCGAGCGGCTCGTCGCGGCGCTGTTCGTGCTCGCGTTCATCGCCGGATGCGGGTTCATCGCGGCGTACGTCGGGCTCGAGGTCGGGTCGGACAGGCTCCCGGCCGGAACGAACCTGGTCGACGCCGTGTTCCGGTCCAACCTGGCGCTGGGCCTGTCGCTGTCGGTGGTCCTGCTGGCGCTCGGTACCGGATCGATGATCTGGGTGCGGCACCTCACGCCCGACATCGAGATCGTCGAGGAGCGGCACGAGCTCAAGTCTTCCGCTGCGGACCGCGCCGCCTTCCAGACGGAGTTCGCGGAAGGCGCGGCGATCAGCCAAGTCACCAAACGACCGCTGCTGCGCCGCACGCTGCTGCTGGCCACCGCGCCGCTCGCGCTGGCGCCACTCGTGCTGCTGCGTGACCTCGGCCCGCTGCCCGGCACGTCGCTGCGGCACACCGTCTGGCGCAAGGGGCTGCGGGCCGTGACCCTGGGCGGTCTCAACCCGCTGCGGCCGTCGGACTTCCAGCCGGGCAGCATGATCACCGTCATCCCCGAGGGCTTCCAGGACAACGACGACGCGCTGGCCAAGGCGGGCGTCATCCTGATCAAGTTCGCGCCCGGCCAGATGAGCTGGCCGGACCGCTATGAGGGCAGCACCCTGGTGTCCTCGATGAACTGGACGATCGACAACATCGTCGCCTACTCCAAGATCTGCACCCACGTGGGCTGCCCGGTCGCGCTGTACGAGGAGACGACGCACCACATCCTGTGCCCGTGCCACCAGTCGACGTTCGACGCGACGAACGGGGCATGGGTGATCTTCGGCCCGGCGCCGCGGCCGCTGCCGCAGCTGCCGCTGATGCTTGACTCCGACGGATACCTGGCGGCGGCCAGCGACTTCACGCAGCCAGTCGGCCCGAGCTTCTGGGAGCGCGGATGAGCGACGACGCAGTAAAGATCCCCAAGGCGCTGTCCGGCGTCGGCGGGTGGGCCGACGACCGGTTCCACGGGGCGCGCGGCACCCGGGTCCTGATGCGCAAGGTCTTCCCCGACCACTGGTCGTTCATGCTCGGCGAGATCGCGCTGTGGTCGTTCGTGATCCTGCTGCTCACCGGGACATACCTGGCGCTGTTCTTCGTCCCGTCGACGGCCCCCGTGGTGTACCACGGCTCGTACGCCAAGCTGGACGGCATCACGATGTCGCAGGCGTACCAGTCCACGCTGAACATCTCCTTCGACATCCGCGGCGGGCTGCTCGTCAGGCAGATCCACCACTGGGCGGCGGACCTGTTCATGGTCGCGATCTTCGCGCACATGCTCCGGGTGTTCTTCACCGGCGCGTACCGCAAGCCGCGCGAGGTCAACTGGCTGATCGGCATCACGATGCTCGTGTTGGGCATGCTCGAGGGCCTCTTCGGCTACTCGCTGCCAGACGACCAGCTGTCCGGCGCCGGCCTGCGGATCTTTGAAGGCGTGCTCCAGGGCATCCCGATCGTCGGCACGTACGTGGCATACTTCCTGTTCGACGGGGCGTTCCCCGGCACGGCGATCGTGCCCCGGCTGTACATCCTGCACGTGTTCCTGATCCCGGGCCTAATCCTGGCGCTGATCACCGCGCACCTGTTCATCATGTTCCACCAGAAGCACACCCAGATGCCGCAGTACGGGAACACAGAGAAGAACGTCGTCGGGGCGCCGTTCTGGCCGTACTTCCTGCTCAAGGGGCAGGCGTGGTTCTTCTTCATCTTCGGCTGCCTGGTCGTGCTCGCCACGTTCGCGCAGATCAACCCGGTCTGGCTGTACGGCCCGTACACGCCGCTGGCGATCTCCTCGGCGTCGCAGCCCGACTGGTACATGGGCGTCCTGGAAGGCGCCCTGCGCATCATGCCTCCGTGGGAAATAACCTTCCTCGGTCACTCGCTGTCGCTGGGCGTGTTCATCCCGTTCGCGGTGCCGCTCGGCATCGTCTTCGGCGGCGCCGCGCTGTGGCCGTTCTTCGAGCAGTGGGCGACCGGCGATAAATCCGAGCACAACCTCAACGACCGGCCGCGCAACGCCCCGGTGCGCACCGGGGTCGGCGTGGCGGCGATCTTGTTCTACGGCATCCTGCTGGCCGAGGGCGCGAACGACGTGCTCGCCGACCGGTTCGACGTCCCGCTGTACACGATCACCTGGATCGCCCGGATCGCCGTCTTCGTGGTGCCGATCGGGGCTTATTACGTGACCAAACGGATATGTCTCGGCTTGCAGCGGCATGACGCGGGGCTGCTCACCCACGGCGTGGAGATCGGCATCATCAGGCAGCTGCCTGACGGAGGCTTCGTCGAGGAGGAACGGCCGCTCACCGAGGAAGAGCGGGCCAAGATCGATTCCAAGAAGGTGCCGCTCGCGCTGCCCGGGCCCAGCGAGCCCGACGTCAACGGCGTGCCCGCACCGGGGTCGGGCGGCCCCATGGGCTGGGCCCGCGGGGTGGCGAACCGCGCGTTCACCGAGACCGTGGCGGTGCCCGACGGGCACGGCAACGGCCACGGGCACGAGGCCATCGAAGGGGAAGGCGAGCACGCGGCCGTCGGGGCGGGCGACTCCGGCGAAGACGGCGAGCACGACGGCGAGGAACACTAAGCCGCTCCCCCGCTGAACGAAAAGCGCCCCGGTGCCTGAGTCCTGGCACCGGGGCGCTGCTCTGTTTTTTCCTCCGAACGTACGCGGGGTGACTGGAGCGCCACCTGCCGCTTGACGCGGCGAGCAGGCCAGCGGGATGCTCGGTATGACAGTGACGTCCGAGATTCGGAGGCCCCGTGATCGAAGGCCCCGTGTGCGAAGGCACCGTGTCCGTCGAGCGCCGGGCCACCGGGCCACCACCGGGCGCAGACGGCGCCGCCGCCCGGGCGGCCGGGCTCATCGCCGTCGCGGAGGACCTCGCGGGCGAGTTCTCGCTGCGCCCGCTGCTTGAACGCATCCTGCTGCGCTGCACCGAGCTGCTCAGCTGCACGGCCGGATCGATATGCAGCGTCGATGAGGCGGCCGGGACGTATCGTAAGGAAGCCGACATCGGGGTCGCTTGCCAATCCGGCCAGGTCTTCCCGCTCACCGAGGGGATGACCGGCGCGGTGGTGGCCAGGCGCGCGCCCGTGTGGTTCGACCGGTACGACCAGGTGCGCGGCGGCCACGTCAAGGCGGCGGACCGGGCCACGCTGCGCGGGGTCATCGGCGTGCCGCTGGAATGGCGCGGGCGCATCATCGGCGCCTGCGTGGTGTTCAGCCGGGACGAGCGGCGGGTGTTCGGACCCGAGGACGCGGAACTGCTGGATCTGTTCGCCAGGCACGCGGCGATCGCGCTGGCGACCGCACGGATGCACGAGGCCGCCGAGGAGCGGGCGCGAGCCGAGGCCACGGCGGCCGAACGCGACCGGCTGCTCGGCGAGGTGCACGACAGCCTGGCGCGGCGGCTGGTGTCCATCCGGGTGCACCTGGACAGCGAGGAAGGGGACCTGGCGGACCGGGTTCGGCTGGCCAGCGCGGAGGCCAGGGACGCGCTCGCCGAGGCGCGGCTCACCCTGCTCGGCCTGGCGTCGTCGCCGCTGAACGGGCAGACGCTCGAGGCGGCGCTTGAGGCGGAGGCCGCCTGGGCGCAGAGCATCGGCGGGCTCGAGGTCAGGTTCGTCACGGCAGGCTCGTCCGCCGCCGGGCTCGCCGGGGACGGGCTGGCGCACGAGGTGCTGCTCGTCGCCCGCGAGGCGCTCACGAACATCGTCAGGCACGCGCGGGCCCGGTCGGTGCGGCTCGGCCTGCTGCACGACCCCGAGGCCGTGACGCTCCTGGTGCAGGACGACGGCGAGGGGTTCGACCCGGCCGGCGACTGGCAGGGCGACCGGTTCGGGCTGCGTGCCCTCACCGAGCGGGCGCGCCTGGTGGGCGCGACCATCGAGGTCGACTCGCTGGCCGGCTGGGGCACCAGGATCCGCGCCCGGTTCCCGTACCGGGGGCCGGACCAGCCGGCGCGGCCCGGGCTGCGGGTGCTCATCGCCGCGGGCCGGCCGCTGCTGCGCGCCGGGATCGCCCGGCTGCTTACCGGCGCCGAGCCGGGGATCGAGGTGGCGGGCGAGGTGGCGACCACCGGCGAGGCCCTGGCGGCGTGCCGGGAGCTGCGGCCGGACGTGGTCCTCGCGGACCTGGGGCTGCCCGCCAGCGACGCGGCGGACGGGGCGGACGAAGCTCGCGGGGCGACGGCCGGCGGTGCGGCGGGCGCCGACACGACCGGCGCCCGCGTGGCCAGCGTGCTGCTCGGCGAGCTGCCCGGGCTCGCCGTGGTGGGACTGTGCGAGGTCGGCGACGAGAAGCTGGTCGCCAGCGCGATGCGGGCCGGGGCGCGGGGGTGCGTGGACATGGGCGCCGACGGCCCTGAGCTCGCCCGCGCCGTCGTCGCGGCCGGGCGCGGCCAGGCGATCTTGTCCGGACCGGTGCTCGCCCGGCTGTACCGCGGGCTGCGCGAGGACGAGCGCGAGCAGCCGCTGACGGAACGGGAACGCCAGGTGCGCGGTCTGATGGAGCAGGGGCTGCCGGACAAGGCCATCGCCGAGTTGCTCGTCCTATCGATCAAGACGGTGGAGAAGCACGCCGGGGCGGTGCTGCGGAAGACCGGCGCGCGCAACCGCACCGAGCTCGCCGCCCGCGCCGGGCGCAGGTAGGGAAAGCCCTCCCGCGAAGTTGGGGGTTTCCACTGATTCGCCGCGCCCAGGCACCTGCGTACGGTCAGGGCGTGCCAGTCGTGCCCCTGAAGGAGATCGTCGACCGGGCGTTCAGCGAGCGGTACGGCGTCGCGGCCATCAACGTGGTCAACGACCTGACCATGGAAGCGGTGCTCGCGGCGGCCGTGGAGCAGCGCTCGCCGGTCATCATCCAGACGTCGGTGAAGACAGTGCGGTCCATCGGCATCGACCTGCTGTTCGCCATGTGGCGGGAGATGACCGCGGGGATCGAGGTGCCGGTCAGCCTGCACCTCGACCATTGCCCGGACCGGTCCTTCATCAGCGACTGCCTGCGCAAGGGCTGGAACTCGGTGCTGTTCGACGGCTCCCGGTTGCCGGTGGCGGAGAACCTCAGGCTGACCGTGGACGTGGTGGCCGAGGCCCGCTCCTACGGCGCGAACGTCGAGGGCGAGATCGAGGCCATCACCGGCGTCGAGGACGATATCGGCTCCGACGAGGAGGCGAAGAGGCAGTCGCTGCCCGTCGCGCTCGACTTCATCAGGAAGACGGGCATCGACGTGTTCGCGCCGGCCATCGGCAACGCGCACGGCGTGTACCGGTCCGAGCCGCACCTGGACGCGCAGCGAGTCTCCGACATCGTGGCGGCGGAGCCGATCCCGATCGCGCTGCATGGCGGCACCGGGATGACGGACGAGCAGTTCAGCGACCTGATCAGCCGCGGCTGCGCCAAGGTGAACATCTCCACCGCGCTGAAGATCACCTACATGAAGTCGAACCTGGACTTCCTGCTCGGCGCCCAGGAGCGCGACAGCTGGGACCCGCCGTCGCTGTTCGCCGCGGTGCGGTCCGCGGTGCTCGCGATGGCGGCCGGGCACATGCGCCGGTTCGGCAGCGTCGGCCGGGCGTGGTGACGGTGCGGTGACAGCGACGGAGCGCGCGCTCATCCTCGACTGCGACGGCGTGCTGGCCGACACCGAGCGGTACGGCCACCTCGTCGCGTTCAACCAGACCTTCGCGGAGTTCGGGCTGCCGGTTCGGTGGAGCGTCGCCGACTACAAAGAAAAGCTGCTCATCGGGGGCGGCAAGGAGCGGATGGCCAGCCTGCTGACTCCGGAGTTCGTGGCGGCGGCCGGGCTGCCCGCCGACGCCGCCGGGCAGCAGGCCGCCATCGCCGCCTGGCACCGGCGGAAGACCGAGATCTACCTGACCCTGGTCGCGGACGGCGCCATCCCGCCCAGGGCCGGGGTCGCCCGCGTCGTCGCCGAAGCGATCGCCGCGGGCTGGCCGGTGGCGGTCGCCTCGACGTCCGCGGAGTCGTCCGTCCGGGCGACCCTGGAATCGGCCGTCGGGGCGGAGCACGCGCGGTCGGTCAGCGTGTTCGCCGGGGACGTGGTGCCGCGCAAGAAGCCGGCGCCGGACATCTACCTGCTGGCTCTCCGCTCGCTCGGGGTGCCCGCGCCGGGTGCGGTCGTCGTGGAGGACTCGCGCAACGGACTGCTGGCCGCCACGGGGGCCGGCCTGACGTGCGTGATCACCGTCAACGACTTCACACGGGACGAGGACTTCAGCGAGGCGGCGCTCGTTGTCTCCTCGCTGGGCGATCCGGGCGGTGAGCGCACCGTCGTCCTCGCCAACCACAGCCCGGCGCGACCCGGCGAGTGGGTCACGCTGGCGGACCTCGACAGCGTGACCGGGGCCAGCCGTGCCGGGCCCGCGGGGGCCGCCGTTTCAGGCCCTCCCGGGGAGGGCCTTCCAGGAAAAGGAGCGGAACGCATGTCCGGAGCGGACCTCGCCGACGTCGAGGCGGTCGTGCGGACGATCGCCACGGTCGCGGTGGACAACGAGAAGTACTTCGGCGACCTGGACGCGGTGGTGGGCGACGGGGATTTCGGCTACTCGATGGCGCGCGGCTTCGAGCTCGTGCTCTCCGGCTGGGACGACTTCGACCGCACCGACATCGGAACGTTCCTGAAAAAAATAGCCGTCGTCATCACCAGCCGCATCGGCGGCACCTCCGGTCCCATCTGGGGCACCGCGTTCCTGCGCGCCGGCGCGGCCGCCGGGACCGCGGACGTGCTGGCGCCCGAGCAGGTCGTCGCGATGCTGCGGGCGGCGATCGCCGGGATCAAGGCACGCGGCAAGTCGGACGTCGGCGACAAGACGCTGCTCGACGCGCTCGAGCCCGCGGTGGACGTCATCGAGACGTCGGCCGGAAACGGGCAGAGCGCGGCGGAGGCACTGCGGGCGGCGGCGGTGACCGCGCGCGAGCAGGCGGAGGCCACCCGCTCGATGATCGCTAAGCGCGGCCGGGCCGCGTACACCGGCGAGCGCAGCATCGGCACCCTGGACGCGGGTGCCGTCGCCGTCGCCGTCATGTTCGAGGCGCTCGCCGACCAGTGGGCGAAGCGCTCAGCACAACTGTGACCAACGGAGGCACCGTCGTGAAGAAATTCGTCAATGACCCACGCCAATTCGTCCCTGAGATGCTCAAGGGCATCGAGCTGGCCAACCCCGAGACGCTGCGCTACGTCCCTGAGTACAACCTGATCATGCGGACCGACGCGCCGCGCGACGACAAGGTCTCCGTGATCCAGGGGTCCGGGTCCGGGCACGAGCCCGCGCACGTGATGATCGTGGGCAAGGGCATGCTTGACGCCGCGTGCCCGGGCGACGTCTTCGCCGCGCCGCCGATGGACTACGTGTACGAGACCAGCAAGCTGCTCGCCTCCCCCAAGGGCGTGCTGCACATCGTCAACAACTACACGGGCGACCGGATGGCCTTCGAGATGGGCACGGAGATGGCCGAGGCCGACGGCATCACGGTCGGCACGCTGATCGTCGACGACGACGTGGCCGTGAAGGACTCCACCTACACGGTCGGGCGGCGCGGCGTCGCGGGGAACTTCTTCGTGATCAAGGCCGTCGGCGCCGCGTCCGAGCAGGGCGCCGACCTGGCGGAGCTACTGCGGATCGGCAACAAGGTCAACTCCGTCACCCGGACGATGGGGATGGCGCTCACCTCGTGCACCCCACCGGCCAAGGGCTCGCCGCTGTTCGAGCTCGGCGACGACGAGATGGAGATGGGCGTCGGCATCCACGGCGAGCCGGGCCGCCGCCGCGAGAAGCTGGCCAGCGCGAACGCGATCGTCGACGAGCTGCTCGAAGCCGTGGTGTCCGACCTGCCGTTCACGTCCGGTGACAACGTGGCGCTGATGGTCAACGGCCTGGGCGGCACCCCGATCAGCGAGCTCTACCTGCTCTACGGCTACGCCCACGAGCAGCTGGTTAGGCGCGGCATCCGCGTCGGCCGGTCCTACGTCGGCGAGTACTGCACGTCGCTGGACATGGCGGGCTGCTCGATCACGCTGAGCCGCCTGGACGACGAGATCACCGGGCTGCTCTCGGCACCCGCCGAGATCGCGATCCGCACATTCTGAGCGCCCAGTGGGGGCGGGAGGCGAAGAAACGCGTACGTTCGGAATGAAATTACGCAGGCTCCCCCTTGATGGCGAAGGCCGACAGGCGGCGGGTCGCGAGGATCAGCGCGCCGACGGTCACCACCGCGCCGAGGATCACGGAGGTGGTCAGCGAGAGTCCCGCGCGGAGGTCCTGGTCGGGGTAGATCGCGTTGGCGACGCCGAGCGAGTAGTGCGCGATGGACAGGATGCGCGCGCCGCCGACGGTGTTGCTGAGCAGCCCCTCCCAGACCAGTACGTACAGCAGCCCGACGGCGATCGCCCGTGTGGTCAGCACCGAGGTCATCACGAACGCCGCCGTGTAGATCACGGAGCCGACGAGCGCGCCGACGAACAGGGCGACGGCGAGCTTGCCGCTGCCCGGCGCGAGCAGGCCGGCGATCAGCTCGGGAACCGCGGCGAACGCCATCGTGAGGGCCGCCGCCACCACGAACTTGGTCAGGACGATAGACCCCCGGCGAACCGGAGTGGCGAGCAGGTGGATCGCGCTGCCATCGTCGATCTCGGCCCCCAGCACCCCGGTGCCGACGATCAGCGCGAGGAGCGGGAGCAGCACCGAGAAGCCGAAGTCGCCGAGCACCTGGGCCGCCCACGATGTGCCGGCCGGGTGCGTCGCCCGCACCGCCAGCGTGAGCGCGATCAGGACCGCCGCGGGGATCGCGAACAGGAAGGCGCGCCTGCGGCCCAGGGTCGCCCGGACGGTGATCGAAGCGATCACCGGGTTGAAGTATGCGGACATGCCGAGTTAGCTCCCTTGGTTCGCGATGAGATAGCCGAAGACGCTTTCCAGCGACTCGTCGGTGGGCAGCAGTTCGCGCAGCGCGATGCCGTTGTCGCGGCTCAGCGGCGCGATCTGGGCGCAGAACGCGCCGAAATCGCTGGTCCGCACCTGGAGGCTCCCCCGGCCGGTGAACTCGACCGCGTTGGTGTACGGGCGGCCGACGAGCACGGCGGCGAGCCTTCTGTCGTCGGAGGAGCGAACGTTGAACACGTGCGGGCGGCTGGTCATCAGCCGCCTGATCGCGCGGAAGTCGCCGGAGGCGGCGAGCCGCCCGGCGACCATCACCTGGATCCTGCCGGACAGCCTCTCCACCTCTTCGAGGATGTGGGAGCTGAAGAGGATGACGCGGCCTTCGGCGCCGAGCTTGGCCAGCAGGTCCATCATGTGCAGCCGCTGCCGGGGGTCCATGCCGTTGAACGGCTCGTCGAGCAGCAGGATCTCCGGGTCGTGCACGAGGGCGGCGGCAACCTTGATCCGCTGTCGCATGCCCTTGGAGTAGGTGCTGATGCGCCGGTCCTTGGCGTCCGCCATGTCGGTCATCTCGATGGCGCGGCGTGTCGCGGCATCCGGGTCGGCGAGCTTGTGCAGCCTGGCGGTCGACCTTACGAACTGCTCGCCGGTGAGGAAGGCGTAGACGGAGTCGCGTTCGGGGACCAGGCCGAGGGTGCGGTAGATCTCCGGGTTTTCCCAGCTCGGGCCGCCGTTGACGGTGAGCGCGCCCTTCGACGTGCCCAGGAAGCCGGCGATCATGTGCAGGATCGTGGACTTGCCGGCGCCGTTCGGGCCGAGGAGCCCGGTGACGCCCGGACCGATGGACATCGTGATGTCGTTGACCGCCACCACGTTGCCGTACCAGCGGCTGACGTTGGCCAGTTCGATGACGCTCATGACAGGCGCGCCTTCCGGTAGCGGGTGAACAGGCCGGCCAGGGACGCCGCCAGCAGGACGATGAGGACGAGGGCGTATACCGCGCCGAAGCCGCCGGGGTTCATCACGTTGTCGCCGACGGCGGTGCCGCTGCCGCCTATCCACATCCGCACTCCGTCGAACAGCGTGAAGGGGCTGAACAGCCCGGACACCTTCTCCGCCAAAGCCGGCGGCGGGGGTACAAAGTGGACAGGACCTGGGCCTGAGTTCTGGATCGCCTGCGCCGCCTGCTGGCGCACGGCGCGGTTCTCCACCTGCAACAGGATCTCCGCGAGCGTGTACGTGGCCAGGAAGAAGATCGCCACCGCGCCGGTCGCGAAGCCGCGGCGGCCGGTCAGGCTCGCGAGGAACAGGCTGATCGCGGCCAGCACCACCGACCACATCAGACCGACGAGCAGTCCGGGGAACAGCTCCTTCGTCTGTGTCCAGACCGCGGCGCCGCCGTGCACGTTGACGATCGTGCCGAGATAGAGCAGCAGGACGGGGACCTCGATCATCACCGCGCACGCGGCCGTGAACGCGACGTACTTCGCGGCCGGGTAGTCGCCCGTCTTGATGGGCCGCGCGAAGTACAGCGGGAGCACGCGGCTGCGCAGGTCGCGGGAGACGAGTTCGGGGGCCTGCACGGCGACGAAGATCGTCATCACGAGGTCGCGCAGCGCGGGCTGGTAGGTGTCGTAACCGACCAGGCGCGGGTTGCCCTGAGACATCGAGAACGCGTTGATCACCGCGGGCAGGCAGAGCGCGATGAAGGCGATCGCCGGCACGATCTTGGCCTTCGGGCCCCGGCCGAAGCCGAACGCCGACCGGAAGCTGTGCCAGGCCAGCGCCCGGGTGATCTGCGCGCGGCCCAGCCGCGGCCCGTCGTACCGGCGGTAGCCGAGGTCATGGATGACCCCGGTCCTCGTGGTGGTGGTGTCAGCCGGCATCTGCCGCCTCCAGAGAGCTCATGTCCGTGTTGGCGGCGCCGGCGTCGCGGAACAGTTCCTCGACCTGGTGGCGGCGCCGCTCCAGGCGGCTCAGCGGCAGGCCGAGGTCGGCGACGCTGTCTCGTACCGCGTCGTAGGTGTCGTCGCCGCCGATCGGCACCAGCAGGCCGCGCTGGTACGCCCGGGGCATGAGGCCGCGGCGGGTGAGTTCGCGCTCCAGCCCCGCCAGGCCGTCTTCCACCTCGACGAGCAGCGTCTGGCTGGCCTTGGTGAAGCTGTCGATCGTGTCGGCCCGCAGCAGCCGGCCGGCCTCGATCGCGACGAGGTGGTCACAGATCCGCTCGATCTCGCCGAGCAGGTGGGAGGCGACCACGATCGAGATGCCGAACTCGTCGCCGATCTTCGCGATCAGCTCGAGCATGGCGTTGCGGCCGGCCGGGTCGAGCCCGTTCGTGGGCTCGTCGAGCAGCAGCAGCCTCGGGTCGCCCACCAGCGCCTGGGCCAGCTTGACCCGCTGCTTCATGCCGGTGGAGTAGGTGCCGATCAGGCGGTACCGCTCCTCGTGCAGGCCGACGTGCCGTAGCGCCTCGGCGGCGCGTTCCTTGGCCGCGGTGGCCGGCAGGCCGGACATCCGGCCCATGTGGGTGACGAATTCGGTCGCCGAAACGTCCCCCGGCAGGCAGTCGTGCTCGGGCATGTAGCCGACGATCTGCCTGATGCGCATCCCGTCCTTCACGCAGTCGTGGCCGAGCACCTTCGCCATGCCCTGCGTCGGGACGAGCAGGCCGAGGAGGATCTTGATCAGGGTCGATTTCCCGGCGCCGTTGGCGCCGATGAGCCCGGTGATGCCGGGCGCGAAGCGCACGGTGAGGCCGTCAAGGGCGGTCACGCCGCCGCCCGGGCCGCCCGGGTACACCTTCGACAGCGCGGTCGTCTCGATGACCGCGGGGTCTTCGGCGCCCGGAGGGGGTGAGGAGGTCATGGCGCCAAGCGTCTCAGGCGCGCGAGTAACCGGGCGTCCCCCTGCGCGGTGAAATACCGGCGGAACCGGGTACGCATCGCGGGCTACGCCCGTGGGATGAGGCCACGGCGCCCGTTCTGCGGTTACCGTATGAGTGTGGCCTCCGAACGCGACATGTCGTACCCGCGCCGCGAGCCGCACCCGCTGCCGGCCTACCCGCTCGCGGGGGCGGCCCGGCCGCCCAAGCCGCCGCTGACCAAGCGGATGCGGCCGGGGCACTGGATCGCGGTCGACTGCGTGGTCGCGGCCGTGGCCGCGCTCATCGACGTGCTCATCGCGGCGCACGGGTCCGGCTCCGCCCCGGGCGGCGGCCCCGGCCCGGTCGGCGGCCCCGTCCCGGGCGGCGGTGTGCCGGTGGCAGTGGGCTTGCTGATCGGCGCGTGCGTCTTCGTGCCGATCGCGCTGCGCCGCCGCGCCCCGGTCACTGCCTTCGGCGCCCTCATCGTCCTTGCCGTCATCACCGCCGACGGGGCTATCGCCAGCGCGGCGCTGATCTTCCTGGCCGCCGCGTACGCGCTGTACACGGTGACCGTCACCAGCAACCGGCAGACCGGTTTCGCCGCGCTGTTGCTGGCGCTCACCGTGATGGTCCTCATCGTGGCCCTCGACCACCGGGTCCGGCTGAACGGCGGCGCGGGCGTGTTCCTCCCTGTCGCCCTGGCCCTCGTCCTGGCGTGGATAACCGGGTACTCGGTGCGCCAGCGCCGGCTGTACGCGCAGACCCTGCAACAACAGGCCACGAGCAGCGCGGTGGCCGAGGAGCGGCTGCGGATCGCCAGGGAACTGCACGACATCGTGGCGCACAGCATGAGCGTCATCGCGGTGCAGGCGGGCTATGGCCAGTACGTCATCGACACTAGCCCGGCCGGCGCGCGCGACGCCCTCGGCGCGATCCAGGCCACCAGCCGGGACGCGCTCGAGGAGATGCGCCGGATGCTCGGCGTGCTCCGCCAGCAGGACGCGGCGCCGGCAGGCGTTGCGGGCGTGCCCGGTTCGGTGCCTGGTCCCGGGCTCGGTGCCGCGGCCGGCCTGGGCCCTGGCGCCGGCCCTGGGCCTGGCTCCGGGCCGATTCCCCCGGCCGGCGCGGCTCGCCCGGCCGCGTCGGCCATGTCCGCGCCGCTGGCGCCCGCGCCCGGTCTCGCCAGCCTCGACCGGCTCATCCAGCGCACCCGCGGCGCGGGGGTCGAGGTCAGCCTGCAGCGATCGGGGCCGGTCAGAGCGCTGCCCGCGGGCGTCGACCTGTCGGCGTACCGGATCATCCAGGAGGCGCTCACCAACGTGGTCAAGCACGCGGGCGGCGGTGCCCGCTGCGTGATCAGCCTTGACTACGGGGAGGACGCGGTCGACATCTGGGTGACGGACGACGGCGGCCATCCCCTGGCGGCCGCTCCTGCCGCATCTGCCGCCGCGGCCGCCGCGGCCAATCCGCGCGCGCCGGGAGTGCCCGGGGTGCCGGGGGTGCCCGGTTTGCCGGTGGGCGGCACCGGTCACGGCATCATCGGGATGCGGGAGCGGGCGAACCTGTGCGGCGGCGACTTCAGCGCGGGGGCACTGCCCGACGGCGGATTCGAGGTGACTGCCACCCTCCCCCTGCTCGGCGGCCCGGCGTTCGACGGCGTCATCCCGTGACGATCTCCATCGTCGTGGCCGACGACCAGGCGCTGGTGCGCGTCGGGTTCTGCGGCATCATCACCGCGACGCCCGGGTTCTCGGTGGTGGGCGAGGCGGCCAACGGCGAAGAGGCCGTCGCCGTCGCCCGCGCCGAGAAACCGGATGTCGTCTTGATGGACGTGCGGATGCCGGTGCTCGACGGCATCGCGGCGACCCGGCAGATCACCTCCGCGCCGGAGTCCGCGAACGTGCGGGTAATCATCCTGACGACGTTCGACCTCGATGAGTACGTATTCGCCGCGCTGCGCGCCGGCGCCAGCGGATTCCTGCTGAAGGACACGCTGCCGGCCGACCTGCTGATCGCCATCCGGGTCGTCGCGGCGGGCGAGGCGCTGCTCGCGCCGAGCATCACCCGCCGCCTGATCAGCGAATTCGCCAGAAGTCCCGCGCCGGCGCGGGCTGCCCCCACGGCGGCCTTGCCCCGGATCGGCCACGTCACCGACCTGCTCACCGAACGCGAGTGCGAGGTCCTGCGTCTCGTCGCCACCGGCATGTCAAACGCGGAGATAGCCGCCCGGCTGTGCATCTCCCCCGCCACCGCCAAGACGCACGTGGCGCACCTGCTCACCAAGCTGGACTCCAGGGACCGCGTGCAGCTCGTGATCATCGCCTATCAGGCAGGCCTGGCCACGGCACCGTAGCACTGCGTGGTAGCACGGGCCCGGCCGTGGGGCCCGCGTTACTGTAGGGCGGTGACTGATCAAGACGC